>Ga0256404_1007382_pt1 | contig 17440 bp, 20 predicted proteins | sample RumenRJG_01DNA_FD_185990 | JGI IMG/M metagenome (GOLD analysis project Ga0256404, IMG submission 185990) | Bovine rumen microbial communities from Lethbridge, Alberta, Canada - RJG_01 | ecosystem: Host-associated > Mammals > Digestive system > Stomach > Rumen | place: Canada: Alberta | collected...
TTGCATGGAGAAAATAAATAATATGGTCTCAATTTCTTTAAGGCCGTAAGATATTAATTTATTAATCGGGTAATTTAACTCAGAAGACTTTACGGAGGTTTGGCTATGAATAATTTGGCGATAATTACCGCGAGGAGCGGTTCTAAGGGATTAAAGGATAAGAACATCAGGCTATTACATAATAAGCCCCTGATATATTATAGTATAAATGCTGCCATTGAGTCGAAAATGTTTTCTCACATAATGGTTTCGACTGATAGCGAGAAGTATGCTGATATTGCGAGAAAATGCGGCGCAGAGGTACCATTCTTAAGATCAGCTGAAATGAGCAGCGACACGGCGGGAAGCTGGGATGTGGTTAAGGAAGTATTAGAGAGATATGATGAGAGATTTGACACGGTCTGCCTCCTTCAGCCTACGTCACCACTTAGGACGACTGAGGATATTATTAATGGCTACAAGGAATTCATGGAAAAGGATGCGGATGCTGTCACAGGTGTCTGTGAAATGGACCACTCACCTCTCTGGTCGATGACGCTTGACTATACCTTATCCCTCACTGAATTCAGGCGGGGCTTAGCTGACGCGCCGAGGCAGAAGCTGCCGACGTATTATAGGATTAATGGAGCGTTATATATAAGAAAAATAAATTATAACGGCGGAATAAATATTCTTGATACTAACGAATATGCTTTTATTATGGACAGGGGCAGAAGCGTAGATATTGATAACATTGATGATTTTAATTACGCTGAATTTTTAATGGGAGAAAATAATAATGTTTAATCTCGATAATTTTATAGCTACTTATGTAACTAAAAGACCGACCTCTATGTTCGCGAATGATATAGAAAATAATAAGGACAAACTGAGTGAAAAAATAAATGGTAAGAGAGTTCTCGTGATAGGTGGGGCCGGATCTATAGGCTCGTCATATATTAAAGCAATATTACCATTTAAGCCATCAGCTTTGGTTGTCGTTGATATAAATGAAAATGCTCTTGCTGAACTGACCCGGGATTTGAGATCTACAAGGGGAATGTCTGTTCCAAATGATTATATTCCTTACCCTATGGATTTCGCTTCGCCGGTTTTTGCTAAAATGTTTAGAAACCGTGGCGGCTTTGATATTGTCGCTAATTTTTCTGCCCATAAGCATGTAAGGAGTGAAAAGGATATTTATTCTGTTGAAGCGCTTTTACAAAATAATGTTCTTCACGCAAGAAAATTACTTGATTTACTCATAGAATTTCCACCTGAGGAATACTTTTGCGTGTCAACAGATAAGGCTGCGAATCCTGTAAATATCATGGGCGCATCTAAGAGAATAATGGAGGACGTTATATTTTCATATTCGGATAAATTCCCTGTGAAAACGGCGAGGTTTGCTAACGTAGCATTTTCAAACGGCTCGCTTCCTGCAGGATTTATCGCGAGGATGCAGAAGCTACAGCCTATTTCAGCGCCGTCAGATGTAAAACGTTATTTTGTATCGCCTGAGGAATCCGGTCAGATATGTATGCTGGCGTCCATGCTTGGCGGGAACAGGGAAATATTTTTCCCTAAATTAAGAGAAGCCCAGATGATGAGCTTTGATAAGATTGCTGAGGCATATATTAGAGAAAACGGATACGATGTTCTTAAATGCGCTTCCGATGAAGAGGCTATAGAAAAGTCAGTAAGTCTTAGGACAGGCTCTAAGCTTTATCCGGTTCATTTCTCAGGTTCTGATACATCAGGTGAGAAGCCTTATGAGGAGTTTTTTACTGAGTCGGAATCGGTTGATATGCACAGGTTAGCTGCTTTAGGTGTGATCACGGATAAGCCGATATCTGACAGAGAGAAAATAGATACATTATTTAATAAGCTTGAGTCCTTGTTCGAAGATGATGCTGTGACGAAGGAAGATGTAGTAAGAGCCATAAAGGAATATCTTCCGAACTTCGAGCATATAGAGACCGGAAAATCTCTGGATTCGAAGATGTGAATACTCTTCTGCTATAGAGGAACAAAAGATAATAATAGAATGTCCGTAAATCGGCTCCCACTCTGAAGGAGTAGCATAATACTGACTATAAATAAATCATTTTGTCCTTGACAAGGATTACTACTTACCTTATAATACAGTTAGAGAGTGTTGCGACAAGCGGTTTGGCCCTGGTTAATGGTTACAGTTCATTTTAAAAACGAGGAACCGTCACTTGCCAGAGTGGCGGTTCATTTTTGTACGTCGTACGATAACAGTTATGGTAAAAATACCAACGTGAAATGTTAAACGCATAGACTCTCACCTCCCTTCGAGAAGGTATTGAGCCGAACCGCCTGCCGAATTGTGCAACACTCTCTGTCCATAAAGGACTTATCTATTCTACTATAATCCAAAGCATTAGTCAAGCAAAATATGCGATTTGTGAAAGAACGCTGTATGGCGTTCTCTTTTTTTACCGGTAAATGTTAATTCCGTGTCTGGCTCACACAGCGTTAGCTGTGGGTGCCTGCTCGGAATTGGGATGAAATGTTAAGACTATGTCAACTATTCGTCTCGGTTATGTTAATTATGCAAAATCCATTGCTTTTTTGTAACAATTTTCTGAAAATTCTCTTGACAAATGCTCTTTAAAGTGGTAAAGTATAGGCATGCCTTATTAAATTTTTAATAACGGCAAATAAAATTGAATAAAAAGGTGGAGACGGTAATCGTCTGATACCACAGTTTGGAGGCTCATGATCATGAAAAAAGCTGATGTAAATGATGTCCGTAAGGCTGTTTATCACTACCGGGGGAGCAGAGTCGTTGTCCGTGCCAATAAGGGCAGGCATAGATTCGATGTCAACGAAGGTGTTATTAAGGAGGTTTATCCTTACATCTTCATGATAGAAGTTGACGCTGGTAAGGAAGGGGACGGCAATCGCACTATTTCCTACAGTTACAATGATCTTCTGACGCAGGATGTTAAGATGACGCTCTGCGCTGCAGATTAAGGCGCTAAACTGAACTTTGCATATTTTAAAGGGAGCCACGCTTTGCGTGGCTCCCTTTTTTGTAGAAAGTAAAATATACTCCCTAATACTCCTTCCGTCGCCTACGGCGACACCTCCCTCTCGGAGGGAGGCTTAATAAAAACTGAAACTTTTACTTATCATCCGATGTCTTGCTAACTGCGACTTTTTCATCCGTTGAAGTAGTGGCATCGTCGGTTGTGGTCTCTTCTGTGCCTTTCTTCCAGGCGTCGAACTTCTTTACGACTGCGTCGTAGGTTCTCTTGGAGATGTCAGGAAGTCCGTCTCCGCCCCATTCTTCACCGGCAGCCTTGTAGCCCTTCTTGAAGGCCTCAAGGAGCTCATCGGCCTTGCTTGAATCATCACCTGAGAGGGCTTTAGCGAACTGTAAAATTCTGTCGCTGGTCTTCTCTACGCCCCAGTAACCGTCATCAGCGATATCCTTCTTAGCCTGGGCTACGGTATCGGCATCGACGTTCCTTAAGAACTCAGGATCTTTTATAATCTGCCACATATTTGATGTGGCTGCGTCATAGGTCTTGCCCTGCTTTAAGAGTACAGACTGGACGAGACTCTCCATCTGCTTCTTGCGCTGCTCAGCGTCAGACTTAAGCATCTCTATGATAGCGGTGCGGTCTGTGCTTTTCTTGGTGTTTGTGGTGTCACCGGTACTAGCCGCTTCCTTTGCTTCTTCACTTGGTGTATAAACAACGGCAGTGTCATCTGTTTTCTTAACTTCGCTCCGGCTGTCAGTCTTAACGGCATCTGTCGTCTTCTTCTCTGTTGCCTTGCTTACGCCTGTTAAATACTCTGACGCACCTGAAATTCCGTTTATTGCGCTCATAATGACTCCTTTCTGTCAAGAGTACGCGCGAGCCTTGCCGGCCCTTTGTGGCGCGACAGGTCTCAGCACATTTTCTGTTCTATCTTTTATATCGGAAGATTTATAAGAAAATGTAACTGAGGGGCTTTAAATTTTGTTCAAAAAATGATACACTATAGTAGAAGTAATGTGATTTTATCGGAGGTTTTTAAACTAATGAATCCATGGATTGTTGTACTGATAGTAATAGGCGTAATGGCGCTTGTTCTCTTCATTCTCTACCGTGTAGGCCTTAATCTTCAGAAGAAGCAGGCTCAGGCGGATGAGCAGATGGCGACGGTGGCGCAGACCATTTCCATGCTTGTCATAGACAAGAAGAAAATGAAGCTCACCGAATCGGGGCTGCCTCAGCTTGTTATAGACCAGACACCTAAGTATCTCAGGCGTTCTAAGGTACCTATCGTTAAGGCTAAGGTCGGACCTAAGATTATGTCATTTATGTGCGATCCTAAGGTATTTGAGCTCATTCCTGTGAAGAAGGAAGTGAAGGCCGTAGTTTCGGGTATCTATATTTCTAACGTAAAGGGCCTCAGGACAGGCCTTGACAAGAAGGAGAAGGTGAAATTCTCTGACAGGATAAAGGGAGCTTTCAGGAAGAAGGAAGCGGAGCCGGTGAGCCGTAAGGGGAGTCATAGCAGGAAGGCTAAGCAGGCGGAAGCGGAAACTTCCAATAAGTGATTATGAATCGTATACAGCTAAAGGCTTTTGGAAAGCTTAATCTTGGACTTGATATTACGGGAAAGCGGCCTGATGGGTATCACGAGCTTCGTATGGTCATGCAGACTGTGAAATTGTACGATACTGTCATGATAGAAGCTGTGGACGGCCCGGTGACCGGCCCTGACGGAATTTACCTGAAGGTCGATAAGGAAGGGCTTCCCGGTGATGAGACAAATATTGTATACCGTGCCATTAAGCTAATGAAGGATAAATACGGGATAAGGAGCAATATCTATTCTGAGCTTACAAAGCATATCCCTATGGCTGCCGGCATGGCGGGCGGGAGCGCTGATGCGGCCAGCGCCCTTATGTGTATGAATTATCTCTTTAAACTCGGTCTCTCTAAGGAAGAGCTCTGTGAATGCGGACTTAAGCTTGGCGCTGATGTGCCATTTTGCATAATGCGGGGGACCATGCTCTGTGAGGGCATTGGAGAAGTTATGACGCCTCTAAGGACTCCGCCCTATTGTCACATTTTAATAGCAAAGCCGGGTGTCGGGGCTTCCACGGCGGCGGTCTATAGGGAATATGACGCTCTGAGCGATCCATATCATCCGGATATAGACGCTTTGGTTAAGGCGCTAGGTGAAAATGATTTAGACGCTGTCGCGAAGGCCTGCGGAAACACGCTTGAGGACGTGACGGCTAAACATATTCCTGAAATTAAAACGATTGAGCATATAATGTACGAAGGCAATGCCCTGCTTTCTATGATGACGGGAAGCGGGCCCGCTGTCTTCGGTCTCTTTAAGGACCGTGAAGACGCGAGAAGGGTTTACAAAAAACTTAGACGTGGTGGACCGGAAATGGGACGAGTAGAGGTCTACCTAACTGAATGGCAGAAACAAAGGGTTTCCGGGAGGCTAAATGGAAGAAAGTGATAAAAACCTTCCTCTCAGGGATGTCGTCTTTAATACCCTGAGGCGAAGGATACTTATGGGAGAACTTAAGCCGGGTGACAGGCTTATGGAGGTGAAGCTCACTAAGGAGCTTGGCGTGAGCCGTACTCCGGTGAGAGACGCTATCCATTTGCTTGAAATGGATGGACTTGTTACAATTGAACCAAGGCGGGGCGCTACGGTCGCGAAGATTACGAAGAAAGACCTTCGTGACGTGCTTGAGGTGCGCTGCGCTCTCGAGGAGCTCGCGGCCGAGCTTGCCTGCAGCAGGATTACGCCCGAGGAGCTTGACAGGCTTTCATTCGCGGCGAAGGAATTTTCCCACGCCACCGCGAATGGAGATGTGGGTGATATGGCTAAGAAGGATGTTGCCTTTCATGACATCATTTTCAGGGCAACCGACAATGACAGGCTTATCCAGCAGCTCTCGAATCTCTCTGAGCGCATGTACCGTTACAGGGTCGAGTATCTTAAGGATAAGACCGTGTACGGGAAGCTTGTAGAAGAGCATTCCGAGATAATGGACTGCCTTCGCGAGAACAGGCCTGAGGACGCAAGAAAGGCTGTAAACAAGCACATCAAGAACCAGGTTGAGGGCGTAGGCAGGGAGCTTACATAAATTGCGAAACGATATAAGAGTAAGGGTCACCGGAATACAGAACGGTGACGAGGACACAAAAAGTGAAGTCTCGGCTAAGGGCACTTACAGAAAAATCGGTGAGAGGCATTTCATAAAATACCATGATGACTCTCTACCGGGGGCTGACGCTGATGTGCTCCTGCAGTTCGAAGACGGCCATTTTGAAATGAGTAAGCGCGGCGATATCAGCATGCGGCTCATTTTCGAGGAAGGGAAGACATTCAAAGAGAAAATGGCTCTTCCATATGGGAGTTTCATAGTGGAAGTCGAGACGAGGAAACTTACGGTTTCTGTAAATGATACGGACACGAGGGCAGAGATTGACTATCTGCTTAAAATAGGCGAAGAACAGGTCTCTCGCACACATCTTGTGATGGAGGCCTGGGAGGAATAAGTTGTTAAATCAGTTTTCTAGGACGGCGCTCCTTTTTGGAAATGATGGTATAGAGAAGCTCAAGGCTTCGAGAGTTATAGTTTTCGGGCTCGGCGGAGTCGGCGGATACGTTTGTGAAGCGCTTGTGAGAAGCGGTGTCGGTACGCTTGATATAGTCGATGATGACAGGATCTGCCTTACAAATCTTAACAGGCAGATTTTCGCCACGAGGAAGACGATAGGAAAATATAAGGTCGATGCCTGTGAGGAACGCATGAAGGAGATAAATCCCGATGTGGTTATAAATAAGCATCCGTGCTTCTATACTACCGAGACGGAAAATGAGTTTGACTTCTCAGAGTATGACTACGTCGTTGACGCTATAGATACGGTGACGGGGAAGATTCTTATAATCATGAACGCCCAAAAGGCGGGAACGCCTGTAATCAGCGCCATGGGAGCGGGATATAAGCTTGACCCTACCCAATTTAGGATAGCGGATATCTACGATACGAAAATGGACCCCCTTGCGAAGGTAATGCGGCACGAATTAAAGAAGCGGGGCGTGAAGAAGCTGAATGTGGTGTATTCTGAGGAGAAGCCATTGAAGGTTCGTGACGCAGAGGCAAATTCATGCAGGACCCAGTGCGTATGCCCTCCGGGAACCGTCAGGAAGTGCAGCGTGAGGCGGGATATACCGGGATCTAATTCATTTGTGCCAAGCGCCGCGGGATTAATAATCGCGAGCAAGGTAATAAGGGATATAGTGGGTATGTGACCGGGATGATGTAGAAATTGCTTGAAAAGTGTGTGAATTTTTACAAAAAATCGGCTACAATATCTTGCGTTATTTCTTCTAGTGTGGTACTATTCTTATGGTACTTGTATTTTGAGTGTTTGAGAAATACAAGATGTGGGATGGCAAAGATTGGAATTGTCTCCCAAATATCAACACTTGAGAAAATATAGATTGAGGATACATAAGAATAATGTCACGTAAACAATATAATAAAGACGACCGCTACGCGGATATGTCTGAAGAGGAAAGAGAATATCTTCTCGCGAGGAGACGCAGAAGAAAGCAGAGGGAATTAAGACGGAGAATTATCACACTTGATATAGCTCTGGCCGCTGTTCTTGGAGTAGTGGGAGTAGCATCAATTATTACCCGGTCTACGAACGCGAAGGCTGAGAATCCGGGCTCAGGTATAGATATTACTTATGAAAACGAGAAGGGCAGCAGCTCTGCTTCCTCAGAAGGCACGGATGGTGGAGCGGCCGTTGAGAGTAATGAGGCAGCTTCGACTACTGAGAATACAGCTGCCGGAAGCGCCGACAGGTCTTCGACGACAAGTGAAGTGGCTTCGGAGGTTCCGGTTACTACGGACTTAAATGACGGAGAGGCGCTTAAGGCGGCTTCCGACAGACTTTCATTCATAGAGAACAGCTCCCAGTATAAGGAGCTTGTTAAGAATGGGTATCCTATGATTCCGGATACTGTTTCTGACTCCTATACCTGCCTTGTGACGAGAAAATTCAGGCTCCCTTCGGATTATATTCCGGCGGACCTGACTGTTCCCGATGTCGCCTTTTCTTTTAATTATGTAGCCGACAAGCGTAAAATGCGCGAGCTTCCGGCAGCGAAGATGGCTGAGATGTTTAACGCCGCTTCGACTGAGGGTGTGGAGCTCATAGCGGTTTCGGGTTACAGGTCATATAAGCGCCAGACTGAGATCTATATGAAGAATGTATCAAACGTCGGCGCTGATGAGGCTGACAGCGTATCCGCGCAGCCCGGTGGTTCTGAGCACCAGTCAGGACTTACCATGGACCTGTCCGCTGAGAGCGCTAAGTGCGACCTGACGCAGGCCTTCGGTGATACCAGGGAAGGAAAATGGCTTGCCAATAACTGCTATAAGTATGGATTTATCATCAGATATCCGAAAGGAAAAGAGAAGATAACCGGATATGAGTATGAACCATGGCATATCCGCTACGTAGGCGAGGCGTTAGCTACATATTTGCATGACAATAACCTCTGCCTTGATGAATATTATGGAATAACTGCTGAGGACGAGTAAAATGAGAACTATTTTAATAGTGCTTTTTCTTGTACTTTATGTTATATTTAGTTTAGTGGCTCTTCCGGTGCTTGCTCTGGTGGGAAAATTTTCACCGAAGAGAAAGCAGTTCATGAGTGAGGCCTGCATTAAATGTGGCTTAAAGATTATTCTTTTCCTTGCGGGAATTAAGAAGACAGTAATCGGCCTTGAAAATGTCCCTAAGGACAAGGCGGTTGTATTTGCCATAAACCACAGAGGCTTTTTTGACCTGATACTGTCGCTCTCCCTTATCACGGTTCCGTGCGGGGCTGTGGCGAAGAAATCTCTTAATATACCTATTTTCGGTACCTGGGCTAAGAATAAGAAGTGCGTCTTCATAGACAGGGAGAATCCTCGCGAGGGCATAAAGGCTATCATGGAGGGCATCGAAAATATCAAGGCCGGAACTTCCATGATGATAGCGCCTGAGGGTACGAGAAATCACGGAGAAGGGCTTCTTCCTTTTAAGCCGGGGTCACTTAAGATGGCCGAGAAGACGGGATGCCCGATAATTCCAATCGCTGTGAACGGTTCCGATGACGTGTGGGAGAACCATTTTCCATGGGTTAAGGCTCATCACATGTGCATAGAGTTCGGAGAACCGATTTACCCTCACGATATGAATAAGGAAGAAAAGAAAGAGCTTCTCGATACGGTAAGGAACAAGGTTTTAAGCATGTACGAGAAGAACAAGCAGTACGAAGATAAAAAGAAGTAAGTAAATGAGAAATGCCGGGAACCTCCCGGCTTTCTTTTTCATGAGAGGTGCCTATGGAAAAAGAAGAGATTACGGACCTTCTTAAGACACTTTGCGGCATTCCATCGCCTTCGAATCATGAGGAAAAGAGGGCAGAGTTCTGCAGGAATTTTTTCTTTCAATGCGGCGCTTGTGATGTGTCAGTTGATGACGCCTTGAATGTACGCTGCTTAATAAAGGGAGTCGGTGGCGAGGACGGTAAGCGTCCCATTATTGTATTTATGGCCCATACAGATACCGTTTTTCCTGATGATGAACCTATGCCTTATAGGGTATCCGATGGAAAAATATACTGCCCCGGAGTCGGTGATGATACGGCTAATCTGGCCCTCCTTCTGTTAGTAGCGAGAGGAATACTAAGGGACAATTTAAGGCCTCGCGACAAGGATATATTGATAGTTTGTGATGCCGGAGAGGAAGGATTAGGCAATCTAAAGGGTTCCAGAGCCATTATGCGTGACTATGGGAATCGGGTAGAGGAATTCTACGCGGTTGACGGAACGGTCCTTATGTATTGCGATTCCGCCGTCGGAAGCCACAGGTACGAGATAACCGTGACTACCGAGGGAGGCCATGCTTACGGGAGCTTCGGCAACAGGAACGCCATTTACTATATGTCATCCCTTATAACTGACCTCTATCAGATTAAGCTGGACTCCGACGGGCTTGTGACCTATAATGTAGGCTTAATAAGCGGCGGAACCTCAGTAAATACGATTGCCGATACGGCTACCTGCCTCTATGAATACAGAAGCAACGAGAAGGCTGATCTGGCATTTCTAAAGAATCACCTCTTTGCTCTCGCTAACGCATACAGGGCAAAGAGAATAGGAGTCTCGCTGAAGCTCATAGGAGAGCGGCCGTGCAGTAAGAAAATCGGGAAAAAGAAATTTTATAAAATGATGGACAGGGTGATTCCGGTGCTCGCTTATTATTTTAAGGGAGCCTACGATGACCCTGAAATATTTGAGTATAAGCATCCGGGCAGCACAGACTGCAATATCCCGCTCTCCATGGGGATTCCGGCCATTTCCTTCGGCTGCTATCTGGGAGCGGGAGCCCATACGAGGACTGAGTGGGTCGCTGAAGAGAGTTTACTTCCGGGATTTTATGCCCTGAATGATATTGTGAGGTCTTACTTTTAGCTCCTACTTGTATTTGATTTTTTCATGAACAGAGGTTATAATTATGTATGACAAGCTGACAGAAAATGATGTCAGAAGAATGGAAGAGGAAATAGAGCACCGTAAGCTTGTGGTCCGCCGCGAGGCTATAGATAAGGTGAAGGAAGCGAGAGCCCAGGGCGATCTCTCTGAGAACTTCGAGTATTACGCCGCGAAGCGTGAGAAGAATAAGAACGAGAGCAGAATCAGATATCTCGAGAGGATGGTCCGGACGGCAAAGATTGTTGAGGATAATACCGAGGAAGGTGTAGTCGGACTTGATAATACCGTAACCATCTATATTCCTGATGATGACGAGACCGAGACCTACAAGCTCGTGACTACGGTAAGAGCTGATTCTCTTAATAACCTCATCACTATAGAATCGCCACTCGGCAAGGCCCTTATGGGTCACCGTGTCGGCGATACGGTAACCGTTAAGATAAATGATACGGCAGGCTATGATGTGGTAATAAAGGATATTGAAGCCACTACAGACAAGGGCGAGGAAGAAATAAGGCAGTATTAGGAACCGATGTTGGCACTGTAACATTCGAAGGGATTTGTACATGTTTAAGACTGACAGGGCAGTTATTTCACTTCTTTTTGATATGCTTGGCGGGAAGACAGGCGAGATAAGCAAGGTAGATTATGTGCCTCAGAAGCCTGAATTTGACCCGACCATACCTATAGAGCAGGCATTTCCGCGCTCAACGCCTGAAGCTGAAGGAGTTCCTAGCAAGTTTATCTATGATCTCCTTGCGGAGCTTGCCGTGACTGAGAACGCGAATATGCACCATTTCATGATGCTAAGGCATGATAAGGTTATCTGTGAGACCAGCTTTGCTCCTTATCGGAACGGAGACTGGCATATAACCCACTCCATGTGCAAATCATTTACGGGAATGGCCATAGGCCTGCTCGTGGATGACGGAAGGCTGTCTCTCGATGACAAAATTGTCGATATTTTCGACACGGGGTGGCATGTCCTTAACCGCTTCAAGCTGCGCGATCTTACGGTCTGGAACCTCTTAACCATGACAAGCGGTTCCGATTTTTACGAGACGGGAGCTATTTCCGGAAATAAATGGGTTGAGACTTATCTGAATGCCGATCTTAAGTTCCAACCGGGTACCCAGTTTCACTATAACAGCATGAATTCCTATATGCTGTCGGCTATTGTCACAATAAAAACCGGGAAAACGATGTTTGATTTCCTGAAGGAGCGCATATTTAATCCTATGGGAATCACCCAGATTTTCTGGGAGGCGAGCCCTGAAGGAATTACGAAGGGAGGCTGGGGTCTCTTCATAAGGCCTGAGGACGCGGCGAAGCTCGGAAGCTTATATCTCCACCATGGAAACTGGCATGGTACCCGGCTCATTTCTGAGAAATGGGTCGCTGAGGCTACCATGAAGCAGGTGGAAAATAATTCCGATAAGCTAGGGTACGGTTACCAGCTCTGGCCGGGCGAGCGGCCGGGGAGCTTCGCCTATAACGGAATGATGGGCCAGGATGTATTTGTCTATCCTGACCTCGATATGGTATTTACCATAAACGCGGGTGATCCTGAGGTTTTCCAGGATGGTGAGCTTGACCATGTGATTAAGAAGCATATGGTGGGCGCGCCGGTATTTCCCGACAAACTCCCGCCTGACCCTGTGGGCTACAGCAATCTCTGCGAAATAGCGGAGCGGCTCCTTGACGGTGAGTATTTCACACCGAAGAATCTGGCCGGTGGCTGGGGCAGGAGGCAGACAAATTCAAGCGAGGGAAAGCCTCACTATTATTCCTGGAATAAGCCTCATTTCAGCCGCCATGACTTCTTCGTCTGGCTGAATGGAAGGACCTATGAGCTGGAAATGAAGAGCTGCGGACTTTTCCCTATTACTCTTCAGACCTTCCATAATAATTTTACGGACGGCATTTCGAAAATAGGATTTAAGTATTATATGCACCTGCTTCATGTGCTTTTTTATGAAGGCGACTGCGTACAGGATGTTACGGTAGGCTTTCATAAGTCTATCGTTTCAACCGTGGATGAGCATGGAGAAAAATATCTTGTCGGGACCGAAGGGGAGTATACCGAGGATGAGGACCATAATCCGGTTCTTAAGCTTCGCATAGCCTTTCTTGAGGAGGCGAGCAGCAGGAATGTCGTGATTCATTTTACCGGGGATTCGGTACTTGTTGAATTCGATGAGACTCCGGGCAAGCTCTTGATTATGGGTGGTCTTGACTTCTCGGTAAAGAGCGCCCTTGACAGCAATAAGTGGCTGTCTAATATTTTGGAAAACGGAGCTGAGAAGGTTATTACCGACGCTGTTCTCGCGACTATTAGACCGCAGATAAACGGTAAATTAATAAAGGATAACGGAGCGGAAAATGAGAAATAATATTAGGTCAGGTCTTTTGTTTTTGCTCACAGCCTTATTTGCTTTCGCCCTTGCCGGGTGCGGGGCAGCAGGAAGCTCCGGAAGCTCGTCCGGAAGCGCTTCGTCATCCGCTATAAGCAATGAAAACGCAAGTGGCTCATCGGTTGTGAGTGAGGCTTCTGTTGAGATCCCGCCTACAAGCTCACAAGGGAAAATGTATGCTATAGTGCTTGATTCAAGCGACTTCTTCCTTACCGTCCAGAGCGACCTGGGAGATACGGTTACATTTTCTTATACGAAAAAAACTGATTTATCCGGTCTTTCAAATGGTCTTGCGAGCGGCGCGGCTGTTGAGATAGATTATACCGGGAAAATCCAGGGGACAAACGGTAAGAAGGCAAAGGTATCGAAAATCCTTGACAGCAGCAAGCAGCCGACAGCTCCGAGTGACGCTCTGGCTGCGGCCGGCCAGGTTATTCTTGCCATTGAGAATGGTGATATAGGCGGCTTTTCCGAGTGGTGTTCATTTCCACTTGTATATGACAATGGAAATGATTCTCGTATAGGTACAAGGCAGGCATTAATATCTATGAAGAAGAGTCACATATTTACAAAAAGCCTTGTGAATGCGGTAAGTAATACGAATCTTTTTATGACGACTAATTACGCTGATGGGATTTTATTAGGACGTAGTGAGCCGAATATCGTATTGCAGAATACGAGCGATGGATGGCGGGTAACCGGCATTCACCTGAAATAAAGGAAATATTATTAATGAGCTGTGAGGTAAGACGTTTAGATACAAAAGAGATTTTTTTTGTTTACAGAAGATATGTGGCTAATTTTTTTGAGGACGAATTTATTCTCACGGAGGCAGCGTTAAGCAATCTTTTAGCAAGAAAAATTTATATAGGATATGGCCTGTATGACAATAATAATCTGGTCGGTTTTGGATTATTTTTCACAAACCGGACCGGAAATGTGATGCTTTTAGATTATTACGTTACACTTAAAAAATACAGGCGTCTGGGATATCCGTCAAGGTTCTGGCAGTTGTTAAAGGAACGGTTAATTAACGGATATGGACCGGAATTAAAGGTTAAATCAATAACTGCCGCCCATAAATATTTTATCAGACCTGAAAATAAGGTAGATCTTGGCAACAAGGATAATTATTTCGGTGTTGAGGGAATATTTATAGAGCTTGAAGGCGTGCAGGACGCTGACAGGAAGGCGCTCAGGGAAAGAGCGAGGAAGCTGTTATTTTACAGAAATATAGGTTCATATATGACGGATACGGTTCCAAATTTTATGGACGAGGAATATAATGTAATGTATTTTCCGGTATTTAAGAGTCCGGGAAGGGAAGAATTAAATAAAATGCTATTGTCCGTCTACATGAATATTCTTCCGTCATTTAAGGACAGAAAAAAATATATACGAAGACTTACGGAATAGGTGATTAAATGAAGATTTCTACAAAGGGCAGGTACGCTATCAGACTGCTCGTTGATCTTGGTGAGCATGTCGGAGGCGACTATATTGCCCTGAAGGACATAGCCGAAAGGCAGAACATTTCTAAAAAATACTTAGAGCAGATAGTTCCGGTATTAAATTCGGCGGGCTTTTTATCTACCAACAGGGGCAACCATGGCGGCTATAAACTGGCGGAAAGTCCCGCGAGAATTAAGGTTGGCGATGTATTACGGGTTACGGAAGGAAGTCTCGCACCCGTTGCCTGCCTTGATGATAATTCATATTGTGACAGAAAAGAATACTGCCAGACTCTCTTTATCTGGGAGGGTTTATATAAGGTTGTAACTGAATATCTTGACGGAATTACTATTCAGGATATTATAGACAGGGGACACGCCGGTATGGGTGACTTCGTGATTTAGGAGGATGTATGTCTGCTAGAAAGAGTGGCTCCGGGAGTATTTCCGCTGTCGTTATGGTTGTATTTTTATTTTGCGTTTTTGCCCTTATATTTAACGCGGGGATTCGGCCTTCGGCGATGAATTCACTGCCGGCGTGGCCACAATCGCTTTATACATTTGTAATTTATCCGCTTTTATATTATCTAGGCGGATATGTATTTTTTATGTTATTTTTTAAACGGGCCAATTCGGGTATGCCGGGAGCGATACATGTATTTATGAATATTGTAGCTATTGCCTTATTCATATTTATACTGTTCAGCTTTTTCCTCTTTGTTCAGAGCAATACCGTGGTTGGAAATGTAATAAGAATTTCCTTATCCGGAACCTTGATGAAGTGGATGAGGACATTTTTATCCATGCATGTTCTTTTATTTATCGGTGGTATTTTCTTATATGAAATGGCTGCTTAAGGAGTAATTATTATGGACAAGAAAAACAAGATGGCTGGCTATGCCGCTAAAATCCGGGAACTTGAGAAGGGTGTCAGTACTAATCCTGAAACTCGCGATGAGAAGCTTCGCTGTAAGGAATGCCTTGAAAGGGAGCAGAAATATTTTATAGAAATAGGAAGACTTTACAGGGCTTTGATTCCTCATATTTACGCGAAGGATAAGAGGGTTCGTTATGGAGTTGAACCAGTAAATCAGGTTGAAATTCTTAACGGAAAATACAGTGACGATGGAGCTCTTGACACCATTAAGAAAATTATTCCGATTATTAAGAGTGATACCTTCAGAAGGTCATCGGCCATTACGAGCATTTATTTTTCCTGTGAAATGACTGACGATTTTTCGGGATGTGTTAACACTGTGTCTGTCGATGGTGATAATATCGAGCCATCCGCGACAAACCAGGCATGGGGCCGCTATCGGGCGAGATATGACCTTAAGAAAAATAATGTGACCGGTGTCTTTGATTCGAAGGATACCTTCGAGGATCCTATCCCTGCGGAAATTATTGAGATAGTAAACGCGAGCGAAGAGGAAAATGATGAGCTGACAAGCAATATCAAGGCTCTCCTTAACGCGAAAAACCGTGGTGTCGATCTCATAAATAAGAACGGCAGAGGAAATGATACCATGACAAGGACTGATTTAATAAAAAATCTGTCCAAATAAATGCTAATTACTACAGACATTTTTTATTTGCTATTTGAACGCGTTAGGACTATAATGAACTGTGGACCGCATAGCGGTATGGATTATACAATCAGGAGGACAGATAATCATGTTAAACTGGAAGAACTTTGACGAGCTTGAGTCTTACAAGGCACTTAAGAGCGTTAAGCCTGTGGAGCTTAAGGAAGTTATGGCAGGAGAGAGCGGAGCTAAGAGAGTTAAGGAAATGAGCGTTCCTATGGCTGCCGGTTTCTCTTATAATTACGCTGCTAAGGCTGTTGATGAGGATATCCTTAAGGCTCTTGTTAAGCTTGCGGATGAGGCGCAATTAGCTGAGAAATTCGAAGATCTTTACAACGGTGATGTTATAAATACAGGTGAGAAGCGTATGGTTCTTCACCATTTAACAAGAGGTCAGCTTGGGAAGGATGTCGTTGCTGACGGCGTCAACAAGCGTGATTTCTATAAGGAACAGGTTAAGAGAATTGCTGATTTCGCAAATGACGTGCATGCGGGAAAAATCGTAAACGAGAAGGGTGAGAAGTTTACGACTGTCTGCCAGATTGGTATAGGTGGTTCTGACCTTGGCCCTAGAGCTATGTATCTTGCTCTCGAGAACTGGGCTAAGATGGAAGGCTGCTTTAAGATGGACGCGCATTTCATCAGCAATGTAGATCCTGATGACGCGACAGCTGTCCTTAAGTCTATAGATGTAGCCAAGACCATTTTCATACTTGTATCTAAGTCAGGTACAACTCTTGAAACCCTTACAAATGAGGCATTTGTAAAGGATGCCCTTACTAAGGCGGGCCTTGATTCATCAAAGCACATGATTGCGGTAACCAGTGAGACTTCTCCTCTCGCTAAGAATCCGGGATATCTTGCTGCCTTCTTCATGGATGATTATATCGGAGGACGTTATTCTTCTACCTCAGCCGTAGGTGGCGCTGTACTTTCAATCGCCTTCGGTCCTGAGGTATTCGAGCGCTTCTTAAATGGCGCAGCGGCTGAGGATAAGCTTGCGACAGAGAAGGATCCTATGAAGAATCCAGATATGCTTGATGCCCTTATCGGTGTATATGAGAGGAACTTTATGGGTTATGGCGCGAGCGCTGTTCTTCCGTATTCTCAGGCACTCAGCAGATTCCCGGCTCATTTACAGCAGCTTGATATGGAGTCAAACGGTAAGAGTGTAAACCGTTTCGGTGAGCCTCTTAACTACGTAACGGGTCCTGCTATATTCGGTGAACCGGGTACAAATGGCCAGCATTCATTCTACCAGCTTTTACACCAGGGAACTGACATCATTCCTCTTCAGTTTGTTGCCTTCAAGAACAATCAGACCGGAAATGATGTAGATATCCAGGGTTCAACAAGTCAGAAGAAGCTTTGCGCTAATGTCGCGGCCCAGATCGTAGCGTTTGCCTGCGGAAAGCATGATGACAATAAGAATAAGAATTTCGTAGGAAA
>Ga0256404_1007384_pt1 | contig 17436 bp, 18 predicted proteins | sample RumenRJG_01DNA_FD_185990 | JGI IMG/M metagenome (GOLD analysis project Ga0256404, IMG submission 185990) | Bovine rumen microbial communities from Lethbridge, Alberta, Canada - RJG_01 | ecosystem: Host-associated > Mammals > Digestive system > Stomach > Rumen | place: Canada: Alberta | collected...
ACGGTACACCTCCTAGACCTGGTCTTAAGCTTCATATAGCTTTCTCTGTGTTAAGACAAAGCTTCATATATGTAGAAATCACAGAAGCTGTAGGCTCTGAAAGAGATTCTGTTCTTACTGACAGATTTCATAACTGCCTTATTATCTGTGATAGAGGCTACGTAGATGAAGAGCTTGAACAGAGAATTACTGATAGCGGTAATCTGTACCTTATCAGAGGTAAATTAAGCACTGCTGCTACCATTGATAGAGCTATTGGTGATGATGGTAAGTCTATACCTGAGTTTAAAGGTAAGACTGTAAATAAACTACCATCAAAATTCTGTGCTGACTTGGATGTTACCTTTGCTTCAGGTCATAAGAACAGAATTATTGTCCGTTATCCCCCTAACTGTACTGACGATGATAAACGTTCTATCTTAAGAACTAATATCCCAAGAGACAGATTAGGTGCTAAACAGATTTACCTGCTCTACAGACTCAGATGGGCTATTGAACTGTTTAACAAAGCTAATAAGCGTAGTAACTGCTTAAAAAGCATTAACTCCGCCAATGAGAACATCATTCTCTCTTTCATCCTGTTGTCTTTAACTGTTTCTATCATTAAAACCTATACCGGTCTTAAATGTGCCAAAGATAATAGCTTTGAATGGATTTCAATGCTAAAGCTTCATAAACAGAATGAATGCTTTGAGGGGTTATTCAAAGCCTTACTTTTCCGTAAGTCGTCCACTGTATATCAAATTTTTAAAGAACTTCTCGATGACATAGCTCTGCTCTGTCAAAGATCAGAGCCTTCTAATCGAGATATTGTTAAGTTAAAAGATCTGCCTACTTTAGTGTGGCAGATAGTTAACCAACCCAACCCTTCTGCTAAAATTGCTTAAGGTCTTGGGTATGCAATTTTAACGTAAAAATTCTGCGTAAACTAAATAAAGTTAACAAAGTGATTATTCTTGGACACTCACTTGGAACAAGCGACGTTCTTTCTCTGAAACTATTGAGAGATAAGTTAGGAGATGATGTTCATTGGTATATTGGACTTTATTCTAAATTATCAGATAAAAGTATCAATAATTTTGCCAAAATTGCTTTATTTAAACTGCTGTTAGATCAAGATCATATGAGTTATTTTAAATGGTAAATCTGCATTGTAATGGGGGTTAGGACACAAATTCTCTTAATAGACTAAATAGTAAACTGCAAGCAAATGAGATATAAATATGGCCAATCCACCACTTAACAGATGTCACAAAGTTGAAAATTGGTCAAATTTAAAATTAATCATACCCAAGAACTTAAGAAATTAAGTTCTACCCTTTATTAAATTACCTATAGTTTTCACAACTGTAGGAAGATCTTTAAAAGCTTGTTTGTCTCTTTTGCTGGCTTCTTTTTCTGGTACAGGATTCAATGCTCCTGTCTTTCTCTTTATGGAGAACATCGTATATTGAGCTTCTGGTTCCATTTGAGAACGCTCTTATTATCTTCTCTGACAGTTCAAAGACAGTATGAATTCTAAGAATACTGAATGAACCGTTTGCCTGGGCTATTCTTTTAGCAACAGAAGCTACCATTTGCTTAAATGGTATAGGTCAACAGGTTACCAAGCAGGAATGTCACAATAATATCCTTAATGCTTGAGTTAATAGCTCTCATGCCGTCACCAGACTGTAAAGCCTTAAAGGTATGCTCAGAGCCTTCCCATTAGGAATATGTTTAGAGACAATTTTAAGGATGGTATTTATCATCCTGAAGAAGTAGGAGCCAATTCCTTTGCTGCTGAAATCTTAATGCCATCAAGAGCGGTTTTAAGACTGGCAGGATCAAAAGGGTTTAGGTCAGAGTACGATCTTGCGGTTTTGTTTAATGTTTCTATTGAAGCAATTCACTGGAAACAAGTTAACCTAGGAATTATAAGTAATGGACATTAAGAATACTGTAAGTCCAAACAAGTTGTTTGGAAATAGTCCTGTAAATAATTTCAATAATCAGAATAAAGAGAGCACTGTATATCTTAAAAAATATAATTGGGATCTATTGGAAAGAAGAGTTGGAAGATATATCATATTTGTTCTTTTTCTTATTGAATCTATCTGTTTCCTTTACAACAGATTAGATGAAGGCCGTGTGATTACTCTACTTTTCTCGGTTAGAATTTAACTATAAACCGCATTCTACTGCGGTTGTGCTCTTTAACAACCGATTAAATACAATGTGATAGGCTTAAGTAAGCACTTTCTTCTGTGAACCTGAAAACTGTATTTGTTTTGGGCAGAAATCAAATATGGCTTTTACATAGTCAATCATGTCGTGATACCAGTTACAGAGAAGCATTTTTAGCATGTGCTTTACAGTTCTCAGTTTTCCTTTAACAATGCAACCTTTTTGCATCTAGCTTATCAGGGAATTCTATCAATCTGACGAACAGTTCTTTTACTGCTTCTGCCAAAGGAATGATTCTCATTGTCTCCTGACAGTTTCTAGCTATTTCTCCCATGGTACGGACATCTCGATGCAGGCGTCTGTGAAATTCCAGTATTGTGGCTCTTAAAGCAGAAAGGCACATAAAGGCATTCTGATTGTCAAAATCAACAGAGCGTGTTTCTTTGCCAAGTCCAAAGAACTCCTTCTGATTGAAAAATCCTGTTTCAATCATCCAGCGACAGGCATACGTCCTGACTATCTTTTCAGGACTGAGCTTTAAATCAGTAGAAGAAAGTACCAGGATTTTATTAGGAACGCTGAAGCTTGGAGATAAACGATTTTCAAATCGATACCGTTTTCAAACTTCTCTTTACCTGTACAGGCTCTGACAATCTCACATCCGGCAATGGATGAGTTACCTTTGATACGTTTATGTTTAAAAGACATCCATAGCTCATCAAGTGGAGCGCAACAAACTGAACGGCCAAGTCTGTCCTTACGGTGATACTTTCTGCGATCTATCTTTAACATGCCAATGATGTCGATGCTTCTCTGGTTTTTTAACCACTTTAGAAGTACCTCATAGGTAAACCAGAAGACCATAAGTACATATGAAAAGTCAAATCCCTGTCTCTGAGCATTTAAGATCATCTGCTTTAAAAGTTCAGGTTTTGATATGTAAGCATCATTACGTATAACACCACCATGAAGACGATGGTTAAAACACTTGTTCTTCTGTTTAGGACAGGCTTTAGATTTGGCTTTGCTTTCATCTGAGGCTACAAGCTTTGAGTCAATGGTAAAGTAGCTGCGACCATCGGTCCATCCTAACTGCAGACATGTAAATCCTTTTACTGTAGAGCCGAGGTTATGATCATATGTTCTTGTTACATTCTCCATCCTTTTAGCTCCAGAATGTTCAAGTACAGAATCATCGATGATAAGACAGTGTTCTTTATGATTGGTTAAAGATGCAATTTGCTTATGAGCTTTCCATGCTGTCAACATAGTCATCCTGTTCCAGTTTGCCTTTGGAGAACTCATAAATTCATACATGGCACTCTTTTTAGCTGGCAGGAGAGTAGAAGCAAAGGATGAACAGGACTGAGAGAAATTGTTTCCCAGAAGACAGGAGTTGATAACTCCAGACAACATCTCTCCGGCACTAATAGTCTGAGACTTGTATTTGGAAGAAATAGAGCCTGACTTAGGAAGTCGACATCTGTATGCGTTCCAGTTAAGGTTTAAAGCCTCCTTAGCAAATTTTGCTGGGTTAAACTGTAGTAATTCTCTACCTTTAGCTGATACAATATCCATGGCGTTTTCCTGTTTATGATTCGCTTGTTGTTAACACCTTGAATTATAACAGAAAAAACGCCGCTAAATCAAACTAATCTATTGATTTTACTACATTTTCTCTCATTGTATTTAATCGGTTGTTAAAGAGCACCACCGCAGTAGAATGTGGTCTATAGTTAAATTTTAACCGTGGAAAGTAGAGAGAAAGATAACTAACCCCAAGTTTTAATATTACTTTTGAACAGAGGAAATTTTTTATTATGTACGATTATTTAATTGTAGGTTCAGGCTTATACGGTGCTATCTTTGCACATGAGGCTAAGAAAGCAGGTAAATCTGTATTAGTAATTGAAAAAAGGCCTAATATTGGTGGAAATATTTATACAGAAAAACTTGAAGGTATAAATGTTCATAAATATGGAGCTCATATCTTCCACACCAATAATAAGAAGGTCTGGAACTATATTACTCAATTTGCTGAGTTTAATAGATTTACTAACAGCCCTGTAGCAAATTACAAAGGTGAACTGTATTCATTACCATTTAATATGTACACCTTTAATAAAATGTGGGGAGTAGTAACACCTGAAGAAGCTCTAGCTAAGATCAATGAACAGAGAAAAGAGATTGTATCTGAACCAAAAAATCTTGAAGAGCAGGCAATCTCACTAGTTGGTAGAGATATCTATGAAAAGCTAATTAAAGGATATACAGAAAAACAGTGGGGTAGAGATTGTAAAGAATTACCTGCTTTTATTATTAAAAGATTACCTGTACGTTTAACTTTTGATAACAACTACTTTAATGCTCTGTACCAGGGTATTCCAGTAGGAGGTTATACCAAGATGGTAGCAAACCTTTTAGAAGGTATTGAAGTAAGATTAAATATAGATTACTTAAAGAATAAAGATGAGTTAGATAAACTTGCTCATAAAGTGGTTTACACTGGTCCTATTGATGCTTACTTTAATTACAAGTTAGGTACTCTTGAATACCGCTCTGTAAGATTTGAAAATGAGTTATTATATATTCCAAATTATCAGGGTAATGCTGCTGTAAACTATACAGACAGAGAAACTCCATGGACCAGAATTATCGAGCACAAATGGTTTGAATTTGGTAAAGATGAAAATGGTAATGATCTTCCAAAGACAGTAATCAGTAGAGAGTATTCATCTGAATGGAAGAAAGGTGATGAACCTTACTATCCAGTTAACAATGAAAAGAACGGTAAGCTGTATCTTGAATATAAGAAATTAGCTGATGCTGAGAAAAAAGTAATCTTTGGCGGAAGATTAGGAGAGTACAAATATTATGATATGGATGCTACAATAGCATCAGTATTAGACAAGTGTGAAAAAGAGTTCGAGTAACAAATAAGTTTCTTACTCTTAAAAGTACTGTAGTAAAGATCATGGCATTAAAAGTTATTATTGCTGATGGGTAAATAAGATTCTAACTGCAGTGCTTTTCTCTGTATATAAAGGTGAGTTTATGTACATAAAGGAAATTGATGTTGAAAATCTTGGACCTCTTGAAAAGGCTAATATTAAATTTAGCTTTAACGAAGATGGCTCACCTAAACCTCTTGTATTGGTAGGTAAGAATGGTTCTGGCAAATCGACATTGATTTCTAATATTGTTGATTCTTTTTATGAGTTTGCTTCAAAGAGTTTTAATAACGTAAGAATTCCTCAAAATGGCGCAAATTCATATGCATATTTCAAAATTATTTCACCTTCAGAGATCTCAATTGGAAAAGAATATTTGTACTCAAGGATCAAATTTAGATCTACAGAATGTGAAAAAATTGAATATCTGTTTGCAAAAGGACAGTTTTCTAATGAAAAACTTCTTGAAATAGGGGGAAATGAAAGTCATAAAAATGAGACTGAAGATAATGTTTCGTTTAAAAGCCTAAATATTCAAATCGATAAAGAGTCTGCTTTTGTAAAAAAAGTACTAGACGAGAATGTAATTGCATATTTTTCACCTGAAAGATATGAAAAACCAAGTTGGTTGCATAAAGCGTACTACGATAAATACGTAGCCGAATATGATTCTGAAACTGAAATTGCTCGTTTTCGTTTGAACGAAGTATTTAGAAATCAACTTAGAACTCCCATTTCTGTAAGTTGTGGAGAGGATGATTTATTACAATGGTTATTAGATATAATAGTTGATTCTAGAGCTGAGGTTGATTTTTCGTCTTATAATGAGCCACAACATTCATATAATGCTGATAACTTGAATGATGCAAAAACATTGTCTATTGCAAGAGAAAATGTCCAAAAAATTTTAAGCAGTATTTTAAATGAAGATGTAAGATTTAACTTACAACCAAGATTATTTGTCAATTCTAGATTTTCTATTGTAAGAAAAAAAGATAATAAAATTTTAGTTCCTTCTTTAAATTCTTTATCTACTGGGCAAATAGCTTTATTTAAGATGTTTGCAACAATTGTAAAGTATGCTGATTCTTATGATGTTAATCGAAGCCTAGATTTATCTGTTATAAATGGCATTGTTGTAATTGATGAAATTGAACTTCATTTACATCCTTCAATGCAGGCAGAAATTCTTCCAAAACTTATAAAGTTATTCCCTAAAGTTCAATTTATTATCACTACTCATTCTCCTTTATTCTTGCTTGGAATGGATAAAGTGCTAGGTAAAGATAGTTACGATATTATTGATTTACCTAGTGCCTCAAAGATATCAACTGAAACTTTTTCAGAATTCGTTTCGGCACTTAAATACTATGAAAATACCTCTTTTTTTGAAAAAGAACTTCAGAGTGTTTTATCCTCATTAAATTCAAATAAAAATACTAGTGAACCATTGATCATTACTGAAGGTCAGACTGATTGGATGCATTTAGAATCTGCTTATCGAGCTTTATTACAAGATTCTAATAATAAAGATCTGTTTAGCAAATTAGGAAACATTAAGTTTTATGAGTTTGAAGGAAAGCAAAAAAGTAACAAAGATTCCTCCAAAGAAATACAAACTCTAACAATTTCAGATATAGGATTTGGTAAAGAAGGTGCTTCCTTGATAAAAGCAGAAATGGGGGATTCTGCTTTACTAACTTTATGTGAAACTTTATCCAAATTCAATAAGGGAAGAATCATAATTTTTATATTTGATCATGATAAAGAAGAAATTGTCAATGAAGTCATGAATGGAAATAATTATAAAAATTGGGGAAACAACGTCTATTCTTTTGCCATCCCAGTTCCTGAATCAAGAAAAAAAACACCTTTAATCTCAATTGAACACTACTACACTGATGATGAAATAAAAAGTGTTGAAAGAATTGGTGTTGTTGATTACCGATTATTTATGGGAAATGAGTTTGATGAGAAAGGTTTCTTTTTATCTGACGATCGAAGAATTAATTTATTGTACCCTAAAAAGAACTGTGGGAAAGATAAAATTAACATTTTGGATGGGAACTGTGTGAATATTGTAGAACGTAGAAATGGCAATAGTGAGAATGTTGCTTTATCTAAATTCCGTTTTGCGTTGAATATCTATAATAATGAAAACGGTTTTGATAATTTTGATTTTTCAAATTTCATCCTTATTTTTGAGATGATACACAACATATTAGATTCTGTTAATAGCGATCCTAAATTACAGCAATAATATTGGATTGATCATTCAATAACCCATTACAGCTAGACTATTTGTTAACTCTCAATAGTGACGAAAAAAAATTATCTTTTGTGCATTTATATAGATGTTTTGATTCACGAAATTTACAAAATTAAGAATAATATGATGAATAAAAATCCAAATATAAAAATAAATTACCTGTTTAAGCTTACATACCAAATATTATGTGTGTTGATACCTTTTGTAACAGTACCTTATGTATCAAGAGTGTTAGGACCAGAAGGTATTGGTACTTACAGTTTTTTACAGTCTCTTTCAAGATATTTTATTATTTTTGCATCGTTAGGAACACTCTTATACGGTACTAGAGAAATTTCTAGAGTTAGAGAGAATAAAGTTCAACTATCTAAAACATTTTGGGAAATAGAATTACTGATTTGTTCAACTTCCACTATTGCTTGTATATTATGGTGTTGTCTTGTATTTGTATACCCTCAAGAAAGGAGTAATTGCCTTGCTTTTCTTCCTCTAATATTGGCAGTTCCTTTTGATATCTCATGGTTTTATACCGGTATTGAAAAAATCTACTATAGTGTTATATGGAATTTCGTAAGTAAGATAATTGTACTTGTTGGAATTTTTATTTTTGTTACAACTAATGACGATCTTGTTGAATATATATCGCTTCTATCATTTTCAATCTTTATAGGTAATGTTTCGATGTGGATTTTCTTAAAAAGAGAAATCTGCAAAGTTAAGATAACTGAGTTGAAAGTATTAAGACATATTAAACCAACATTAAAATACTTTATTACAGCTGTTGCAATCTCAATCTATACGGTTCTTGATAAAACCATGATTGGTATATTTACAGAAGGATCTGCTGAAAATGGATATTATGAACAGGCAACAAAAGTAATTGCTATGATTACCCCATTTGCTTTTTCTGCACTGAATGATGTTATGATACCTCGCATGTCATTCTTATTTGCAAAAAATAATCTTCATGAAATTAAGAATAGAATAAACCAATCTTTAAATATGGAGTTGCTTGTATCAATAGGATGTGTATTTGGTGTCATAGCTGTTGCTCCAAATTTTGTAAAAATCTTTTTTGGTGAAGCTTTTATGCCTGTTGTTTTAATTTTACAGATCCTATCTGTTATATTGATCCCAATCTGCATAAGCACTTGTACTGGTAGTCATTATTATGTTCCGAGTGGAAAAGTTTTTGTTGGCACAAAATTCACTATTGTGGGGGCAATTGTAAATGTTATAATAAATGCACCGTTAATTATTAAGTTTGGTGCATTAGGCGCTGTGATAGCATCTTTAGTTGCAGAGACTATAATAGGTATCCTGTACATTCGTGGTACATTACAGTTTTTATATATCAAACAATTATTAACTAATTCTCTAAAAAAAATATTGTCAGGTCTGACAATGCTCTTTGTCATTGTAAACATGCCCATTGGAGATCTCACAATTGCTTTTGCTCTTGTAATTCAGGTTATTATAGGAATTGTTATTTATGCTGTGATGTTACTTTTATTAAAAGACCCTTCATTTTTTATGATTCTGGATTTTATAAGACAAAAATTAAACAAAGGTAAAGTTGATAATGTCTAAAGTTGCTATAGTTACTTCTGTGTATAATAAAGCACCTTGGCTTGATAGGTGTTTTAACTCTTTTGTTAATCAAACTTTTTCTGATCTTGAATTCATTGTTATTAATAACGGTAGCACAGATGAATCAGCGGCTATAATTGATAACTTTGCCAAGCAAGATCCTAGATTTACGGTTATTACTCTCAAAGATAATATAGGACCTTCAGGAGCGTATGCTCTTGGAATCGAAAAAGTAAATACAGAATATTTCGCTTTGTGTGATTCAGACGACTATATTCCAAACAATTATATTGAAGTATTGTTTGAGAAAATATGCGAGCAAAACGCTGACATATCAATGTGCGCAAACGATATGGTTTGGGATAATGGTAAGGTTGCTACCAATAATAGACCACCTAAGTCTGAAATTATCTTTACTTCAGATGATAAGAATAAGTTATTACCACAAATCATTGATCATCACTCCAATTTATATCTTGGATATTATCTTGCTGAGATCGGCGTTTTATGGGGAAAAATGTACCGAACAGATTTTGTCAGAAATTTAGGTATAAATTATGATAAAGATGTTTGGATTTATTGTGATTGGTTGTTTAATTTTGAACTTATTAACAATCTTAATAGAATGGTTTATACAGAAGATACTGTATACCATTTTTATCAAGCAGCAGGAAGTTTTACGCGCTCAAAAAAAATGAATTGGAATGAACTTGCAAGAAGAAAGGTTGTTCTAGATAAATTTAGCTCCATTTGTAGTGAATTTAAAGGTAAATCTGTAATTGCATTAAACAGATTCTACTTTGGCAATATAGTTAGTGTTTTAGGCATGTACGTTGAACACTTTCCGAAAGAAGTCTCTAAAATTGATTTGATAAAGGTCGCAAAAGAAATATCAAATTGGCCACAATATAAATATATTATAGATAATAAAAAACTCGGTTTGAATTGGAAACAGAAGGTTCTTGTTTTGCTTATTAAACATAATGTTATGTTTCCTTATGTGTTGAGATCAAAAATTCGTCAATTATTGAAAAAGAATTAAGGTTTATATATGAAGGTTGTAATTTTAGCTGGTGGCTTTGGAACAAGAATTTCAGAAGAATCTGTTTTTAAGCCAAAACCAATGATTGAAATTGGTGGCATGCCAATTTTGTGGCACATTATGAAAGGATTTGCCTCTCAAGGTTTTAATGAATTTATAATTTGTGCAGGGTACAAGCAACATGTAATAAAAGAGTGGTTTGCTGATTATTTTCTTCACACATCAGATATTACATTTGACTACACTAAAGGAAATAACGAGATTATTGTACATAATCGACATATTGAGCCATGGAAAGTTACCGTCGTCGATACAGGTCTCAATACAATGACAGGTGGACGTATTAAGAAAGTTAAAGATTTTGTTGGAAATGAACCATTTCTTTTAACCTACGGAGATGCTGTCGGAAATGTAGATATCAACAAACTTGTAGAATTTCATAGGAAACATGGAAAGATTGGCACTATATCGGTTTACAATTTTGGTCAAAATAAAGGCGTGCTTGATATTGCTAAAGATGGTCATGTTAATGCTTTTAGGGAAAAATCTGATCTCGATGGTGATTTGATTAACATTGGTTTCATGGTAATGAACCCTCAGATCTTTGACAGAATCAAAGATGATCAAACCGTGTTTGAACAAGAGCCATTGAACAGTTTAGTTCGCGATGGCGAACTTATTGCACGAGTCCATGATGGTTTCTGGCAGTGTATGGATACTTTAAGAGAAAAGCAACAGCTAGAAAAGTTGTGGAACTCTGAAAATTGCCCTTGGAAAATTTGGTAATTTATCTGTGAGAGAGTTATGTTTGATTTAGAATTTTACAGAAATAAAAAAGTACTTGTTACAGGTCATACAGGTTTTAAAGGTTCTTGGTTGTGTAAATTACTTGCAAACTTTGGTGCAGAAGTAATTGGTTATTCTTTGAATCCTCCAACAGAGCCTTCATTATTTAAGATTGCAAATATTGATGGTGATGTTAAGTCAATTATTGGTGATATCAGAGATCTTTCAAAATTAAAAGAAGTTTTTGATGATTTTCAGCCAGAGATTGTGCTTCATTTAGCAGCACAACCAATTGTTAGAGATAGTTATAAAGATCCTGTTTATACATATGAAACAAATGTTATTGGCACTGTAAACATTTGTGAATGTGTTAGAAAATCAAATTCTGTAAAATCTTTTTTAAATGTAACCACAGATAAAGTGTATTTGAACAAAGAGTGGGAGTGGGGATATAGAGAGAATGAAGAATTAGATGGATTTGATCCTTATTCTAATTCAAAGTCTTGTTCTGAACTCGTTACTCATTCTTACAAAAGATCATTTCTTAAAGAAAAAGGCATTGCAGTCTCTACAGCTAGAGCAGGCAACGTTATCGGCGGAGGTGATTTCTCAAATGATAGAATCATTCCTGATTGTGTTAGAGCAGCGCTATCACATAAAGAAATTATTGTAAGAAATCAATATTCTACACGTCCTTACCAGCATGTACTTGAACCTTTATATGCATATTTAATGATTGCAGCAAAGCAATACGAAGACTCCAAATATGAAGGTTATTACAATGTTGGACCTGATGATGTAGATTGTTTCCAAACAGGAGCTCTTGTAGATGCTTTTGTAAAACTTTGGGGAAATGATTTATGTTGGTCTTGTCAAAGTGATGGAGGACCTCATGAGGCAAATTTCTTAAAGTTGGATTGCTCAAAGTTAAAGAAAACATTTAATTGGAAACCACGTTGGAACCTTGAACAAGCCCTAGAAAAAGTAGTCGAATGGAGTAAATGTTTGCAGTCAGGTGGCAATGTAAGAGAGTGTATGGATAGACAAATTAAAGAGTTTTTAGGTGAATAATGAAGAATGTTATTGTTACTGGTGCAAATGGATTCATTGGAAGTTCATTAATTAATAAATTTATTTCTCATCAAATTAAGGTTATTGCTATTGATCTTTCTTTTTCTGATGACCGATTGCCTGATTCAGAACTAATAACTAAGATCGAATGTTCTCTTCAGTCTGAGAACGAAATAATTAAAGTCATACCAACTGTTGAGTATGATTGTTTCTATCATTTTGCTTGGGCAGGTGTAAATGGACCTTCAAAAGCAGATCCAATTGTTCAGCTAAGAAACGCCGAGACGACTTTAATATGCGCAAAAGTTGCTAATACATTGCATATCAAGAAGTTTCTATGTGCAGGCACAATAGCAGAGAGATCTGTAGAAAGCTTATCTAATCTAAAGAAAACTAGTGGTGGTATGATGTATGGTGTTGCAAAAAATGCAACACATTCAGTTTTAGAATCTTATTGTAAAAACGTTGGTTTGAATTTTGTGTGGATGCAATTTTCAAATATATATGGACCACAGAACAAAACCGGCAATTTGGTAAGTTACACCTTATCTCAGTTAATGAATGATAATGAAGCAACATTTGGTCCAGCTCTACAGCCATATGATTTTATTTTTGTTGATGATTTATTGGAAGCCGTATATAGACTTGGTGAACATACAACTAATGAAATTAGCTATTTTATTGGTTCAGGAGCACCTCAAGTATTAAAAGACTATTTATTAGAGATTGGAAAAATTTGTGATAAAGAAGAATTAATAAAAATTGGTGTAAGATCAGATGACGGAATTAAGTATTCTTATGACATGTTTGATACTTCACTTTTAGTAAGAGATATAGGAAATTATGTGTCTGTTTCTTTTAAAGAAGGAATAGAAGAGACCTTGAGAGGTTATTGATATGTCTTCGAATCAGTATGATTACATCATAGTTGGAGCTGGTCTTTCTGGCGGAATTTTAGCTAGATTGTTAGCAGAGAGTTTAGACAAAAGGATCTTAATCGTAGACAGAAGAAATCACATTTCAGGTAACATATATGATTTTGTTGACTCATGTGGTATTAAGGTTCAAAAGTATGGACCACATGTATTCCATACAAATTCTGACGATGTTTATAATTTTATTTCTAAATATTGTGAGCCTGTAAAATATCGTACCAAATGTGAAGCTGTCATAGATGGAATTAGCACACCATCTCCTTTTAATTTTAAAACTATCGATCAATTTTACGATAAAGAAAAAGCACAAATCTTAAAGAATAAGTTGCAGTCTTACTATCCAAATGTGCATTCAGTGACTGTTGTTGATATGTTGAATTCATCTGATTCAGATATCAAAAGTCACGCTCAATTTTTATTTGATAAAGATTACAAACTATATACAGCAAAACAGTGGAACTTAAGCCCAGATGAAATTGATCCTTCTGTATTAAAAAGAGTTCCAATTGAACTGTCTTATGATGATACTTATTTTCATGATAAATATGAATTCATGCCTAAGGATGGATTTCTCGAATTCTATAATTGTTTAGTTAGCCATAAAAACATTGAAATTAAGACTAACATAGAAGCGCTTGAACATATATCATTTGATGAAGCTGAACATTCTGTTATGTGGGATGATAGGTTAGTAAACTTGATTTATACTGGTGCTATTGATGAGTTGTTTCAGTGTAAATTTGGAGTTCTTCCTTATAGATCCTTGTGTTTTAAATACGCTCATCCGAAGACATGCTCTTATCAAAATGTGTCTATTGTTGCTTACCCTCAGGTTGAAGGCTACACACGTATAACTGAGTACACTAAGATGCCTTACCAGGATTGTAATGGAATTACAACAATTGCTTATGAGTATCCCATTGAGTATCAAGCTAATTTTGAAAATGATAATAAATCATCAGATGTAACTGAGCCATACTACCCTGTTTTAACAGAAAATAGTCAAAAGATATTTAGCCTCTATAAAAGTTATGCCGATAGATTTAAAAATTTAACCTTATGTGGGCGATTGGCTGACTTCAAATACTACAATATGGATCAAGTTGTATTAAGAGCTTTTGATGTATACGAATCATTAAGGAAAAAAGAAAATGTTGCAAAAGTGGGAATTTAAAGAAACAGATTTGAAAGGTTCATTTGAGATCACACCTTTTTTTGCCAGTGACAACAGAGGCGGACTTGTTAAGGATTACAACATTGATGTTTTCAAATCTAATGGAATTGAACATGAATTAAAGGAAGTCTTCTATACTATATCCAAAAAAGGCGTAATTAGGGCAAGCCATTTCCAGTTGATTAAGCAGCAACCAAAACTTGTTAGATGTATTTCTGGTCATGTATATGATGTTATTGTAGACTTGCGACCAAACTCTCCTACATATGGTAAATGGAGAGGCTTTCATCTAACAGGTGATAATATGAAATCTCTTTATGTTCCTGCTTTTTTTGGACATGGATATCTTGTTATTGAAGATAGTATTGTAAGTTACAAAGCATCTGAGGTTTTTTTCGGTGAAGGTGACTCTGGTATTATGTACAATGATCCAGATTTAGCTATAGAATGGCCTTTTGATTTAATTGGAGGAAAGTCTAATTTAATTATAAGTGAAAAGGATCTTAATCTTATGAGCTTTAAGCAATATACAGAGATGATGCAATAGAATTTCTGTGTGATAATTATATACTACTGTGCGATTATATGTATCAGAGCAAGATGGCGTTCATTCAATAAAGATTACTTTTAAACACTTTGTACCTTGAAAGCCCATCTAGAATAAATGCTCTGATGTGGGTAATGACCTTAGCTCTTTTAATCTATTCTGCTACAGAATATCTGATGAGAAAGAAGATGGAAGAGCAAAGACTTACAGTTCCTACATCTGACCATAAGAACGTGCTTTCAAGACCATCATTGATGAGAGTTTATCAGTACCTTGCAAACTCAAATATCAGCCTGACATATTCACCTGGTACTGAGTTTGTAAGATTAACAGGTGTTCCCTTAGATATGCAGCAAATACTGTTATCTATGGGAGAAGAATGGTGCAGATACTATGTAAGTGACACGTATCGACCTTATATAGCGTCTGCTTTTTTAAATATGAGCAGAAAAGATCAGGAAAAGTTTATTCATGAGATTTACAGCTCAGTGTCTACTAAAAGGATTATTATTGTATAAAATCAATCTGAATAAAAGAAGATCTGATAAAATACAAGCGGACTTCACTATTCTTCTGTGAAGATATTTATCGTTTTAATATATTTGGTATTATATGTCCAACTCTCTGTTAAATAAGAATATTATGGTGGGGGGGGGGTAAGCCTCTTTCTGATAATAATAGTAAATCTAAACTTTTAACTCATCTACAAGCTCTTCGAGCAATCGCTTTCATTTCAATTGTAATTTGTCATTCTCGAATACTAAACAATTCTTTAGATTGCCTTGGCGCATGGGGAGTATCTCTATTTTTTGTTTTATCTGGTTTTGTGATGATTTATAGCTACTATGATAAAAACAGAATAAAAAACGTATCTCTTATTTCTAATGTAAAGTTTGCTTTTTTTAAGTTGAAACGAATATGGCTCTTACATATATTGTGTACTAGTGTAATGCTGGTGTTATCTCTATTGGGCTCACATGCAGAAGCACTATGGAGAGTAATTGTTAAGTTTCTCCTAAATACCGTATGGATTCAAGAGTGGTTTCCTATTAGAGGAAGATCTCCTGACATCATCTCATGGTTTATATGTACCATTTTTTTTAGCTATTTTATTTTTCCTTGGGTAGTATCTAAATTCGAGAAGAATTATAGCGTTCGCAAGGCTCAGTATTATCTTGTTATCTGTTTATTTTTACAATTTGTTGTTGCTTTTATTGGTACTAAGTTAAGTTCTACTTTTGTACAAAATGGAGACAGTTTTATTGATCCAAACTTGTCTTCTTGGTTTGTTTATAACTTTCCTATATCAAGACTATTAGATGTGTTTATAGGTTTTAATCTTGGCTACATTTTTGTAAACAAGAAAGAGTTGTTCACTCCAAATTTATCTACTATGGTGGAAATACTTGGAATTGTATTAGCAGTTATTGCAAACTATTACTATTCAACAAAATCACCTAGATTATATTGGTATAATATATCCGGTGTTTATGATCCAAAAAACTCAATCACATTTGCTTTTATTTTCAGTTTTAGCTCCATTTTGTTGATTTATTCTTTTGCTATGCAAAATGGATTTATCTCAAAATTGGTAACAAATAAAATAAGCTTGTATTTAGCAAAAATTTCCATTTATGCACTTTTTATTCATGTAGTTATTTTTTGGAACGTGATTTGGGTTTACAATCATATTCAAGGTTTTGAGAAGAATGAGTTTTTTTTTACATATGGATGCTGGATTAGCTTAACATTAGGTTTTGTAATTACTATCGTTGCAACCGAAATTTGGATGAGACTTTATGCTAAATTCATTGCTCCTAAAAAAGTAAATTAGGTAAATGATTTAACTCAACTTTTGCGTTTCAAAAATTATTAACAAAACGCTTATAAATGTGGTCTAGCACTACATTTGCTGTTTAAAAATCGATTTCTTTAACTATTTAGAAATTGTGTTCTAAATTCAGGACTAAGTAAAGAATGAATAAACTTAGAGGTAGCACTGTACCATTTGTTTATTACATCTTTGGCTATGTTGTATGCTAGCTGTAACTTATCATCTGCTATACAGCCTGCTTTATGCAGTTCATCAACAAAAGAAGTAAAGCAACATGAAAGAGTTTCTAATGCATCTAAGAAAGGAATGGTTCTCATTTCATCACAGCTGTCTCTAAATATCTGACCGTGACTGCGAGGATCTGACATTGAGCAGTAAAAGTTAGGAATATATTTGACTTATTTAAGTGTTTGATTTTCGATCGTTTTTTTAAAGATGTAGTTAATGTAACAATTATTTTAAATAAATCAATCTGATAATGTTGATTATGTGAGTTTTGGATCACTTTACAATATTCACATTATCAGTATGTGATACAAAGATCACACTTAGTACTATAAGCTTGAGAATGTAGTCAACATAAGTTAAAAGATAGCCATCAATGATGATATTACAGGATCACGACGATGGCAGTACAGTTTGATAACACAGGTGATTTACTTTCAACAGAGCTAGGAAATATAGGACTTACAGCAGCAGGTTTTGATTACTTTGAATTAGCACCAGTAATTGAGTTCTGTATTGGAAAGATAGGTTCACATGTAAAGGTAACTCAAAGTGAGTTAGTAAAGCTACTGTGTTGTCAGGTATTGAATGTACCATACCAGTCATTGTACGGAACCTCAGAGTTTTACCGTGGTAAACCTGTAAGAGCTTTAACTGGTAATGAAGAGCTTAATGAAGAAGACATAAACAGGGATGTTCTTTCAAGACTATTAGATGCCATGTAACTACCAATTATTGCGAACAAAACCTGCCTAAAAATACCGATCTTGGCTTTTTTACCGCAGATCGGCTCTTTTTTAGCAGCAAATTTGCTACTTTGCCTTAGCAGATTCAGCCTTTTCCTTC
>Ga0256404_1007385_pt1 | contig 17436 bp, 16 predicted proteins | sample RumenRJG_01DNA_FD_185990 | JGI IMG/M metagenome (GOLD analysis project Ga0256404, IMG submission 185990) | Bovine rumen microbial communities from Lethbridge, Alberta, Canada - RJG_01 | ecosystem: Host-associated > Mammals > Digestive system > Stomach > Rumen | place: Canada: Alberta | collected...
CGTTGACCGTGCAGACGAAGAGTAAGGGGGAATGCACCCAAACGGCGCAAATGAACCCAAAAACTGAACAAGTGCACCCAGTTTAATTACCGGGTGCACTTGTATCAAAATATGCGTCATTTTCCAATATGAAGGAATCCCGCAAACCGGTGAGTTTGCGGGATTCCATTTGTTTTCAAGGGGTTTGCGTGTTTTTGCGTCTGCACAAATTTGTGCGTTATGCGTGTTCCTGTGCGCTGTGCGCCAGATTTAAGACGCCATTTTACAGACGGATTTGCAGACGCGGTCAGTCCTTGTCCTTGACAATGCCGCAGTAGTAAGCGGACATCCTGGCCTTTGGCCCCGGCTCGCCCGGCATCCATACGGATATGCCATGAAAAAATAAGACCATCTGCCAAAGGCAGATGGCCTTATTTTTGGGCTTCGCTCGCGCGGCGCGCGTGACCCTGCTTTACTCGATGGCGTGCAGGAAGTCCTCCCAGGCGTTGTCCACGGCGTTACCCATGTGCTGCATGGTGCGGCCCACGCAGGTCTTCATGGACCTTTGCCGGGGTGAGACGGCCATGCCCACCGCTGCGCCGAGCACCATGCCGGCGCCGATACCGCACCAGAACGCGATATTTTCCATTTCACTCACACTCCTTTTCGCACAGCGACAGTATGCCCCGTGTGCGGCAAAAAAGTCGGAAAGCGCATTGCTAAAATCCGCCATTGCCGTTATAATATTCTTAAAATCAGACAAAAAGCGAGGAAGTCTCATGACCACCATCTATTTGATCCGCCACGCCGAGGCGGACGGTAATCTCTACCGCCGCGCGCACGGCTGGTACGACAGCGTGATCACCGACCGCGGCTACCGCCAGATCGCCGCGCTTGCAAAGCGCTTTGCCTCAACACACTTTGACGCGGTGTATTCGAGTGACCGCCACCGCACGATGACGACGGCGCTTTCCGTTTACAAAACACATGGCCTGCCGCTCGTGACCACGCCGCGCGTGCGTGAGATCGGCATCGGCGTGTGGGAGGATCATCCGTGGGCGGAGCTGGAGCGCACGGACGGTGAACAGATGGAGCGCTTCAATACGGACGCCGCGCACTGGCACGTTGCGGGCGGCGAGCATCTGCCCGACGTGCGCGAGCGCATGATCGGCGCGCTGCGCGAGATCGCCGAGGCGCACCCGAACGGAACGGCCGCCGTCTTTTCGCACGGCATGGCCATCCGCCTGACGGTCGGCACGCTGCAAGGACTTTCGCTTCACGAAATCGACGGCACGGGCCACGCGGAGAACACCGCGGTGAGCCGCCTCGAATACGAGAACGGCGCGTTCCGCGTGGCGTACCGCGACGACGCGAGCCATCTGGAGAACGGGCTGCAGACGCTCAAGCGGCAGGCGTGGCTGAAGAACGCGCGCGGCTTCGAGGGCGGCATCTACTATGTGCCCTCTGGTGCAGAGGGACATTTTGACGTCTGCCGCGCGGGTGAGACCGTCGGTGCGGTGAGCGTGGACAAGTGCGAGAACGGCCTTGCGACCATTGGTGAATTCTGGCTGGAGAACGATGTGCAGGGGCTTGGCTTCGGGCAGCAGCTCGTCGGGCAGGCGCTTTCCTACGCCCGCGCGCACGGGTGCGAGCGGCTTTCGACCGGACGCATCGCCAAGGGCAACGCGCTCGGCCTGCGCCGCGCGCGGGAATGGGGCTTTACGCAGACCGGCGAGGGGACGGACTGGCTCGAATTTCAGAAGAATTTTGAATACGATGAGGAATCCTGCTGGAAAAAATTGCAGGAAGTGATCGAAAAAGAGAAATAAAAAGGAAGGAGGAGAAAAGATGAACTGTCCATACTGCGGCGGCGCGCTGGAAAAGGGGACGCTTCACAGCCGAGGGGGCGAGTATTTTCTGCCGGACGGCGCAAAGCTCCCGGCGTGGTTCACGCGCGAGAGCATGGAAAAGGTCGGCGCGGTCGGGCTGGCGTGGAACCCGGCTCTGACGCAGCGGGAATGGCCGGAGGCATACTGCTGCCGCCCGTGCCGCAGGCTCATTGTTCCCTTTCCGGAGGAAGAATAAAACGGGAAAAGCCCCCGCCTTGCAGAAGGCGGGAGCTTTTCGTTTGCCGAGGAAGCCATGCACCGCATGGCTTCCTTTTTGCTCTCAGAACGAAACGACCTCCTGCGCGGGCTTGGCGCAGGTGGTGATCTTGTCCACATACAGCACGGGGCCTTCGCCCTGATACGCTTCGATATACTCCTTGCGGACGGTGGCGGTGACGTCCACCCAGTCGCGGTTCTTGTACGCCTTGAGGTCCTTGCCCTTGGCGACTACGCCGACGAACTGGATGTCGTTTTCGCAGCAGGTCATCACGAAGCGGCCCGGGCAGTGGACGCCGGGAAACTTTTTGGAGTGGCACATGAGGAGCTTCATGTGAACACGCTTGCCGTCCCAGCGGTCGAGGTGGTCCATCACGTCTACATACCACACGCCGTAATCGTCGTCGGGAATGTCGATGAGGTCGGGCGTCATATCGAACGGGCACTCGTTGCCGGTGAGGTAATCCTCGCTGTTGCCGTCGTTGTCCTCCAGATAGATGTCCGCGCGGCGGTTGACCATGCGGAGATTGCGGGCGCGGAGCGCCTCCTTCAGCTCGGGCGTGCAGCGGTTGAAGACCAGCATATCCGCGTTGGTGATCTTCTCCATCATGAGCTGGCCCATGTTCTTCACGAACAGCTCGAACGTCGGCGCCTGCACGAAGGTCATGATCTGGTAAAGCACCCAGTTGGCGGGCAGCACGTCGCGGTAGAGCTTTTCCATCCGCCACATGCCGTTGTACTCGATGAGCACCTGCTTGGGGCGGTACTTCTTCTCCAGCTCGCGGCAGAAGTCGGCGGTCAGCTCGTCCTCGTCGTCCACGGTGACGACGGTGACGTTGTCGAGCGCCTTCTTCTCGTACTCCTCCTCGCCCTCCTCGCAGCAGAGCAGGAGGGTCTTATCCTCGCGGGCGAAGCCGTCCTCCAGAATGCCGTTGATGAAATTGGTCTTGCCGGCGTCGAGAAAGCCGGCGACCAGATAGACAGGAATATCCATGAATGTCCTTCCTTACAGACCGAAAAGCTCGGCGAGCTTGTCTTCCTTGAGCTCCGCGCCGATGACGCACAGGCGGCCCGTGTAGTCGGGATGGCCCGCGCGGACCTCGTGCTCCTCGGGAACGTAGTCAAATTCGAGCCAGCCGCCCTCGCCGTTCACGATGCCCTTGGCGCGCAGAATGTGACCGTAGTCGCCGCTGTCGAGCTTCGTGAGGATGTCGTCAAGCGCTGCCTTGGAGTAGAGCTTGGGCGTTTCCTTGCCCCAGGAGGAGAACACGTCGTCGGCGTGGTGATGATGGTGATGGCACTCGCACGCGGGATCGTCGCACTCCTCGCCGTCGTGGTGATGGTGATGGTGCTCGTGGTCGTCGTGGTCATGCTCGTGATGATGCTCATGCTCGTCGTGGTCATCATCCTCGTCGTGGTCGTGATGATGCTCGTGCTCATGGTCGTGCTCGTCATGCTCATCATGGTCATGGTGATGCTCATGCTCGTGCTCGGCCTCCTCGAGCTCGTGCTCGCGGCGCATCTTCTCGAGCAGCTCGTCGCTGAGCGACACCTTCTCGATGGCGGAGAGGATGGTCTTGCCGTTCAGCTCGTCCCACGGAGTCGTGAGGATGGCGGCGTCGGGGTTCTTCTCGCGCAGCATCGCGGCGGCGGCCTCTAACTTCTCCTGCGAGAGTTTCTGCGTGCGGGAGAGGATGATGGTGCCGGCGGCCTCGATCTGGTTGTTGTAGAACTCGCCGAAGTTCTTCATATAGACCTTGACCTTGCTGGCGTCGGCGACGGTGACGTAGCTGTTGAGCTTCAGCTCCGGGCACTCGTCCACGGTGCGCTCGACCGCCACGATGACGTCGGAGAGCTTGCCCACGCCGCTCGGCTCGATGAGGATGCGGTCGGGGTGGAACTGCTCCACGACCTCGCGCAGCGCCTTATTGAAATCGCCCACGAGCGAGCAGCAGATGCAGCCGGCGGACATCTCGGAGATCTCAATGCCGGACTCCTTGAGGAAGCCGCCGTCGATGTTGATCTCACCGAATTCGTTTTCGATCAGCACGAGCTTTTCGCCCGCGTAGGCTTCGGCAATGAGCTTTTTGATGAGCGTCGTTTTGCCGGCGCCGAGAAAACCGGAGAAAATGTCAATTTTTGTCATGGTGGGATACGCTTCCTTTTTCTTGATTTTACTGAATTGCTATTATATGCCCGAGTTATGAACGATTCAAGTCCCTCGCGGGCAAAAAGCTCATTTTTTGCGCAAAAAATGAGCGATGCTACAGCTGCGGGACCGCGAGGCGGTGCGGCAGCATCACGCGGCCGAAGCAGGCGAGGCTGCGCGTGCCGGTGGAGGTGAGCACGACGTCGGCGTCGGCGCGGGCGCGGTTGAGTGAGAAAAGGTAGGTCATGCCCAGCGCATCGCGGTGGTACTGCTTGCAGAGCATTGCGCCGTCCACGCAGAAGATGCCTACGTCGCCGTCTGCGAGCGGGTCGCGGTTGACGTAGACCACGCTCTCGTCGTGAATGTACGGCTCCATGGAGTCGCCCTGAATGCGCACGGCGAAGTCCGCGCCGCGCGGCACGCTCTCGTCCGCGGGGATATAGGTGAAGTCCTCGTCGAGCACCGGCGCGGCATAGCCCGCGGCGGCGGGGGAATTGTAGAGCGGGATCAGGCGCGGCTCGCGCTTGCCGCCGCGCTCCTCTGCCAGCTCGTCGCGGTAGTCGCACAGCGCGTCGGTCACGCTGCGCACGGTGTCGCGTCCGATGGGAGAGAGCGAGCGGTATTTTTCCAGCAGCGTGCGCTCGGCCCCGGAGAGATCGAAGCCGCCGCTGCGGTAGCTGCCGCAGAAGAGCTGGTTGGGGTCGGTGCGCAGCGCGTCGAACAATCGCAGCAGCACGTCCTCCTTGGGGAAGCTGACGCCGGTCTCATAGTTGCCGACGGCGCTGGCGGAAACGCCGAGCTGCTCGGCCAGCGCCGCGCGCGTCAGGCCGCAGGCCTCACGGCACGCTTTGAGTTGATCGCGGAAGCTCATGGAAAGCACCTCCTATAAAGGGTTCGAGCAATTTCGACACCATCATAACGCAAAAGCTTGGCTCTGTCAAACATTTTAACAAGAAACTTGTAAATTTATTCTTGACATAACAAGTTTCTTGTGATATGGTAAGAATGCTCACAAGAAACTTGACAAAACAAAGCGGCAATTTCCATTAACTTGTGATCGAGATGCTTTTCGGTATGCTGTTCGGCGGGAAAGGATGGATGCGGAAAACCGCCGGGGCTTCGGCGGGAAAGGCGGATCCGCCCGCCTTTCAAAAAGAAAAATCGTCACGCCATAAGGCGTAACGATTTTCTTGGTGGGGGAAGGTGGATTCGAACCACCGAAGTCACTGACAACAGATTTACAGTCTGCCCCCTTTGGCCACTCGGGAATTCCCCCATATTCACTTGTGCGCTGAAGCGGAAGCTTGGAGCTGGTAGACGGACTCGAACCCCCGACCTGCTGATTACAAATCAGCTGCTCTACCAACTGAGCTATACCAGCATTTCAGCAACAGAATGAATTTTAGCAGATACCGCGTCGTTTGTCAAGCCTGAATTTTTCATTTTTCGGGAGGAATGGCTTTTGCACTTTAAAATCTGTTCGCCTGCGGAAAAACGCAGGCCCTACGGCCGTCCCTGCGGCCGATGCTCGCTGTGTGGGTGCGAGCTGCTGCGCGGGGAGCGCGGCTGGTATCTCAACGGGCAGAGCGTCTGCGCGGATTGCTTTCCGGCCTTCGCTCGCGCGGAGCTTGCGCCCTGTGAGACCGTGTTCGGAATGGAGGGGGAAGCGTGACACTATATCAGATATCCTTTACATACCGCGCGGACGCGGCGGTGCTGCGCACGCGCATTTCGGAGCTGCGCGCCGCGGCCCGGGCCGCGCAGGACCGCGAGGAGGCCGAGCGGCTCAAGCGGCGCATCGCCGATCTGCAGGTGCTCCGTCGACAGTCGAGCGAGCTGGCCGAGCTGACGAAACGCTATTACGAAAGGAACTATCACCGCGATGAAAGGTACACCCTATAGCATCCGCAACAATGAGTTTTACGGCGACATGGCGGCGTGGCTGCGCGCCAACGCGCAGGACAACGACGGTGAGCTGCTTCGGCTCAAGCGCAACCTGCGCCTGGCAAGGCAGGAGGCGCTGACCGCGCGGCAGCGGCAGCTGCTCCGGATGAATTTTGAGCAGAATAAGACCGTGACCGAGATCGCGCAGGAGCTGGGCGTCAACAAGTCCACGGTGTCCCGCACGCTGCTGCGCGCCAAGCGGCGGCTCTATCAATGCCTGCGCTACGCGCTGTAGTCCGCGCTTGACTTCGGCACGCGGTGCGCATACAATAAAAAGCACAGGGAAAACGGGAGCGGAGGGAATGTCTATGCTGCACAAAGCGATACAGAACCGGTGGTGCCGTCTGGCTCTGGCCGTGGCCGCGACGTTGCTCTACGCCATCGGCGTAAACTGGTTCATTGTCCCGATGGGACTTTACACCGGCGGCCTGTTGGGCTTCTGCCAGGTCGCCCGCACGCTGATCGTGGAGGCGCTGGGGCTGTCGCCGAATGTGGACTTTTCGGGCGTTTTGTATCTGGCGGCGAACGTGCCCATCCTGCTGCTGGCGTGGCAGGCGCTGGGAAGGGGCTTCCTTGTGCGCACCGCGGTGTGTACCGTCACCTCGTCGCTGTTTCTGAGCCTTGTGCCGCCGCCGGCGGCGCCGCTGGTGGAGGAGACGCTGACGAACTGCGTGCTCGGCGGCATCCTCGTCGGCTTCTCGCTCGGCATCGTGCTCACCTGCGGCTGCTCGACCGGCGGGCTGGACATCCTCGGACTGTGGCTCGCCAAGAAGGGCAAGGGCTTCAGCGTGGGGCGCTTCAGCCTGAGCTTCAACGCGCTGCTCTACACGCTCTGCGCGGTCCTCTTCGGTCTGCGCGCGGCGATCTATTCCATCATTTATACGGTGTTCTGCGCGCTCTTCATCGATCGCGGGCACCAGCAGAACATCACCGAGCAGGTGCTCATCTTCACCAAGGACGAGGACCCCGAGCTGCCGAGGAACATCATGGCACGGCTCGGGCGCGGCGTGACCTACTGGGAGGGCAAGGGCGCCTACACCGGCGAGGACCTGCGCGTGCTGTGCGTGTGCGTCTCCAAATTCGAGGAGGCCGACCTTTACGGCGTGGTCCACGAGCTGGACCCAAACGCCTTTTTCATCACGCAGGAGGGCGTGACCATCCACGGAAACTTCATCCGCAAGCTGTCCTGAAGCAAGGGAGATGCCGCACGGCATCTCCCTTTTGCATGATTTCCTGCAAAAAGTCGGAAAAACGACGGAATTTGTGCATATTAGATAATTTGATGGAGTGATTCGGAATAATTTTATTGCATTTTTGGGAAAAGTGTGATAATGTACGACCTAATCTTTTATTTTTGAAGGAGGCGGCTTGCTGCATGTATACCGACAACTATTTCAACCGATTTGAGCTTGCGCCCGAGGTGGCGGCGGCGCTGAAGAAGTGCAAGTGCATCGCCTACGCCGAGACGAAGGAGGAGCTGCAGGAAATGGCCTACGGCCCCACGCACACATCCCGCTACGACGTGGTGTATCCCATTGAGGGACTTGGCACGGTCAAGGAGGCCGAGGTGGTGCGCTGCAAGAACGGCTGCGTGGTCAACTTCATGGAGGACTATATGCGCCGCCGCGATCCGAACAGCATGGCCATCGGCGACGAGCTGCCGACCGACAAGCCCCGCTTCAAGGACCGCTTTGGCTATGAGTTCTCCAAGCTCCGGCAGGAGACGCTCGACTGGCTGAGCAATCAGCAGATCGTGATGCTGCCGTTCTACGCGGGTCCCAACGGCCACGGCTACCCGAGCCTGATGATCTGCCCGATGAACGCGGCGTTCTTCGCGCTCTCGCTCGCCAATATGCAGGGCTTCGTGAGCATCGCGGATGTGCCCGAGCACTATAAGCCGCGCGCCATCATCTATGTCGCGCCCCCGTTCCGCCATACGCACTTCGACGGCAAGCAGGTCGTCGTCCACAACCGCAGCGCGGAGCTGCACGAGGTCTGGGCCTACAACCTCTATCCGGGCCCGAGCGCCAAGAAGGGCGTGTTTTCGCTGCTGCTCGACATCGGCGAGCATGAGGGCTGGGTCTGCTGCCACACGAGCGCCGCGATGGTCGAGACGCCGTATGAAAACGAGATCGTGTTCATGCACGAGGGCGCGTCCGGCGGCGGCAAGAGCGAAATGCTCGAGGACTTCCACCGCGAGGACGACGACCGTCTGCTCATCGGTACGCATACGGTCACGGGCGAAAAATATTATATGACGCTCGGCGAGAGCTGCAAGATCCATCCCATCGCCGACGACATGGCCTGCGCGCTCAAGTCCATTCAGGACCCCACGAGCGGCAAGCTGCGCATCCTCGACGCCGAGAACGGCTGGTTTTTGCGCATGGACGGCATGAACGCCTACGGCAACAACCCGCTCTACGAGCGCATCTGCATCCATCCGAGCGAGCCGTTGGTGTTCTTTAACATGGACGGCATCCCCGGCTCGACCTGCCTGATCTGGGAGCACGTCATCGAGTCGAACGGCAAGCCCTGCTCGAACCCGCGCGTCATCCTGCCGCGCAAGATGCTCGACAACATCGTGCCTGACACCGAGCCGGTGGAGGTCGATGTGCGCAGCTTCGGCGTGCGGATGCCGCCGAGCACCGCGAAGAACCCGAACTACGGCGTGATGGGTATGCTGCAGGTCGTGCCGCAGAGCATTGCGTGGCTGTGGCGCCTGGTCTCGCCGCGCGGCTTCAAGAACCCGTCCATCGCGGACACGAACGCCGGCAGCGGTCTGAAGGCCGAGGGCGTTGGCTCCTACTGGCCGTTCGCCACGGGGCTCAAGGTCACGCAGGCGAATCTGCTGCTCGAGCAGATCATGAATAGCCCCAACACCACGAACGTGCTCATCCCGAACCAGCACATCGGCGCTTACCACGTCGGCTTCATGGGCGAATGGCTCAGCCGTGAGTACCTCGCCCGCCACCTCGGCACGGTGCGCGCGAAGCATCTGGTGCCCGCGCGCTGCGCGCTGTTCGGCTACGCGCTCGACGAGATGAAGCTCGACGGCCAGTTCGTCCGTCAGACCTTCCTGCGCCCCGAGACGCAGTCCAAGCTCGGCACCGAGGGCTACGACGCCGGCGCGAAGATCCTCACCGATTTCATCAAGGAGCAGGTCGCGCAGTTCGTCTGCGACGATCTCGACCCGCTGGGGAAGGAGATCATCGACTGCTGCCTGCACGACGGCACGCTGGACGATTACCTCGCCCTCACCCCGATGAAGCTGAAATAAAATTGCAAAAGGCCGCTGCGGCTGATACAATAGCCGCAGCGAGCTTTTTTATTTCACCGCGCCCACGGGCGCGGTCACCGACGAGGTAGGTCCTATGGAGCAGCACAGCATCAAGGTCATCGCGCGCATCCGCAGCGATTTCAAAACAAAGTTCGGCGTGCCGCGCCAGAGCGGGCTGGTGGAGGCCCTGCATGCGCGCATCGTGTTCGAGCCGGAATACCGCAATGCCGACGCTCTGCGCGGCATCGAGGGCTTTTCCCATCTGTGGCTCATCTGGCAGTTCTCCGAGGCCGTGCGCGAGGACTGGTCGCCCACCGTGCGTCCGCCCCGGCTCGGCGGCAACGAGCGCATGGGCGTGTTCGCTACGCGCTCGCCGTTCCGCCCGAACGCCATCGGCCTTTCCTGCGTGCGGCTCGATGGCGTGGAGCAGACGGCGGAGGGGAGCGTGCTGCTCGTCTCCGGCGCGGACCTGATGGACGGCACGCCCATCTATGACATCAAGCCGTACCTCCCCTACGCCGACTGCAAGCCGGAGGCGAGCGGCGGCTTTGCGCCGCAGCGCGGCAAGACGCTGGCGGTGGACTTCCCGGCGGAGCTTCTATCGCGCGTGCCGGAGGACAAGCGTGATGCCCTCACAGGCGTTCTCGCGCAGGACCCGCGGCCGCACTACCAGAGCGATCCGCAGCGCATTTACGGCATGGCGTTTGCCGGGCTTGAGGTGCGCTTCCGCGTCGCGGACGGCGCTGTGTATGTGGTGGAGGTGACAGAGGAACGGGACGGTTAACCGCGCGTTAAGAGAAAAGTTTATAGCGTAAAGGCGGCGTGAAGAGAGCGGCAAAGCCCTTGTGCAGGAAAACCTGCAACCGTATAATGGGGACACCAAGAGAAAAGAGGAGCGTGTTTCCCGATGAATGAAGTTTCCAATCTGTTTGTGTGTCTGATGGGTATGGGCACCACCTTTGTGGGCCTCATCTGCATCATCTTCCTGACCATGCTGATGGGCAAGGTCATGCAGAAGCTCGAAAAGCCCGAGCCGCCCAAGGCGGCGCCGGTCCCCGCCGCGCCCGCTGTTCCTGCGGACGGCCTGACCGCCGAGGTCAGGATCGCCATTCTCGCGGCGCTGCAGCAGGAGCCCGGCTTCGATCTGGCCCGCGTGAGCTCGGTCGACATCCGCAGGATCTGAGCGGAAGGACACACCCTTACATAACTCCGACATAGATTCTCACTTCTCCCTTTAAGCATCAGGGGCGGCGCGCTGCGCCGCCCCTGATGCTTTTCCATTCGCCGGTGCGGCAAAAACGGACGGGAAATGAACAGAAATGGCTTGCAAAAACGGAAAGCTTAGCAGAAATGGCTTGCAAAAACGGAAAGCTTAGCAGATAATTAGCAAGAGATATGATACAATGGTCATCATAGAGGGTGACCGGAGGGGAGCTTGCTATGAAGGACCTGCTGAGCCGGATCGGACAATGGACCGAAAAAATGTGGAGAAGCATACCGATCCACCTGCGTGACGCGATATTCACCGCGCTGCTGCTCGGTATCGCCGCGGCGATCTGCTTTGTGCTGCGCAGTATCGACGAGAACGGCAGCTTCACGCTGCTGATCTTCGTGCTGGCGGTGGTGATCATCTCCCGCTTTACGGAGGGCTATTTCTGGGGCGTTTTCAGCTCGCTTTTCGGCGTGATCTGCGTGAACTTCGTGTTCACCTATCCATTCTGGGCGTTCAACTTCAGGCTCACCGGCTATCCGCTGACCTTTCTGACGATGCTGGCGGTGTCGCTCATCATCAGCGCGATGAACACCAAGATCAAAAAGCAGGAGCGGCTGCGCACGGAGGCCGAGCGCGAGACGATGCGCGCGAATCTGCTGCGCGCCATGTCGCACGATATCCGCACGCCGCTCACGAGCATCGTGGGCAACACTTCCGCCATTTTGGAAAACGGAGACACGCTCTCGACCGAGCAGCAAAGAGAGCTGCTGCGCGACGTCAACGAGGACGCCCAGTGGCTCATCCGCATGGTGGAGAATCTGCTCTCCATTACCCGCATCTCGGGCGAGCAGACAGCCATCAGCAAGGAATATGAGGCGGCGGAGGAGATCCTCGCGGCCTCGGTCCACAAATTCGAAAAGCGCTTCAAAAGCAACATCCGCATCGCGGTCGAGGTGCCGCGGGAGGTCGTGCTCGTCCCGATGGACGCGACGCTCATCCAGCAGGTGCTGCTCAACCTGATGGAGAATGCAGTGCTGCACGGCGAGAGCACCACGGAGCTGCGGCTGAGCGTGGAGCACATCGGCGACGAGGCCTGCTTCACGGTCAGCGACAACGGGCTCGGCATTCCGCGCGAAAGACTTGCGACGCTCTTCGACGGCTCGCTTTCCGGCGAGAAGAGCGGCGGCTTTGATATGAAGAAAAACATGGGCATCGGTCTTTCCGTCTGCCAGACGATCGTCAAGGCGCACGGCGGCAGGATCACCGCAGAAAACAGGCCGGAGGGCGGCGCACAGTTCCGCTTCTACCTGCCGCTCAAGGAGGAAAAAGAGGATGAAGATCAGGGATAAGGTATTGATCGTCGAGGACGAGCAGAACATCAAGAATTTCATGTCCACCATTCTGGCCGCCAACGGCTTCGACTCGCTTATGGCGGGCGGCGCGAAGGAGGCGCTGTCGATGATCTCGTCGCATTGTCCCGACCTGATCATCCTTGACCTCGGTCTTCCCGACATGGACGGCATGGAGGTGCTCAAGCAGGTGCGGGCCTGGTCGAGCGTACCGGTCATCGTGGTCTCCGCGCGCACGCACGAGGGCGACAAGGTCGCGGCGCTTGATCTCGGCGCGGACGATTACATCGAAAAGCCCTTCGGGACGAGTGAGCTGCTCGCCCGCATCCGCACGGCCATCCGCCATACGCGCACGGGCCTTGACAACGACTCCATCGCGCAGTCCGGCAAGTATACGGTCCGCGACCTGACCATCGACTACGACAAGCACCATGTCCTCATGCGCGGGGAGGACGTTCACCTCACGCTCAACGAGTTCAAGATCGTGGCGCTGCTGGGCAAATACGCCGGTAAGGTGCTGACCTACGATTTCCTCATCCGCGAGATCTGGGGCCCCAAGGCCAAGGCGGACAATCAGATCCTGCGCGTGAACATGGCGAACATCCGCCGCAAGATCGAGAAGAATCCCGCCGCGCCCGAGTACATATTCACCGAGATCGGCGTGGGCTACCGGATGCTCGAGAACGAGTAAGAAACGATAAAAACCGCCCGAAGGCGGTTTCTATACCAGGGGACGAGAGTCCCTCCACACAATCACGCAGACAGCTCTTGCCGAAGGCTCGGCAAGAGCTGCTTGCGTTTTTTACGTCATGCTGAACAGCAACGCGGCGACCTGTGCGCGGGTGATGGGCTCGGTGGGGTGGATACCGCCGTCGGCGTAGCCGGAGAGCGCGCCGATCGCGCAGAGCGTGTTGATGTGCCCGCGCGCCCAGTCCGCGATGGCGTCGCTGTCGGTGAAGCTCCACTCCGGCGCGGCGTAGCCCAGCTCAAGGAGACGGCCGAGCATCGTCAGCGCCTCCTGACGGCTGATGGTCGCGGTGGGGAGGAAGCAGAGCCGGCCGTAGCCGTCGTAGCTGCCCTTCGTTACGCCGAGGGCATACATGGCACGCACGCCGTCCTTCGCCCAGTCGGCGATGCTGCCGTTGTCGGCGAAGGGCAGCTCAACGGAGGAAGTGTCCTGCGCGGGCGCGAGCCAGCGGCAGAGCAGCACGGCAAATTCCTGACGGGTGATGGGGCTGTCGGGATTGAAATTCCCGAGATCGTCGCCGGTGGTGACGCCGCTCGCCTTCAGGAAGCTCACGGCGGCGTTGGCCCAGTGGCCGTCCGTATCGGGGAAGGCGGCGGACAGCTCCGACGGGGTGATGCTTATGCCGGCACGGGCGAGGTTGCCGCTCGCGTCGCCGGCGATGACGGCGATGCGGTGCGCCTTGCCGTCCGCGGCGGGCAGCGCGGCGTGGAGTGCGCCGGTCTGGTGGTCGTAGGTGTAGCTGAGCGCCTTGCCGTCGAGCGTTACGCGCAGCGTGGCGAGCGAGCCGCCGTCCACGGCGTCAAAGACCTTGCTGGTCAGGGCCGTGCCGTCCTCGGAGAGGGAGACGGAGATCTCCGGCGCGACGGTATCGCTCATGCCCTCGCGGGCCGCGACGAGCTGATCGAGGTACAGCGTACCGGTCAGAGCCGACGGCAGGCGCAGGGCGAAGCCGGTGACGATCTTCGCCTTGCCCGGGAAGGTAAAGGTGAGCTGCTGCCAGCCGGTGAAGTCGATCACGGCGGCGTTCGTTTCGCCCGCATCGGTCGTGAGGGCGAGCGTCTCGCGCTGTCCATCGCCGTAGACCCAGAGCGTCACGCGGTCATAGCCGGAGGGGACAGAGTAGGTCCGCTCCACGCTCAGAAGGAGCTCCTCCGCAGTCTCGGGGGCGTGCCCGGCGGTATAGTCCCAACGCGCGGAGGCGGCGCCGAAGCGGACGAAGCTCTTGTCGGTATTTTGGGTCAGGACGGTCTGCTCGCCCTCGAAGCCGTCGAGCAGGACCAGAGGATCGGAGGTGACGTAAACGGGGATGGTGCGCGTGGTCTCGCCCGCGCGGACGGTCAGGCTGCCGTAGGCGGCATGGTCGGCGGCGGTAAAGACGCCGTTTTCATCGACCGTGCCGACGCCGCCCTCGGTGGTCCAGGTGAAGCAGGAGTTCTGCGCGAGCAGGGAGAGGTGGTTTTGGTAAGCCTGCGCGGTCAGCTCGACGCTTGCGCCGGGGGAGACGCGCAGCTCGGTGAGTGTGCCGCTTTTGCCGAGGCGGATCTCGTCCGGCGTCTCGATCACGCGGACCTCAGCGGTGGTGTATTTGCCGCCGACCTTCGCGCCGACGGTCACGGCGCCGGCGGTTTTCGGCGCGGTCAGGATCGTATTGCCCAGCTCGTCGGTCCGCACGCTGCCGCGGTCGCTTGCGATGGAGACCTCCTTATCCATGGGAAGGTAATTCGTGTCGATGGCGGAGGCGCGGAGCAGGACCTGTGCGCCCGCGAGCACGCGGTCGCTCTCCGTGCGCAGCGCGATGTGGTCGAGCGTGCCGCTCGGCTCATTCGACGCAACGAGGAAGATGTGGTTCGTCACGGCGCGCAGACTGCCCTCGGAGGGGGTGTTGTAGACGCCGGCATTGCCGTCCTCCGGCAGCGTGACGCACAGAGTCGTCGAGCCGCCGCCGTCCAGGCTCAGCGCGGTCACGCAGCCGAGCTCGATCATGCGCTGCGCGACCTGTGTCAGGCTCGCGCCGATGGAGTAGCCCTTCTGGCGGCCGTCGATGGTGTAGAGCACAAGGCTGCCGTCGGCCTTTTGACCGATGGCGGTGCGCGGCGCGGCGCCGGCCGCAAGCCCCTTGCAGACCTCGCCGTTCTCCACGAGCTGATAGAGCGCGCCGATCATGTAGTCCACGTCGTTCCAGCCCTCGTCCGCCGCGCGGACGGTGACGGTCAGCGTGTCGCCGACCGCGAGCGCGCGCAGCAGAGCAAGGTTCTCCTCGCCGGAGAGGAGGTTTGCCGTCAGGACGTATTTGCCCTCGCTCACGGCGGTGTCGGTGGCCTCGGGCAGGATCTCGTCCACGGTGAGCGTCAGCGTTTCGCCGATGCTCAGGCGGCCGTCGACCGCCGAGCAGACCACGTCATAGCCCGCGGCGTTGGTGCCGGTGGAGCGGCGGGCGTTGAAATCGTAGGTGTAGAGGTAGATGCCGCCGTAGGAGTAGCGCACCTGATTGACGGCGGCGAGGGAGAAGGACGTGTTGGCGCTCTCGACCTGCATCGCCAGCGCCGGAGCGCCGAGGATGGCTGTGCCGTCCGCGCGGAAGCCGACGGCATAGTTGCTCACGGAGGCGACGCGCAGCACGCCGCCGGTCATCACCGTGCCGAGCGGCGCGCCGTTGAGCGTATCGTAGTAGTCGCCGTTGATGCCCGCGACCACACGCAGGCCCTGCTCCTCCAGACGCTTGGCGGCGGCGGAGACGGTGCTCGTCGCGGTGGTGTAATCGCCGTAGGTGACGATGGGCGTCACGCTCGTGTTCGGCGTGTAGACGACGTAGTTTTCCTGCCGCAGGTCGGAGAAGGTGTTGCTCCAGAACGTGCCCTCGCCGAGCTCGGCGCCGCGGTTGAGCGTCGTCGAGCGCAGGTCAAGGTCGTCGCCCAGCGCTTCGGAGGCGAGCGCCGTCGGCGCGAGCGTCAGCAGCAGGGTGAGGGATAAGAGAAAGGCGGTGCATTTGCGGGACAGTGCTTTCATAATGATCTCCTTTTGAAATACGGCACATACCTGTTTTTGCTATGCTTTTGCACAGCAAAAGTTGACATAACGTTACTATACCATAACGGCCCTTAAAAGTAAAGACGAAGAAAGACGGAAAAAAGTTCCGTCAAAGCTCCATTGTTTCCAAAAGATCGACAAGGATGGCGTTGGAGACCAGAAAGCCGCGGGGCGTGAGGGCATAAAAGCCGCCGGAAAGATGGGCGAGGCCGTGGGCTTCACAATTCCGGAGAATGCGCCGCGCGGCTTCCGGCAGCGTATGCGCGGCGACGCCGCGGGTCGTGCGGAGCGCGAGCATGACGCGCTCCTCCTCCCGCTCGCGCGGGGAGGGGACGGATTTTTCCGAATAAACGGTCTCGCCGGCAAGATAGGCGTCCAGATCGCGCGCGAGCGCAAAGCGCTCGCCGCCGAAGTCGCTGTGCGCGCCGGGGCCGAAGCCGAGGTATTCCGCGAGCGTCCAGTAGCGGCGGTTGTGGCGGGACGCCCGTCCCGGGCGGCAGAAGTTGGAGATCTCATATTGCTCATAGCCCTGCCGCGCGAGAAGCCCGACTGCGGAGAGGTACATATCCGCCTGCGCGTCGTCGTCCGGCAGCGTGAAGCGCTCGCGCCATGCGGAGAGCGGCGTGCCCTCCTCGACCTTCAGCCCGTAGCAGGAAAGATGCTCGGGCGCGAGCGAGAGCGCGGCGTCGAGGTTTGCCTGCCAGCGCGTCATCGTCTGCCCGGGCAGACCGTAGATGAGGTCGAGACTCAAATTGTCAAAGCCCGCGGCGCGGGCGTTCTCCACCGCGCGGACGGTCTGCGCGTGCGTGTGGACGCGTCCGATGCGCCGCAGCTCCGCGTCGTCCGCGGACTGCATCCCGAGCGAGAGGCGGTCGAAGCCTGCATCGTGCAGCTGCCGCAGGGCGGAAATATCCTGCGCGCTGTCGGGGTTGGCCTCGAGCGTGATCTCCGCGCCGGGGGCGACGCGGCAGCTTTGAAAAACCGCGTCCAGAAGGCGGCACAGGCGGTCGGGGCCGAGATAGCTCGGTGTGCCGCCGCCGAAGTAAACGGTGTCTACGGTGCAGTCCGCCGTGCGCTCCCGCCACGCGGCGAGCTGCGCGGTCAGCGCGGAGACGTAAGCGTCCATCTGTCCCTCGGCGCGCGGCAGGGAGTAGAAGTCGCAGTAAATGCACTTCGCCTTGCAGAACGGAATGTGGATGTAAAGCCCAAGTGAGCGCATGGTATCACCTCGCGTCCATTGTAGCCGATTTTGCGGGGAAAGGCAACGATGGATAAAAATACTCCCGCCGGAAATGCTATGCCAAAAGGAGTGATCTTATGGATATGTCACCGCAGGAATATCAGGCGTATATCAAGGAAAGGGCGCCGAAGTCGCCCATCTGGAAGGATACGGCGCTCGCCTTTCTGATCGGCGGCGCGATCTGCGTGCTCGGTCAGCTCATTCTGGACGGCTACAGGTCCCTCGGGCTCGACAAGACCGACGCGGGTACCGCGACCTCCATCACGCTTATCTTTTTAGCGGCGCTGACCACGGGGCTGAACCTGTATAATTCCCTTGCCCGCTTCGCGGGGGCGGGCACGCTCGTGCCGATCACGGGCTTTGCCAATTCCGTCGTCTCGCCCGCCATCGACTTCAAGGCCGAGG
>Ga0256404_1007386_pt1 | contig 17435 bp, 21 predicted proteins | sample RumenRJG_01DNA_FD_185990 | JGI IMG/M metagenome (GOLD analysis project Ga0256404, IMG submission 185990) | Bovine rumen microbial communities from Lethbridge, Alberta, Canada - RJG_01 | ecosystem: Host-associated > Mammals > Digestive system > Stomach > Rumen | place: Canada: Alberta | collected...
GATGAGTTAATTGAAAATTTTATGAAAGGAAAGGTGAAATAATATGGCATTAGGTGGAGGAACATTTATAAGTCAAAATAAAAAATTACCAGGCTCATATATCAATTTTGTATCAGCTCAAAATGCATCTGCTACAATGGGAGATAGAGGAGTTGCTGCAATGGCACTTGAGTTAGACTGGGGAAAAGACAAAGAAATTATATCTGTTACATCAGATGAATTTATAAAACATTCTTTAAAGATATTTGGATATGATTATTCAGATGAAAAATTAAAAGGCATTAGAGATTTATTCAAAAATGCTAAAAAAGCATATTTTTATAGATTAAATTCTGGTGTTGCTGCTAAAAATGCAAACTATGCTACTGCAAAATGTAGTGGAACAAGAGGTAATGATTTAAAAATTGTTATTTCTAAAAATGTTGATGATGAAAAGAAATTTGATGTTTATACATATTTAGGAACAAAAGAAGTTGATAAACAAATAGTTGCTACTGCTAGTGAATTAGTTGAAAATGATTTTGTAACATTCAATATTCAAACATTAGCTGTTACAGCAGGTGTTAATTTATCAGGTGGCACAAATGGAAGTGTTACAGGAGAGTCACATCAAGCATTCTTGGATGCTCTTGAATCATATTCTGTAAATGCAATAGGTTGTACTTCAAGTGAAACATCAATATCAAATTTATATGTTCAATATGCAAAGAGATTAAGAGAGGACCATGGAATTAAATTTCAAGTTGTTGTATATAACAATCCAGCAGATTATGAAGGTGTTGTAAATCTAACTACACCAGCAAAAGAGAGTGATACAGGTTTAATTTACTGGGTAACTGGAATAATTGCAGGATGTGAAATAAATAAATCAAACACTAACAAAACATATGATGGAGAATACACACCATCTGCTGATTATACTCAAGAACAACTTGAAGCTTCTATTGATGCAGGAAATTTAGTACTTCATAAAGTAGGAGATGAAATAAGAGTTCTAGTTGATATTAATAGTTTAGTTTCAACTAATACTGATAAAGGCGAAGAATTTAAATCAAACCAAACAATAAGAGTAATCGACCAAATTGCTACTGATGTTGCTAGTATATTTAATTCTAAATATATTGGAAAAATACCAAATAATGATGCAGGTCGTACTTCTTTATGGAATGATATCGTTTCACTATTTAATGATTATCAAACAATGCAAGCAATAGAGAACTTTAAATCAGAAGATATTTCTGTTGCAGAAGGAAATGATAAGAAATCAGTAACTATAAATACAGCAGTTCAAATTATAAATGCAATGGAAAAATTGTATATGACTGTTGTTGTAGAATAATAAATAAAATATTAAGAAAAGAGCAAACTTTAATGTTTTGCTCTTTTTGTGTATAAGGAGGAATTTAAAATGGCTGTAACAATGAATGCAAAGGATGTAATAAGCGCAAAATTAGCAGAATGCTATGCAACAATCGAAGGTAGAAGATACCTTTTAATGCAAGCAAAAGATTTAGAAGCTAAGGTTGAAAAAACTAAAAAAGAAGTTAATATTCTTGGCAAAACTGGTGCAGGAAATAAATCTACTGGCTGGAAAGGCACAGGAAAGATGACAATTTATCACACAACATCAATATTCGATAAACTTTTAGAGAAATATAAAAATACGGGTAATGATACATATTTTGATATTCAATGTAGAAATTATGATCCAACATCTGCTGCCGAAGGACAAACAGTAATACTTAAAGGATGTAATCTGGATGATGGAGTTTTAGCAAGCTTTGATGTTGATGGAGATAACCTAGAACAAGAAGTTAACTTTACATACGAAGATTTCGAGGTACCAGAAACATTCAAAGAATTACCTGGTATGGAATAATAAAAATAGAAAAGAGGATAAGAAATTATGAGTTTAGAAAGTTTTATGATTGAAGACAAGCCAATTGAGGTTGAATATGTTGCTTCTAATAGATTTAAGGACAAAGATGGAAATGTTGAAAAATGGATACTTAAAAGTATTACAGCAGAAGAAAACGATGAATTAAGAAAAGGATGCTATAAGCAAACACAAATAGGAAGAAAACTAAAACAAGAATTTGATTCTAGTAAGTATTTAGAGCTTTTAGCTGATAAATGTATAGTATATCCTGACTTACATGATGCAAAATTGCAAGACTTCTATAAAGAAATGAATCCTATTAAATTATTAAAAGGACATTTGTTGAAACCAGGGGAATATGATGATTTAATGGCTAAAATTCAAGAAATAAATGGATATAGCATTGAAGAGGCAGTAGAAGAAGCAAAAAACTAATTATGGAAGGCGATAGTGATTCTGTTTATGCACACTATTGCCTTCAAAAACTTCATATATTACCACATGAATATTTGAACTTAAGTTTCAAAGAAAAAGCGTTTGTTATTGCATCAATTCAAAAAAGAGTTGATGATGAAAAAGAAGAAGCTTCTAAAATCAAAAATAAATAATTATCCTTTTGAGAGGTAAGGAGGAAACATATGGCAACAATAAGAACGGTTATAGGTATTACTGATAAAATGACTCCTGCTTTCAACACTATATTAAACGCAATGGATGCAACTTTAAAGGCATGTGAAAATTTGAATAATGTTATAAGTTCAGATATAAACACCAAATCAATTGATAATATAGGTTCATCAATTAATTTAGCTAGAGAAGAAATAGAACAGGCTCAGGTTGCTGTACAAGAATTCAATCAAGTAGTCAATGATATACCTAACATATCATCAAAGCTAGTTGATACTTCAAATGTATCTAACTCAATACCAACGATAGATAAAAAACCTAATATCTCAAATATTCAAGCTAATGTTCCATCAGTATCAAATGTTGTTATACCTGCAAGCATTGAGACAAGTAATTTTGAAAATGGTGCAAATAAAATAGAACAAAGAATTCAAAATATAAATTCAAAAACGATTTCACCAGAATCTAAAGTATATTCTGACACATTTGATGGAGATATTCAAAGAATAGAACAACAAATAGCATCTGTTAATAAAAATGATATTACAACTAATGTATCAACTGCATCTTTGAATAAAATAAATACTTTAAAAGGTAGAATATTAAATATACAAACACAAATTGATAATATGAAAAATCATCCAGCAGTAATAGAAACTTCAAGTGCAAGTTTGAAAGTAGCAAAATTACAAAATCAATTAAATGAATTATTGCAAAATAATAAAATTGGAATTGATATAAAAGCTAATATTAATAGAAGTTCTTTTGATGTTGATGATATGATTAATCAAAATACAATTGCACAGGAAAATTTTAATAGTGCACTTGATAATGGTAAAATTTCTGCGACAAATTTATTCAAAGCACTAACTGGTTTTAGCATATTTTCAAAAGCACTTTCATTGATTACAAGTCAAACTGGAAATGCAATTTCAAGAATGGATACATTAAATAATTATCCAAAAGTTATGTCTAATTTGGGAATAAGTACGGACAAAGCTAATGCTTCAATGGCTATTTTATCAGAAAAGTTAAAAGGTTTGCCTACAACCTTAAATGATGCAGTTAGTTCTGTACAAAGGTTTACTAGTGCAAATGGAAATATTGGCAAAAGTACTCAAATGTTTTTAGCATTAAATAATGCAATTCTTGCTGGTGGTGGAAGTACACAAGATCAGCAATCAGCATTGGAACAATTATCTCAATCTTATGCAAAAGGTAAACCAGATATGGTTGAATGGAGAACTGCAATGGTGGCAATGCCTGCACAGCTAAATCAGGTTGCACAGGCTATGGGTTATGTTTCAGCAGATAAATTGGGAGATGCTTTGCGTAATGGTAAGGTGTCAATGAATCAATTTATGGAAACAATGGTAAAAATGAATAACGAAAGTGTTGCAGGATTTCAAACGCTAGAAGAGCAAGCAAGAAATGCAACTGGTGGTTTTGCAACATCAATAGAGAATATGAAATCAGCAATAACCAGAGGAATAACATCAATGATTGATAGTACTAACTCTGCATTAAATTCAATTGGTCTTCCAAATTTACAAACAATGATAGCAAACTTTGGAACAACAACAGAACGTGTTTTAAAAAGGATAGGAAACGATATTGGAATGCTGATTAAAATTTTACAACCTGTTTATAAATTAGTACAACAAATTGGAATATTTATAAAAAATAATTGGTCAGTAATAGCTCCAATTATTACAGGAATTGTTGCAGCTTTTGCAACCTATAACGCAATTTTAGCAATACATGATGTTGCAGTTGGTATATCAACAGGACTTGAATTTTTACATGAAATACAATTGTATAAGCAAGCTACTGCATTATTAGCAAATGTTAATCCATTATTACTTGCAACAAGTGGAGAATATGCTTTAGCAGTTGCTACGGCACAAGCAACAGTTGCACAAACTGGATTTAATACTGCATTATTAGCAAATCCAATAACATGGGTTGTGATTTTAATAGTGGCTTTAATCGCAGTTTTAGTATATTTATGGTTTACGAATGATAAAGTTGCAAATGCAATTTTATACATTTGGGATGCATTAAGACTTGGAATAATGGTCGCTGGACTTGGAATTCAAACAGTTTGGTATGGATTGCAATTAGCTGTTATGTATTTATGGTTAGGAATACAGACTGCAATTTTAGGAATGATGGGAGCTTGGTATTCATTTCAAACAGGAATTGAATTAGTTGTTACTGGAATATTAGCAATATTCCAAGGTTTATATAATGGTGTTTTATGGATAGTAAATGGGATTATTAAATTATTAAATAAGATTCCTGGTGTTAAAATTGATACAGTAGAATCTGCATCATTTGCTGATAATTTTGCTAAGGGAGTTACTAATAAAGTAATTGATAGAAATCAAAAATTGCAAGATATGGCAAGTCAAATGGATGGAACAGTAGAAAAAATTAATGATATGAAAGCCCAATTTAGTGCTCATTTGACAGCAGGAGCAAGTGCTATAAGCAATAAAGCAATAGAATATGATAATACTAGAAGTGATAGAGTTGCACACAGAAATGATTGGATAAACAATTTAAAAGGAAGTATAGGAAATGCAGTTTCTAATGTAGGAGATTTGCTTGCAGATGATTATTCAAAAGATCTTCCTGGAACAGTAGGTGATATTGCTGACAAAACGGGTAAGATAGCAGACAATACTGCTGAAATCACAGATGAAGATTTGAAATATTTAATTGATTTAGCAGAAAGAGATACAATAAACAGATTTACAACAGTTCCATTAACAATAAATATGACCAATAATAACAATATCAATAAAGATATGGACATAGATGGAATAGTTGACAAATTATCTGACCAATTAGAAGAAGAACTTAAAACTATATCAGAAGGAGTTCATGAATAGGAGGAGAAAATAAATGGCATATTATTTTTATTTAGGAAATGTTTTATTACCTGTAGCACCAGAAAAGTTAGACTTGAAAATTAAAAATAATAATAAAACATTTAATTTAATTAACAATAGTGAAATAAATGTTCTAAAATCTCCTGGATTAACAGATATTAGCTTTGAAGCATTACTTCCAAATAGTAAATATCCATTTGCTATGTATAAAGATACATTTCGACCTGCTAAATATTTTTTAGGAATTCTTGAAAGTTTAAAAATAAACAAAACTGCCTTTCAATTTATTGTTGTAAGGCAGTTTCCTAATAATAAAGAAATTTATTTTACTAACATTAAAGTAGCATTAGAGGATTACACAATAACTGATGACAAGGATGAGGGATTTGATACCAAAGTACAAATAAATTTAAGACAATATCGAGAATATTCTACAAAAATTATAAATGTTTCAATTAAGCAGTATAAACCACCAGTGGTTCAAAGAGTTGTAACAACAAATAATACTGCTAGTTCAACACCAGCAAAAGCAAGTGGACAAAACTATACAGTAAAGCGTGGAGATTGTTTATGGAATATTGCTAAAAGGTTTTATGGAAGTGGTAGCAAATATAAAATTATTTTTAATGCCAATAGAAGTAAAATTAAAAATGCTAATCTGATTTATCCTGGACAAGTATTTTGGATACCAGCTTAAGGAGTGAAGAATATGAGTTCACAAATATTAATTCAAAATGGAAATACAGTATATGAACCTGTTGTTGAAGATGGATTTTCTTGGACCACAGAAAGAAAAGGAACACCTGGAAAATTAGAATTTAAAGTAATAAAAGATAATATCATCAATTTTACAGAAGGATGTCCAGTTGCATTTAGATTTGATAATAAAAATATTTTCTATGGTTTTGTTTTTACCAAAAAAAGAGATAAAGAACAAGTTATTAGTGTAACAGCATATGACCAATTGAGATATTTAAAAAATAAAGATACAAGAGTTTATACAAATAAGCGTACTGATGAACTTGTAAGAGAAATTGCAGGAGAATATCAATTAAATGTTGGAACACTTGAAAATACAGGTTATACAATTGCAAAAAAAGCAGAATCAAATAAAACATTATTTGATATAATACTTAATTCATTAGATGAAACTATTAGAAACACAAAGCAAATGTATGTATTATATGATGATTATGGAAGGTTAAATTTAAAGAACTTAGAAAGAATGAAAGTTGGATTACTAATTGATGAAGAAACAGGAGAAAACTTTGACTATGAGAGTTCAATAGATACTGATACATATAACCAAATAAAGTTAACCTATGATAATAAGAAAACTGGCAAAAGAGAAGTCTATATTGCAAAAGATTCTAGTCATATAAATGATTGGGGTGTTTTACAATATTATGATACTATTGATGAAAATACAAATGGAGCAGTAAAAGCCAGAGCATTACTTGATTTGTATAATCAAAAAACAAGGAAATTAACAATAAAGAATGCACTTGGTGATATTAGAGTAAGAGGAGGCTCACTTATAGTTGTTAAAATGCATTTAGGAGATGTTACATTAAACAATTTTATGCTTGTTGAAAAAGTAAAGCATACATTTAAAGATAATGAACATCGAATGGATTTAACTTTAAGGGGGCAGAACTTTATTTCAAGTTAAATTGGAGGAAATGTTATGGGATCATTAGCAGATTATATTAAACAATTAGCATTAGGTGTTGTAAATGCAAGTTCTCCGACATCAGTATTTTTTGGAGATGTAACAAGTGTTAATCCATTAGAAATTACAGTAGAACAAAGATTGAAATTGACATCACAATTTCTAATTTTAACAAAGAATGTTAAAGATTATACAGTAGATGTTTCAATGGATTGGAATACAGAAAAGATAAGCTTAAATGCAAATCATAGTCATACAGCAACAAGTAATATAACAACAGATGTAACTGTTAATTCTTCTATTTCTCCAAATACAGAAAATCAACAAATTACAAATAACGTTACTGCTAAATCGTCAGGAGAAATAACAATTAGTAAAAAAAATATAGATCTATCACATTCTCATAGTATCGAAGGTAGAAAGAAATTAACAATTCATAATGGGCTATCAGTTGGAGATAAAGTTATCTTACTTCAACAACAAGGTGGAAATAATTATGTAGTACTTGATAAAATATAAAAAACAGAAAGGTAGTATTTATTATGATACCTAATATAACGAATGCTGTGCTTTTGGAAAGTACAGATGAAAATGTAACAGAGGAAACAAGCAAAACATTTTATTTAGATAAAGAAAAAAATGCAATATATGGATATTGTGATGGTATAGAAGCCATGAAACAAACCATATATTGCATTTTAAATACTGAAAGATTTGATTATTTAATTTATAGTTGGAATTATGGAATAGAACTTAAACATTTAATTGGAGAGAATATGACATTTGTTATACCTGAACTTGAAAGAGTTATAACAGAGGCATTAAAACAAGATTCCAGAGTTATAGATGTTGGAGATTTTGATTATGAAAAAGTAAATGACAATACAATTTCTATAAAATTTAGAGTTAGTACTTCTGTTGGAGAAATTGAAGCAGAAAAGGTGGTGACAGTATAATGGCAAATAATGATTTAACAAATATAGAAGATTTGGACGAATATTTTGATTTTGATACAATTATTGAAAGAATGTTAGCAAAGATACCAGATGATATTGATAAAAGGGAAGGCTCAATAATTTATGATGCAATATCCCCAGCTGCAGCAGAAATTGCACAAATGTATATATTATTGAAAAATAATATTGATTTGGTATTTGCAGATACTGCTGTTGGCGAATATCTAGATAGATTAGCTAACCAAATAGGAATAACAAGAGAAGAAGCAACCTATTCAATAAAAAAAGGTACATTTTATAATGAAAATGATGAACTAATGGATATTAACATTGGAGAAAGATTTTCAATTAGTGAATTTATTTTCAAAGCTACTGAAAAAATTAGTACTGGTACATATAAAATGCAATGTGAAACAGCAGGAGCAGATTCAAATAGCATTACTGGAACATTATTGCCAGTTAATTACATTGAAAACCTTGCAAAAGCAGAGCTAACAGAAGTTTTAATCCCAGGCGAAGATGAAGAAGATGACGATTCATTAAGAGCGAGGTACTATGAAAAAACAAGTGAGCAAGGATTTGGTGGAAATGTAATTGACTATCAAAATAGAACTAAAAAAATTGCAGGAGTTGGTGCAGTAAAAGTAACTCCTGTATGGAATGGACCTGGTACTGTAAAACTTACTATTTTGGATAGTGATTATAACAAGGCTTCTGACATCCTTATACAAGAAGTTCAAAATGAAATATGTCCAAATTTAGAAGAAACTGGATTAGGAATTGCACCTATTGGTCACAAAGTAACAGTTGATACCGCAAGTGAAGTAAATATATCAATAGTATCTAAAGTAACATTATCAGAAACAGCAAATCGAGATAATACATTAAATGAAATTACAAAACAAATTAATAATTACTTTTTAACATTGAAGCAAGCATGGGAAAACCAAGAAACAACAATAATTAGAAAATCTCAAATAGAATCAATAATGCTAAATGTAGACGGAGTAATTGATGTTACTAGTACAGCAATAAATGAAAAACCATCAAATATTGAATTGCAGAAATTTGAAATTCCAGTTTTAAAAGGAGTTAATTTACTATGAAATTGTTAGAATATTTACCACCTTTTTTACAAAATGTAAAAGAATTCATTAAAATATTTGAAGCGGAAGACTTTGAAATTGAATATGAAAGATATTTAATTGATTCGATTTTAAGGGAAACTATTGTAAAAACTGCTAGAAGTTATGGAATAACTAGGTATGAAAAAATATATAAAATAAAAAATGAAAATGCAACATTAGAAGCAAGAAGATTAAATATTTTATTAAAAATAAACAATAGAATTCCATATACGGAAAAATGGCTAAGAAGTATTTTAGATGAAATGATAGGCAAAGATAATTATTATCTTAAAATTGAAGACTATAAATTACATATAAAAATTGGCTTAGAGTATACAGAAGCTGCTGAAATGTTAAAGAAGAATTTAACTAAACAGATACCTGCAAACATTGAATTAACTTATGAATTGGAAACAAAATTAAATGAATATATAGGTGCTACTTTATCTAACCAGGATTATATTTCTATAAATGCTGAAGCTTATTTAGATTTACAAAAAATAAATATAAATCAAACAAATTATGCTGGGGTTAATATCAATAAACAAGATTATATGGAAATTGATCCAAACAAAGAAATTTATGTAAAAACTGAAAATATAAATTCAAATCAAAATTATGGAGCTAATGTAATAAGTCAAGAATATAACGAACTAACTGTATTTAATGATTATTATGAAGAAAATGTTAATGTTAATCAAAATAATAACACTGGTTCAAATATGTCAAGTGTTGATTATATTGAAATTTAATAAGGAGGAAAAAGAAAAATGGGATTTGAAAAAATGTACATAACAAAAAAAGGTGCTCTACTTTCTGCTAAAACTTTACAAGGTAAAAAAATTGTTTTTGACCATGCAGAAGTTGGAAGTGGAACATTAAGTGGTAATGCTTTTGATAAGACATCATTAACCACTAAAGTTTTATCATGCGACATTACAAATGTTGAAATAACTCAAGAAACGCAAGCACGAGTATCTTTTATATTTAAGAATACTGATGCTAGTAAAGCATTTTATTTTAGAGAAATTGGGTTATTTGCAATTGATCCTGATACAAAGGAAAAAATATTATATGCTTATTCAAATGCAGGAGATACGGCAGAATATATCAATAATTCAATTGCAGAAAAAATTGAAAAACATATAAGCATAAATATAATTGTTGATAATGCAAGTAATGTTTCAATTACATTAAATGAAAATGAAATTTATGCTACTAAAAAGGATTTAGCAGAAGCAATAAATACAGCAAGAGAAACAACAGGAAAGACTTATGGAATAAGGCATAAATTAGGCGATGTTAATTCAAAATGGGAAAGAACAGGAAATAGTGTTGGATTGGTAGCTAATGCCACAAAAGATGGTTCAGCAGTACAAAATGACTTCGATGATTTATATCCTTGGTCTGATATAATTTCATACAATTATGATACTACAAACAAGAAAATTACAGCATATTATGGGGATGATGAATTCAAGTTTGATGGTTCAAATGGTGAAGTTTTAACAAGAATTCCTGAATTTTGGTTTAGAAGAAAAATTACAAAAGAGGATGACATATATTACGATAATTTTGAAATTGCAGATTATGCTAGGGCTGGATTTAAGCATATTAGTGAATTTAGTCTTGGAAGATATGATTTAGGAGAATTAAAGGAAACAGTTGATGGAACTACAACAACCTCATATCATTCACGCTCTGGATTATATCCAGCAGTTAATAAAACTACTAATCAGTTTAGAACAATATGTTCTGCATTTGGAGATGGTTTTAGCCAATTAGATTCAAGATATTTCTATTTGGCAATTTTATATTTAGTTGAATATGCAGATACAAATTCACAAAGTAAACTAGGAAGAGGAGTTACAGAGTTCTTTAATCAAAAAGCACTAATTGCAGAAAATAGTGTAAATAGAATAATTGTTACTAATTCAAATAATATGTATGTTGGTAGGTGTATAGCAATTGGCAAAACAGATTCTTGGAATTCTGATGTAGCATGGGAAAGACAAATTACAAAAATAGAAGACTTTTCTAATGGTAGTGTTACAGGAAAAGCAGTTTATTTTGATGGAGATCCAGTTGATATTGTTGTTGGTAATGCACTATGGGGTATAGGACAGAAATCTGGACAATGTAATGATTTGGGAATGAAATCAGGAACATTAAATAATGATGGTTGTCATTCTATGATATATAGAGGTGTTGAAGATGCAATTGGAAATGTATTGCAAGGCATAAATAATATCAATATTAAAGATCATGTTGCATATATATGTTCAGATCCAACTCAATGTACAGATAATAAATATGACTCTCCATACGAAAAATTAGGTTATACTAATTATGATAAAGGCGATGGATATGGATCTAGATGGGGATATGATGAAAATCATCCAGAAATTCTTATTCCTACTGAAATCAATGGAAGTTCATCAACAGGTACTTGTGATAAATACTGGCAAGCAGATGGAAATAAGTTTGTCCGTGTTGGTGGCGGCTTCAGCGCTGGTCCTGGATCTGGTTTCTTCTATGTGCATTGCAGCAATGACTTTGGCTGGGCGGGCTGGTTTTGTGGAGCTCGACTTCTTAAATACCAGTAAAAACGGGGGACTGGGGGTGGTCAACCCCCAGAATATTAAAAGAATAAAAAAATAATATATTGTATATCATGAAAAATCAAAGTAAGATATAAAAAAGAAGCCCCCTAACCTCGAGATAAGTTAGTTTAAAACAAGTTGTATTAGAAATTTATAATAGTATAATATATAAAAAATAGGGATTTGATGTGTGAGCTACGAATTTCATTATTCTTTGAGATTCTAGTTTGTCCGTGTTGGTGGCAACTTCAACAATGGTCCTGAATCTGGTTTCTTCTATGTGAATTGCAACAATGACTTTGGCTGGGCGAACTGGAATTGTGGAGCTCGACTACTTATTTATAAAATAAAATATATATTACACATCACTTTCCTTGCCACTTGGCAAAAATTAAGTCGAATCTGGATTGGCCTAGTAAATAATTGAAAAGCCGATAGACATAAATAAGAAACCAGGAGATGTACTATTATGAAAAGAGTAGGAAACTTATATTCACAAATTTGCAACAAGAATAATGTTAGAAAAGCAATTTTAAATGCATCAAAAGGCAAGAAAAGTAGACCTAATGTAAAAAGGATAGTAGATAATATCAATTTTTATGTAGAAGATATTCATAAAATGCTATCAACAAAAGAAATAAAATTTAGTCCATATAAAAAAATGACGATACATGATGGAACAAACAAAAAAGAAAGAATCATATATAAGCCTAAATTTTATCCAGACCAAATTATACATTGGTGTTTAATGCAGATTATAGAACCATACATAATAAAAGGAATGTATGATTATTCTTGTGCATCAATTCCAGATAGAGGAATACATTATGGAGCAAAATACATAAAACGAATTATAGTAAATGATAGAAAAAATACAAAATATTGTTTGAAGTTAGATATTCATCACTTCTATCCATCAATTGATAAAGAAATTTGTAAGAATAAATTTAGAAAAATTATTAAAGATAATGAAACATTAGAGTTAATAGATAAAATAATTGATAGCAACCAAGATGGTGGATTACCTATCGGTAATTATACATCACAATGGTTTGCTAATTTTTATTTACAGGATTTAGACCATTATATCAAAGAACAATTAAAAGTAAAATATTATATAAGATATATGGATGATATGGTGTTATTTCATCGTAATAAAAAGGAATTACATAAAATTAGAATATCAATTGAAAATTATTTGAATAATGAGAAATTAGAATTAAAAGGAAACTGGCAATTATTTAAATTAGACAGTAGAGGATTAGACTTTTTAGGGTATAGATTTTTTAGAGGATATACAAAACTCCGTAGAGGCAATTTTTTAAGAATTAAAAGAAGAATAAAAAGAATTGCTAAAAGAGGCAAAATAAGATTAACAGATGCATATGCAATGATAAGTTATAATGGCTGGCTTAAACATTGTGATAGCCATAATTTTAAAGAAAAATATGTAAAGCCATATATAAGTATAAAAAAATGTAAAGGAGTGATAAAAAATGCTTACAGAAAACAATATAAAACCTTCAAACAATTTTGAAGTAATGAATATTGATAGAAATAAATGTGATATTTATTTTTACAATGACATTCAAAAAATTGAAAAAGATACAGGAAATGAAGAAAAAGAAACAGCATATAAATATAATTTGTATGTTTTAAAAGATGCTAATTATAGACCAGATATAGAAAAAGATATTGCTGAAAATTATGATAAATGGTTAAATAGAGCTATTTATTATGAAAAACACAATACCGAAGAAGCAAAAAACGAAAGAGAATGGAGAAATTCAGAGCTTGATGAAACAGATCGATGGTTAACTTTAAGTGATTACCCAGGAAGACCAGCAGAATATACTGATGCAGAGATTGAAAAATACAGAAAAGCATTGAGAAACTATCCTCAGGATGCAGATTTCCCATATGGGACAAGGCCAAAATTGAGCCATTAAATAAAATATAGATAAGGCACTCTAAATAAGAGTGTCTTATTTATTTGCTAAGGAGGAAATTGAGAATGAATAATTTTGCAAATATTTTACATGAGATTGTTCCATATATTAGTCCAATTGTTCTAGCATTAGTAGCATTATTTGAATCTTTTAGTAAATTTAATAAGAGTAAAAGAGAAGATAGATGCCATCAAGAACATTTAAAACTTGAAAGTGAATTAAATAAAAGCATAAAAGAAATTAAAGACAATCAAGAAAAAATGAGTGCAAAAATTAATGAAAATCGAAAGAGAGAATTACGAAGTAAATTAGTTAATGAATATACTGATTTAATACATGGGTGTAGCAAAACAAGAGAACAGTTGGGAGATATTGAGGATGATTATGAAGAATACACAAGTATAGGTGGAAATTCTTATGTGCATGATTTACATGATCTTTGGCTTAAAAGCCAGAAAGGAGAAAAAATACTATGACAATTAAATTTATTGTTTATGCAGTGACAGTTATATTTACTTACATTTTAGGATTAATTTCTAAAAAATTAAAATGGAATGAAAATCTTCCAATTGAAATTCAAAACATAATAATTATTTTAATTTCTACTTTAATTGGAATATTAATCCATGTTGAAAATTTGGATGCTAATTCGATATTTTCTGCTGTTATATCTGCTGTCGGAGGTGTTGGAACAGCAGTAGTAGTTTATGATGCTCAAAAAATGGACAAGTAAATATTCAAAAGAAAAAATAAAAAGCCTTAAAATCGATTTTGAAGCCTCGTTTTTAAAAGAAAATGAGAAATTAAAGGAGGGAAGAGATAATGAAAAATAAAAAGATATTATCAGTAATTATTGCGTCAGCAATAGTTATTTTATGTGCAATTTGTGTTGCAGAAATTCATGATGATAAAAAACAAGTAAATATTGGAAACAATGTGGTAATAGAAAATTCTAATAATGAATTAGAATTAAATGAAGTTGAAAATAGTATTATTGATGATAATGTTATTGAAGAAAATCCATCAACAACAGAAATACCTCAAATAAATGAAAATGATGAGCAAACTGTGGAAGTACAGGAAACAGAGTCAGAAAAATTTGAGGAACAAGGAGAAATTGCTTATAATGGCTCTGATAAAACTCCCAGTATTTCAGTTGGAGAATATGCAGGATTAACCTATTATTCTCAAATTGATTCCAGATGGAAAAATCATTTATATACAAGTACAGGAAATTATAGTCAAACAATAGGTACTTCTGGATGTGGGCCAACATCAGCTGCAATGATTGTAAGTTCTATTAAAGGTGTAATTACTCCTGAAACAATGGCTGATTTATATGTACAATATGGTTATCGTTCAGCAAATAATGGTACATATTGGAGTGCATTTAAGTGGACAGCAGATGTATTCAATATAGAATATAATCAATATTATAATTTAGATTCTGCAATAGCAAAATTAAAAGAAAATAACTATGTAATTTGTGGTTGTGGACAAGGGCTATTTACTTATGGTGGACATTTTATTGTATTAGTAGGTATTGATGGAGATACATTAAAAATATATGATCCATATTTATATGCAGGGAAATTTGATACTTCAACTAGAAGAGGAAAAGCAACAGTCAATGGAAATACAGTATATGTAACAATTGATAATTTTAAGAAATTTGCAAATGCAGATGTATTTTTCTGCTTCAAAAATAATAGAACTTCAATTAAAGAAAATCCAACAGTTATTACAAATATAGAAAATACACAGAGCAATGTTTCGCCTACTAATTATCAAGTAAAAATAATTGCAAAAAGTGGCCTTAATATTAGAGCTGGTGCGAGTACCTCTTACAAAAGAACTGGTGGATATACGAGAAATACAATAGTTACTATCTATGCTGAAAGCAACGGTTGGGGAAAAACAAATTCTGGTTGGATAAGTTTACAATATACAACCAAAATTTCAAAATCTACAACAAAAAAAGCTATAAGTTCTTCTAAAAATATAAAATATACTACTGGAAAATATAAAGTAAATGCTACAATTCTTAATGTTAGAAGCGGACCATCAACAAAATATTCATCACGAAAATATTATCAATTATCATATAATGCAAGACAACAGAATAAATTAATAGGTAACTATTATGCAAATGGTTACAAAAAGGGAGTTATTTGCACAGTAACTAAAATAAATGGAAATTGGGGATTAACTCCAAGTGGATGGATTTGTTTAAGTTATTGTAGCAAAATATAGAATTTTAGAGGTAGAGTTTATTTCTCTACCTCTTTTTTTAATTTGTTTTGAAAATCAAGAAGTATATCAAATGCTTGATGAAAAGTAACATTGTTCATGTCTAAATTCTTAATTTTTTCAATTATGTGTTTAATCTCAATATTATTTAAATAGTCTGTACTACTAACACCTTGATTCAAATTATCTACTATTTCATAATTTATTTTACTTTTTTCAAAAATTTTTTTATAACGATCCAATGAAGAAATAGGAAAACCACATTTAATAATTTCAGGGCTTAAATTTGTGATTTTTAATCCTATTTTCTCATTTATGTATTTTGCATCTTCATTCAAAAAATTGTAAAATATTCCGACTCTAATAGCATAAATTTTAGTACTGTCTTTTTTTTTCAAATCATTGTATTGGTTAATTAGTTTACTCATAATTATTTTTTCTCCTTTTTTTCTTCGTTTATGTTTATCATTTTAATAATATCTCCAGGTTCTTTATTTAATATTTTACAAGCTTTTTCTATGGTGTCAAAATGAATAGATTTTGTTTTGTTGCTTACTAGATTATCCATCGCACGATAGTTTCCTTCCATTTGTTTGATAAACCAGTATTTTGTTTTGTTTTCTTCTTCTAATATTTCTGCAATTCTTATTTGTATCAAGGTATAGTTCCCTCCTTTCTAGCCCTAATCATATTTTACAACTTGAAGTTTCTAAAAATAACTAGGCTTAAAATAACTTACCTTGAAATAACTATTGTCTAGCAAAGGTATTTTTGGTATAATAGTTTCAGAGGTGTTAAATATGGATAGTCAATATTGTTTAGATTTAATAGATACAATAAGAAAATATTTAAAAGAAAAGGACTACAAAGGTCTAAATGAGTTTTTAAGTAAATCTGAGGCATACATTAAAAAAGAAGGAAAGTTTAAAGATGCTGAAACAGCTTATATGGATTCGTTGATTAAAAACTTGTAAGCCTGTTATATATATGACCAACAATAACTATGGTCAAGCATAGTTACATTTATTTACATAATGTGATATAATACCATTAAGGATATCCTAAAATTTTTAGGAGGGAAAAGGATGGAAGAACATTTATTAAAAGAAATTCAATCACACTTAAATGTAAAAGAATTATTTGTTTGCCATTTACTAAAAAAATACACTTTAAAAATTTACAAAATTGGATACAAAAAACGGATATTTCAAAAGATAAAATTGTTTCTAACTTGTTACAAACAGCATAAAATTACATAATTTTAGATGGTAGGAAAAAAGCAAACCAAATTGAATAATATCAATGGTTTGCTTTATTTTTAGCCAATTTACAAAAACTAAAAAATTAGTAAAAAATACACACACACACATACTTCCTTATATTGACAATAAAAATAAATTTTATATAATAATTTTAGTTCAAAGAACTTGTCACGGTAAAATAGTAGAAAACACAATCGAAGAAAGGATACAGTC
>Ga0256404_1007388_pt1 | contig 17428 bp, 14 predicted proteins | sample RumenRJG_01DNA_FD_185990 | JGI IMG/M metagenome (GOLD analysis project Ga0256404, IMG submission 185990) | Bovine rumen microbial communities from Lethbridge, Alberta, Canada - RJG_01 | ecosystem: Host-associated > Mammals > Digestive system > Stomach > Rumen | place: Canada: Alberta | collected...
GCAGTGTCTTCTCGACATCTCCCGGAAGGACGCCGCCTTTTCCGACATGCTGCGCCTGGTTCTCACCTACCTTCTCGTGATCCTCCTCGTGCAGGGGAGCCGCTTTGTAAAGCGCTTCTACGTGCGCCGCTTTGCAAACAACACCGCCCGGAGCATGAAGGAAATTCTCTACGGCAATCTTGTGCACCACACCAAACAGGAGCTTGATGCGGAAGGGTCCGGGAACCTCATCACCAAGGCAGTCTCCGACGCGGATGACTGCGCGGAGGGCATGCGCAAGTTCACAACGGAGCTCTTCGACACCGGCGTAGCCCTGATCTCCTATACGGTATTTCTCCTCTCCTATGACTGGAGGCTGGCCCTTTTGTGCCTTCTCTTCCCGCCTGTCTCCTATGTCCTTGCAGAGCGGATGAAGACGATCGTCCAGAGAACCGGCGCCGCAGCAAAGGAGTCCTCGGGGCGCCTCTCCCAGGCAACGCTGGACCGGGTCTCCGGCGCGATGACCTACCGGGTGTACGGCTGTGAGGAGGCAAGAAACAAAGACTACGAGGACCGCCTTGCGGACTACGAGAAAACGGGCGTCCTCGCGAACGTCTTCGTCTCCGCGATGCCGCCCATCTATCAGGTGATCTCCATGGTGAGCGTCCTGTTCATCCTCTGGTTCGGCGGCAGGAATGTCACCGGCACCGGGTGGACCGCCTGGAACGTGGCGGCGTTCACCGCCTTTCTTTCCTCCTATACGAAGCTCGCCGTCAAGAGCTCCCATGCGGCAAAGCTGTTCAACGCCGTCCAGAAGGCCCAGGTCTCCTGGAGGAGGATCCTGCCGTTTCTGAAGGCCGTGCCGGACGATCCAGAGACAAAAAGCGCTGCCCCCGGCACGCTCTCCGTGCAGGATCTCGGGGTCACGCTGCCAGGCGGGCGAGTCCTCTTTTCCGGCCTTTCTATCACGGCAGCCCCCGGGGATGCCATCGGCGTGACCGGCCCTGTTGCCTGCGGCAAGTCGTCGCTTGGCAGGGCATTTCTCTTTGAGTCGCCCTGTTCCGGCACCATCTCCTGGAACGGGCAGGACCTTTGCGGTCTCTCCCCAGAGGAGCGAAACGGCATCGTCGGGTACCTCGGCCATGACCCGGAGCTCTTTGACGGCACGATTGAGGACAACGTGCTCCTTGGAAGGAAGGAGGATGTGATGCCCTATCTGAAGGCGGTCTGTCTCGACAAGGAGGTGGCAGCCATGGAGGAGGGGATCCACACGAGGATCGGCCCCTCCGGAAACCGTCTCTCCGGCGGGCAGCAGAAGCGCCTCGCCCTGGCAAGGACGCTCGCCCTGCACCGCCCCCTGTACGTGCTCGATGACCCCTTCTCCGCACTGGACCGGGATACGGAGCGGAAGGTGTTTGCCAACATCCGCGCCCTGTGCCCTGACAGCACGCTTCTCTACCTCTCCCACCGGCTCGAGCTGTTCCCGCAGATGAAGCAGGTACTCTTTATGAAAGACGGCACCGTCACCGTCTCCACGCATGAAGCGCTCCTTCAGACATCCTCTGACTACGCGCAGCTTGTCGCGCTCTCCGGGAAAGGAGGGCAGGACAATGCGTAACGCAGCAGCAAAGACAAAGAACTGCGCCCTTGCCAGCATCGGAACGACGATGCGGACACATCCCCTTCTCACCGCAGGGCTTGCGCTCTCCATTGCCGGTGCTGTCATCACAGGGCTTCTGCCGCCCCTTGTCCTCGAGAAGGCGGTAAACCAGCTCGCCGCAGGAGGCATGTTCTCCTTCTCCCTTGCGGTCTCCTACTTCGGGCTCCTGCTGCTTGCCGGACTCCTCGAGGCCTTAAAGCAGGTCCTCCTCACGGTGTTCGGACAGAAGATCACGCGGGGGCTGCGCCATGACCTCTGCCTGAAGCTGACACGCCTCTCCGCGGATGTCGCCTCCATGCAGGATGCGGGTGCTGTCTCCTCCCGGTTTGTCAGCGACGTGGACACCGTCGAGAACCTGTTTGACGACGGCGTCATCAGCATGATTGCGGACCTTGTGCAGGTTGTCAGCATCTTTGTGATCCTGTTTACGAGAAACCGCGGCCTTGCCCTGCTCCTTCTCGTGGTGCTCCCCCTGATCTTCTGGTACACGAGGCACGTGCAGCGGGAGACAAAGAAGGCACAGGTCGCAAACCGCAGGGCCCTTGCCAGCGTGACCGGGCTCATCCCGGAGACCATCCGGAACATCCGCACGATCCACAACACCGGGCGGGAGTCCTGGATGCGGCTGCGCTACTCCGCCTCCGTCGGGGACAGCTATGCTGCCATCGAGCGGACGAACTTCTACGATGCCATCTACTCCCCGATCATCCTGATTACCAATGCCGCCGTCGTCGGCATTGTGATGCTGCTTGCGGCATCCGGTTCCCCCGCCGTGCAGTCCTTCTTCGGCATGCAGGTCGGCACCGCGGTTGCGGTGATCTCCTACATCTCCCAGGTCTTCTCCCCGCTCGAGAGCATCGGCATGGAGATCCAGACGATCCAGTCCGCCATGGCGGGTCTTACAAGGATCAATGAATTCATGGGGCAGGAGGAGAAGTGGGACACCGTTCCCGGAACCGGAAAGCGGGCACTGAAAGACACTGCCTCTCCCGCCGTCCTCCTTAAGGATGTGACCTTTGGCTATAAGAAGGAGCAGCCGGTGCTGCAGCACTTCTCCCTCACGGTACGGCAGGGGGATACCGTAACGCTGACGGGAAGAACCGGTGCCGGCAAGAGCACCGTGTTCCGGCTCCTCCTCGGGCTCTACCGCCCGCAGGAGGGAAGCGTTTCCATCTGCGGTCAGAATGCTGCGGAGATTCCGGACGGGGAGAAGCGCCCGCTCTTTGGGTATGTGGAGCAGATCTTTCGCCTCGTTCCCGGAACGGTTCTCGACCAGATCACGCTGTTTGATGACAGGATCACAAGGGAGATGGCAGAACAGGCAGCCCGCACCGCAGAACTCGATACCGTGATCCGCGCCCTCCCGAAGGGATATGACACGCCCTGCACGGATGGTCTCTTCTCCCAGGGGCAGTGGCAGCTCCTCTCGATTGCAAGGGCCATCGCGGCAGAACCCAGGATCCTGCTCCTCGACGAGATCACCGCAAACCTCGACGCCGGGACCGAGGAGACCGTGCTGCGGGCGATCCGGAATGCGGCAAGCGGAAGGACCGTGCTCTCCATCTCCCACAGGATCTCCGCCTCCCTCGGCGGACGGCAGATCGCCCTCGCACCGGGGGCGGATGATTTCCCCTGCGATTCGTGAACTGTTACGGACCATCAAAAAAAGGGAGCTGTCCCGCGGGGCAGTTCCCTTCTGATCATCTTCCTGATGGGGGTAAGCACGCTTCGTGCTTACCCCTTTTGCTGCGCCAGTTCCTGCTCTCTTCGCCGCATCACGTGCCGGCACATGAAGAAGAGATAGATCGTCGCACTCACCCAGGCGCTCTGATCGGTCCAGCAGATCGCCGCATATCCAAAAAGGGGCACGAAGACCGTCGCCACCGCGCTCCTGGCACTCATCTCCAGGACACCGGCGAAAATCGCCCGGCCGGAGAAGCCAAGAGCCTGGCAGACGTTCCGGTAGACATTGAGGGGCGCCAGTACCCAGTAGAGATACCCCATGCAGCGCAGGTACCTGGCTGCCGCGTCCAGAGCCCCGGTGTTCTTTGCCGAGAGAAACCACCCGGCCATTCCCCGGCCGAAGAAGATCATGCCAAGCCCTGCTCCAACCCCGTAGAGGACCGCCATCCGCAGGACCTCCTGCAGTCCCTGCCGGACCCGGTCCATTCTGCCTGCGCCGTAATTTTGGCCGGTGTAGGTTGCAAGCGCCGTCGCCATGGCGTCAAAGGGACTGATGAAGAGCTGCTTGAGCTTGGTTCCCGCGGTGAAGCCGGAGACATACACACTCCCCAGGCTGTTGTTGGCACTCTGCATGACCATCGAGCCGATGGCGGTGATGGAGTACTGCAGGCCCATGGGGATTCCCATGGCAATCAGCATCCCGGCGGTCCTTTTGTCCCAGTGCCTGTCTGCCTTCCCGATATGAAGCTGCGGCACGCGCCGGATGATATAGAGGAGGCAGAAGAGTCCCGAGAGCGCCTCCGAGGCCACCGTGGCGATGGCCGCGCCTTGGCAGCCCCATCCGAGAACAGCGATGCAGAACAGGTCCAGAAAAATGTTCAGAACCGTGGAGAGCGCAAGAAACAAAAACGGCGCCCTGGAGTTTCCCACCGCCCGCAGGATGCTGGCAGTCAGGTTGTAGAGGATGTTGAAAGGGATGCCGAGAAAGATGATGAGGAGATAGCGGTAGGCATCCCGGTAGATCTCTGCCGGCGTCTGCATGAGGGTCACAATCCTGCTGCAGAAGATCGCCGTGATCAGCGTCATCAGGACCGCCAGGGCAGCCGAGAGGACCCCGGCGTGGTACACGCAGCTCCGAAGTTTCCCCTCCTGCCCCGCGCCGAAGCTCTGCGCCACCGGGATCGCAAACCCGGCGCAGCTCCCGATGCACAGGCCCAGGGTCAGGAACTGGACACTGGTGGTGGCGCCCACCGCCGCCAGGGCATCAGCCCCCAGGATCTGGCCGACAATCATGCCGTCCGCCATGTTGTAGGCTTGCTGAAAGAGGTTTCCCAGAAGGAGTGGGAGCATGAACTCTGTGATCAGCCGGATCGGGCTCCCGGAGGTCATGCTCTGAATGGCCTCATGTCCTGTTCTTTTTTGCTGTCCCATCATGCACGTTCTCCGAGGCAGAGCCGCATCTGGTACCAGGTCACGTTTCCGTGGACCGATGCGGAGATCCCCTCATTCCGGAATCCGAACTTCCCATAGTACGGGATCAGCCTCTCCTTGCAGGTAAGGACAAGGCCCTGTCTCCCCTGTGTCCTCGCATCCGCAATCACCCGGTTGAGAAGAATACCTGCGCAGCCCCTCCTCCGGTATTCCGGGATCGTGTTGACCCCGAAGATCATCTGCCAGGTGCCCTGCTCGTTGTGGAGATCCGCCCGCTCGTACATCTCATCCGTGAGGTCCCTTTCATCCGTCACAAAGCCGTCCACAAGGGAGACCGGCCTCTCCCCGTCAAAGAGAAACCAGAAGTGATTCCCGTAGTAATGGAGCCGCTCCCGGAGCTGCTTTGGCGTTGCTGCCTCCGCAGGCGGAAAGCAAGCCGCCTCGATCGCCGCCGCGATCGCTGCATCCTCCTCGGTCCCGTATCGGATTGTCATTGTTTCCATAGAAGTCCTCCCATTCTCACCGGACCATCTTACGCAGATTTCGGGGCAATGGCAACGAAAAAGAGGATCCTCCTCTCTGGGAAGATCCTCTTTGTATTCGGTATGCCCGGATGTGCTCAGGTGTTGCCGCCTGTCATAAAGTCGATCAGCTTTCTGGTGTCCTCCGGATCGTAGGCGACAAGCTCCAGCTCCGGAATCGTGGTGTCGTTAAAGAGCTTTGTCAGCGACACGTACTGGGAGAGCTTGGACTTCAGGTTCAGGCGGTCCCCCTCTCCTGTCACCAGCTCCACCCTGCCTTTGCAGGAATCGATGACCTGGAACAGGCCCTCCACGTTTTTCACGTTCATGAGTTTCATGGCTTTCCTCCCTGCCGCGTTCTTTGCGGCAACTGCGCGGGAATTCCCGCGAATCGGGGCCCTGGTGCAGCGGCACCGGGGCTGGTTTGAAAGGGACGTATCAACGTCATTTTCAAACCTTTTCTTCCCCCTCTTCTGCTCCTCTGGCTCTCCGGTACTCCAGGACCGCCCAGATGGCAAAGGCAGCGCCTGCTGCCATAAAGAGAATGGCTGCGGCAAACAGCGGTATGCTGCCATCTTCCGGGCGGACCTTCCAGCCAAGGTAGACAAGATATCCGGCCACCAGGATGCGCAGCGACAGCGCCGTGACGGGATTTTTCTTTTCGCTTCTCATGACTTTCCGGTCTTGTGGTTGGAGACGACATCGAAGATGACGGCTGCAAGGAGTACTGCGCCCTTGACGATGTACTGATACTGATCGGGCAGGCCCAGGATGGACATACCCATGTTGATGACGCCGAGCAGGATGGCGCCGATCATGATGCCGGGCACCGTGCCGGATCCGCCGTATGCAGAAGCGCCGCCGATGAAGCAGGATGCGATGGCATCCATCTCGTAGGAGTTGCCCATGTTTCCGTCGACAGAGCCGATTCTCGCGCCGACGAGAAGGCCGGACAGACCTGCGAGGATGGACATCAGGAAGTAGGCCCAGAAGTAGACCTTGCGGGGATCAATGCCGGAGAGCTTTGTCGCCTTCTCATTGCCGCCGACGGCATAGAAGCGGCGGCCGAAGACGGTCTGGCTGGTCAGGAAGGCGAAGACGAGGACGATGGCAAGGATCCAGATGACCATGACAGGGATACCCTTGTAGCCCATGAGGCGGGAGGCGTAGGCGATGATCATGGCATCAAAGATGACGGCCCTTGCGATTGTGGAGCCCATGGAGGAGACTTCATACCCCTGCTTTGCCTTCTTTGCGCGGTCCGAGATCATGTATACGGTCAGAGCTGCTGCAATGATGATGCCGACGATCAGGGCCGAGATGCAGTGCTTGTTCTCATCCACACCCGGGATCTGGATGTAGGAGGTGAACAGGGAGAGGAACCCGCTGTCCATGATGGCGATGGTACGGGAGTCCAGGATCACACGGGCAATGCCGCGGAACAAGAACATGCCTGCCAGCGTGCAGATGAACGGCGGGATGTGGATGTAGCCGATCAGCCACCCCTGCCAGATGCCGATGGCACAGGAGACCAGTATGGCAACCAGAATGGCCGTGCCGGCACCGCCGCCGATGTCCATGATCTTGGCAGCCAGGGCTGCGGAGAGGCACAGCGTGGAGCCGACGGAGAGGTCGACATTGCCGCCGGTCAGGATGCACAGCAGCATGCCGCAGGCCATGATCAGGACGTAGGCGTTCTGCAGGAGCAGGTTGGAGATGTTCTGGGAATAGACCAGTCTTCCGCCCGTCAGAATCGTGAACAGGACGAAGACCAGAACCAGGGCGAGAACCATGGTGTATTTCTTGATAAATGTGCTGACTTTCATAACTTATCGCCTCCAATGATCTTTTTCGGATTTCAGACTGCCTTGCCGGCCTTTGCGGAGTCGCCGGAGAGGATGGCACTCATGATCTTCTCCTGCGTCGCCTCCTCTGCGGTGAACTCGCCGACCATCTTTCCCTCGTTCATGACGTAGATCCGGTCACACATGCCAAGGAGCTCCGGGAGCTCCGAGGAGATCATGACAACCGCCTTGCCCTGGGAGACCATCTCGTTGATGATCTGGTAGATCTCGTACTTGGCTCCGACGTCGATGCCTCTCGTGGGCTCATCAAGAATCAGGACATCCGGCTCTGCAAACATCCACTTGGCGAGCAGAACCTTCTGCTGGTTGCCGCCGGAGAGATTGCCTGCATTCTGCTGAATGCTTGGGGTCTTGGTGTGCATGGCCTTGACGTAAATTTCCGCCTGTCGGTTCTCCTCCTTGACGTTGAGGATGCCGTGCTTCGAGGCGACCTTGTCCATTCTGGCAAGCGTGGTGTTCTTTGCGATGGTCTCATCGAGGATTAGGCCGTTGGTCTTGCGGTCCTCGGTTGCATAGGCAAGGCCGTGCCGGATGGCATCCGCCTCGTCCTTTAAGTGGACTTCCTTTCCGTTTATGAACTCCTTCCCGGAGATGTGGGAGCCGTAGCTTCTTCCGAACAGGCTCATCGCAAGCTCGGTCCGCCCTGCGCCCTGCAGTCCCGAGAAGCCGACCACCTCTCCCCTGTGCACGTTGAAGCTGATGTGGTCATCCATGCACTTGTCCGTGTAGACCGGGTGGTAGACGGTCCAGTCCTTACAGGCAAAGAGGACGTCCTTTCCGATTTTGTGCTCCCGCTTCGGGTACCGATCGGTCAGCTCTCTTCCAACCATGCCCTTGATGATCCGGTCCTCATCGATGTTGTGGTCCGGGTTTTTGATGGTCTCAATGGTCTGACCGTCGCGCAGGATCGTGATCTGGTCCGCGCAGTAGGCAACCTCGTTGAGCTTGTGGGTGATGATGATGGAGGTGATGCCCTGCTTCTTGAAGTCCAGGAGCATGTCGAGCAGCATCTTCGAATCCTCCTCGTTCAGAGAGGAGGTGGGCTCATCCAGAACAAGGAGCTTGCAGTTCTTCGAGAGCGCCTTTGCGATCTCGACGAGCTGCTGCTTGCCTGTTCCGATATCCTTGATCAGCACGTGGGACGACTCCTTCAGGCCGACCCGCTTCATCGCATCCTGCGCTTCCTTGAAGGTCCGGTTCCAGTCGATGGTACCCCGCTTCGTGCGGCGCTCATTTCCCATAAACATGTTTTCCGCGATCGTGAGCTCGGGGATCAGTGCCAGCTCCTGGTGGACGACCGCAATGCCGACCTTCTCCGAGTCGCGGATACTGTGAAACTTCTGCACCTGTCCGTTGTAGATGACGTCTCCGGTGTACTGTCCGTAGGGAATGGTCCCCGACAGGACCTTCATCAGGGTGGACTTGCCGGCGCCGTTCTCCCCGACGAGGGCGTGGATCTCACCGCGCTCCACCTTGAAATTGACATTGTTCAGGGCCTTTACGCCGGGATATTCCTTCACAATGTTCTTCATTTCCAGAATTATGTCCGCCAAGTGAATACCTCCTATCAGGCGAAAAAAGAGCAGGCGGGGCAGCTTTCCCCCCGCCCGCTCTTCGTTGTGCGTTCGCTGTTTCCTCAGAGCTTCAGATCACTCCACGGGATGAAGATATCCATCTGCATCCTTGGTGTAGTAGCCGGTGTCGACCAGCTCCTTGTCCATGTTGTCCTTGGTCACAACCGTGGGAACAAGCAGGTAGGAGGGGATAATGCCGGTGCCGTTGTCATAGGAAGTGGTGTCGTACGTGCAGTCGAAGTCCCAGCCGGACTTGTCGATCAGGGAAGCATCCGGTGTCTCGCCGTTCAGGATGGCAACGGCCAGATCCAGGGTTGCGACTGCCTCGTTTGCCACTGCCTTGTAGACCGTCATGGTCTGCTTGCCGTCGACGATGTTGGCGAGGTTCGCCTCATCGCCGTCCTGTCCGGTGATGATGACCTGGTTGTTGCCTGCGTAGTCGGACTCAATGGCCTGGGTGACGCCAAGGGCCGTGGAGTCGTTGGAGCACAGCGCCACATCCAGCTGCGTGCCGTCGCTGTAGTAGGAGCCGAGGATGTTCTGGAAGCGCTTCATTGCAGTGGAGGTATCCCACTGTGCCGTTGCGACCTGATCAAACTCGGTCTGGCCGGACGGAACCACAAGGGTGCCGGCATCCAGATACGGCTTTAAGGTGTCATAGGCGCCGTTGAAGAAGTAGGTTGCATTGTTGTCTGCGGGATCTCCGGCTGTGAACTCGATGTTGTAGGTCTTGTCTCCGGCATTGTCGAGATCCAGCTGATCGACGACGAACTGGCCCTGCAGGGTACCCACGGTGTAGTTATCAAAGGAAATGTAGTAGCTGATGGCATCGGTGTTCATGATCAGGCGGTCATAGGAGATGACGGGGATGCCGGCTTCCTTTGCGGAGGCGAGCACCTGAGAGAGTGCCTCACCATCGATAGCTGCCACCACCAGGAGATCGACGTTGTCTGCGATCAGGCCCTCGATGTCGTTGTTCTGCTGTGCGGACTTGTTGTCAGAGTAGGTTAGCTCCACGTTGTAGCCCTTGCTCTCGAACTGCTCCTTTAAGTAGGAGCCGTCACGGTTCCATCTCTCCAGGCTCTTCGTGGGCATCGAGATGCCGATGGTCATCTGAGAGGGATCCTTTGTCGTTCCGGCTGCCTCGGTGGCTGCGGTATCCGCTGCTGCCTCTGTGGCTGCAGCATCAGCCGTAGTTACTGCCTCGGAGGATGCGGAAGAGCTGCTGGAAGAAGATCCACAGCCTGCCAGCATTCCTGCTGCCATTGCGACACAGAGCATCGTGCTTACGAGTTTCTTGTTCATAATTACTACCCTCCTTGTTCTTGGAGACACCCTTTGCATCTCCTCATAGCGTCATCCTACCATCGGATCTGCACAGGAAAAATATGTCTTTTTTGTCAATAACTGTGCAGTTCGCACACAGCAAAGTGAAGGTCTGGCTCAAAATCTGAACTTTTTTGACAAAAAAGAACCGGAGAGCAAGAAAATCCTGCTCTCCGGTCTTCGGTTCTCTTCCCCTGCTACTCCGTACTCTCCCCGGTTTCCGCACTCTCTGTGCTCCCGGCATCCCCCACATGCAGATACACATCCTCCCGGTTGTGGAAGCCGCTCTGGATGATGACACCGTCCAAGCTGTCCTTGGTGACGGCGATGGGATCGATTGCGATATACGGGACCTCATACGTTCCGTCGCTGATGGTCTCCTGCGTCTCCGGCGCCTTTCCCTCTGCCATCTCCACGGCGATCCGGGCAGCCTGGCCCGCCAGCCTCTCGATGGGCTTGTAGATCGTCATCGTCTGCGTACCCTCCGCAATGCGCTGGCAGGAGGCAAGGTCCGCATCCTGCCCAGTGACCACCTTCTGCCCTGCAAGTCGCCTCTCTGCGAGTGCCCGCACTGCCTGCCCCGCGATCGCATCATTCCCGCACATGAAGGCATCCGCCTCTGTCAGGTTCTCCGCATGATTCGTGAAATAGTCAAAGGCCTCGGTGTCGTCCCAGTTCGTGCAGGACATGCTGTCAATCATCGTCAGGTTGTCCGCAATCGCCTTGTCAAATCCCTCCTGCACCATATCCACGTTGTGATCCGTCGGGGATCCGCAGAGCTCCATGTAGGTTCCGCCGTCCGGGAGCGCTTCGTTGATGGCCTGTGCCATATACGTACCCACCTTGTAGTTGTCGAACGTGATGTACAGGTCCGTATCCGCGTTCTCAATGATGCGGTCATAGGAGATGACTTTGATGCCGTCCTTGTGCGCATCCGCAACGCTCTGGACAAGCTCCGCCCCGTCAATGGCGATGATTACCAGCACATCGACCCTGTTGTCAATCATGTGCTGGATCACCTTCTTCTGCTCCTGCGGATCGCCGTTCGCATTGCCGACGAAAACATCCGCCCCGAGCTCCTGCGCCGTGGAGGTGAAGATATCCCGGTCCCGCTCCCAGCGCTCGATGACAAAGGAGTCAAAGACGATGCCGATGCGGGGCCCTGCTTCCTGTGCCTCCGTCGTCTGCGTCCCGCTCTCCTCCGCCGTGCTTCCGCAGCCCGCAGACAGCATCGCCGCCGCAAGGAGCAGGGCGCATCCCCGTCCCCGTTTTCTCTTTTTCCCAACTGATTCCACGCCGACTGGTACTTCCTTTCAGACAAACTCCACAAGAAAATCCTAACTTGCCCCCTGCTTTTCCCATTATAATGGCTTCATGAAAAAAGAGAAGAATGCCAATGCAAAAAAGAATACAAAAGGGACAATGCCTTCGAACCAGGTCCGCCGCCAGGACGGACTGATCCTGATCCTCTGGGTTGTCATCGCGGCGCTGGCGGCGGGGACGGTCGTATCCTTTACGCTCTTTCACAGGCACATGAACTCCATTCTTGCCATGGCCGATGGCGGCACCGCCTTCCGCAGGCACTTTGCCTATGTCGGAGATCCCTCCAATTCCTTTCAGAACGCCATCTATGAGGCAGCTTCCCAGGAAGCCGCTGCCAACGGAGACTACGTGGAGTCTGTCGGGTCCTCCCTCGAGATGAGCTACAGCCTCGAGGAGCTCATGAACATCGCCGCAGCCTCCGCGCCGGACGGCATCATCGTCAACGCGATCGACAACGCGGACATGGAGGAAGCCGTGAACAGCGCGGCGCAGCAGAACATCCCCGTCATCTGCGTCGGGACGGACATCTACGGATCCAAGCGAAGCAGCTACGTCGGCATCTCCTACTATACCCTGGGGCAGGCCTATGCGCAGTGCATTCTGCCGCTGCAGAAGGATGCGCAGCAGCGCGTCCTCGTCATCAAGAGTCCGGAGGAGCACACGACTGGCCAGGCCCTGATCCTCTCGGGCCTTCATGATGCACTCCGGCAGAGCGGGGCAGACAGTTCCTTTTCCATCACCTATCAGACGGTCGGGGACAGCAAGAGCTTTTCCACCGCCGAGGCGGTGGAGGACCTCTTTGCGGCCGGGGATCTGCCTGACATCCTGATCTGCCTCGACGAGACCTCGACCACCTGCACCTGCCAGGCTGTGGTGGACACCAACCATGTGGGCGATGTGGCGATCTTCGGCTACTATGTCAACGACGTCATCCTCGATGCGCTCCAAAAGGAGGTCATCAGCGGGTCCCTCACGGTCTCCACAAAGGAGATCGGAAAGAGTGCGGTGGACAGCCTTGAGGAGTACCTCTCCACAGGCTTTACCAGCGAGTACTCGCCCATCGGCATCGAGAGCGTCACCCCGGAGAACGCGGACGCATATGCCTCTGACAACGCGGGTGCAAGCGAAACGGAAAGCGGGGAAGAGACATCGTGAAACGGATCCGACACTTTCTCTCCACGCTGGAGGGGCGGCTGACCGGCCTCTTTATCCTGACCTCCTCCGTGATCTTCATCGCCAACGTCATGCTCTTCTCCAGCCTGAACAGCGCCATGAACCAGATCGACCAGGTCTTCTCCTCCAACGTGCAGATCATCCAGGTGCAGACGTATCTGAACGACATCCAGGCAGAACTGACGAGCTACCTCAACACCAACTCCTCGGCGGCACTCCAGAAGGTCTACCAGTCGGAGAGCCGGTACAGCACTGCCCTCTCGGAGATCCGCATCCTGTCCAACGACAGCAATATCCAGGCGGACCTGGAGAACATCCGGAACCTCTCCGATGGGTACCTTACCCTCTGCCAGGAGATGCTGTCCGCAAAGCGCGGCAGGAACGTCCAGCGCTACCGGGAGAACTACGACCAGGCGACAGACTACTGCAGCTATCTGCAGTCCTATCTCTACAGTCTGAACCAGCTTCAGCTCCAGTCCAACTCCACAAACTATGTCACCCTCCGGCAGTCCTTCGCAGCGCTCGAGGGCTTCTCCATCTTCATCCTCGTGATGGTCACCGTCCTGAACCTTGTCATCTGCTTCCTGACGATCCGCACCTCGATGGCGCCGATGCGGGATCTTGCCGCCGAGGCCGGGGAGATCGGAAAGGGGAACCTGGACGTTCCCGCACTTCCTGTTCCCTCCGTGGATGAGATCGGCGTCGTGACCACTGCCTTCAACGAGATGGTCGTCAGCATGCGGGGCTACCTCCAGAAGCTCCGGGAGTCCATGGAGCTGGAGAACCAGATGAAGGAGCGGGAGCTATTGATGGACGCCCATCTGAAGGAGGCTCAGCTCAAGTACCTGCAGGCCCAGATCAACCCGCACTTTCTGTTCAACACCCTCAATGCCGGCGCCCAGCTCGCCATGATGGAGGACGCAAAGTCCACCTACCGCTACCTGCAGAACGTCGCCGCCTTCTTCCGGAGCAAGACCAATCGGGACGAGCAGATCACCTCCCTCGCAGACGAGATCCGCCTGGTTGACAGCTACATGTACATCATCAACGTGCGCTTCTCCGGCTCCATCCGCTACGAAAAGAACATCGACGAGGATCTCGTCCACGTCACCATGCCGAGCATGACGCTCCAGCCCATCGTCGAGAACGCCGTCAACCACGGCATCCGGGACATCGACTGGCCCGCTGTCATCACCCTCTCCGTCTACCGGACCGGAAACTCCATCACGATCTCCGTCCGGGACAACGGCGTCGGCATGGAGGAGCAGCAGATGCAGGAGATTCTCTCCGGAGAGGCCCATCCGAGGAAGAAGGGCGATGAGACAAACGGCGTGGGCCTTGCCAACGTCGTGAACCGCCTGCAGCTCTTCTACGAGCAAAGGGACGTATTTGACATCACCAGCGCAGGCCCCGGGAAGGGAACCGAGGTGCTCCTGTTCCTCCCCATGCCTGATCCGACATCGCCGGAACAGACATGACTTATCAGAAAGGATGTGTCCACATGTATCGGATACTGATTGCAGATGATGAGGGCATCACCATCGACTCCATCACCTTCATTCTCGAAAAGAACTACCAGGGCCGCTGCGAGATCCGCTCGGCGAAAACCGGGCGGGCCGTCATCGAGACCGCAGAGACCTTCCGCCCGGACATCGCGATCATGGACATCCGCATGCCCGGCATCAACGGCATCGACGCGATCCGGGAGATCCGGAAGTTCTGCCCGACCACGGTCTTCATCGTGCTCTCCGCCTACAGCAAGTTTGACTTTGCAAAGGACGCGATCGACCTCGGCGTCCTCTCTTACCTGACAAAGCCCCTCAACCTGGACGAATTTCTCGACACGATGAACACGGCGATGTCCCAGATCGACAGGAACCGGGAGAAGCGAAGCCGCGAGCTGCGCACGAGGGAAAAGCTCGAGGCCGTCATCCCCGTCATCGAGAACGGCCTGGTCTGCTCCCTCGTTCTGCAGGACTATGAGCCCGATGTGGTGGAGAACTACTGCAGCCTCCTGAACATCCGGGAGAAGTACGGGTTTCTGGTCCTCGTGGAGTGCGGGGAGAAGGGAAGTTCCACAGGGAGGGGAAGTGCCCGTTCCGACTCCCTGCGAAACCCCATCGGCACCGGTATCCGCATCCAGCAGTACTACACCGGGATCCGGGAGACCGTGAAGGAGTTCTTCCCGCAGGCCGTGATCGGGCAGATCATGATGAACAAGATCCCGCTCCTCATTCCGCACGAGGGGAGCCACGAGGACTACGCCGGGCGCATCCGCACCATCGACCAGCTGCGCCTTCTGATCGACCGGCTTGAGGAGAAGACCGACACCTGCTTCCGGGCCGCCATCGGCTCCGTGCAGCCCCTGGAGGCGATGTCCGTCTCCTATCAGGAGGCCTTCCGCTCCCTCACCGTGGGCACGGAACCGGTCTCCCACGCGGATGACCTGCCGGTCGCCTGCGGATATGAGAACGACTACCCCATCGACATCGAGCGGGAGTTGTTTGCTGACATCAAAAAGGGCGATGCGGACGGAGCGGCGGATGCGGCAGACCGATTCTTCTCCTGGATGGAGAACACCCAGCTCCCGGAGCTGGAGACCTCGGTGCGCATGAAGACCCTCGAATTTGTTCTCTGGGCGGAGCACATCGGGTATGAGGAGGGCGGCATGGGAACCTACCGCTTCAGCGACCGGAAGGAGTACCTGCCCAACACGGTGAACCTTCCGATCCCGGAGCTGCACCGGCTCTTTGTCGCAAAGATCCGCGCTGCCGCCCAGAAGCTCGCCAGCAAGTCCCAGAACAGTGCCGCCACCCTCGTGGCAACGGCACAGGCCTACATCGACGAACACTACCAGAGTGACCTCTCCCTCGATGAGATCTCAAGGAACCTGAACATCAGCCCCTACTACTTCAGCAGGCTCTTCCGGGAGGAGGCGGGCATCACCTTCATCGAGTACCTGACCGGTGTCCGGCTCTCCCACGCAAAGCAGCTCCTCGAAAACGACACCATCCCCGTCAAGGACATCTGCACCGCCGTGGGATACCAGGATCCCAACTACTTCAGCAGGCTCTTCCGCAGGGCGGAGGGCATCTCCCCCTCCGAGTACCGGGAGGGAAAGCGAAAGGGATAAAAAGACCGGGCAGGAATCCAAGCGTTCCTGTCCGGTCCTTTTATCTGTGTGCTTTTATCTGTGTTCTGCTGTTTCCTGCGCATCCCGAATCACAACGTGCAGGGTGTCTCCCTCCCTCTTTTGGAGGGCGTTCCGGATGTCCTTGCGGACCCCGATGATCCAGCAGACGGATCCGTCGGGGTTTTTGAGGCCCATGTTGACAAGGGATCCGTCATAGGGGATCCCGTCAAAAGAGGCGTGGACCCTGCGCCTGCCGGTGCCGAATTCCGCACGCACATCAAAGGGGAAGGCGACATAGGCACCGCCCTTCTCCGGGATCTCCCGGAGAGGGGCATCAAATTCGTAGGTTTTCATCGAAGGATCTTCTCCATCGCCTTTCCCTTGGAGAGCTCATCCACCAGCTTGTCCAGCTGCCGCACGCGCTTGAGCGTCGGGTCCTCAATGGTATCGAGCCGAACGCCGCAGATGCTTCCCCGAATGTGGTCTGCGCGCTCGTTCCAGTGCGGGGCATTGCGGAAAAAGTCCCCATAGAGCAGCTCCGTGTCCACAATGGAGTGGTCGATCTGCTCCGCGGAATACCCTGTCAGCCATTCTGTGACGCATAGAACATCTTCTCTCGTCTTCCCCTTCTTCATGGCCTTCCAGATCAGCATCGGGTAGACTTTTGAAAACTTCATCTCACAGACATTCATCCTTCCCATTTCTCCTCCATCCTGTATTTTACCAAAATCTGCTAAACGTGTATACTGCTTTTCCGGTTTTTCTTTTGCTGTGTCAGCAGTTTGATAAACAGACGAAGTCATGGGCTCCGTGAGGGATCAGGTGAGAGGAAGCGCTGCCTCCTCTGCCCCTGCAAAGGGACCGGGAAGGATGTGGATCCCGCGGCTCCTGCCGAAGAAGTCCCGGTCAAACCGGATCGGTGTGCCGTCCGGGTTCTCATAGGGCTCGTCCGGCTCAAAGGCCTTCCCCAGGACCTCTGTGTTCACCATCCGGCAGGAGGGCTGCAGCACGTCGTAGAGGTTCGTGTCGAGGTGCAGGGCTCCCTGTTCCTCCACCAGACGGACATAGAGATCTTTCTGCTCCGGGAACTGACCGTCTTTCTCCTGGTGTGCCGCCTCTGCGCCGCAGAGATAGGCATTGCCCTCCATCCAGACAGGGAGCTTGGACCGATGCCAGGGCTCAAGCTTTGCCATGTCCGGCAGGTCGCTGTCCATGTCGAAGTGAGAGATCCACTCCGCATAGGTCGGATACCCGTCAAAGGCAAAGGTGCCAACCTTCCGGTTCTCCGAAAACGTCTCGTCCCTGCTGTCGGAGCGCAGAACCACCGGATCCTTTGGCCACTTCTGGATGAAGATGTTGTTGTAGAACCGGTCATCCCCGTGGAGGATCGTCATGAAGCCGCAGACCTCCGTCCTGTGGGGGATGTGGTAGGGCGTGTACCGATCCCCGGTGCCATCTCCGACGCAGGTGAAGGCACCGCAGATCAGGTTGTGGACCAGGGCGACGCCCTGAGTTGCAAACCGCAGAGAGACATCGGAGAGCAGGACGTTGTTGTCGATCAGCGTCGGTCCATGTCCGACCTCGACAAAGAGGTCCTGACTCATCATGCCGCCGGGGAGCTGGGCTGCAAAGGCCGGCCGCTGGTTGTCGTGCAGAAGGTTCTGGGTGATTCTCGTCCCCTGCGCCTCCCAGTCCGTCCAGATGCCCATCGTGCAGTGGTGGATGTGGTTTCTGCGAATGACAACGTCGATCGCCGCGTG
>Ga0256404_1007390_pt1 | contig 17428 bp, 15 predicted proteins | sample RumenRJG_01DNA_FD_185990 | JGI IMG/M metagenome (GOLD analysis project Ga0256404, IMG submission 185990) | Bovine rumen microbial communities from Lethbridge, Alberta, Canada - RJG_01 | ecosystem: Host-associated > Mammals > Digestive system > Stomach > Rumen | place: Canada: Alberta | collected...
AAGTACTTAAACGCGCTACGCTTGAACGAAAGTACTTTCCGCGGGATTGCTTGATAGGGAAAAATTTGATTTCTTCACGCCAACCCACGACGCTCCATTCCGGAACCATGCCTGTCGCTACCTTATCTTAAGTATCTAAATATTGATCTTGTTCCACCCTCATAAAAATAACCGCGGTCCGGAAAGCTGGGATTGGGCTTTCCGGACCGCGGTTTATTGCATCACCGTGGCTCACTGCCGTCAGTAGCTAGCATGATGACGGCAGGCTAGCGCGGGCCTTAGTGACAAATCTCTATGAAGCTATTACTTGTTCAGAGCCTGGTCTACAGCGACAGCTACTGCAACAGTCATACCGACCATCGGGTTGTTGCCAGCGCCGATGAGGCCCATCATGTCGACGTGAGCCGGCACGGAGGACGAGCCTGCGAACTGGGCATCGCTGTGCATGCGGCCCATCGTATCGGTCATGCCGTACGAAGCCGGGCCGGCAGCCATGTTATCCGGATGAAGCGTACGGCCTGTGCCGCCACCCGAAGCGACCGAGAAGTACTTCTTGCCCTTCTCAATGCACTCCTTCTTGTAGCAGCCAGCCACCGGATGCTGGAAGCGGGTCGGGTTCGTCGAGTTACCCGTGATGGAGATATCGACATCCTCATGATGCATGATGGCGACACCCTCCTGGACGGAATCAGCGCCATAGCACTTGACCTGCGAACGATCCGGATCGCTGCCGTAGACGATCTGGTCTACGATATTGAGCTTGCCCGTCTTGTAGTCATAGTCGGTTACGACATAGGTGAAGCCGTTGATGCGGCTGATGATCTGAGCAGCATCTTTGCCGAGGCCATTCAGGATGACGCGCAGCTTATTCTTACGAACCTTGTTGGCCGTCTTGGCGATACCGATAGCGCCCTCAGCAGCAGCAAAGGACTCATGGCCAGCCAGGAAGCAGAAGCAGCCAGCCTCCTCCGAGAGGAGCATAGCGCCGAGGTTGCCGTGGCCGAGACCGACTTTACGATGGTCAGCGACCGAACCCGGTACGCAGAAAGCCTGCAGGCCCTCGCCGATAGCCTTGGCAGCCTCGACAGCGGACTTGACATTCTTCTTTATCGCGATAGCAGCGCCGAGCGTGTAAGCCCATTTCGCGTTCTCGAACGCGATCGGCTGCAGATCCTCGACGATCTTGTACGGGTTGACACCCTTCTCGTCGCAAACTTTTTTGGCATCCTCGATCGTGCCGATGCCGTACTGCTTGCAGACTTCGTTTATCTTATCTATGCGGCGCTCATAGCCTTCGAATAATGACATTTCGTTCATTCCTTCCTAAAGTGGATACTTTACCTCGAAATTTGCGGAATTCGCTTCACGCGGCCGGATTACTCCTCGCGCGGATCGATCGTCTTGACAGCATCAGCGAAACGGCCCTTCGTGCTCGTATTCGCCTTGATAGCCTCATTCGCATCCTGGCCATGGCGGACAGCCTCGAGGACTTTGCCGACCTGGATTACTTCGTAGCCTATGATGCGGCCTTCCTTATCGAGGCCGAGCTTCGTGACATAGCCTTCAGCCAGCTCGAGGTAGCGCGGGCCCTTCTTGAGCGTGCCGTAAAGCGTACCAACCTGGCTGCGCAGGCCTTTGCCGAGGTCATCGAGACCAGCGCCGACCGGCAGACCATCATCGGAGAAAGCCGTCTGGCTGCGGCCATAAGCGATCTGCAGGAACAGCTCGCGCATAGCCGTGTTGATAGCATCGCAGACGAGGTCCGTGTTCAGAGCCTCGAGGACCGTCAGGCCCGGCAGTATCTCAGCAGCCATAGCTGCGGAGTGCGTCATGCCCGAGCAGCCGATGGTCTCAACGAGAGCTTCTTGGATGATGCCGTCTTTGACGTTCAGCGTCAGTTTGCAGGCACCCTGCTGCGGAGCGCACCAGCCAACACCATGAGTCAGGCCGCTGATGTCCTCGACCTTGCGGGATTTCACCCATTTGCCTTCCTCAGGTATCGGGGCAGCGCCATGGTGCACTTCCTGAGTTACGCAGGTCATGTCTTCCACTTTCTGTGAATAAGCAATCATTGTTCGATTCCTCTCTTTTCTAAAATACTACAACAGTTGGAATACTATCATCAAAGCTCGACGAGATTCTTGCCTGTCATCTCAGCCGGTATATCGATGCCGGCCAGCGTCAGGAGCGTCGGAGCTATGTCGCAGAGAGCACCATCCTGTACGGATTTCACGCGATCGGATACCACGATGAACGGTACCGGATTCGTCGTATGCTTCGTGAATGGCTGATTATTATCATAATCCATCATCTTATCAGCATTGCCGTGATCAGCCGTGATGCAGACCTCGCCGCCGACCTCGCGGATGGCGTCGACGAAACGGCCTACGCAGGTATCGACAGTCTCGACAGCCTTTATGACGGCCGGGAACACGCCCGTATGACCAACCATATCGCAGTTCGCGTAGTTCAGGATGATGAAATCATACTTGCCGGACTTTATGGCCTCGACGACCTTGTCCGTGACCTCGATTGCGCTCATCTCCGGCTTCAGGTCGTAGGTAGCGACCTTCGGCGACGGAACGAGGATGCGATCCTCACCCTTATACGGCTCCTCGACACCGCCGTTGAAGAAGAACGTGACATGCGCGTACTTCTCGGTCTCAGCGATGCGGAGCTGCGTGAGACCATGATCCTGGATGATCTGACCCAGCGTATTGTCGATGTGCTCCGGCGGGAAAGCCACGAGCGCATTCATGCCATCCTCGTACTGCGAGAACGTCGCAAACGGGATGTGCAGGTTCTCATCGCGCTCGAAGCCGTCGAACTTCTCATCAACGAACGCATGCGTGAGCTGGCGGGCACGGTCCGGACGGAAGTTGAAGAATATGGCGCCATCGCCGTTCTTCATGCCTTCATAGCCTTTGACGACGAACGGGATGACGAACTCATCCGTCACGCCCTCCGGCTTCTCCGTCGTATCCGCATAGCTGGCCTGGAGGCCGGCTACCGCGCTCTCGGCGCTGACGCCCTCAGCATGAGCGATGGCCTCATAGGCTTTCTGCTCACGATCCCAGCGCTTATCACGGTCCATCGCGTAGTAGCGGCCCGCTACCGTTGCGATACGGCCCACGCCGATCTCCTTGCACTTCGCCTCGAGCTCCTCGAGGAAAGGCTGTGCGCTCTTCGGCGGCACATCGCGGCCATCGAGGAATGCATGGACGTATACATCCTGCACGCCCTCGCGCTTAGCGAGCTCGAGCAGCGCATAGAGATGATCGCAGTGGCTGTGTACGCCGCCCGGAGAAACGAGTCCGAGCAGGTGCAGGGCACCGCCGTTTTCCTTCGCTCCGCGCACAATCTTGAGCAACGCCTCATTCTTGAAGAAGTCGCCATTCTTGATGTCGCGCGTGATGCGAGTGAGCTGCTGATAGATGACGCGGCCAGCGCCGATGTTCGTATGACCGACCTCGGAGTTGCCCATCTGACCATCCGGCAGACCGACATACTCGCCCGAAGCCTGCAGCTGGCTGTGTCTGTATTTAGCGAGCAGACCATCGAGTACCGGAGTATTCGCTACCTGCACCGCATTGTTCTTGTCATTCTTGTCGCCCAGGCCGCAACCATCCATGATGATGAGTGCTACCGGAGCATTCTTGAGTTTTGCCATTTTTGTCTCCTTCCCTATACTGCCTGATGCTGAAAGGGAATGTTTCAGAAATTGACTATCTCAGAGAAATCTTTAGCCTTCAGCGAAGCGCCGCCGACGAGTGCACCATCGACATTCGGCTGCTTCATGAGGTCTTTGATCGTAGCCGGCTTCACGCTGCCGCCATACTGGATGCGGATGCTGTCAGCTGCTTCTTTGCCGAACTTGCCCTCGACCGTTTTGCGGATATGGCCGCAGACTTCCTCAGCCTGCTCGAAGCTGGCCGTCTTGCCCGTGCCGATTGCCCAGATCGGCTCGTAGGCGATGACGAGCTTTGCCACCTCTTCCGGCTTGAAGCCAGCCAGAGCCTCGAGAACCTGGAAAGCTACCATCTCGAGGTAGGAGCCGCGCTCGCGGATCTCGAGCGGCTCGCCGCAGCAGATGATCGGAGTGATGCCGGCAGCGAAAGCGGCATGAGCGCGCTTGTTGACGCCCTCGTCCGTCTCGCCGAAATAGCCGCGACGCTCGCTGTGGCCGAGGACACAGTAATCTACGCCGATCTCAGTCAGCATGCCCGTGGAAATCTCGCCCGTGAAAGCGCCATGATCTTCCCAATGCACGTTCTGCGCACCAACATGGATGTTCGTGCCCTTTACTGCCTCAGCAACGGACGACAGAGCTGTCGCCGTCGGGCAGACAACGACCGTGACCTTCGCATCTTTGACGAGCGGAGCAAGGTCTTTCACGAGCTGAACACCCTGTGCGATGGTGTTGTTCATCTTCCAGTTACCAGCAATGATAGGAGTTCTTGCCATTATATATTATCCTCCTCATAGCCTTCCCCTCAGGGGAAGGTGCAGCCGCAGGCTGACGAAAGAGGTGTTGGTCATACCTGCAGCGTTACCGCATTAACCTTCTATTCTTTTACTTGTCAGCAATAGCCTCGATGCCCGGCATCGTCTTGCCCTCGAGGAACTCGAGCGTAGCGCCGCCACCGGTGGATACGTGCGAGATCTTATCCGTGAGGCCGGTCTTCTTCAGTGCTGCCACAGAGTCGCCACCGCCGACGATGGAGGTTGCGCCCTCTTCCGTAGCCTTGGCCACAGCCTTGGCTACAGCCAGCGTGCCATTGGCGAAAGCATCGAACTCGAACACGCCCATAGGACCATTCCAGACAACCGTCTTGGCGCCCTCGAGAGCCTTCGTGTACTCTTTGCTGGTCTCGACACCGGAGTCGAGTGCTTCCCAGCCATCCGGAACCTGGTCGACCGGCACGGTCTTCGTATTCGCATCAGCTGCGAATTTGTCAGCGACGACGAGGTCTACCGGCAGAACGACCTTCACGCCCTTCTCCTCAGCCTTTTTGAGCACGTCGAGTGCGACATCGAACTTATCCTTCTCGCAGAGGGAGTTGCCGATGGGGTAGCCCTTGGCTGCATCGAACGTATGAGCCATGCCACCACCGATGATGATCGTATCGCACTTATCGAGCAGGTTCGTCACGACACCGATCTTATCCGAAACCTTGGCGCCGCCGATGATGGCAACGAACGGATGCTGCGGGTTCTCAAGCGTCTTGCCGATGTAGTTGATCTCTTTCTCCATGAGGAAGCCAGCGACCGTCTCAAGATACTTCGGTACGCCAGCATTCGAAGCGTGAGCGCGATGAGCGACGCCGAAAGCATCATCGACAGCGAGGTCGCAGCCCTTGGCGAGCTCTTTGGCGAACTCAGGATCGTTCTTCTTCTCCTCTTTGTGATAACGGAGGTTCTCGAGCAGCAGGACCTCGCCCGGCTTCAGATCAGCTTTCGCCTTCTCAGCCTCAGGGCCGATGCAGTCCGGAGCCCACTTGACCTCTTTGCCCAGGAGCTCGGAGAGACGCTTTGCGACCGGTTTCGTCGAGAACTGCGGCTCACGAGCCTCCGTCGGACGGCCGATATGGCAGGCCAGCACGATGGCTGCACCCTGCTCGAGCATGTAGTTCAGCGTCGGCAGCGTAGCGCGGATGCGCGTATCATTGGAGATGTTGCCCTTATCATCGAACGGCACATTGAAATCTACACGGGTGAATACTTTCTTGCCCTTGAGGTCTACGTCACGGATGGTCTTCTTATCCATTCAAATACCCCCTGATTATAAAAACAATCCTGTAAAAACACACAGAAATAAAAGAGGTCCGGCCCTATATATGGCCGGACCTCTCCAGATCACCAGCTATTCAGCTGTCATAGCTGAAGCGTACAATCAACGGTTCTCAGCGAAGAACTTGATCGTGCGAACCATCTGGCTCGTGTAGCTGTTCTCGTTATCGTACCAGGAAACAACCTGAACGAGGGTGTTGCCATCCTCCATCGGGCTTACCATGGTCTGGGTAGCATCGAACAGGGAGCCATAACGCATGCCGACAACATCCTTCGAAACGATGTCGTCCGTGTTGTAACCGAAGGACTCCGTGGACTCCTTCTTCATCTGAGCGTTGACCTGATCAACCGTAACGTTGCCCTTGACAACAGCATAGAGCAGGGTCGTGGAGCCAGTCGGGGTCGGAACGCGCTGTGCAGCACCGATGAGCTTGCCATCGAGCTCAGGCAGAACCAGGCCGATAGCCTTAGCAGCACCCGAGGAGGTCGGAACGATGTTCTCGCTGGCAGCACGGCTGCGGCGGAGGTTACCCTTGCGCTGCGGGCCATCCAGAGTCATCTGGTCGCCAGTGAAAGCATGAATGGTCTGCATGATGCCGCTCTGGATCGGAGCGAGGTCATTCAGAGCCTTGGCCATCGGAGCCAGGCAGTTCGTCGTGCAGGAAGCAGCCGAGATAATCTGGCAACCCTGCGGGATGGTCTCATGGTTCGTGTTGAACACGATGGTCGGCAGGTCTTTGCCAGCCGGAGCGGAGATAACGACTTTCTTAGCGCCAGCCTTCAGATGAGCCGAAGCCTTCTCCTTGGAGGTATAGAAGCCCGTGCACTCGAGAACGACGTCAACGTCATGTTTAGCCCAGGGAATGTTAGCAGCATCTTTCTCAGCATAGATCTTGATGGTCTTGCCATTGACGGTGATGCTGTCATCGCCAGCCTCGACCTTGTCAGCATACTTGTACTTGCCCTGAGAGGAATCGTACTTCAGCAGGTATGCGAGCATCTTCGGGCTCGTGAGGTCGTTGATAGCGACAACTTCGTAACCCTCAGCGTCGAACATCTGACGGAAAGCAAGACGGCCGATACGGCCAAAACCATTGATAGCAACTTTTACTGCCATTTGAAAAATACCCCCTAAAACTCTTAGAAGTTCATTTCTTACGTAATTAATAATACAATATTTTTAGGTCAAATGTCAATGTTTTGTCAGAAATATTAGAAATTGTTTCAGCATGATTAGCGAGCGTTTTCGGGCTTAGTCAGCCGGAATCCGTCAGTCTTTGCCGATGGGGATATCTTACTGCTGCTGTGCCTTTTCCAGTGAGCGCAGCGCCTGGATGAGTATGGCGCATTCGAGGCGCTTCTTCTGTATCTCGCAGGCAATCTCATACGGCTCGCGGATGTCGCCGTGGAACAGGTCGGCATTCGCATGGCAGCCGCCGGAGCAATAAAATCTCGCCCAGCACTCGCGGCATTTCGGCTTGTTCAGCACATGCGATTCGCGGAAATACTGCGGCAGCTCCTGATTCGTGACGCCCTCGTAGATGGATCCCAGACGATAGCCCTCACGTCCCACGAACTGGTGGCACGGATAAAGGTCGCCATTCTCGGCCACGGCGAAGTACTCATGACCGGCGCCGCAGCCCGACAGGCGCTTCGCGAGGCAGGGACCATTGTCGAGATTCAGATTGAAATGGAAGAAGAAGAAGCCGCGGCCCTCGCGCTGACGCTTGAGATACAGGTCCGTCAGGCGATCGTATTCCTCACGGATGCGCGGCAGGTCTGCCTCCGTCAGGGCCATAGGATGATCTTTCAGCACGACCGGCTCGAGCGACAGGATATCGAAGCCCTCATCGAGCATGGCCTGGACGTCTTTGGCAAAGTCGAGGTTGTCATGGGTATACGTTCCGCGGATATAGGTATACATGCCACGATAGTCGTCATCGCCACCCTGACGGCTTTCCAAGCATTTATGGAAATTGCGCACGACCCGGTCATATGTGCCATGACCGCCGGCATCCGGCCGGGCAGCATCGTGGACGCTCTTGCGCCCATCCATGGAGAGGACGAGTGAGAACCGGTTGTCGTTGAGCCACTGGATCGTGGCATCATCGAGCAGCATGCCGTTCGTCGTCATGGTGAGCTTGACCGTCTTGCCGGTCTCCTGCTCCCGCTGGCGGACATACTCCGTCACGGCCTTCACCGTCTTCATATTCATGAGCGGCTCCCCGCCGAAGAAATCGAGCTCGCAATGTTTGCGCGGCCCACTGGCCTCGAGCAGGAAATCGACCGCCCGGCGTCCGACCTCCGGGCTCATGACGGCGCGCTCGCCGCCGTAGCTGCCGCCGTCACCGAAGCAGTATTTGCAGCGCATATTGCAATCCTGCGCGATCATGAGGCAGAGCGACTTTACGACGCCCTTCTGCCGGAACGATATCGGTGCCTCATCGATGCCCGGCGTGAAAAGCGCACCAGCCTCGATGAGCTCATGCAGCTCGCCAAGTGCCTCGCGCAGCTCTGTCTCAGGGTACTGGCCGCTGAGAGCCGTGACGACAGCCTCATCATTGCTGCCGTCGAACGTATCGAGCATGTCATATATCATCTTGTCGATGACATGGACCGTGCCGCTGTTTATATCGAGCAGGATGTAGTGGCCACCCTGACAGAACTTATGAATCCTCTTATCCAAAAAATATCTCTCCTAAAAGTAATAGAAAAAGCCCTCCCCTAGGGGAAGGCTTGAAGATGCGACCGGAGCTGCGATCTCACAGCCCCTCAGCTTCCACTCTGCTGGGATTATTTGGCACCATGCTCGCAAACCTGGTTGCCGACCGTGCAGGAAGTCTTGCAGGCCGACTGGCAGGATGCCTGGCACTCGCCGCAGCCGCCCGTCTTGAGCGTAGCCTGCAGCTGAGGCTTGTTCACTGTCTGAATGTGTTTCATGGTATTCCCTCCTCTGTGCAGCTATGTAGGACAATGTCCTCCTGCTATGCTTACGTAAATATTATAAGCCGTTTGACGATTTAGCACAAGTGCTAAATGCGCTGACGACCGCTAAAACTGACGATGTTCAGTCCCAGCCCGCGCACGAATTCCCCGGCGGATGCGAAATTCGCCCCGACGGCTGCCGCCTGATGCGCATCAGAGCCAAGCGTGATAAACCGCCCGCCGAGCTCATGATAGCGCGCATAAATCGGCCGCAGCGACTCGAGCGCCCGCTGGCTCGCGAGACGGCGCGTATTGAGCTCGAGCACCGTATCGGTAGCGAGGCACGCCCGCAGCACATCATCGATCTCAGCCCGGAACGTCGCATAATCGAGCTCCGGATCGTCATAAGTCGCATAGCGCGCGATATAGTCGATATGACCGAGCACATCGATGAAGTCCCCGTGGCTGTGCACCATCTGCGCCATGAGCTCGAAATAGCGCCGATAGAACGTCTCCTTCGTCGTCCCCGCATAGCACGCCGGCTCATAGATATCCTGGCCATCCACGAGATGGATGGAACCTATGACCTCGTCGAACGGTGCCGAATGCACGAATTCGCGCGTGCGCTCCAGCGTCTGCGGCTGCATGCCGACCTCTACACCGAGACGCACGTCAGCGGCGCGCAGGCTGGCATAGCGCGACATATACTCGTCCGCATCGAACTCGAATACGAGATCTCCCGGATAATCAAAATCGATATGCTCCGTGAACACGATGCCGATCCCCTGCGCGCGGGCTGCCGCAACAGCCTCGCTGCCTGTCATCTCACCATCAGCCGATACCGTGGTATGCGTATGACTATCGAATATCATTTTGCTCCCTGCTCTTGCGCATAGGCCTGCTCCAGCGCATACGAGAGCTGATCCGGGCACGACGTCCCGCGGTTGCCGCACGGTATACCGCGCAGCTCACCGATCACATCTTCTACGTCGCGGCCGACAGCCAGCTTCGAGACGCCCACCGTATTGCCGGGGCACCCGCCTACGATCTTGACATCCTTGATTGTCCGGCCATCGAGTGTCACCTGCATGAGCTTGGAGCAAGTCCCTTTTGTCGTATATTCGTATGTTGTCATGATATTGCCTCCTAAAATCTACACAGCACACGTATATTGTAAGTTATCAAACCCGATAATGCAACAGCGAAACGCTCTCCGTCCGGTGCGTGAATACGGTATTCTTTACGATTTTCATCTGATTGATATAAATAATGCCTTTTATTCTTTATATTTTGTCCAAAAATATTGGTAATATTGTCCCGTTTACGTTATAATAATGTATGGTTAGTTTTATCACTTCAGAAGGGGTCACACGGATAATATGCATTCATTCAACATCCCCAAGAATTTTAACGGCGAGGTTTACAAGGCATTAGAGACGTTCGACAAACGCCTCTATTTCCGCTGGGATCTTACGACGGACACAGTGGTACTGAAGGACGGAGTCCGGCTCAATCGCTATGACGTGCCGAACCATGTAGAGAATGCCTCGTCATTTTTCTTCTTTTCGGGGTTGCTGCATCAGGATGATGCCCATCTCGTATTGACCTACCTGAAAATAATATATCGCCATCGCTATCAGGATAATTTCCATGGCAACACCATGAAGCTGCGGCTGAAAGACCGCCACAAACAGACCTACTGCTGGGTGGAGATACGCCTTGTCACCTATTTCGACGGCTCGCAGCCGGTGGTGGCCTTTGGCTACATACGCAATATCCAGGCCCAGAAAGCCTGGCAGCAGCGCCTCGAGCAGGCGGCTGAGCGCGATACCCTGACCGGCCTGCTGAACAAGGAAACGACGCGCAAGCGCATCACGAACTATCTCGATACGGTTTCCGACGATATCGACCAGTGTGCCATGCTGCTTGTCGATGCCGATGGCTTCAAGGATATCAATGACCATTTCGGCCACCTTTTCGGCGATGCCGTCATCACTGATATGGGACTGGCCATCGAGCATAACTTCCGCCACACCGACATAAAGGGCCGCGTAGGCGGCGATGAGTTCATCATCCTGATGCTCGACGTTACGGATATGGAAACCGTGAAGAAGCGTGTCACCTGCCTCATGCAGGTCCTGCACCGCACCTACAAGAGCGGCTCTACGGAACTGCCCTTTTCCATCAGTATCGGTCTGGCCCTCTACCCGGAGCATGGCTTGACGTATAACGAGTTGTTCAAGCATGCCGACCGGGCTCTGTATGAAGCAAAATCCAAAGGCAAGAACCGCTACATGATCTATCACCGCAGCCTGCTCGATAACGCCTCGGTCACGACGCATCGCTCTCCCGAGAACTTCGTCGAGCTCCAGCAGCGCGCCTTCAAGGACAACATGCTGGAGTTCATATTGAAGCTGCTATACGAGAGCAACAGCCCCGAGGCCACCATTTCCCTGACGCTCGGCATGTTCGGTCAGGAGTTCGGTCTCGACCGTGTAGCCGTCGATGATTTCAACCCGCGCACGAATTGCTGGACGAATGCCTATGAATGGATCAGCCCGAATGGCATATCCCAGCGCGGCACTGAACTGGCCGAGCTGACCGCCCAGAAGGCCAATGCCGTAATGTCGCTCTATCGCCCCTCGGGCTATGGCGTCATGTCTATCTGCGAGGATACAGGTTCTCTGCCGCCACAGCAGCGTCAGGCTTTCGAGCAATTGAAATGCGGGGCCTTCGCTCACTGCCAGATCACGCATGGCTCCGAAGTACTAGGCTGCCTGTCATTCGAGACCCGGCAGCGCCATTGGAAATTCACCAAGGAGATGCTGTCCGACCTCAACACGTTCGCCGTGCTGCTGGGCAACATCCTGCTCACGAACCAGAAAGACAGCGATTACAAGATTGAGGTCCGTCACCTGCGCGACCTCCTCGATCACATGCAGGAAATGATATACGTGATCGATAAAGATACCATGGCACCTCTGTATTTCAACCAAACCATACGACAGGCCGTATCAGCAACTGCCGATGAGTTGCCCTGCTACAAGCTGTTCCACCACCTCGATGCGCCCTGCGAGGACTGCCCCGTTCTGCGTCTCTCCGACAACGGCAGCGAATATCTGACCGCCGAAGTAGCCAACTGGGGCTTCCCGACCACAACCCGTGCATTCAACCTGCGCTGGGAGCATGCCAATAACTGCCGCCTGGCCCTTATCATACAAGAGCCCTTCTGATTCCGGCCAGGAATCAGAAGGGCGATCGAGCTGCCTGAACAGCGACTGTTTACTTTTTCCAGACCTGCGCCATGAGGTCGCTGTAGACGTCCTCCAGATGCTGTACGAGCACGGAAAGCATCAGCTGGACCATCTTGCTGTCGAACGTCTCGTCAACGTAGGGCAGGCATATATCAAGATACACCGTACCGGACGGGCTGCCGGTACGGTTTTCTTGTTTCAGGTAGTACTTGAAAATCTTATACCGGGAATTCAATTCATTCAGATATACCTCGAGTCCCGCCTGCTTCTCAGCGGGGATGCCGGTCACGATCTGCGTGCGGATGACCGTGAATATGCTCGTATCGATGAAGATAGCCATCGGCAGCATCTGCCCACAAGCCTCGATGCGAGACCGGAATATCACGGTCTGCACATCATCATCAATCGACTCCGTACTGAATACGTTGATATTATTCTCCATGAGGAATTCCTGGAAAAGCAACGCCTTGCCATTGCTCTCGACACCCTTGTTACCTGCCATTTCACTGCCTCCGCTTGATGTTTTCTTTAATTATAGCATATCGTATAGCGATACTGCTATAAAAAGCTGTGAATCGGAGTCTTCTCCTGAGGAGAAGATGGATCACGGTAGCGGTGGATGAGATGTTGCGATGAGCGAAGCATCCCCCTTTGGAGGAGGAGGACCGCGCTAGCGGTGGTGGGGGTGGCGAGCTAGTAACTTGACTCGAGTACTATTGCATAAACGGCCCACTAACAAATGGCTATGGCAGCCGAACCATCAATGTGTCATCGAGCGTTACATAGTGGCTCGCCACCCCTATCGCCTCGCTATGCTCGGCACTTCCCCAAAGGGGGCAGCTTGTATGACGTCTCCTTCTCCTCAGGAGAAGGCTTTTTACATGAAAAGTGACTGCGAGAATTTGATTCCTCATTTTCCCGCAGTCACTTTTTTCAGTTGCTCCAACGATATCTTATTTCTTGATGCTGTCGGCCCACTGGGCAGTTGCCTGCTCCGGGTTGCGCGCATCACCGGTCATCAGGAAGACGCCCTGCTCGACATCGGCCTGCGGCGCCAGCCGCTTCACGGACTCCACACAGCTGTCGAAGCCGCTGCCGCCCGAAGTGCCCACTACATAGACCTTCTTGCCAGCGAAGCTATTCTCCTGCAGGAACGTCTCTATGGCCATCGGCACATCGCCCCACCATACCGGCAGGACGAGCACGATGGTATCGTAGCTGTCAGCGTTCGGCAGATGGTTGGCCAGCTCGACCTTCGTACCATTATTGCGTTCATCCTTGGCGATTTCAGTCGTCTTGCGATACTCCGCCGGATACTTCTTCGTCACCTGGATGGAATAGAGATCGGCCTGCGTCTTATCGGCGATTGTCTTCGCCATCAGCGCGCTGATACCGACCTGCTTGTTATCGCGGACCAGCACACTGGCCTGTGCGAGTGCATCGACATCACTCGTCGTCATCGGACTCACCATGTTGTCCGGGAGCGAGAAATACGCCACGAGCATCTTGCCCGGGTTCTGGGCATTCTTCTGCACATCCTGAGTCACAGCTGCCTGCGCAGCCGTACCTGATCCGCTGCTGGCAGCCGGCTTTTCCGCCTGACTGCCGCAGCCCGTCGCTACGATAGCCGCGCCAAGTATCAGTGCGCCGGCCAGTTTTTTCATCATAAGCACGTTATCTTTACCTCCTCGAATAATTCTGTATCTCTTTCTGAACTTATACTAGCAAATAACCCACCCTATGTAAAATACTTATGTTAGATGTTTAGCCATTCGTTTTCTCTATGGCTGTTGTCTGTCAGAACAATTCTCAGCCCTGGAACGGCTTCACACCTGCCGCGGTCCTGCGTGCTTAGGCTTTCGTTATAGTCCCTTACCTTGAAAACCATCTTTGCGTTAAATGTTAGCACTTCGAGTGCGCTTCATGTCAATAATTTCGCCGCAAAATAATAAAGGTGCTTGGGAAATACGCCAGCGTTTTCCCAAGCACCTCTTATCGTGCTATGTAGTTTTCAGTTAATCCCATGCACGGTCTCGATTGCCTGATGAGCCAGGTCGATGGACCGTCCCAGGGTACGCAGGATCTTGTCTGGATTATGGAAGCCCATGCTGTTCTCAGCGGCTACCCAGTCCCAATACCACTGAGCTTCGCGGACCTGCTGACGGGCCACGTTCAGCTGCTGTTCCGAGACTCCGGACTCCATGCCCTGCTTGATCGCGAGGTGGGCTTTGGCGACCGTCTGACCGGCGATGCGCTGCAGTTTGAACGTATTGTCGTTGATTGTCTGGACTCTGGCCTTCAGCGTCTCAGCGCTCTCATCGTGGCACTTGAGGCAGGATGCCTCCGTCGTCTTGAGCGGATTCGTCATCCAATGCGACGTGTATTTCTTGCCATCCTGACGCATGTACGGCATGTGGCAGTCGACGCAGGTGACGCCGGCATCCGCATGTACGCTCGTCGCCCAGGCCTCGAAATCCGGATGCTGAGCCTTCAGCATCGGTGCCTTGGAGTCGGCATGCACCCAGTCCTGATGGAAGCCACCAGCCTGTCCCGACTGGTAGAACTGATATTCGTCCTCTGGATCGAGGCCGTTATCCCACGGATGGTTGACGCGGCCATCCTCGGTCTTGAAGTAGTATTCATTATGGCACTGAGCGCAGACATAGGCGCGCATGTCATTGTGCGAGGCACTGTTCACATCGATGCCGCGACGGGCCATCGAGTCGATGAATCCCTGCTGATAGACGCGCAGCTCCATCGTCTCCGGGTCATGGCAGGTCGAGCAGCCGAACCACTGGTCATCCTCGATCGGAGCCATGACTTCCTCGACCGGCTTCGAGGCATAGTCCCAGCCACTCTGCTTGTAGTAGACATCATACATATACGAGCTCTTGCACGTTATGCAGTTGCCCTTCTGACCCGGCAGGCGCTTCGTATTCTTGAAGTCGACACCGGCATAGGTATGGCCGCGGTCGTCATCATACTGGAGCGCGAATTTGTAGCCCTTGAAGTTCTCGAGCATCTCGGGCTGCTCCGTGAGATGCGAATTCTCCGCCTGCGCTCCGCCATACCCGGTCGGTGACGGACTCAGGTCGTTGTTCTTCATGAATGATTCATATTCCAGCGGGTAGGCATCCTTATAGGCCTCTTTGCCGAGCTGTTTGTCCTTCGGTATCTGCGCGAGCTTCACGCTGTTATCATTCGGCGCCGCGACGAGGCGAACCATGACGAAGCCGAAGAATACGACGCATACAGCTACCATTCCCGCTATGATTTTCTGCAGCTTACTCAACTTTTATCCCCCCTTCGAGATGGTTCGAACCATGAACGATGCGGCTGTGACATTTCAGGCAATCGCCACCAGTGTCCATTGCTACCCCGCGGCTGGCATGTACCTCGCCCATCGTATTCTCATGGCAGCGCAGGCAGTTCGCATTGACCGTCTCCCGGCCACGCTCCGAAAGCGTGATATGGGCGGGATAGTCGCGCAACACCTCGTGATAGGTATCGATCATGCCGGTCCGACCTTTCTCGATCATGTAGATGGCTACATTATCGTGTGGCAGGTGGCAGTCCGTGCACTCGAGCTGGCTGTGCGAGGATACCATGTAGGATGCTTTCACATCCTTCATCGCGTGGCAGAAGCCACAGAAGGTAGCGGAGCCTGAAAACGACATAGCGGCAGAGCCCACGCCGAACACTCCGAGCCCGATGACGAAACCACCCGCCAGACAGGCCAGAGTATGACGTTTGAATAAATTCCTGAGTTCCACGGTCGCTTCCCTCCTCCCAGATTCTATCTTACACTGTGATTATATCATTTAGAAAATTCTCATGATGTTGCCCCGGCAACTATTAAAGAAAAAAATCTTATAATAATTATATGATATGGTCAATTCCGCCTCACGAGTCCTATCGCACTGCCGACAATCAGGAAGCAGGCGGCCCAGAGCAGCCAGATAAACGGCTTCGTACTGACGGTGACGGCCAGCGGCTGCTGACTCTCCTCGGCCTGCGACGGCATGATCTCGAGGCGGGCCATAGACTCATCGCCCGATATGCCGGTCAGGCGCACGCGCTTCTGCCCCTGCATGATATCCAGCGGTGCCGAGGTGCCGCCCATAGCGGCCATCTCGATATAGGGCTCCGCATGGTCGACCGTCTCGCCATCCGTCACCGCGATATCCGCCGTAACCTTCGTCTTGCCGTTGCCAAGCGGCTCCTTCGTCACACCTTCATAGCGGTAGGCCAGCTCGCCATCCATGACGACCGCATGCTTCTTCAGTATCAGCTCGGCATAGTCATTGTGCGGCGGCGTCGGGGCCAGATAAACATCGCCGAGCCAGCCATGCGCGATGCCCGGCTCACGCGCTGCATCCTCACCGCTGGTGCGCAGCTTCGTCAGCGCCCGGGTCTCTTTTCCATCGACGGTGAAAACGTAATCCTTGCTGCGGCCATCCGCCGCGAACTGCTGTCCCTGATAGGCGACCGAATGCCCCAGCACATCAGCGGATTCATCCGGCTGTATGGTAATCGTACTGTCCTGCGCCCCAGAGCCAGACAGCACGATGGCCAGCAGCCCGAGTCCCACGCCCAGATGGGCTACTACACTGCCGCATGCCGCCCGCAGCTGACCGGGCCGCAGGAACGCAACCGCTGCATAGGCACTGGCCCCGGCCAGCAGCAGCGGCAGCACGCTATGCACACCAGCTGCTGCCCAGGCCAGAGCTCCTCCGGCGAGGAACGCGACGACATCGACCGGTGCAACGAGCCTCTCCGCTCCATGCCCCCAGCCAAAGCGGGGCGTCAGGCCGGCCAGCAGCATCATGACGATAGCCAGCGGCAACAGCGTCCGGATATAGAAGCTGTTATCGACCGCGGCCGGCTGACCCATGAGCTGGGTCAGCACCGGCATCGACATGCCCAGGAACACGATGACGGCGGCAAACACCAGCAGCAGGCTGCCGAGGAGCATCAGGAACTCGCGGCTGCCATGGCCCTCATACATATGGCCCTGCGGCATCGACTGTCCGCGCCAGAGCAGCAGCAACAGCCCCGTCAGCAGCACGAGTCCGTTCACGACGATGATCAGGAGTCCGAGTCCGCTCCCCTCGAACGCATGAACCGAAAAGTCCCCCAGCACGCCGCTGCGCGTCAGGAACGTACCATAGAACACGAAGCTGTACGTGAATATGATTGCCAGAAGCAGCATGGGCAGCACCGGCTGCCGCATGCGTGCCACGCGCTCGAGGTGAAGCACGACGGTAGCCAGCAGCCAGGGCACGAGCGAGGAATTCTCGACGGGGTCCCAGCCCCAGTAGCCGCCCCAGCCCAGCACTTTGTAGGCCCAATAGCCGCCGATGAATATACCGGCGCCGAGGAATCCCCAGGCCGCAGCGGTCCAGTTATGAGCCGGAGCAAGCCATTCTGACATCGACTCCTTGCCCAGCAGCGCCCCC
>Ga0256404_1007391_pt1 | contig 17425 bp, 16 predicted proteins | sample RumenRJG_01DNA_FD_185990 | JGI IMG/M metagenome (GOLD analysis project Ga0256404, IMG submission 185990) | Bovine rumen microbial communities from Lethbridge, Alberta, Canada - RJG_01 | ecosystem: Host-associated > Mammals > Digestive system > Stomach > Rumen | place: Canada: Alberta | collected...
AAGTGGACACGCCTGTAAGAATAAGGATTGCCTGACTTGTCAGGTGGAAACTTAAATATCAAACTTCTTAAATAGAACCGTCAGGTTCTTAGAAGCCACCTACCTTTAGGTGGGTGGTAGTTCACCAGGGAGACAATATCATTGGTTGTTATATTGAAAATATCCATATCATCAAGGAAGTTTGTATCTAAGAATTGCAGTATGCCCTAGGTCTTCCTGATTAAGATGGACTTAGAAAATGACTTTTTTGTAATTATTGCAGTAAAGTATTTGATTAGCTTAAAAATGGCGTGATTTCTTAATTCATTTTTCATATATTGAAAAATACTCTTTATATAGCTATAATAGAAGAAAAAAGGATGATGATGACATGAAAAATGCAGCAATATTATTAGCAGACGGTTTTGAAGAAATAGAATGCTTGGGTACTGTTGATATTTTAAGAAGAGCAGGTATTCAAGTTGATATGATTTCAATGAATGAAGAACTTGTTGTAGTGAGTGCAAGAAATATTATGGTACGTGCAGATAAGAACTTTAACCAGATGGATCAATATGACATGATCATTCTTCCTGGTGGTGCTGGTGCATGGAAACTGAGAGATGATGATCGTGTGATAGCGTTATTGAAGAATTATGATCATGATGAAAAGTATATCTCAGCTATTTGTGCAGCACCAATGGCATTAGGAGCAGCAGGTATTGTTGAAGGAAAAACAGTAACAAGTTATCCTGGAGAAGAGATTGAGAGCTATTTGAATAATACGCATTATGTTGAAGATGAAGTTGTTACTGATGGCCATCTCACAACATCACGTGGTCCAGCAACGACATTTGCCTTCGCTTATCGTCTTGTAGACTTGCTTGGTGGCGATAGTGAAGCACTTAAGGAAGGCATGCTTTATAATAAATATTTGAAAAATTAAAAGAGAAGATATGCATATCTTCTCTTTTAAAATGCCTATATAAATAAAAACCTCTCATTTGAGAGGTAGTAATCCAATGGTGACGGATACGGGATTCGAACCCGTGAATGCATGCGTGAAAGGCATGTGAGTTAACCGTTTCTCCAATCCGCCACAGATGGCGCCTCAAGTAGGACTCGAACCTACGACCCCCTGATTAACAGTCAGATGCTCTAACCAACTGAGCTATTGAGGCATGTCCCCTTGGACCTCACATAATATAACATGTATCAATATTCTTGTCTACAAAAAAGTGAAAAAGTTTATGCAAAAGTTTCAAGAAAAGTATTAAAGAGATCTAGAAGAGATCTCTTTAATATAAGATAAACATATAAAATATAAAGAGGTAAGAAAAGATAATAACTATTTAGTAATAAATTCAGGATAAGCCTGAGATCCATGTTCACCAATATCAAGACCACCAATCTCTTCCTGAGCACTAGCACGTAAGCCCATTGTTTTAGCAATAATTTTAAACATAATGAAGCTTGTAATACCTACCCAAAGAACAACTGATGTAATGCCTAATAACTGGATGCCAAGCTGTTTGAATCCACCACCATAGAACAAGCCAGTTACAGCAGAAGTAACAGGTGTTTTTGTGGCAAATAAGCCAACCGCAATTGTACCCCAGATACCATTCAGGCAATGCACACCTACAGCCCCAACAGGATCATCAATATGGAACTTCTTATCCAATAATTCAATACCAAAGACAACCAATACACCAGAAACAGCCCCAACAGCCATAGAACCATAATAATCAATGACATGACAACCAGCTGTAATAGCGACTAAACCAGCTAAAGTACCATTAAGTGTCATAGAGATATCAGGCTTACCATAACGATGCCAAGTGACAAACATTGTCACAATTGTAGCTGTGCAGGCAGCTAAATTTGTCGTTAAGGCAGTATGACCAACATATGTTGCCGCTTCGAGAGAAGAACCTGGGTTGAATCCAAACCAGCAGAGCCATAGTACAAAGACACCTAAAGCTCCTAAAGGAATGTTATGACCAGGAATGGCATTTGAAGAACCATCCTTATTATATTTACCAATACGAGGTCCTAAGGCAATGGCTCCCATTAAGGCAGCAACACCGCCAACTGTATGAACGGCAGCACTACCAGCATAGTCTACAAAACCAAGTTTAGCTAACCAGCCACCACCCCAGATCCAGTGACCGGATACAGGATAGATACAAAGAGAAATAATAAATGTATATAGTAAGTAAGCTTTAAATTTTGTACGCTCAGCCATAGCCCCTGAAACAATTGTTGCAGCTGTCGCACAGAAGACTGTCTGGAAAAAGAGATAGACAGTTGGTGATAAATCTTTAAAAGCCTGTAATTTCAAGCCTGTTGGATTGAAGAATCCGCTTGAGCCTATAATCCCCCCGGCATCATTACCGAACATCAATCCAAATCCCAAGACAAAGAATGCAATGGATCCAATACAAAAGTCCATTAAGTTCTTCATCAGGACGTTGTTTGCGTTTTTACTTCGCGTAAACCCTGTTTCTAGAATGGCAAAGCCAGCCTGCATGAACATAACCAGGCAACTTGCCACAAACACCCAAACAATGTTGATTAATCTTATTGTGTTCATATGTATTCCCCCCAATTCATATAAAACCTATAAAGCTTCTTCGCCCTTAGCACCAGTACGAATACGCATAGCATCCAGGCATTCATAAACGAATACTTTACCATCACCAACATTACCAGTTGGCAACACTTCAGCAATTCTTGCAAGAATCGTATCAACCTTGGCATCACGGACAATGACTTCGACTTTCATTTTTGGCACCAGGTTCACATTGTAGACAACACCCCTATATTGTTCTACATAACCCATCTGGTTACCATAGCCCATAATGTTAGAAATATTCATCCCCGATACTTTCATATCAACAAGAATCTTTTTTAAGTCTTCAAACTTCTCTGGTCGAATAATAATTTCTAGCTTTTTCATATTGCCCCTCCTTCTTGAAAAGATATTAACATTATAATAGAAAACAATTAATATGCAAGATTAAATTATCAAAATGACATAAAATTATCAATTATGAAAAATAACGAGAAAACAACCAAAAAGCCATTGACACTATAAAACGTATTTGATATTATAAGTGAGCATTCGGTGAAGGGAGCTTAGCTCAGTTGGGAGAGCGTCTGCCTTACAAGCAGAGGGTCAGCGGTTCGAGCCCGTTAGCTCCCACCATTTGTATTAAAACTAGATAATGCCGACTTAGCTCAATTGGTAGAGCAACTGACTTGTAATCAGTAGGTTGTGGGTTCAATTCCTATAGTCGGCACCATTTAATGGGGAGGTAGCGAAGTGGCTAAACGCGGCTGACTGTAACTCAGTTCCTTTTGGTTCGATGGTTCGAATCCGTCCCTCCCCACCATCCTTGCCCTGGTGGCGAAATTGGTAGACGCACGGGACTTAAAATCCCGCGGACTTCAAACTCCGTGCCGGTTCGACTCCGGCCCAGGGCACCATCTTTGGTGTTGCGGGTGTAGTTCAATGGTAGAACTCCAGCCTTCCAAGCTGACTACGTGGGTTCGATTCCCATCACCCGCTCCAATAACAGTAAACGAACACAACTCATTACAGTTGTGTTTTTTTTATACTTCTATCCCCCATTAAATAGAAAAAGCTGTAACACATTAGTGCTACAGCTTTATTTATGCCTTTTTGCCTGATTTTATAAAGGGATCACGCCAGAAGACAAAGAGAAGATAAGCTGTCATGATTAGCCAGATTGATGGTTCACAAAAAATAACAGCCATATACTTGAATTGTGGAATAAAGATGATGACAAATATGACTTTACCTATAAACTCAATAACACTTGAAACAAGTGGGAGTAGCTTTTGACCAATTCCTTGTAAGGCACTTCTTGTTTGCATTAAGATTCCTAATATAAAGTAGTTTGGTGCAACTATTCTTAAGTACAGTGATCCATTTCCTACGACAATAGGATTGTTGGAAGATGAGATAAAACGAACCATAGCTGGAGCTGCAAACAATAATAAAACAGTCAATATTACAGCAATAATAAAGTCATAAATATAAGCATCAAGCATACCTCTTCTAATACGGCTCGGATTGTTGGCACCTTTATTTTGAGAAATGAAGGTTGCAATCCCCTGCCCCATACTAGTAAAAGGCATATTACAGAACATATAAAGTTTTCTTGCGGCAGTATGCCCTGCAATAACATATTGTCCTAAACCATTAATACCTGATTGAAGAATAACGGAACCAGAATTCACAATTGCTGATTGCATGGCCATTGCATAGCCCTGTCCAGCAAGATCTTTATAGAGCTCTTTGTCAAAGACAAAGTCATTTCTATTAGGAATAAGAATAGGTGTGGATTTGATAATATAGAAGAAACACAAGATTACGGATATCCCTTGAGCAATGACTGTGGCAATAGCTGCCCCGGCTACCCCCATATGGAACTGAGTAATAAATAAGATATCTAAACCAATATTCAATAATGAGGAGAAGATCAAAAAAACAAGGGGCATAAAGGAATTGCCGATAGAACGTAACAATCCTGCAGCAAGATTATAGGCAAACATTACTGTTAAGAAGAGAATAATCCAGAAAATGTAACTGTAAGCTTCATTAAAGATGGCATTGGGGACATTGATGGCATGCATTAATGGCTTAATGCCAAGCAAAGCAATAACAGTAATACCAACTGAAGAGAGAATACCAATAACAATTGCCCCAGCAACACTTTTCTTTAGGAGTCTTTCATCCTGACTGCCATAAGCCCTTGCTGTGACGATTGCAAGACCGTTTCCAATGCCTAACGCAAAACCATTAATTAAGTCAAAGACTGAGTTGACAGAACCAATAGCTGCAAGTGAATGATCTCCTAAGAACTTACCAACAATAAATGTATCCATTGTATTGTAGAATTGCTGGAAAATAGAAGAAATGAGTATAGGTATCGCAAAAAGCACTATTCCTTTGAATATAGGACCATGAAGCATATCTATGGCTCTATTTTTCATTTTTGTTTGGTCCATAAAATAACCTCCGAATATTTTAATAAATTTATTATATACTTCTCTTCTCATAATTTGGTGTTTTTTCAAAATTAGATTTTTTGCATTATTTACAAGAAAGCGTATAATGAAAAGAAATAGGAAGGTGAAACTATGGCAAAATTATTATATCAAGGCCATGGCAGCTATCGTATCACTTCCGATAATGGTATTGTAGTTTATGTGGATCCCTACGCTGGAACAGGTTATGATGTACCTGCAGACTTAGTTATTGTTACACATGAACATAGCGATCATAATAATACACAACTTGTTACTTTGAAGAAAGGTGGAGTCATTATTAGGCATGCTGATCTTCATAAAAAGAATTATTCTATATATAACTACAAAAATATCATTATTGAAGGCGTACCTGCCATGAATGCACATCATAATCCAGATGATTGTGTTGGATTTATTATGGATATAGATGGAATTAGAATCTATGGGGCAGGGGATACTTCATACTTTGAAGATATGAAGTATTTTAAGAATCTAGATTATGCCATCCTGCCAACTGACGGAATCTATAATATGGATATGGCAGAAGCAAGCAGAGTGGCAGATTTGCTAGATACAAAGTATGCGATACCTGTTCATATGGCTCCAGGACATCTCTTTGATGACGAGAAAGTTAAGGCATTCAAGACGAAAAAAGCGTTGGTTTTAAAACCAGGTCAAGAAATCACATTAGGTGCTTAATACATCTTTGAACCATGAGTTGGCTAAAACTTTTGGTTCTTTTATTATAAGTTAAGTTATAAAAAAGAAGTCAAGGAATACTAGTTTGTTCCTTGACTTTCTTTATCCATTTTTTCTTTTTTAATATGACGTGGCAATTGAACGATGAAGGTTGTGATGTGATCATGACTTGTCATGAAGATCTGGCCTTTATGCATCTCAACAATATTTTTCGCGATGGCTAGTCCTAATCCTGTTCCACCAGCATTTGTACTTCTTGCCGTATCGGCACGATAGAACTTATCAAAGATATAAGGCAAATCTTCTTTAGAGATTGTATCTCCTTCATTCATAATCTTAATAGTTACAGTTTTTTCATCGCCAATAACCTCTACCTTTAATTGAGAGTGGTCATAACCATACTTCAAAGCATTAGAAAAAAGATTATCAAACACACGTGCTAATAATTGCCCATCTCCAATGACATAAAGATTATGATCCTTAATTGAAAGGATTGGTTCAATCGCATGTTCCTGAAATAACAACGTATATTCATCAGTTAATTGTAGAATAAGTTCAGATAAATTAATAATATTCAAATTCATCTTAATCTTTGCATTATCAAGCTTAGTAAATTCAAATAAATCATCCATCATTGACTTTAAGCGTAATGACTTATTATATGCAATATGTGCATAATTAATAATGTCTTCATGAGAAAGATTATCACTCGAACCAATTAAATCAAGATAACCAATAACCGAAGTCAATGGTGTTCGAAGATCATGAGCAACATTGGTAATCAAGTCATTCTTTTGTTTTTCAGCATTACGCTCTGCTTCATATGCAAGCTGCTCGTTTTCTCGTAGAATATTCGCTTCTTTTTCTTTTTCGTGCAAAGTGTTGCTTAGGGCATTAATGTTGGCTGCTAACATTCCTAATTCATCATCATATTCAATCTCACAACGCGCATCATAATCTCCAAGGGTAACATCCTGAATAGTCTTGTTGAGAGAATTAATATATCTTAAAGTAATATTCATTAGTTTAAAGAATATCGATATAAATAAACCAAATGTTATAACATAATTAAGTAAAAGGTTGGCATTATCACTAATATGAATAAACTTAAGAAGAGAAATACCTAAATCTACAATAGATGCTACCGCTGTAGCAATAATATAACTCAATGTAACATTAATAAGAATACGCCAACGGAAAGATGAAATAAAAAGGCTTCTTAATTTCGCAATCATATCGTAAACTTATAACCAATACCCCAAACAGTCTTAATATGGCGTGGTGTTCTTGGCTGCCTTTCTACTTTCTCACGTAATTTTCTAATATGTACCATGATAGTATTATTCGCATTTGTAGGTTTTTCATGCCAGATTGTCTCAAAGATATCTTCTGTTGAATAAACTTTTTCAGGATTGCTGGCAAGTAAGACAAGTATATTGTATTCAATACGTGTGAGTCTAACTAATTGACCGTTGATTGTCACTTGTTTCTTGTTTGTATCAATAATTAAGTCATTCGCATTAATTACACCATTGTTCTCTTCAATAGGCTTATTGAGAACAGTGAAACGTCTTAATTGACTCTTAACTCTTGCAACAAGTTCTTTCGCATTAAATGGCTTGCCAATATAATCATCAGCACCCTTCATTAAACCTTCAACCTTGTCATCTTCTGAAGTCTTGGCTGAAAGGAAAATAACAGGAATATTATACTTGCTACGAATAAGTTCCAGGGCTTGCATCCCATCGATTTCGGGCATCATCACATCTAAGATAACCAATTCAATATCATAATCCCTAATATCATTTAAGATGTTTGTAGCATCATAACGCTTATGAACAATATAACCTTCCTGAGACAAATAAATTTCAATCAGATCACATATTTCTTTTTCATCATCAACAACTAAAATATGAGGTGTATCCATACTTCAATCCTCCTTATTCCAATGATAAGTGTAATTGAAGAATTAATCAAGCAATCATTTCAGTACAAATTATTATAGAGAATAATTAATTCCTATTCTATATTGCTTCTCATGCTTTTACAAAACAAAGAGAAAGGAAATCAGACCTCTTGTTCTTTCTAAGCTTTATAATGCCTATTTCAAGAGTTCATGTATGTGTTAGAAAACTGTTTTTTCGCACTAAAATTCGTTTTGAAGAAATTTAAAAAAGAATTGTCATAGTAAAAGACATTTGTTATAATCGTGAAGGGCAACTCCAAATGTGTGAGTTGTTTTTTCTTTTTTACCCAGAAGAAGGGAGTAATATATGGCAAAATTTATCTTTGTAACAGGTGGTGTTGTTTCAGGTTTAGGTAAAGGCCTAACAGCAGCCTCATTAGGACGTATTCTTAAAAACCGCGGATTAAAAGTTTTTATGCAAAAACTCGATCCTTATATTAATGTAGACCCAGGTACAATGTCTCCTTACCAGCATGGTGAAGTATTCGTTACTGCTGATGGTGCGGAAACAGACTTGGATTTAGGACACTATGAACGTTTTATTGATACAGAATTAAATAGAAACTCTTCAGTTACAACAGGACGTATTTATAGTGATGTAATCACTAAGGAAAGAAGAGGAGACTATTTAGGAGCAACAGTACAGGTTGTTCCTCATATCACAAATGAAATCAAGAGTAAGATCTATGCTGCTGCGCATAGCAGTAATGCCGATATTGTCATTACGGAAATTGGTGGTACAGTAGGTGATATGGAATCATTACCATTTATTGAAGCTATCCGTCAGGTACGTTTAGACTTAGGATATGAAAACACATTCTATATCCATACAACTTTATTGCCATATATTGATGGCTCTAAAGAAGTGAAGACAAAACCAACACAGCATTCTGTAAAAGAATTATTAGGCTATGGCATTCAGCCGGACATGATTGTGGCAAGAAGCGGTCATGAAATAACACAAGATTTAAAAGAAAAGATTTCATTGTTCTGTAATGTCCCAACAGAAGCCGTTATTTCTAACTATAATGTTGATGTTTTATATGATCTTCCAATGCTTCTTGTAGAACAACATATGGATGATTTAGTCTTAAATCATTTACGTATTGATGCACCAAAGGCTGATATGAATGAATGGGCAGAGATGATCAATACGGTTAAGAACTTAAAAGACACTGTTACAATTAAGCTTGTTGGTAAATATGTACAGTTACCAGATGCTTATATTTCAGTTAATGAAGCATTAAGACATGCTGGTTATGTGAATAATTCAGATGTAAATATTGAGTGGGTAAACTCAGAAGAAATCAATAAAGAAAATGTTGGACAGATGCTTGAAGGAGCGGATGGTATTATTGTGCCAGGTGGCTTTGGTAATCGTGGTATTGAAGGTATGATTGTTGCGATTAGCTATGCGAGAGAAAACAATTTACCATTCCTAGGTATTTGTTTAGGTATGCAATTAGCTTCTATTGAATTCGCAAGAAATGTATGTAAGCTGGATGATGTCAATTCGCTTGAATTCGATAAGAACTGCATGACACCATTAATCAGCTTAATGCAGGATCAGACAATGGAAGAAATGGGCGGTACACAGCGTTTAGGTAACTATACTTGTGAACTAGCACCAGGTAGCTTAGCACATGAACTTTATGGCCAGGATATTATTCATGAAAGACATCGTCATAGATATGAATTCAACAATGTCTATAAAGGAGAACTTGCTTCCAAGGGGCTTGTCTTCTCAGGCCGTAATCCTAAGCGTAATTTAGTAGAAATTATTGAATTACCAAACCACCCATATTTCATTGCTTGTCAGTTCCATCCAGAATTCAAATCAAGACCTAATGAACCACATCCATTATTTAAAGGCTTAATCAAAGCAGCCCATGACAAGAAATATCATTAAAATGAAAGGAATGTACAAACATTCCTTTTTTGAAGTATAATTTTGTTGAAAGCGAGGACATTGATATGCGTATAGGACAATCAATAGATATTCATCAATTAGTAGAAGGGCGTCCCTTAATACTAGGAGGCGTACATATCCCTTATGAAAAAGGCTTAAAAGGACATAGTGATGCAGATGTATTACTTCATGCCATCATTGAAGCTATTATTGGGGCAATGGGAGAAGGAGATATTGGCAAACACTTCCCTGATACAGACCCCCAATATAAAGGTATTTCATCAATGATTCTTTTAGAAAAGACATATGAAATGATGGTTAACCATCATTATAAGATTGGTAATGTCGATGCCATCATCATGACTGAACAACCTAAAATGGCACCTCATATCACAGCTATGAGAGAGAATATTGCCCAAACTCTTCATACCGATATTAACAACATTAACATTAAAGCAACACGTGGAGAAAAGATGGGTTTTGTTGGAAGAGGAGAAGGTATTGTCAGCCAAGCTGTTGTACTTTTGGAAAATGCATAATATGTAAATTGCATTTACGCCCATCTTGACTATAATAAACTCATGGAGGTGGAAGCATGAAGATCAAGAATCGTATCATTATTATCGTACTCTTATTCTTCATGGTCACTGTCGCTTTTTTGACTTATATAGCTGCTACAATGACAATCTTTTCATTAAAGAAAGATGTCTTTATCTTTGAATATGGCACCCAGATTCCTACTGAAGTTGATTACTATGTGAATGCTTCAAAACGTGTTTCACAAAGTGTCGTCTTGAATTTAAAAAATGTAGAAAACAAAGTCGGCACCTATAAAGCAACAGCATCCTATCTTGATGAAGAACTCCATTTCACCATTAAAATCGTAGATAATACCAAACCTAAAGTCACCCTCAAACAGGTTGTCTTTAGAGTGACAAAGGGTGAACAGCTTTATGCCAAAGATACCATCGGTCATATTGAAGATGCTTCCCTTACCAATGTCTATTTCCAGTCAGCTGATGATTCAAAAGACCTCACCAAGTATAAGCGCTATAAGAAATATGGCACATATATCGAACGTGTTGTTGTCATAGACAACAATGGTAACGAATCAGCACCATTAAGAGTAAAGATTGTTGTTGTACGTAATACAGAACCACCGGTTATTAAAGGCATCAACAATATTAAAATAGCAGTGAATTCAAGCTTTGATCCATTATCGGGCGTTAGTGCTTATGATGCCGTTGATGGCGATATCACAAAGAAGATAGAAGTCATTGGCAACGTGGATACAAGCCATCCTTCTGTCTATACGCTACGATACAGAGTTGTGGATTCATCGGAAAACGAAACAATAAAAACACGAAAGGTAATTGTTGAATGATCACAAATATCTATATCTTAATATGTATTGGTATCTGGATTTATATTCACTTTATTGCGGATGATGATTATTATGCGACAGCAATGCGATTAGGTGCAATGTATCCAGAGAAGGTCAGTAATGATCATGAATATTGGCGTATATTTACTTGTAATTTTATTCATGTTGACTTCTTGCATCTATTCATGAATGTCTACTGTATTTATTCTTTAGGACATTATTTTGAAATGATTATGACAGAGCCTGTATATCTTGCATTACTAATAGTTTGTATGTTATCTACAGGATTTATTGTTTATGCTTCAAGCTTCTACTTTGAAAGTGCAAGACATGCCTTGACGCTTGGGGCATCCGGTGTCTTCTTTGGCTATTTAGGCGCAATGATTGCCTTAGGGCTCTTTGCAGGAGGCTATTTCACAACAATGCTTACAAGCAATATCTATGCCATCATCATTAACTTGGGGGCAACATTCTTTATTCCCCATATCTCTAAAAGTGGACACTTAGGTGGTATGTTAGGAGGATATCTCTTTATTTTCTTTCTTTATCTCATACACTATATCTAGGAAATATCAGTTGATATTTCCTTTTTTTGACATTTTTGTATGATATCTTTCACATATTATCATCCTACACTATAAGTACGAGATGAAAGATATGTAAAGAAAAACGAAAAATATCATTGCAGCAGTAACCTTAACAGGATTACTCGCATTGACAGCTGCAACAATGTACCTATCTAAATCAAACACAAAAGTTACTTCAAACCAACTAGAAGCACCACCTAATAACTCCTCTGATACAAATAATGCGCAATCTTCCAATTCCAGCAATACAGTGCCACCAAATGGCAATTCTCCAAGCATGCCCAATGGCTCAATCAAAGGTAATATGCCTAGAACAATGCACAACAAGATATTACCAACGGGTTATTATGTAGCTTTTGGGGCTGAATCATTGTCCATTGCCTTAGTTGTTGTTTATCTCATTATATCAAAAGGCAATAAGAAGAGTTTTAAAGAAGTCATGGGAAATAAGGATTGTGTTGTAGCAGGCATTCTAGCTGCTATACTTATGACAGCAGGTGAAAGCTATGTGACAAAGCATTATCTTGTGAATATAGAAAATGGACATTTGGAACAAAGAAACACAACAAATGCTTCCGGTTCAACAACTGTCACGTCTACCAAAACTGTCAACAATGCCAGTTCGTCTAAATCGGATGAAAGTGCAGTATTGGTAAAAAGCGGGGGAAAAGCAACAATTACGGGTAAAGTTACGAAATCCGGTGATGCCACAAATACTGAAAGCTCTGAATTCAATGGAGTTAATGCCGCTATTCTTGTCCAGAAGAATGGCACAGCTACAATCAAAATGCTACAATTCAAACAATGGGCAAGGCAAGCAATGCTGTCTTTGCATCAGGAAGTTCCAGCAAAATCACTATCACCGATTCCACAATCACAACAACAGGATCAAGCGGGGCAAGAGGCTTGGATGCCACCTATGGTGGAAATATTGTCGGTAAGAATCTCAAAGTTACAACCCAGGGAGCAAGCTCAGCTGCTTTAGCTACGGATCGTGGCGAAGGGAGCGTAACAGTCGATCATTCTACACTAGAAACAAATGGCAAAGGCTCACCTATAATCTATTCAACAGGAAAGATTACACTGACGAATTCTAAAGGAAACGCGAATGGAAGTCAGAATGTCGTTGTTGAAGGCAAAAATAGTGCCACGATCACAAATAGTACACTTAGTGCTAGTGGTGTGGGTAATCGCAATAATGTCGATAATGCTGGTGTGATGCTTTATCAGTCAATGAGCGGTGATGCAGGTAACGGTACAGCCAACTTCACCTCAACAAATTCTACACTTTCCATCCAGTCAACTTCATCTGTCTATAAGAGTGCACCAATGTTCTTTGTAACCAATACATCAGCCATCGTGAACTTAAAGAATACAACACTAAACTTTGGCTCGGGCATATTAATGTCCATCAAAGCTACGAGTGAATGGGGCAATAATGGACATAATGGTGGCAATGTAACACTAAATGCAGACAGTCAGACGTTGAATGGTGCAATTAACTTAGATAAACTTTCAACACTAACATTCAATCTAAAGAATGGTTCAAAATATACAGGACAAATCAATAGTGATCAAAGTGCTAAAAGCGTTAAGCTTACGCTTGATGCCTCATCCAAGATCACATTAACAGGTGATACATATGTATCATCTCTAGAAGATGCTGATAGCACCTATAGCAATATCAATTTCAATGGCTATAAATTCTATGTCAATGGCAAAGCACTCAATGCCTAACAATGAAGAAGCTCTAAAATGAGCTTCTTTTGATTGAAAATAAATATTGCTATGAATAAATTCATTTGAAATAAAAATACCTATTGATTGAAGAATGATTAGGAGTATAAAAAATAATAGAATTATATTTATTTTATTATTGTTGTGTAAACAAGCACTTTACAAAGATGTATTGATGACATATTATATTAACGGAAGGGGAATAGTAATATATCACTTCGTCTTTAAGCTGGGAAAATCAATAATGAAAAAAGTATTGATTAATTGGGATAAAGTTGATATATTATGTTTGCTCATGAGAATCATTGTTGGATTGTTATAGGAGGCATATTTATGGAGAAAAAGTTGCCAACAGATGCACATGTACTTGTTTCTTTCTTAAACACTAAATTAAGAGACGAATACGATTCATTAGATGCACTTTGCGATGACTATGATGTAAAAGATGATGAGTTAATCTTAAAAGCACTTTCAATCGATTACACATATGATCCAGAACTTAACCAGTTTAAGTAATATAAACTTAAAGAAGGGCTTCAAGAGAGATGAAGCTCTTTTTTTGTTATGTAAAAGTTTGGTTTAGTAAAAATAATTGTATTATACTTTGTGGATTTCCTACAAAAGTGATATAAATATTGGGATGATAGTGCTATAATATGAGGCATAATTATGGAGGATTTGTGAATGCTTAAGTTAGAAGATTTTAAAGCAGCGAAAGAACGTGTTGATGAAGTCATCACACCCACTCCGCTCATTTATAGTGAACCATTCTCAATGGAATGTCGTAATCAAGTGTATATTAAGCCAGAAAGCTTACAGAAGACTGGCGCTTTTAAGATACGTGGAGCATACAACAAGATTAGAAAGTTATCCGATGAAGAAAAAGCAAAGGGACTTATTGCTGCTTCAGCAGGTAACCATGCCCAGGGTGTTGCCTATGCAGCTAGAGAATTAGGTGCCAAGGCAGTCATCTGTATGCCAGCTCATACGCCACTTATTAAGGTTGAAAACACAGAAAAACTTGGCGCAGAAGTTGTCTTACATGGCGAAGTCTATGATGATGCCTACAATAAATGTATGGAACTTGTGAAAAAGAATGGCTATACATTGGTTCATCCATTTGATGATGAAGATGTCATTGAAGGACAGGGCACAATTGCCTTAGAAATCTTAGAGGAATTACCTGATACTGATGTAATTCTTGTACCAGTAGGTGGTGGTGGATTGATTTCCGGTGTTGCAGCTGCGGCCAAATCTATCAATCCTCGTATTAAGATTATTGGTGTTGAACCAGAAGGTGCAGCAAGTGCTTTGGCAGCTATTAATGAAGATAGAGTTGTTTCTTTAAAAGAAGCTAATACTATTGCAGATGGTACAGCTGTAAAGACAATTGGTAAGTTACCATTTGAATATATTAAGGAATATGTTGATGGTATTATTACTGTATCAGATTATGAATTAATGAAAGCATTCTTAGTAATGGTGGAAAAACATAAACTGGTAGCAGAAAACTCAGGTATTCTTCCTCTTGCTGCATTAAAGAAGCTCAATCTTAAGAATAAGAAAGTTGTTTGTCTTGTATCAGGTGGTAATATTGATGTAAGAAGTATCTCTTCAATGATCAACAAGGGCTTAATTGAAAGAGGACGTATCTTCTCATTCTCAGTACAGCTCCCAGATAAACCAGGACAGCTTGTTTATGTTGCCCAAGTACTTGCTTCATGTAATGCGAATGTTATTGCGGTTGACCACAACCAGTTTAGAAACTTCGAAGACTTTGGTGAAGTGGAATTACGTGTGACTTGTGAAACGAATGGTGAAAAGCATATTGCACAGATCATTGATGCCTTCATGAAAGATGGCTATAAAATTACAAGAATCAATTAAGCTATGTCTTTTGGCATAGCTTTTTCTTTTGTCTAAAACATACCAAGTTAATATTCACAAATGCATAAGAATATAGCTTTTCTTTGAAGTTCAATGTATACTATAGACAGGAGGATATTATATGAATCGTATATTTGATTATCTCAGCAACATACCTTTCCCAAAACATGTCAAGAAAAGCCATAAGGTCATTGTTGGCATAATACTCTTAGTCATCATCCTGCTTTATTACTTCTTTGTACATCCAACACTTAATCTCCAATCTTTTACAGGTTTATGGTTTATTATTTCATTACTTGTACTTTTCTTTCTCTATACACTCTATATTCGTACACTTGCGAATTCTGTTATCATTTCAAAAATACAGAAAGTACTTGTTTCACTTGTATTCTTGTTGATTGTTGGTGGAGTGCTTGGCTTTCTCTTTTCATCAAAGATATTCCATGCCAAACTCTATTCCAAACGTATCAATGTTGAACAGGTAGACTTCAGCAATAAAACAATCAGTGATGTAGACTTTACAAAGACACCTATCCTTGACCGCAAATCAACAGAAAAACTAGGTGATAAAGTCATGGGTGATATGCCCGAACTTGTCAGCCAGTTTGAAGTATCTGATGCATATACACAAATATCCTACAAGAATTCCGTCTACCGCGTAACGCCACTAGAATATGCTGGTTTCTTCAAATATCTGACAAATAGGTCTGAAGGCATCCCTGCCTATATCATTGTCAATAGCACTAATGGAAAAACCCAGCTTGTCAAACTCAAGGACTTAGGCTTGGATGGCATGAAGTATGTTCCATCAGCCTATTTTGGTGAAAACTTACAACGCCGTCTACAACTCAAATATCCTACAAAGATCTTTGGTACACCATCATTTGAAATAGACGAGAAGGGTCATCCTTATTATATTTGTACAACATATGGATATTATGGTGTTAATTCAAAGCAATATGTAAATGGTATGGTACTCTTTGATCCAATTACTGGTGATAGTAAGAAATATGATGTTGGTCATTTTCCTAAATGGGTTGATCGTATTTATCCAGAAAGTCTTATTATGAATGAAGTTGATGATAATGGTTCATTAAAGAATGGTTTCTTTAATTCTATTATTGGTCAAAAGAATGTGACAGTGACAAGTGATGGCTATAACTATCTTGAAAAAGATGGTGATATCTGGATTTATTCAGGTATCACTTCTGCCAACAAAGACACATCTAATTTAGGATTTGTATTGACGAACTTAAGAACTCATCGGACATTAAAGTTTGCCTGCTCAGGGGCAGATGAACAAGCCGCAATGGCTTCAGCAGAAGGTGAAGTCAAGAACTATGGCTATGATGCTACATTCCCACTTCTCGTCAATGTCGCAGGACATCCAGTCTACTTACTTTCACTCAAAGACTCAGGTGGCTTAGTGAAAATGTATGCGATGGTTGATGCAAAGGACTATCAAAGCGTCACTGTTGTTTCAGCTGATAGCTACAACAACCTTGACTTGTTGAAAAAGCAGTATATTGCGAATCTCGCCGGAGAATCTAGTGAAAGTGTTAAAGGTAAACTCTCAAAAGCAACAATCGTTGTTAATTCAGTGAACTTTATGACAATAGATGGCAAGACAAAAGCCTATATTGTTGATGACAAAGGCTTACGCTACAAGATTGAAGCCACAAATACCAATGAAGACATCTTAGCTTTCATGCATACTGGTGATAAGTATGAGATAGAATATCTCAAGAGTGATGATATTCAGATCATTAAATCAATCAAAAAGAATTAACATACAAAGCATTGTTCGTTAATACGTTCAATGCTTTTTTTATAAAGTTCCCGACAGAAAACCCACGCGCACTTGGACCGTGGGATGAATGTCGGTTAGGAATATGATATAATATACATACAGGAAATCCTATTTCCGAGTCTTTAGAAAGGAGAAAGCTGTATGCATCTTACCGTAAAACAACAAGTAAAGCATCTTTCAAAGGAAGACTACAAAACTATAAAAGAACTGTGCCATATAGCAAAGAATCTTGCCAATGAAGCTATCTATAATGTGCGCCAGTATTACTTTTCTGAGGGTGAGTTTCTAAAATACGAAAAGAATTACACGCTTTTAAAGAACAGCCCTAATTACAAAGCGTTAAACTCCAACATGGCGCAGCAGATCCTGAAAGAGGTCGATGGTTCTTTTAAGTCATTCTTCGGCC
>Ga0256404_1007392_pt1 | contig 17425 bp, 24 predicted proteins | sample RumenRJG_01DNA_FD_185990 | JGI IMG/M metagenome (GOLD analysis project Ga0256404, IMG submission 185990) | Bovine rumen microbial communities from Lethbridge, Alberta, Canada - RJG_01 | ecosystem: Host-associated > Mammals > Digestive system > Stomach > Rumen | place: Canada: Alberta | collected...
ATTTTTATAATATAATACTCTCTCTCTCAGCGGATTTACGGACGGAATGAAATTCCGGATAGCGAACAGATTGAACGAACAGGACGAAGTCCGAAAGTGAAATTCTGTGAGCATGGAGTAAATCCAAGACAATTTAAATTATGTTTCAGCTTCCGTTAAGGAAGCTTTTTAATTGTAAAGTTTTATGTAGAACAAATAATAAAAATAGCAAAAAATATTATGAGGTGTATTATATACAATATAGTAACAGACACTACTGTTATGCGTATTAAAAGAAAAAGTAATGTAAAAGACATATAAAAAGGGGATTAACAAATGAACGTTAATGAAGTAGCATCAGCAGCACCATTAAAAGAAGTAAGAAAACCAAAGAAAGTTGCAAAAGCACAGGTATTAGAACAACCGCAAGAAAAAACAGAAACAAAACCAATGCCATCAGCAGAATTAATGCAGGCAATGGTAGGTGTTAAAAAGCTTGGTCGTCCTGAACCTATTAAATATACACCACAAACTGCAGAAAATTTTTTGAAAAATCATCCTGCAGATAAATTTTTAAGAAAAGAAGATCGTGCAAACATAAAGAAAGTTATGTGTAAAGGTAACGTAGAAGCAAGTAATATCCAAATGCAATTAAAGCTTGTTGCTGACGGCGATTTGGAACCATCAACATTACAAAATTACTGGGAAACCGGTAAAATGAGTGATAATCTTGCAAAAGATATTGATATGGTTTACGAAGCTAAAAAAGCTGGAAAAAATGTAAATGATGTTTATGTTCCAACAGTAAAATCAAAAGATGAAGGACACAAAACAGTAAAAGTAGGTGATGTATTCCAAGTAGAAGGTGAAGATAAAGTTTATGTAAAAGCTAATGATGAAGAATCAAGACAATTAGACATGGATAAAGACATGTTTATAAAAATGTTCCCTCCTGCTAAGAGATTTACAACTCAACAACAACATATAGGTGATTGTTATTTAGTTTCAACATTGAATACTTTAATGCAAAATCCAAAAGCAAGAGTAGCAATGTATGAAGCTATTCATCAAGACGGAGATGATGTAAAAGTAAAATTCAAAAAAGGATTTGGTGAATATACATACAAAAATGCAGAATTACCTGCAGATCGTGTTAAAGCATACAGTTTATCAGGAGCAATGGGTGTAAGAATTTTAGAAGATGCTTACGGTGTTGATTCTATAAATAAAGCTGACCATGCTTTCAAAACTATTATGAACGAAAGAATAGCTAAAAAAGAAGAAGAATTAAAAACTGCAACAGGTGATAAGAAAGCTGAATTGCAAAAATCATTAGATGGTCATAAACAAAGATTAAATGACTATTTAGCTGCAAAAGCTGATCCTGTTAAAGGAAAAGATATTGTTGTTTGTCGTGATGATAACTACTTCAATATATATTATGAAGAAGATGAAAACGGTTTGAAATTTGCAGAATTGTCAAAAGATCCTGATAATAAAGACTTACACTATGAAAGTCCTGCAGATTTTTACAGGGGTTCATTAGGCGGATACAACTTTGAAGTTCTTCAAAGATTTGGATTTGGCGGATTTAGACAAATGAATCTTGATTTAGAAACAGACAAAGTTAAAGATATGATTTCAAAAGATAACTTTAATGAAGATTATATTATGACAGGCGGTACTCGTGCAGGTGGAAGCAGAGTTGAAAACCCTGTTGCTAAATCTGCAGGTATTTATGGTTTCCATGCGTACACTCTTGAACCGCATAAAGATGAAAAGGGTGATTTGAAAATGAGATGTACAAACCCTTGGAATACATCTTATGATGCAGATATTTCATATAAAGATTTCTTGAAATATTATGATTCTGTATCAATTATTGATGTAAATTCTTACGGTAAAGATTTACCATTAGAAGAACAACCTATTAAATACGGTAAAAACGGAGCTATTGTAGGTGATAATTCTAATGATAAAGAGGTTACATGGTATATAAACGGTAATAAAAAACCTGTTGATATGAGTAATCTTAAGAAAAAAGTTTAATCATAATATTTTATAGTAATACATAAAAACAGTCGATTGTTTGAAATCGACTGTTTTTAATTTTAATAAAATTTAAATCTAAAACTTATAAATATTTTATTAAACTAATTCTGCTAAAGCTTTTTCTGCTTCTTCGTCATTTGGAGCTTTACCATGCCAGCTTGCTTGATTTTCCATAAATGAAACACCTTTGCCTTTTACGGTATGTGCAATAATAGCAACCGGCTTATCTCCTCTGTTATTTTTAGCGGAATATAATGCATCATAAACTTGGTTTATGTCATGTCCGTCTATTTCAACAACATTCCAATTAAAAGCTCTTAATTTATCAGCCAATGGCTCTAATGCCTTAACTTTTTCAACATCACCATCTATTTGAAGCATGTTTCTGTCTATTATGGCTGTAATGTTATTTAATCCCTTAGCAGGAGCATTCATAAATGCTTCCCAGCAAGAGCCCTCTTGAAGTTCACCATCTCCCATATATACAAATACATGAGCAGGACTATTATCAAGACGTAAACCTAAAGCCATTCCTACACCCATAGAAAGACCTTGTCCTAATGAGCCGGTTGCAACTTCAACACCGGGTAAATGTGTATTCGGATGACCTTGTAAACGAGAACCGAATATTCTGAATGTCATAAGTTCATCAGCAGGAAAAAATCCCTTTTGAGATAAAACAGAATAAAAAACTGCAGAAGCATGTCCTTTTGATAAAATAAATCTATCTCTATCAGCTTTCCATTCAGGAGATACGTTCATTATTTTTTGATATAAAACTGTTAATATTTCAACGGCGGATAAAGCTCCTCCAACGTGTCCTGATTTTGCGTGATTAACCATTTTTATCACATTTCTTCTTGTTTGTTTGCACAAATCTTGTAATTCACTGATTTCGTTTGCTTCAAGCATGGTTTAAACCTCTTTCTTTATTAATCGTTCTATTATTACATTATACACAAAAATTGGCAAAGTTGGAAATATTCTTTTAAATCTTTCCGGTTGAGTGATTGTACGGTACAACCATTCAAGTCCTGTTCGCTGCCATATCTTAGGAGCTCTTTTTACAACTCCTGACCATACATCAAAACTTCCGCCTATACCTATCATCAAGGTTGATGGCAAAATATCTTTTAAACCGTATATAAATTCTTCCTGTTTTGGTGAGCCGGTTGCAACAAAGAGTATACTTGGTTTTTTTTGTGTTAATTCGTTATATATTTCCTCATTGTTTGTAAAATATCCGTTATGAGCGTATACAATATTTAAATCAGGCATTTCAGATTGTAAATTCTGTTTTGCTTTTTCCAAGATTTCTTGTTTTGCTCCGACAAGTGCAACAGGCAAACTCATGTCGGCAGAAATTTGCATTAATTTTTTTGCAAATTCAATTCCTGCAATACGGTGTACATTTATACCGTTTACTAACAATCCCAATTTTATACCTGTACCATCAGGTATAACAAGTTCTGCTTCGTGTAAAATTTTAGCAAATTCAGCATGACCTTTTGCATATTGTATCATTTCGGGGTTAATCGTTACAATATGCGAACCTTTTGAATTTTCTATCAAAAATTTTGAATATTCCAATGCTTCATCAATACTAAATAAATCAATATTAAATCCAAGCATTTTTTTCTGACGTCTTTCCATAACTAAATTATATCAAAATAACTTGAAAAACAAAATATTTAGTATTATATTGTAATCGAAAATTAATAAAAAGGAGAATTTAAGAATGAAAAAAACATTATTATTTGCATGTGCATTATCATTGGTATTAACAACATCAGCTTATACATTTAAAACTACACCAAAAAATTCTAATACAACTGTAACTGTTTCAACACCAACAACAAAAGCCGAAACAAATGCTGCAAAAAAAGTAGAACAAGCTAAAAAAGCAAAACAACAAGCTCAAAATACTAAGAAAAATGCCGTAAATAATGCACAAAATACAAAAAAACAAGCAGTAAAAGATGCTCAATCAACAAAAAAACAAGCACAAACTGCAAAAAATAATGCAGTAAATAATGCAAAATCTACTAGTAAATCTGTTAAAAATAATGTACAAACAACTAAGAAAAATTTAAAATCAACTTTTTCTGTAAAATAAATTAAACTTGAAAGATATTAGACAAATCTGAATTATTGTTTGGAATATTGAATCTTGCTGTGGCGTTGTTTATTTGATGTATGGTAAGTAGATACCGTTACGGCAAGAAAGATATTCTTTATCAGATGTTATTTTTAATGTTTATAATTTTTGGTTTTGCTTTTTTATACAATACACAGCTTTAGTAGTTTTTTGCAGATAAGCTTTTTGGTTAATTTTTTAGATGTATCAAATTTATGTTATACTCTGTTTATAAAAATCAAATTTAAATAAAAGGAGTTTATATGAAAAGACGTGAATTTATAATAAACAGTGCTTTAGCAGTAGGTGGAACAGCTTTACTTGCAGGATGCGGAAAAAGAGATGTTATAACTAAAGAAGGGCAAATTTGTAAAAGAAAATTTCATAATTTAGAAATACCGCTTCTTGGTTTCGGCTGTATGAGATTACCTATGAAAAACGAAACAACTATTGACATGCAAGAACTTGACAGAATGGTTGATTATTGTATGGAGCATGGTGCAAACTATTTTGATACGGCATACATGTATGTAAACAGCCAATCTGAAATTGCAATGGGAAAAACCTTAAAAAGATATAAAAGAGAGGATTTTATTTTAGCAGATAAAAGTCCTATTTATAAGATGAAAACTCAAAGTGATGTAAGAAAAATCTTTGAAGAACAGCTTAAAAAATGTCAAGTTGAGTATTTTGATTTTTATATGTGCCACAATATTAATAAAAATACTTTTGATACATATAAAAAAGTAAATATGTATGATGAGCTTTTAAAGCTTAAACAAGAGGGTAAAATAAAATATTTAGGTTTCTCATTCCATGGAACTCCTGATATTTTAAGAGAAGTTGTAAAAGAACATAAATGGGATTTTTGTCAATTACAGATAAATTATCTTGATTGGGATGTTGTTAAAGCACACGAGCAGTATGAAATAGTACAGAATGAAAAAATTCCTGTTACTGTAATGGAACCCTTAAGAGGCGGTGGTTTAGTAAATTTAAGTGATAAAGCACTTCAAAAATTAAAATCTGCTTATCCAGATACAACTCCTGCTGAGTTTGGTTTACGCTGGGCAGCTTCAAGACAAAATGTAATTACTGTACTTTCAGGCATGAGTAATTTACAGCAGGTAAAAGAAAACATTGCAACTTTTATGAATTATAAAGATATGACAGAAGAAGAAGAAAAAGTTGCAGATGAAATTGCAAAAATTATTCAATCTCAAGGTGAAATTAACTGTACTGCTTGCAAATACTGTATGGAAGTATGTCCGAGAAGTATAAATATTCCTGCAATTTTTGCACTTTATAATCAATATAAAGTTACAAGCAATAAAATGTTATTCAAAATTTATTATGAATCACTTGCAGAAAGTGAACAGGCACATAACTGTATTAAATGCAACCTTTGTAATAAAAACTGTCCTCAAAATCTTGAAATCCCACAATTATTGGCAAAAGTTGATGAAGAATACAAAAAAGTTGCGGATTTGCAAAGAAAATAAAAGTATTGAATAATAATTTAATCAGATATATAAATCATTTTTCTGCATTGTTCAATTTCGTTAAATGCGGATTTAATATTATTCTGAATTATTGTCAATAAGGTTGTTTGTTTTGCTTCTCCATCGGTAATATCTTTTAAAGTATTAAGCAGATTAAGTGAATCAAGAAGTTTTCCCGATATACTTTTGCTCAATTCTGCTAAATTTTTTGTAGTTTCCATGTTACCTCCTTTTGTTGTATTTAATTCTACTAAGTAGTATTTAGTATAATAAAGTAGAATTGTTTTGTCAAACTAAATGTAATAAAATATAACTTATTTATAAAAAGGTATAATATTATGTCAGAAGAAAAAAAGAGATTAACATTATTAATAGATGAAGATATTTTTGAAAAATTCAAAATTTTAGCTAAAGACCAAAATCGTACAGCAGGTAATTTAGGTACGAAAATAGTAATAGATTATGTAAAAGAAAATTATAAAAATGAAAATTAATTAAGTCAGAAAGTTTCTGACTTGTTTTTGTACAAATTTTTGTGTTTTCCATATTAATATCCTTTTGTATAAACTTTGTTTAAACAATATTTAATATACAACATTGTTTAAACATTGTAAAGTATTTGTTATAACAAAGAGGATAATTATGAAAAGAAAATTTACAAAAATAGGTAATAGCTGGGCTATGCTTTTTACAAAAACAATGTTGGAAATGCTTGATATTAACCCTGAAAATGAACAAGTTGAAATTGAATTTGATAAAAAAAAGTTAGTAATGGAAAAAGTAAAAAATGAAAATTAATCCGTATAAAATAAGATTGGCAATAGCAGGTATAGTCGGTGTTTTATCAATATTAGCAGTATGTGGTTTGTTTTATCCTGTAAAATTTATGGATATTCAATTTGTACCGCTATTACAAAGATTGTTTTTTGATTTTTCTGTTATAACAGCAGTTTTATTTGTCGGAATTATTATTTTAACATTAATATTCGGGCGGTTTTATTGCTCAACAATTTGTCCGTTTGGTATTTTGCAGGAATTTGTTGCAGTTTTTATTAGTAAAATAACAAAAAATTCCTTCCCTGGACGGGGAAGGTTAGGATGGGGTGATATTCCTGTTAGATACCTTATTGCAGGATTAACATTCGGTGCTTTATTTGGCGGTTCTGCTTTATTAATCAGATATATTGAGCCATATACAATTTTTGGCTCTGCATTTAGTTTATCAATATTCGGTATAATTTTTGTTTTGGTGATTTTAGCAATTGTATTTTTTAAAAACAGATTTTTCTGTACCAATATATGTCCTGTCGGTGCAGTTTTAGGACTTATTTCCAAGATTTCATTTAATAAAATTTATATGGATGAAAATTGTGTAAAATGCGGTATGTGTGCAAAAAACTGTCCGTCCGGGTGTATTCATAAAACACTCCACCCTAACTCTCCCAAACTAGGGATGGAACAGTTTGTTGTTGATAATGAAACTTGTGTTAAATGTTTAAAATGTTTTTCAGTTTGTCCTAAGGGTGCGATAAAATACGGTATTGATAGAACACCCCACCCTAACCCTCCCCAACCGGGGATGGAACAAAAAGTAAAATTCAACCCTAAACGCAGAGATTTTGTTTGGGGTATGGGTGCATTGGCTTTTTTAGGTGCAGGTTATGCTATAGGAATAAATTTTGCAAAAAATCTTGCTAAAAAGGTAAAAGATGTTATTCTGCCGGCAGGAGCGGTTAATACAAACCGTATGGCAAATAAATGTTTGAATTGTAATTTATGTATAAACAATTGTCCGAATGGAATTTTGTCAAAGAGTGATGATAAATTTTCAACTGTTCATATTGACTATGAAAAAGGAAAACATTATTGCAAATACGATTGTCATAAATGTTCTGAAGTTTGTCCGTCAGGAGCAATAAAGAAAATATCATTGGAAGAAAAACAAAATACAAGAATTGGTATGGCATCAGTTTCACCGCATTGTATCGGTTGCGAAAATTGTGTAAAAGAATGTCCGACAGGTGCAATATCCATAAATGAAAAAAGAGCGGTAGTTGACGGAAGTAAGTGTATTGGTTGCGGAAAGTGTGCAACTGTATGCAAACCGCAAACCATTCAAATATTTGGTGTAAACGAACAAAGTAACATATAATAAACTTAGTACATCATACTTATAGTTTCTATAATACCATATTGTTTTTTTAATGCCATATCAAGAACTATTTCATGATTTTCATAACCCTTTTGTATACAAGAATCTTTGACTACTTCCATTAATGAACTTATTAAAAGAAGCCGTTCCTCTATATCTCTTAATTTCCTTGCAAGTTTTTTATGTGTAATTTTCTTCATAAATTTTATCTTTTAAAACATTATAAATACATTGTTTATGTTACTTAATTAATTCTATAGCATTAATATATTATGTTATAACATTTAGATTTCTATTTGTCAAATTGTTATCATATAGTTATGAAAAATAAAATTTTAAAAAAATTAGGACATAATATAAAAGTAGAAAGAGTAAAGTTAGACTACTCTCAAGAAAAACTTGCAGAAGTTGCAGGAATACAAATGCAACACTTGAGCAAAATAGAAAATGGAGATAGCGATATTAAATTTACTACTTTGCTTGCATTACTCAAAGCCCTTAACGTTCCGTTTGAAAAACTCTATGATATTAATGAAGAAAACTAATTTACTCTTTATGAAATGCAATAAATTATTTGTATTTAATATAATATTATAGGATAATTAACGTATGAATGAAGTAATACAGATTAAAAATTTAATATATACAATACGTGGTCATAGAGTAATGCTCGATTCTGATTTGGCTATGTTATATGAAGTTGAAACTAAAGTATTAAATCAAGCAGTTAAAAGAAACATTGAACGTTTTCCAAAAGATTTCATGTGTTTCAGCTTACAGAACAGGAATGGGAAGACTTTAAGGTGAGGTCACAAATTGTTACCTCACCCAAAGGTGGCGGCAGACAATATCTTCCATACGTTTTTACTGAGCAAGGTGTATCTATGCTATCATCTGTTCTTAAATCAAAACGAGCTATACAAATAAATGTTCAAATAATGAGAACATTTGTTAAAATGCGTCAATGGGCAATAGAAAATAAAGATATGGCTCAAAGGTTATCGGAATTAGAACATTATTTTATCGAACACTGTAAAGACAATGAACAAGATATAAGAAAACTTTATGAAGCTATTGAATTGCTTATGGATAGAACTAAACCTACCAAAATTGGCTTTATTCACGATATAGAAAAATAAATCATATCGACAAAATTAAAAAGGAGATTATAAATGTCTATCGGTATACAAGAAATAACATTAATTTTAATAGTAATGCTGCTTTTATTTGGTTCAAAAAGAATACCTGAACTTGCAAAAGCACTTGGCAGAGCTTCTTATGAGTTTAAAAAAGCAAAAGAAACAATCAAAAAAGAAGCTGAAGAATTAGAAGATAAACCTATAGAATTCAAACCGCAGGATAATCCGCAGGAACCGCAAGTTTAATTTTTAGTCATTCTGAGGCGAATTTTAGGAGATTTTTCGCTTCGCTCAGAATGATAGTTACAGCCGAAGAATCTCGTTAAAATAAAATGCTTAAAGAAGATAAAGAAGAAAGTTTAATAAGTCATTTAGAGGCATTAAGAACCACATTAATAAAATGTTTTGTTAGTGTTGGTATTCTTTTGCCTGCAATGTTTTATTTTAGTCCGAAAATTCTTCAATGGCTTATAAAAATATTGATTTCCGATAATAAAATTACACTCAATTATTTTACACCTATGGAAGTTTTTATATTACAAATAAAACTTGCTCTGTTAATGGCATTTATTGCTGCTTTTCCATACATTATTAAACAGTTATGGAATTTTATTCTGCCTGCACTATATGAACATGAAAGAAAATTTATAAGAAATAGTGTTCTTTTATCAAGTTTGTTATTTGCTGCGGGCGTTTGTTTCTGTTTATTTTTAATATTGCCTCTTATCATAAGATTTGGTATGTCGTTTGCAGGAGATAATATGCAGGCAATGTTTGGAGTATCAAATGTAATAAATCTTGCACTTTGGCTTTGTTTTACATTTGGTTTGATGTTTCAAGTTCCGCTTGTTACAAATATGCTTATAAAATGGGATATATTATCTTATGATACGGTAAGTTCAAAGCGTCCTTATGTTGTTGTAGTTTTACTTATTGTATCTGCATTCTTAACTCCGCCTGATATAGTCAGTCAAATTTTATTATTCACTCCGACATATTTATTATTTGAATTTGGATTGTTATTCTCTAAAAAGAAAGGGTAACTATATACAATTTTACATAAATTTAAACGCTCATTTCGGGAAATGGCTAACTTAAAAAATGGAAAACAAACGCCATTTCTTATCCTCAATTTTGCGTTAATTTATTGTTCATTTAAGTAGAGGTCTGTAAAATACAATACGAAAAATACTTTTTAATCCTATGTGTAAAATTGTATATAATTACCAAAGAAAAAATAGAAAAATATTTTTATTTTATAATTATATAAATAATATAAACTCTTGTTAAAAAAATATTCAAAAAAACCCTCCCCGGATGGGGAGGGAAAGGGTGGGGTGATAATCGTAATGAATAAACAAATAGAAAATTCAAGATATTTAAGAAAAAACATGACTGTTCAAGAAAGAAAATTGTGGAATATAATAAAAAACAGGCAATTTTTTGGTTACAGATTTAGAAGACAATTTCCTATTGGTGATTATATAGTTGATTTTATATGCCGAGAAAAGAAAATAATAATAGAAATTGATGGTAGTCAACATAATGAAAATGAAAACATTAGTTATGACAAATTAAGAACAGAATACCTAAATGCAAATGGTTATAAAGTAATAAGATTTTGGAATAATGAAGTAGATAATAATTTATCAGGGGTTTATGAAAAATTAAAACAAGATTTTGATGTAAAAGATATAATCACCCCTCCCCAACCCTCCCCATCTGGGGCGGGAGTTATTACAGAAAATATAACATCCGGGGCGAAAGTTATTACAGAAAATGTAGCATCCGGGCGGAAGTTATTACAGAAAATGTAACATCCTAAGCGGGAGCTATTGGAAGTGTAATATATATGGCTGGAGTTATCGAAAATAAAGGATGCAGAAATGACTGATTATAAAGATATAGGTTTTGCAAAACTTGATACAGAAAGATTATGCCGCAGAGGTTATTCTGAGGCGGTTTTTTGCGAACCAAAAACAACGGAAGAACTTATAAAAATCTTTAAAGGTTTTAAAGAAGCAGGACAAAATGTTTTAGGTACTCGTGCCGCAAAAGAACAGTATGAAGAATTAAAAAAGGTATTTCCAAATATTGAATACAATGAAAGAGCAAGATGTCTTACTCTTGTTGATAAAATAATAGAAAAAGTTGGTGAAGTTGCAATATGTACAGGGGGAACTGCCGATATTCCTGTTGCTGAAGAAGCAGCAGTTACTGCAGAATTTTACGGAAGTAACGTAAAAAGATACTATGATGTCGGTATTGCAGGTATTCATCGGCTTTTAGATAATATACAAGAAATAAAATGTGCAAATGTTATTATTGCAGTTGCAGGAATGGAAGGTGCTTTAGCAGGTGTGATTACAGGCATGGTTGATGTACCTGTTATTGCTGTTCCGACATCTGTTGGGTATGGTACTTCTTTAAAAGGAATTTCTGCACTTTTAACAATGCTTAATTCCTGTGCTGAGGGTATGACAGTTGTAAATATTGATAATGGATTTGGTGCAGGGTATAGTGCAAATTTAATTAATAGAAAGATAGAGGGTAAATAGTGAATTTATATTTTGAATGTGCAAACGGAATTTCAGGTGATATGTCAGTAGGTGCATTACTTGATTTAGGTGCAAGCAGAGATAAACTTGATAATGCTTTGAAATCAATGGGATTAGATGATGAATTTATATATAAAATAAATGATGTAAAAATAAATTCAATTAAGGCAACTGATTTTGATGTAATTATTAAAGAACATCATCACGAGCATCATCACCATGAACATTATCATGAACATAGTACGCATCACCACCACCATAGAAATTTGGCGGATGTGATTTCAATTATTGATAAGGCAGATACAACGGATAATGCTAAAAATCTTGCTAAAAAGATTTTTACTATTGTTGCGGAAGCAGAAAGTAATGTTCATGGATTACCAATAGATGAAGTTCATTTTCACGAAGTTGGTGCTATTGATTCTATTGCGGATATTGTGAGTTTTGCTGTTCTTTTTGATGATTTAAAACCTGAAAAAGTTTATTTTAAAACTCTTACGGAAGGGCAAGGTACAGTGGAATGTCAGCATGGAACAATGAATGTGCCTGTTCCTGCAGTTTGTGAAATTGCATCAAAATACAAATTACCGATAAAAATAACTGATAATGATGGTGAAATGATAACTCCGACAGGTGCTGCTATTGCTGCTGCGTTATTTACAGGCGAGAAACTTCCGGAAACACTGATAATAGATAAAGTAGGAAACGGTTCGGGAAAAAGACCGTACAAAAATCCTGTGTTAAGAGTATTTATGCTAAGTTAAAAAATAAGTTTAGAGGTTAAGTATTCTGATTTAGTGGATTTTGATTAACATATTTTACTTTCCTGAAAGATTTTAATATAATATTTTATAGATTTTATGAGGATTATTAAAAATGAAAAAATTTATTATAATTTTAATTACAATTTTAAGTTTTGGACAAATAGCTTTTGCAGATACAATATCTTATGACAAAAGTAATTTTGCAAAAGTTTATACGGTTATTGATGATGCGGTATTTGATATTCGTTACTATTCATCTAACAATTTTACAGGAAATAAAATTAACGGTTATAAAGCACCTGTTGCTTATATGACAAAAGAAGCTTTAAACGCTCTTTCTGTTGCGGCAGATGATTTAAGAAAACAAGGTTACAGACTTCTTATTTGGGATACATACAGACCTCAAAAAGCCGTAAATAACTTTGTTGAATGGATAAATAATCCAAATGATGAGGGGGATAAAAGTTTTTATCCTGATTTAAAAAAATCGGATTTACTAAAAGGTTGTTACATAATGGCTAAATCAGGTCATACAAGAGGTAGTACGGTTGATTTAACGATAATTAAAAAAGACGGTTCTTTTGTTGATATGGGTGGTACTTTTGATTTATTTAGTGAAATTTCACATCCTGATTACAAAAAATTAACAAGAAAACAAAAACATAACAGAGAAATATTAAGAAAAGCAATGTATAAAGCAGGTTTTGTAGGTATAGATTCTGAATGGTGGCATTTTACGCTGAAAAACGAACCATATAAAGATACTTATTTTAACTTTGATGTAGAGTAAGATGTATTTTCTATATTGCTGTATATATACATTTTAGTTAATTCTTGCAGTCTTCCGCTTTTATATTCTTGTTTTAAAAATTTATTGACATATTTTAATAGGGCTTTGTTATCCTTTGGAATTAGTGCTCCTATTTTTTCATTAGTAAAAGGATGTTCAACGATGGGTGCTATAAGCCGTTTATCTTTTTGGCAATAAAAATTAGCTTCTATTGTATCTGTAATCATTACATCAGCTTTTCCATCCGCTATTAGATTAGGAATTTCCGCATTAATATCATAAATTATTAAAAGAGCGTTTGAAAGATTATCTCTTGCGAATTTTTCGTTTAAGCCACCGGGATTTTCCATAACTTTAACATTTGGCTTGTTTATTTTTTCTACACTTGTGTATTTATCTTTGTCTTCAAGACGACATAAGACGGTTTTTCCATTACGTAAATAACTTTTTGACATAAGAGCATGTTTTTTTCTTGAAGCTGTGATAGTAATACCACTTAATGCAATGTCAAATTTTCCTGACATTGTATCTGACATAAGTGTAGGCCATGATGTAGAAACAAATTTTATTTTTACTCCGAGAAATTTGGCTAAATCTTCTGCCAGAGTTATATCAAATCCTTCATAAGTTCTTTTTTCGGGATTGTAGTATGACATAGGTCTGTAATCACCTGTTGTACCAACAATTATAAATCCTCTATTTTTAATTTCTTGAATTTTATTTGGATATTGCTCTTTACTGTAAGAATTATTATTTAAAAAGATAAATATAAAAAAACAAAATAATAATCTTAAAATAATTTTTTTATTCACTTTTTATTTTCCCCATTTTTTTGCAACATATTTAACATAAAACGTTAATATAGTAAAGAAAAGATAAAAAAATGAGTCTGTAAAAATATTTACAAACTCATTTTTTATAATAAAAGATTTTTATTTTTCTCTTGAAGGCATATAAATTGTTTTTCCGTTATTTACGTATTTGTAAAGTTCTTCTCTGCCAACTTCCGGTTCAATATTTCCGTAAACAGTAATACCTCTTTTCTTAAATTCTTTGAACCAGTGTGGTTTAAATCCTTCATCAAAGCCGGTTATTTCTTCAACTTCTTTGCTTGGTACTCCGTAGTAAACATTTTTTATACCTGACCACATAATTCCGCCAAGACACATCATGCATGGTTCTGCTGTAACATATAAGCTTAAATTATATGGAGCTAAATCATAAGTTCCAAGTTTCTTTTCTGCTTCTTTAATTGCATTCATTTCTGCATGGTTGTTTGAATTGTTTTCATTTACAACAGAATTTGCAACTTTAACGATTAAATTGCCTTTGTCATCATAAATTGCCGCAACAAAAGGCCCTGAACCTTTTTTTGTAAAACTTTGCATTTCTCTTTGTAAACCGGTAATAATCTTGCTTGCCTTTGCAACTTTTGCTTTGTCAATTTTTTCGTTTGACATAACTTTTGCATTTGCAGAATTTGTAACAAATAAAATCATTACAAATGACAGAATAACTAAACTTCTAATCTTTTCCATGTAAATCATCCTTATAATATTGTAGTACTTTAGTAAGAAGATTATTATATAAAATATAATAAAAATCAATAACAGTATAAAATGATGTTACAATAAAAAAAGAGAGTATATACTCTCTTTTACTTTTAAAATGGGCCCGGAGGGGTTCGAACCCGCGACCAAGGGATTATGAGTCCCCTGCTCTACCACTGAGCTACAGGCCCTTTTATTATATTTAGAGATTGTCTTTTAAACAACCCGTATTATTAATGTACCATTAATAGAAATTTAAATCAAGAGTTTATCAAATTATTTAATGATTTTTCTATTAATTGTTTCATTATTTCTCTATCTTGTTTGGGTGAAAGTATTTCACAGCATTCATCATATCTTAGTAATCTTAAATATAAAAGGTTTTTGGGCTCCATATCATTTCTTATAATAATACTATCACCTTCTATTCTTTCTATAGTTTCTCCATTGCGTAAAGTATATCTTTTGGCAAGTTTATTTGTTAGTTTATATATTGTTGTGGCTGATGAATATTTTTTAATTTTTTGATGCGGTAATGCTTCAATATTGATTATTTGCTCTACATTTAGTTCTAAATATCTGTTAGGTCTTGTACAAAAAATTTTTAAATATATTTTTGAATTTTTTATATATGTTTCAATTGGCTCTGCAATTATTTTTTCTATATTTCCAAATAAATTTTTCATTGTAATGGTATATCTGTAATTATCTTTACAGTACGAAGTATATGTTTCCATTAATGCTTTTTGTTGTGTTGATAAATGAGGTGTTAGAGTACTATTTGGAATATATTTTTGAATTTGAATTTTGTTTTCAAGAGTAAAACGCATATTTAATCTGTAAAATAAAGTTTTTAAATTATCGGAAATTTCATTCTCAGGAACATAATCAATAGATTTATTTAGTAGTCCTAAGCTCTTTAAATCATTCTCACTAAAATCAAACTTGAATGGAAATTTTGTTATTTCATATTTACATTTATTTCTTTTTACATTCATACCTGCAAATTTTAGTGTTGTAAGGTATTTATATATAACATTTTTAGAATATATTTTTTCATTATCAAGTTTTTCTAAATGTTTTTTGATTTCTTGAACTGATGCAGGTTTTTGCATTAAAAATTTAAGAACTTCAAACATTCTATAGGCAGAAGCAGATGTATTTTCATTATAATTATTCATTTTTGTATATCTCCAACATTTTTAAAAGTTTAGATTTTATTTCTTCTTGTATTTCTTTGGGTGATATAATCTTACAATCTCCGCCAAAAGCTAACAATCTCTGATAAATTTTAAATTTATTACTTTCATTATATTCTATTAATAAACTGTTTTTATCTTGTTGTAATATTTTTTCATTCTTATTTGGATAAAAATTTAATGCTGCATATCCGAATAATTTGTATTGTACGTTTATAACATGCTCTTTGACAGAAGTTTTATTCAAGTGAAAAATTATAGGTGCTTGGATATTAGATACTCGTAAAAACGAGTTATTTCCGTATGTAATACAATATCCGGTTATATAAAGTTTTTTACTTCTGAATTCTAAATCATCTGCAATCATTGTTATCTTTTGTAATCCGGTATTAGGGGCGTTGTAGTTAAATTCTATTTCTTGATGTTTTAAGCATGCATTGTTTAAATCTTGCAATAAATTTTTGTCAATTTTTGATAAAAGCGAAATTCCTTTTAAATACTCTGAAATATCTTTATCTTTTGTATAATTAGCAAATTTCTCAAATAGATTTTCTAATAATATTAGCTGTTCAAAATTTAATATTGTATAAATTTTATCATATACTCTATACAATGATTTTGCCATTTCTTTGTCTATTTGTAAGTTAAATGGATTAGAAATCATGTGATATTTAAAATTATTTGCTTTATCAGCACGTGATATTTCACATCCTGCTAATTTTAATGCGTTAATATCATTTCTTAGGGTATCTTTTGAAAATAAATTTCTTGGGTAATGATTTTTTTCAAAATAGTTTTGTATTTCTTTTGCAGATAAAGGTTTTTCAAGAAGTGCAGCAAATATAATAAGAAGTCTTAATCCTGTCCAGCTTATTTCTCCGGATTTAATTAATTGAAAATTCATTTCATTTATCATTTTTAGCTCACCTGTTCTATATTAAAATACTAAAATTATACAATAACAAGATTATTTTCCGAATTTAAAATAAAATTGTAAACATTTGTAAATATATATTAAAGTTTTTATTCATGTATGCCGATAATAAAAATGTACATAAATAAGGAGTGTAAACATGGGTTTATGTTTATTTAAAACTGAAGCGAGCAACTATAAATTACAAAAATCTAATTTGCAATTTAAATTAATGCAGAATATGCAAGAGCGTGATAATATAAAAGAACGACTTGATCGTGGAGAAAATAGAGCAAGTGAAATGGATTCATATTATCAAAAAATGGCAGCTAATGGGGGTTATACTTATAATCCCGAAACGACTTATGTACAAAGCTGGCATGATAGTGCTGAGTATAAACACTTAATTGCAGAAGATAATGAGTTGGATATCGAAAATGCAAGTATTGATACAGAATTAGAATATATAGAAGGGATGATTGAAGCTTTTGATAAAGGTAAAGAGAATGGCATTAAAAACTCCGGTTTATGGTGTTATGGCGGATAATAATTCAAGAATATGAAATATTAATAAGAAAGAGGATTAAAAATCCTCTTTTTTATTGCCAATTACATTCATCTTCCGGAAAATTGTTATAATGTATTCCCATTTTATCTTGAATTTCTTTTATTTCATAACTCATACGGTTT
>Ga0256404_1007393_pt1 | contig 17423 bp, 16 predicted proteins | sample RumenRJG_01DNA_FD_185990 | JGI IMG/M metagenome (GOLD analysis project Ga0256404, IMG submission 185990) | Bovine rumen microbial communities from Lethbridge, Alberta, Canada - RJG_01 | ecosystem: Host-associated > Mammals > Digestive system > Stomach > Rumen | place: Canada: Alberta | collected...
ACCTTACGGATGTTTGCCAGCGAGTCGGACAGTTTCAGGTTAGCTCTGAAAACTTCCTCGGTCAAACTCTTCAGTTTGTTGAAGCCTGCGAACACACCTGCGTATGCGACGAGGTTTTTCAAGGTAGTGCCCAGAGAGCCCCACGCGGACTGTTGCTTCTTGATTGCGCCCGTATTGGCTTCTATCTGTGCTTGTATCTTCTTCAAGTCGTTGACCAACTTCTGACGCCCTGGGTCTCTTGCGCTCATATTGTTCAGCGCCGCCTTACCCTCCTGTAGAGCCTTTTTGAGGTCTTTCAACTTTGCGCCAGCGAGGTCTTTCATCACCTCGGCGAGTTTCTTCTGCTCCTCGCGGTTCTTCTGCACGTTGGTGCGCATGGCGTCCATCGCCTTTTCCAGTTCCTTCAGGCGTTTCTTCTCGTCATTCTCAGCATAGCCGCGCTGCTTGATGGTGTTCAGCAGTTTCTCCTCCTCCTTGGCGAGGGCAGCCATACCGCGCTCCAAGCCCTCGATAACGGCCTTGACGTTGGTGGCGTTACAGGTGATAACAACTTCTTTTTTCTTTGCCATAGCTTTTATCAAATTGAAAATTGATAATTGATAATTGATAATTATCCCACGTAGAGCGTGAGGTCTTGGAAGGTGTCGAGCATCTTGAACTCGTACTTCTTGCCGTAGAAATCCTGCACGTAGTCTTCCAATCGTGTCAGCAGGTGGTTTAACTCAGGCTGAATGGCGGGTCGGTGGGTCTTGCCGCCGCTGGGCACCCAGTTGGCATAGCGGTTGCGGTAGCGCACCTTGCGGTTACGCTCAATGTCGTCAGCCTTGCCCCAGGCACCGACACCGATATCGACGTACTGCATATAGTCGTTGTAGCGGAACGCCATCGTCACCATGCCCGTATCTTCGTCGGCCTCGATAACGGAGCCCTCAAACGACTTGATGCCTTCGCCCGTTGATACCCAAGCGTTCTTGCCGCCACCGCCTTGCTTCTTAGGCATACTTCGACGCTCGTTGACGACACGATAGCCTGGATAAACCTCATACGGCCAGATGCGCTGCGTCATCATATTGATTTGCAGCTGCTGCAAGGTCTGCTGTTTGAAAAGGTCGGCAATATAACGCATCGGAAACAGGTTCCGCCCCTCATTGCCTGCAATAACTGTTGCCATAGTCTAATCTTTGTTTTTGTTGCTACAAAATTATATAAAAGGTGCAGATTGATACGGACATTGGCTTTTGACGAGGGCTGATGTTTGAGGGTTGATGTCTGATGCAAAAAAAACAATCATCCGTATCACACGGGGTGTGTCATACGGATGAAAGGGGGTGTGTGATACGGATGACTATTCCTGCACGTATCTTTCCTGGTTCACACACAGCAGGCGTGGTACGGTCTGTTCGAGTGTAAGACCACAGATCTGCCAGCCGTTGAACATGGATGGGAGGGTGCCCCAGTGCGCCTCGTCGATGTGCAGGCCTCGCAAGCCCTCGCGGTACTGGGGGTCAGCGGCGGTGTCGCGCAGGAACTGAAGCATGTCGGCGGGCAGGGCGGCGGTGATGTCGGCGGGTAGCGACTTGCCACCCACCATGCCCTTCAGCGCGGCGAGAAGGGCAATGAGGTCCTGCACCATGTCGTCGGTATGGAAGCGGGCCTCGGTGGCGCCTTCCTCGTCGGTAATCTGCGTCTTCGACAGGGTGCCTGCGGGCTGCTTCTGCAGGAAATAGACCACGTGGCGGTAGGAGAGCTGCTTGGGGTTCTGCTTGTTGATCTCGGCATCCACGTGGGTGGCGTAGGCCATGCACGACGACGGACAGGTGTTAAAGTTGCGCACGAAGTACGAGTTGGCATCTATCATGCCGATGCGGAAGAAGGACTTCTTCCCATCTTTGGTGTGCGAGAGCGGCGTATAAAGCTCCGCCCAGCGTTCTAAGATATTATCCAGTCTGAACATAGTCGTTATTTTTTAAATCGGGCTGCCGTTGATATCCATTTCCAGTTTGAACTGCACCTCATACGGTTGTGCCTTGGTCTGGTCTTCCAGAAGGGTGGTCTCTTCGGGCACCACGTGGCAGGGAATCCAGATGAGTTGAGAATTGAGAATTGAGAATTGAGAATTGAGACCTATCCACACCTGCTCGGACATCAGGAACTCGTGGATGTACCACGATGCCCACTCGCGGTCCAGCGGGCCGCTGGTCAAGCTCCACGTCTCGCGGTCGTTCGACTTGCGGACCACCGAGCGCGAGAACTTCTTCAGTGTCTCCTGCTTAGCCACCGTGTGCTTGTCGGTCTGGATGGGCACCTCGCGCTTCACCAGGCTCTCCACGTGCAGCGACTCCATGCAGCCCATGCCGTTGATAAAGCGCAGCAGGTAGGCGTCGGTGGGCTGCGGGACGACGTAGAGCGAGTGGCCGCCCACGGTGTCGGCGCCCTCGGCCTGTGGCGTATAGCTGATGGACTTCGGCCCGTCCGATGGCGCTCCGCTGACGAACTGGCCTTCCGACAGATGGTCGGTGTCAAGGATGCTGCGGTTGAACTGTGCGGGATAGATGAAGGCCGTGTCGAGGAACACCACCTCGGGGCTGCTGCTGGGCTTGCGAGACATGACGGACATGTCCAGATACTCCACGCCGCCTTGATCAACGCTGGCCTTCATACGCTCCAGGTCGGTCCAAGCGCCCATAAAGGCGTAGGCAAAGAACGTGTATGAGTTGTTCGTGTTCGTAGGCCACTTCACCACGCCCTGATTGGTGGATATGTTGCCGTCCACCATCCACTCGTCCCATGCCTCGACGCGGAACTTGATGTAGGGATAGCGCGTGGGTGGCATGGCCTCGTACTCGTACTTGTCGGCCACGGCCTGCAGGGCGCTGGAGATGTCGAACAGGGCGGGCTGCGTGCTGTACGACGCACCGCTGGGCTTGATTTCTACGGGTGTCGAGAAGTCGAACGTGGTATAATCATCGTCGGTTTCAAGACCAGCATACACTCGGACGATGATGCGGTGGAACGTGCGGTTGGGATTGTACGATGCTGGTGTCACCCGATAGACGATGGGGCAACCGATGAGCGGCGAACCTGATATGAGCGTTATTCCTTGTGCCATAATTCTGTGATATTTACTGGCACAAAGGTAGGTCAAAACAGAAAAAGCGGACGGACATTACATCACTGCAATGCCCGTCTTTTAGTGTATTCTATAAAACAAAAAACTCCAACTCGACCTTGCCGAGACCATTCTCTACATTTGCTTCATATTGAACCTGGTTAAGTAATCCCACCTTGCCGTCAATCTCCCATTTCCTGAGCCACTTGTTCGGGATGTCGGCCAGCTCGGCTGCGGTGCAGAGTGCTTCGACTTGGTATGTCTGCCTGTTAAGTAGAAATTCAAAGAACTCTATCATCCATGTGTCGCACATGCCACGACTGCGAATGCGCTTGGTGATAAGTCCTGTCTGGGCATCGCGCTCGTCCTCGATACATGGTATAAGCCATGACGGGTCATTTTCCCATTGCTTTGGGTCGGTGGAAATCTGCAACTCGTCGTTGACGTATCTGTATCGGAACGGCTTCCATGCACGCGGCTTCAGCGAAAACGATGTCTGCGGGTTCGTGCCGAGGAAGTTGCCGTGCTCGTCAAAAGTGTCTGCATTCATGGTGTAGTCCTTTGACGTAATCAGCCATTTCGAGTTGTCGAAATGATCATAGCCACGGTCATACTCCACGACATCCTCAGTGCCGCTGCCCGGTCGCAGGAAGCCGATGGTCAGCCCCCAGTCGTGATGCTGCAAAGGCGACTGTCCGTCGTCGGTCTGCGTCGGGTCGTAGCACTCCGCCATACACAATTCATACACAATGTCGATGCTGCCCCATTTCGTCGATACAGGATTAAGTATCTTCTTAATCAGGAACTCATGCTCCATGTCCTCATCCACGAATGGCACCAGCAACGGGTCTTCCTGCTCGGCATAGTTCTTGCCGCGATAGGCTACATCGTTGACCTGTATCGGCTCAAAACTTGAAACAAATTCCTTGATGTAGTCTTCGTTCTCCTTGGAACAGTCACCTATCTCTACACCTTTATTCTGACCTACCTCAAACACGGCAGGGCGTAATTCAGTCGTAGTGCTGGCATCGCTTGACACCTTGATACGGAAGAAGTCGCCAGTCTGCATGTCGCAGTAGCCCGTGCGGTTGCCAACATCAATATTGTTGGTTACTTCATCATAACTGGCAAACTTGGTATAGCCCTGCGGGTAGTCGCAATAGTCATATACGGTATCATAGTCGCGCTTGCCGTATCGGATATAGTCGCGCTGCTCCTGTTCGTCGCTCTCAGCGCTGTACTTCATTCTGATGCCAGTAATCTTTTCGGTCTTTTTCTTCATGCTGAGCACTTTGCCCTTGAAGTGAATGGGAGGCTGCTGGTCACGGAACATGTCACGCAGCAACTTCACCGTGACCTTGTTGATCTCGGCATCATAGCAGAAGCGCACACCGAACGAGTTCTCCAACGACTCAATGACCTCGGTAACGTTCACGTCAGGCCAGTTGTCGCTGTTGGCATACATATTCATTACCGTAGCCGTCATCGAATTGACACTGACCTCATACGAGCGGAAGCAATCGAAATAATATTCTGGTTCCAAAGAGTTAGGAACTATAAAGTTAGATGCAGCACCCGTACCCCAATCATAGTTTATCTTGATGTTCCCCTGGCCATCAGTCAGGTCTGTAGATACCAACCGGTTGTTTAATCCGTGGTCGCCAATCACTCGCCACGAGTCCCACTCGCCTGCATTCAGAGTGATTTTCCTGATGCCCTTATCAAGCATGCTATATTCATCTGGTCTGTTGTCCTCCAAATGAATCTTACCACCGCAACCGCGACTTTCAAGCCAGTTATTCACCTGTTCCTCGTTCGAAAGTGTTACATCGCCTTTTGGTCGTGCATCATAATGACACTGAGTAGAGAAGAATGCCAGATAATTAAAGTCCTCTATGCTGGTCAGTGCCGTCATATCATAGGCCACGCCCAACTTCTTGAACAGACACTCCAGGAAGTAAGCCACATAGAAGCACAAACCACTGGCAGGACGGTTGGCATCCAGCACCCAGTACGGCGACTTGTCCTCTTGTATCTCACGCTTACGGTCACTGGCGGGAACTATCTCGTCACTGGTTTCGCCAGTTGACTTCTCGTCCTCCATCTTCACCTTATGGTGAGCGTAAGCAATACGACTGTTGCAATACTTGGCGGCTGGATAAGGTTGCGATGTGTTGATGTATGTTGTCTTGACGCGCGGTACCTTGACGGTGATGTTTCCTGTAGCATCCTTGTTAGGATTAGGATATATCTTGGTGGCCAAATTGCTGTCAGTAGCAGGATCGGCTTCGTGCGATGCGTTTTCGTAACACTCACCAGGGAATGAGTAACCAAGAGCAAAAGGCTGGAACACTTCATCGAGCACGGTCGGCTTCATCTTGATCTCATAGCCCTTCACATAGCCAGGGTCTTGATAACAACTAACGTATGGACGCAGTATTTCAATGTAGTTCACCTTGACATTCACGTCGCCAATCTTTTCACCAATCAGTATGTCCTCTGGTATTTCCACGTCGCGGCATCGCATGTCGGCTATCATGTCCTTGAAGGTGCGGTTTGTGGCGTCGAAGTTCACGGATAATGAACCCTTCATCACCACATCTTCCTGCACCTTCATCACAGCATGACGAATATGAATGCCGTCCATATAGAACCCGTACTGCTCGCCTTCCACGTCGGTAGCACGGAGCGTAGAGTTGACGTCATCCATATTCTTGATGATATGCCTGTTTTTGTCGTAGGGCAACTCAATGGGCTGACTAAACATCTCGACGTCGTTGAACATCGGGTTTTTCTCAGTGACATTCAGGCTGGTGTCGGGCTTCAGTGCCAGCTCGCCGTTCTTTCCTATAATTGCTAAGTGGCTGTGCATATCTTTTTATTTCTTATGTTTCAGTTTTTCCATTTCTGCTGCCTCGTCGGCCATCATTTCCAGCTGCTGCAGAGTGACGCCGTAGGGCTGGTCGTCAACGGCCTGGGCGGAGAGGCCGCCGATGTACTTCTGGATCGTGGCGGTGACGCGGTTGTAGAAGTCCCACGGGGTGTCCTGCTGCTGGGGTCTGCGCTGCTTCTTGCCCACGGGCTGCTGCTTGAAAACCTTGGGGAACTTCTTGGCGAGCATCGACATCAGTGACGACCACCAGAACAATATCACTTGCCACTTCACGGGCGAGAAGTCAGCGAAGAGGTCGGCGGTGACATCGGCGGGGGAACCGCTGACCACAGGGGCGGGCTTGAACAGCACTGCCAGGAACTCGCGCTGGGCGCTGGTGGCGTCGAGGTGGGCATTGGTGCGGCGCATGTACTCCTGCATCCAGTCGGTGAGCCAGCGGTACTCGCGCCACGTGTAGCCATCGAGTAGGGGAGGGGGGCCCTGTAGATGGATGATGGCTGATGGATGATGGATGAGTGCTCTTCCCTCTTCCTTCTTACATCTTACATCAATCTCTGGGTAGGGGAACATGAAGATGGTCTTGTCGGACTTCTCGTCGTCGAGCCACGAAAGCATCTGGGTGATCGCCAGCAGCTGACCCGTAGAGATGGGGAAGTCGCCCTCTTCCTTGGAACGGCTGACGATCCACACGCCGTCGGCAACGTCTTCCTCTTCGGTGTTTCGATTTTCCGAATTTTCGACGTTTCGACCGTTTCTGACGACGTGCAGGTTGTTGACGGCCAGCACCACGTCGAGCTTGACGCGGCTCCAGTCGAACGGGTGGTAACGACCCACTCGCTGCTGCTCCTGGATGATGGCGGCGGCAATCATCTCCAGCTCGTCGGTGGTACACTGGTTCCACGACTTCGGCAAATGCAGGTCGATATGTATGGTCTTTGCTTCGAGCATAAATACTTTGAGTTTCACGATGGCAAATTTACCACCTTTTATATATTATATGCGGACATCAGGGCGCTGACGCTAATTGATAATTGAGAATTGATAATTGAGAATTACCCCGCCGGCATCACCAAGAATCCCATCCTTGTCCTGAAGAATTTCACGCCGATATACAGCGAATCAAAAGCATCTGTGATATCCGTTCGGGTGGTCAGTGGGTTCTCTTCGCTCTCGGCCAACTTCTCCTGACTTTTATCCTTCTTGATGACCTTCGCCTGGCCGTTGTACGTCAGCTTGATGTCGGCCAGTTCCATAGCCATGATGAGCGCTTCGTTGTGATCGGGAGCGCGATTGATGCGTATCTGAGGCACAGAGAAGCCTGCGAGGGCTTCGTTGATGACCTTATATTTTTGGGTATGGAGCATAGGCACACCCATGTCCGTTCCAATAACTTCCCAACCGTATTTCTGCAGGAGGGAGATAATGGTATCTTTGAAGTCGATGCCACCCTCGATGGCGTAGGGTTTGAACTTCGACGTACTATCATAATAATAATAGACGGTGCGGTTCTTCTGCTGATGCGGACGATAGTAGTGGTGCCAGTCCTCGACCAGCGCGTGCAACTTGCGCTCGTACTGCACGTACATCGACGTGAGGATGTTCAGGCAGTCGCCGTTGGCCGTGGGGTTCTTATACACCTGACCCGTAACCATGCAGTTGAAGTTCTTACCATAGTCGAAGGCGATATGCAGGGGGAGGTTATCCAGGCAGTCTGCATCCTGCGTACAGTCATCGACCTTGCCCAGTCGGGCGAAGTCGTAGGTCTCGTAGTCCTCTTTGTATTTCGTACCAGCCTTAACGTACTCCGAAGTGGCCACATGGACTGACTTGTCGATGCACGGGGCATCGTCGGGTATATAGCCGTGGATGTTCTCGATGTCAAGATTGGTGTAGAAACCGTCGTTGGTCTTCGACTTCTTCTCGTTAAGGATAGATACGGAGAACAACCCAGGGCTAAGGTCACGAAGCATTTGGGCGATGTACTCAAAGCCAACGATATCGGCATTGTCGAGAGTGCTGGCCCGCCAACAGTAGAACGCCCATGCGCGGAGCTGCTGGATGCGCTTCAGGTAGGCATTGCCAGGGATGGAGAGTTTCATCAGCGCGAACTGGTCGTCCTTGGTGATAAGGAACTTGCGGTTGTAGAGCAGTTCGGCATCATCCTGCGATATCAGTTTGTATGCCACGAGCATATCCACACAGCCCTTTGAGTCGGCAATGTAGTGCTTGGGGATGATGCGGTACGGACCCTCGCGCTTGGTGACGGCATCGTAGAGCGCTTCTATCTCGGCCTTCTTGTCGGGCGTGACCTCCACCATCTGCCGCCTCTCTTTCTTGGCATTATAGAGCAGGTCGTTGTACTTGATGACGTCGCGCCCAAAGGCTTCCAACTCGTCCTGTATCTGCCGGTAGGTCATATCGGTGAAGGGACCGAGCGACGGGTGGTCTTTCAACTTGTCTTCCTCCTGCTCCAGCCACGACTGTTTGAGCGTGAGGGCGGCATCAGAGACGAAGTAGGTGCCACAATAGAACGGATTGCCCTCGCGGGTGAAGGCGGTATCGCCAAAGGGATGCGTCTGACCAGAGATGGCTGGCATCAGTTCCTCGTAGATTTTCTGCTTCTTGGCAAAGCGGCACTCGTCGAAGATAGCATGGTTGAACGTGAACGAGTTGGCACTGGCCACCTGCGCCATCGAAATCATCTGCCAGATAAAGCCGTTGGCAAACCAGATCGCATCGGAGTAGTTCTTCATGTTGGCAATGGGCTTCGGCACCCACGAAGGCGGCTTGCCAGCGCCGTAGTGCGTGCCCTCTGTCAAGCCATAGAAACGGCTCATGGCCGTCAGGGCACCAGGGATGAGCTTGCAATAGAGCTGGGCACGCGAGATACCACCCCAAGCGCCCATGCCCTGCGGCATCGACTTGCCCACCTGAAACACGCGGTCGCCGATACTCTCTGTCTTGCCGACACGACGCGAAGCCACACCACGCACGTCGTGAGCGCCGATGATGTGGTTCATGCGCTGCGGTCGGTTCATGTAAATATCTATACTGTCTGCCATAATTTAAGTGAAAAATGAAGAGTGAAGAGTGAAGAATTTGCTACCGCTACTATCCCTTACGTCGGGCGAAGATGCACGGCTCCCCCGTCAACATCGAGCAGGTCATCTGGAAGCCTGCCATTGAGAGGTCGTCAAGATAGAGTTTCAAGGGGTCGCCCAAGCCACAGACGTAGGCTTTGAAAACCTCGCGCAATCGGGCATCGTCAAACTGTTCGTAGCCAGTGTCGCCCTCTTTGCAGGGAGCATAACCGTTGATGAAAGCTGAAATCTTCTGCTCTACGACGAAATCGCGCAGGCTGATTTTCTCTACCTCCGGCTCCAGGCTGCCGCCATCGCCACCTTCATCGCCCTCAGTCTGCTTACGGGCACGCTTCTCTACGGCATCCAGAAAGTCGTCGAAGTTGTCGAACGACTCCCAGCCATCCTGATTCTTGTTCTTACGTCTCTTTGCCATAGTCTTTATCTTGTTTTATATTGTTGTTACGCTTGCCATTTTCAGCCCCTTTTCAGGCCGATTATTAGTCGGCATGGTAGCCCGATTATTAGTCGGCCCTACCCCCCGATTATTAGCCGCCCTTTTCAGCCCCTTTTTCCGACCACGGATTGAACGGATTTAAAAAAGTTCCAGTTGCACGGCCTGCTGTGCCGACGGGTGGTTTATCCAATCGAGCGTGGTCTGTCCGCTCCAGCCCTTGCGCCACACCCACCAGGCGTAGCTGACTGCCGAGCCGCCTCCGGCTATCATACCGTCGAAGTCGGCGTTCTTGGCACACAGCACGCGCTCCGAGCATTGCAGCACCAGCACAGGCGGCGTGACACCGAAGATGCGCTGATAACGCTCCTTGCCCTCGGCAAACGTGGTCTTCAGGAACAGACACAGCAGGCCGTCCGTTGGCAACAGTCGCAGGGCGTGCAGCACGTACTCCGTGGCGTACTTGTAGGGCGGGTTGGTGACGATGGCCGTGCAGCCCTCGGGCATCTCCTTCTGCTCGAAAAAGTTTACCCCCCCCAGTCCGTAGCCACGGTCTATGAGGTCGGTGCTTACCACATGGTAGCCACGCTGCCGTAACCGCTCGCTCAAACAGCCGCTGCCGCACGACGGCTCCCACACACCCTGCGGCAACTCCACATAGGGGTAGTCGCACAGCAGGTCGATGGCCACGGGGTCGGTAGCGTAGAAGTCGTCCGTCTCGCGCTCCTTCTCCGTGTGGTTCGATGCCCCCAGCGTCTTGAAGATGCTCGCCCCGTTTCCCGTCCAGTCTTTATTGTTGCTCATTCAATTCGTGAAATTCGTGAAATTCGTGGTTCCTAAAACCCACCTATGTCGGTGGTTGGAGCATTGATGTCGCGGAAGTGGCTGCGCAGTTCGCGGATGGCGGTGTCGATGGCTATGCCTATCTGCTTGGGGGTGTAGCCCATGTCGCTGAAGCCGATGTTGCCGCGACGGTATCGCTGCAACTGGTGCAGTATGCGCACCGCCTTGGCACGCTCCGTCTGCTTGCGGTGTATCTCCACCGCCGTTATCTCGTCGCAACTGTGCAACAGGTCTGCCGCCTGCTGCAAAAGTGTGTTCGCATGTTTCATCATTCTTTACTGATTAAATGGGTCGTAAGTATCGGGGTCGTCGGTGGGAGTGGCATTTCCAACGACGGAATTGCTGGGCACGGTTTCTTCCTCATCGTCGTCGTCGGTGGCCGAAACAAACACGCCGTCCTCGTTCTCTATCATCTCCTGCACGTCCTCGAACTTGGCGCCAATCTTCTTGGCAAAGGCACGCAGTTCTTCATCGGTGTAGTTTTTGCGGTCTGGCTTAATGATAGAGATATCGCCCGTGATGTTGCGCTCCACGCCAGGCTTCAGTGCATCGGCAGGGTTCTGCTCGTCCTTAAAGTCGTTGTTGATCTTCTCCAGGTTGCGCTGTGCCTCACGCATGGCGGTGACGTTACCCGTCTTCTTTGCAAAGCCGATAAGCCACTCGATGTTGTCCTCGTACATGGCTCGCTGGATGTGGTTCTTGGCCACCGACAGTCGGCCTACCAACTGGTTGACCACATAGATGTCGTTGGAAATCTCTGTCTCGCGGCGGGCACTGACCACACCCGTCTCTGCATTGCGGGTAATGCCAAGTGCCTTCACCATCTCCTGAGCTTCCTGACTGCCCAGCGCAGCATTCTGCATCAGCATGGCATAGTCGCGGGCGGCGATGTTCTGTACCATGCGACGGATGTTCGCACTCTTGTTCTGCAGCCACAGCGAGTAGCACTCCAGTGCCAGACGGGCACGGAACTGTCCAGGCAGCGGCATGTTCATACGGGCGAGGTCCACCTGTCCGTAGGTCCACCGCACAACCTTGTCGATATAGTTAGCTGATGGCTGGCTCATTTCTTACTCTTTTTAGTGGTTGTGGTTTTCTTGGTTTCCTTCTTAGTTCCCTTCTTTTTGTCAGCGACGGATTGCAACGCCACACTCTGATCTTTAGTCAGAGAATCGCTGACCACGGTGGGCTTCTTGTGATTGGCTTCGTAGTCCTCAATGGCGGCATCGACGATGGGGCGATACACCTTGGCTTCCTCCTCGCCCAGCAGCTCCATTAGTCGCTGATATCGCTTCTCCATCGTCTCAATGCGCTGCTTCACGTTCGGCTTATCCTTGCGCTTCAGGTAGCGCAGCAGGTCGCTCACCTCCTGCTTCTTCTCCTCATCGGCCTTCATCTTTGCCGCATATTCTGGGTTCTCCTGCTCGATGATGGTCTTGATACGCAGGTCAAGGTCTGGCGACTTCACCTTCTCGTAGTAAGGTCGTGTGATATATTGGATCTTCTCCACGTCAACACCCTTGAAGCGGGCTTTGAAGCGCTCTACAAACGGCATGTCCAGGTATAGCCGCTTGTGCAGCACCGCCAGTTCCTCGTCCACGGCCTGATAGATGGCAAGGTAAGCCTCCGTAGCCTCCTTGGCCTGCTGGGCATACGGCTCGATATCCTCTGGTTTGGCGCCCATATCGGTCATCGTCTTGGCACGCTCTGATGCGCTTTCGCTGGTAACACGAAGTGCCTGCACCGTCTCTACCCGCTTCGCCAGTTCGGGGCTCAGCATCCACGCCAGTTGGTTCAGGTGCAACTTGTCCTGCGCCATCCGCATCTCGTAGCTATCGCTCATCAGCTGGGCGCAGGGGGAGACTGCGCCTTCTTTTGTCGATATATCGTTATTTCGAGATTTCGATATATCGATGCCGCCAGTGTGTTCGGCGGTTTCCCCGCCGAATAACGACGGGCTTATCTTTTCCTCCCTTGCCCTTCGTGCATCGCGCTCCGCTTTCAGTTCCGCATTGTTCTTCTCGCGCTGTGCCTCGCCATTGACCACCTCCAGGCCGAGCATCTGGGCAATCAGACGGCGCTTGCGGGTTTCAGGACTGTCGTCGGTAGGTATTACTACCTCGCCACGCTGGCGGGCGGCCACCTCTTCGTTGGTAGGACGGCCACGGCGACGCAAGGGCGCACCAGGCAGTACCACCGCTACGGCACGGCCACGCTCGTCGGTCATCGTCAGACCATCGGCCAGCAGTCCGTTCACCTTTTCTATATATAAAGGCAGACGGTAGGCACGACGGTCGTAGTCGCCAAAGCGCAGCGCCTTGGCTACGAAGTCCTGTGCAAACTGCCATGCGCCCAACAGCGCAAACAGCCGGTGCATCATACGATGGTCGTCTGCCGTCCACGCGGCGCGGTTGTCCTTGGCCAGCTGCGCAATGCGCTCGCCACTCTTGTTTAATACGTCTGAGAAGTCCTGCACCCAACGCAGCTGCTCCTCGGTATTCATTTCGTTGTAAAGTTTCTGTGTAGTCATAATCTATCGCCTAATTAGTTGTTTTTCTGCGTACAAAGTTAAAACAAAGTGAAAATACCTGACGGACACAAATTCATGCAATAATCATCGTTATGATAAATAGAAACAAAAAATAAGAGGGTCGTCGCGACTCCCTTATTCTTCCATTAAGTGTGATTAATTACTAACCTTAATAACTAAAAACCTAAAACTATAAATATTACTATTAACCTTAAAACACCATGAGAGCTCGCTTGCCCTTGGACTTTCTAACAATTTCTATCTAAACAAATACTTTATATTCTAATCCAAATGCTCGTTGTAGGGTTCGATGTCTGCACGCTCGGTCTCTACGTCGCTGTTGTTGACGGAAGACGGCTGCGTGGGCTCCAGACCCTTCTGGATGGGCTCGCCATCCTTGCCGTACTTCTGCGTGAACTTACAGGCGAACACAATACCAGCGCCGATGCCTATCAGGTAGCGCTCGACGAAGATCCACCAGTCATCGGCCACGATACCATAATGGTCGAATACCTCGTGTACGGCGATGGCAGTACCGCTCATCAGTCCGCCCAGCCACATGAGCCGCTTAAAGAATATCGGCATGGCATTGCGCCAACGTGACTGCAGTGTGTTCCAGAACTTCTTCATAGCTTACTTATCATTCTTGCGACGGTTATTGTTATTCTCGCTACTCTTCACTTCTGCCGCCAAAGTGCTGACTTCGGCAACAACCTTGCCCATCTCCTTCAGCACCTCGACTTTCAGATCGGTAATGCTTTTCAGGATGTCGTCCTGCTTCTTTGATTGCGAGTCCTGACGCTTCTGCACAGACTCCAGGTCTTTTTTTAAGTCGTCTACCGTTGTCTTCAGCACGGCCACCTCCAACTTCAACTGATGGATATATCCAACATAAAGAGCAATGGCTGGCAGCAAGGCTGTCAGCAGGTATGGCCAGAGATCGTTCATAATTGCGTTCATGTCTGCTAATGTTTTTTACGATTGCAAAGTTACGAAAAGTTGATTTTCCTTGGCTGACACTATTGCCAAAGGTCTTTATACTCTTCGAGCCACTGGTGGTAGTCTTTCTCCTTCCACGAGCCGTGGCCAAAGTGCAGGGCGTAATCTTTCCAATGGAAGTCGTTGACGGGCAGACCACAGCGCACACACTCCTCGTAGAGCCATGCGCCGGTATCGTAGCGGTTGTTGGGAAACTTGTGACTCAGTGCCCACATCTTATCGCCATTGAAATAGCGGATATGGTGCTTGCTGAGCATCGGCACGTTAATCCAGCAGAGGAATGGGCGCAGTACAGTGGGTATGCCGTTGGCACACTGCTTCACGCGCCCAGCTGCAGCATAATGGCTGTTGGCTATCGGGGCAATGTCGCGGTGAATCAGTACGTCAGAGTCCATCAGGATAAAACCTGTGGGCAGGTAGTCCATCAGCCAGTCAACGCTCATGGTGTGCTTGGCCGAACCGTAGTTTGAACGGTTGCGGTCGTTGTCCTCGCGGTCGGGATATGACTCCAGCACCTCGTTGAAATTGATAATCTGACCACGGGTGTTGTCGATGACCTGCACGTTAATCATCTGATAGGTGAACGGCTTCTGGTCGCTGTTATCAAAAACGATGATGCGACAGCCAGGCGTCTGCTTGTTCAGCGAGAGGATGGCGGCGCGTGTCAGTTCGGGAGTGTTATAATGCACAATGGCAACGGTCAGTCCGCGGGCGATGTTCTTCTGCGCTTGTCGCTCCAGGTTGGCCTTCTCTGCCGTCTGACGGTTATACTTCCAGAACCTGCCGTCGTATTTGCGGTTAAAACAGAACATATCCCTGTCACCCACACCCGTCTGACATTTCTTCACCACCCATTCCTCGATGCTCTTGGTGACGTAGTGCTGCAATACGGCCACGCTGTAGTCTATCTCCTGGAAGGGCGACTGCTCGCACGGCCTGCCGTCGGGTCGGCAGCAGGGCAGGGGTGTCTCGGGCAGGTGTGGATTACGGAATGTCACCTCGTCCAGTCCGCCGCGCACGATACACTTCACATGCTCGTTCTCGGCATGATTCCAATATTGCACCTTCAGATTCCTGGGCAGCGGTTTGGTGAAGCGCTCCAGCACAGGACGGGGCGAGTTTCTCACCTTTTCGTTGTCGCCATAGCACTGCCAATTAATCAGCACGCAGTCGGCCATCCGTGGCAGCGAGGCGAGGAAAATCTTCACCGTGGCCGGCGCATCTCCGGCAGTTTTTGTGTGCAAGAACAGAAACTCATCGAAATCAAAGAAGGCGAGCCAGTCGTATTCTTTCGACAGGCGTTGGTAGGCGTCGTTGTAGGCTGAGCGCTGCGCCCGCTCTTTATCTCGGTAGTCGATGATGGTGACACGATTCTTAGCGACGAAATCGCTGAGCACGGTTTCAAAGTGCTCCTCACCTTCGTGGTTGTTATCATATATATAGATGTGGTCGAAACCCAGGGCGAGGTGATGGTTGACCCACTCACGGGCATACTGGTTTTCGCGCCGACCGATGGCTATAAGTGCTGTCTTCATAAGCGTTTCATTATTTCGCTGCGGATGGTGGCAGCAAGGTTGGTGATGTCGTTGACGGAGTTGTTGTCGTTGATGCACAGCAGGCCGTCGGCAGTGCGGATGGCCTGGATAATGTCGTTGACGTCGGCATCGACAGAGAGGTAGGTGCGCGGGGCACGGTGGTCGATGTACTGGCCGGAGAGGATTTGGTACCAGGAATAGATGTACTGGTTGAAGTTCTGCGGCAGACGGAAGCGCGTCACGCTGGCTTGCATCTGCTTGGGCCACCGCTGCCAAAACAGTTCGCAAGTTGCTTTCACCATAGGCACGACGTTATGACCTATGCGGAGCCAGTGGTCATCAAAGCACTTGTCGAAGTGCGAGGCCACGAAGTTCAGCCCGTTCATACACGCCACCTGAAAAGCTCGCTCAGGATTGAACGGCTTCTCCCTGTAATGCAGGCAGGGCAGACCGTCGCGGTAGAAATCCTCCACGGGCATTGGCGCAATCGGGAACATGTCGTCGTTGCCATAGAGGAAATACGGAGCAAGGTCTGGGATGTTGTTCAGGTACATCTCAATGGCGCGGCTGTTGAACGTCGGCAGCACCTCTTTCGGCATGATGTCCTTGTGATACACCACATGAACGCCATGCTTCCCCACCATCCACGGCTGAACCTGCGAGGGTCTGGCCAGTATCACATGGATAGTCCTCACCCACGGCAGGTTCTTGCGAATGCAACGGATGAGCAACTCCTCCGTGCCCCACGAGCGGTAACGAACCTCGCCCGCAGCATTCTCTCTGAAGCCACGGGCGCCGTCCAAATCAGCTTGCCATTTACGGTCTTCTGGAAAGACCATCGGTACTACATAGTCTACTTCTATTTTCATATCGCCTTGCTTTACGTGACAAAGGTAACACCTTTTTCGTTCCCTGAACGGACAAGAAAACAGCCCCACGGCTACTATCCGTGAGGCTGCAAACAAACTACCAAATACTAAAAAATGTATTTCCTTATAGAAACCGTTTTGTTTCTTACTCCGAAGAACCGTCGTCTGCAAGCAGTGAATCCCAACCGCCTTCTGCTGAAGGAGCAGTCACGAACAGGTTGGGGTACTTCACAGGACCTATAATGAAGTTCACGGTCGAGATACGGTCGTCAGCGGCAGCGGCACCCGTGTCGGTGGTAGCACCGCCCTGGTCGATACGAACCTTCTTGTTGGGGTCGTACAGAATCTGTGCGTCGCCGGAAGGATCGGGGAAAATGGCGAACCAGTCGAGGTTGTTCAGGGCGCGAAGAATCTTGGAGATCTTCTTGTCAACACCGTCGAATACCATCGTACCCGTGATGTTGTAGCCTTTGCGCTTACCCTGACTTTCGCCGGCAATCTTCTGGGCTTCCTCTTTCAGGTCAAACTTGTATAGACCCTTGCCGGCCTTGAAGGCAGGAGTGGTATAGGTGTCGTCGGTGGCCGTCATCGGAGCAGTCAAGTCACCACGCAGGCCGATATACACGACCTCGCCAAGACCAGCCAGGTTCTCCAAGCACTCTTCAGCTGCGCTGTAGTGCATCAGTGTGGGGCAATTTACTTGTGGCATAGTTGTATTCCTTATTTAATTGTTTCTGTGTTGGAAATTAGAATAAAGGGGAGGGAACCCTGGCGGGCGATATGAGACGCACGGGTTCCCTTAACCCCTTCCATGAGTTTACTCGCTCGAAGAGCTGCTGGCTGTTGCCTTGAAGAAGGCCGTCAGAGCACCAGGATTACCATTGGTGACAATGGTGCGGGTGGCATCGGTCACACCGTCGCTCCACTTCTTGAACTCAGCATCTGCTGCAGGAACAGCGGCGAGGGTCAGTGTAGTGTTGGCGGGGTACTCCTTGTTTGGATCAGGAGTCTGGCCGTTGATGGTCACAGAACCGAGGGTGTTGTCGTTGGCTGTTACCACGAAGTTGTCCTTCAGGTAGTCGCCCTGGAATACGATACCCTCCTGCAGTGT
>Ga0256404_1007394_pt1 | contig 17422 bp, 13 predicted proteins | sample RumenRJG_01DNA_FD_185990 | JGI IMG/M metagenome (GOLD analysis project Ga0256404, IMG submission 185990) | Bovine rumen microbial communities from Lethbridge, Alberta, Canada - RJG_01 | ecosystem: Host-associated > Mammals > Digestive system > Stomach > Rumen | place: Canada: Alberta | collected...
AGCTTTGCAGAACTTAAATGATTATTTTCACACTCATATATAAATTGAGGTAAAACTCAATTCTTAATTTGATTTGTTTTTTAGCAATTTGTTTAAGATGCTGTGAAGCATCCTTTACATGTTCAAATTTTTATAAGTTTTATTATTAAAATCGAAGAGGGGGTACTGTGAAGTCCCCCCCCCCTTTTTTTTTAGTCTCCTTCAACTCCCCTCAAGAGGGGGGAGCCTCTCCCCTTCCCTCAATGGTCTTTACACTCCCTTCGTGTTACTTCCCTTTGGTCAGTGGGTCTTCGACAAATCTCCCCCGTTCCCGGGGGACAGAAACCCCAGTGGGGAAGGGAGTACCAACAGCTTGAGTTCATTGCTAAAAAAACATTACCCAGTTTTGATAGCCTTGGGTAATTTTTATCATTTACTGAAGTATTTTATATAAAGAAAAACAAAGAAAACACCTTCAAAGGTTTTCATTTCTACGAAATGATTGTGCTCTTAAGATGCTAATCAGAAAGCAAGCTTTCATTAGCATCTTTCAATCACAAGCCTTACTGCTGAAACCTTTTCAGAGATAAACCACGGCATCTCGTGCCTGTAAGAACCCTAATCTGAATTTGAATTTAAGAGTTACAAATTTGAAATTGGTTGCGCAAGCACAATTACAAATTATGAGTTTTGAATTATGCTATCAAGAAACGCAACCAGTTAGTTAGCCCTTCCCTACTGGGGAGGGATGGGAGAGGCTTCCTACCGGAGAGGTCGGGAGAGGCTGTTTTTCTCCGTATAATTATCGTGTAATTATATCGTTAATAAAAGAATAATTATTTTGAAGAAAATGTGAACTTTTTGCAGCAAGGAACTCATCCTGTTGGTTAGCCCTCTCCCTTTGGAGAGGGATGGGAGAGGCTTCCTACCGGAGAGGTCGGGAGAGGCTGCTAAAAAAAAGGAGGCACATCACTGTGCCTCCTAAATACTTCGCAATGGGCACGCTTGCCCATAAAAGAATATTTTATTAAATTATTCGATAAAATAGCGTCTCGCGACGCCTTATTTAAAATCGGCATAGCCGATAATTTTTTCATTATTCAACCGAAGGTCACTGACCAAGCAGAAGTAAAGATGTAAATATTTAAAGCGCTCCACGCTTCATTTCTTCCCGTTGATCAGAGGAACTTTTCAATGTTCAATGTTCAATCTTCAATATTCAATAGCGAAGCTTGCTTCGCGCATAGCTCCCACATTCGTAATTCATCTATCACCCTGCTGCGCTCAGTGTAACCTTGTTTCACAATTACCTTAGTGTAGTCGCCTGTCACGTCTATCATCTGCCACCATGTTTCATCAATACAGCTCACAAGTTTTCGTCTTATGTTGAACGAGCTAAATTGTCGCAGGTGTCCTAAATACGAATTCATCACCGAAGCAAACTTCTCAACCACATCCTCAATAATATCAGGATTGGCAAGAGCCACCTCATTCCAATTGGCAACAGCATCAAAGGCAAAGCCCACACTTCTTCGGCTTGCATATATTCGTCCTGGCATTATGTGTCCACCAATAAACGAAAAGCCCTTAGTGTAATGTTGCAGATAATGCTTCTTTGGGTGCATCACCAGCCCCATATCACTTAGCTTCACTGCAAGCTTTGCTCTTGTCTGCAACAACACCTCTTTCTTGTTGTGAATAGCAACCACATCATCAACATAGCGTCCGAAATACCTTATGCCACACTCCATAACAAGAAACTTATCAATCTCATCAAGATATAGCGACACCGTAATCTGGCTTACCAAGCGTCCAATGGGCAACCCATGCTTACCATCGCTGAAAAACAAACTCTTCTTTGGAGGCAGCCCATTCCAGTATTCTTTCGGGCAGCGTCTCACACAATGCGTTTCCGGTCGGTCGTATATTATTGTCCACAGCAAATAGATTATCTCCATCTTATCGTCACCATGATAGAAATACTCTAAGAACCATGCCGCCTTACTATATAGTCGTTCTTTCGACATACTCATAAAGCACGATTCAATATCTTCCTTCATCACCCATGCATCCACAGTGTAGTTGTTCGTACACTCCTTCACGGCATCAGCCACAAAGTTTATCCCATACGAAGTGCCCTTTCCCTTGCGTGTTGAGAAATTCTCGTCAAGCAGAAAACCCTCTAGCAGCGGTTCCATCACATCAGCCACTACATGGTCGCCCACTCGGCTTTCAAACGATGGAGCAAACACCTCTCTTTTCACAGGTTTCTCCACTATAAACACAATACTTCTCTCTGGATGATACGTGTGGTTGTTCACCTCATCGCATAACGCTCTACATCTGCTTTCGTATTCCGCCTCAAACTGCAGAGCATTCACAGTATCACCTTTTCCCGCCTTACATCTTTTATATGCCTCCAACACATTTTCAAGTTTCAGTTTCCCTAAAGACATCTGGCACCATTGCTGTTGTGTCTGTATTGGATATGGTGTTTGTGGCAGTTTCACTTTCTGCAACTCTGTCAAAGATCTCCTCACGTGTTTTGTTTTTTACTTGTAGAATATAGTTTCGTAGGTCGTTAAGAAAAGTCATACACTCCATTGGAGTCTTATTGGCAATATCATAGTCAATGATTAGCTGCTCAATATCGCTTTTCACCGCCTTTATCTTTTTTCTCACCTTGCGGGGTTCCATCATCAGTTCTGGATTGTCAATAGCTACCAACTTTTCATCCACACTGGTGTCAACACCCTTTATAACCACCATTGAGCCATCAACCTCACTACTCACCACTTCACCGCCTCGTTCCTGCACCAGTTTAAGAATGTTATTCAACACCTGGCTGGGGAATCCCGCTCGGTAGTATTTTGTTCCGTCGCTCAACTGTTTCAGCTTCACCATGTAGCCCTTCAGGTGACCAAGGGCAAAGGCGCCTGCATTATAGCCATGATAAAATCGTCCATTTCTTACTAATATTACTTCTTTGTTCTCTTTTTCCTCCTGCTGTTTTATTATATCGAATATGTTCATAACACAAAGACCCCTCCCAACCTCCCCTTCTAAGGGGAGGAGTTCAAACTGTTGGCGTTTACAGTTGTCTTTTTTGAACGTATAATTATCGTTAATGACTCGTTAATTATCGTAAGCTCCTTGAGAGCATTGCTCGAAAAATTTTATTTGCACGCAAAGCGTGCGCTTCTTTATCATTTATCATTTATCATCTATCATTTAGCAATGTTTTGCATTGCGCATATTTAGCGCGATGCGCTGCGAACAAGAAGAACATGCAAGAACAGGCCTAACGCCTCGGTTATTGGTATTCGTGTTGGACTTAGCGTTGTTGCCGTTCAAGTTGAAATTGCCGTTGTTGTTCCAATTCACGTTGAACCCATTACTGGCAGAGAACTCGCTACTCCTCAAACCCGCATGTTACCCGTACATATACTTTACTTGGAAAACCTCCCCCGCCCCCTCCGAAGGAGGGGAGGAGATGCAAACAGACATCTCTCCAGCTAATATCTCTCCCCTCATGAGGGGAGTAAGGAGGGGTCTTTCCCAAGTCGGTAACCCATATTCTTTCTTGTCTGCTCTCTCTCGGAAACCGTAGTCGCCGAGACTCTGGCATTCCATCCCCTTATGAAGGGGAGGGTTAGGGTGGAGTTGGGGCACTTAAAAGAAGAACCGAGAAAACATCTCAAAAAGGTTTTCATTTCTTCGAAATGGTTGTGTTTTAAAGATACTAATTTGAAAGCAAGCTTTCATTAGCATCTTTCAACCACAAGCCTTACGGCTCAAACCTTTTTTTGAGAAAAACCTCGGTGCTTTGCACCGAAAACCCTAATTCTTAATTTTGAACCAAAGGGAAGTAATTTGGAATTTTGAATGTGGAGTTATTAATGCCTACGGCATTTCAACTACTAACTACTAACTCCTAACTCCTAATTCCTAACTCTTTAGAATTCTTCCACGCTGTGCACTGCTTTCCCATAGAGTCAACGAGCATAGCATATGGAATATATTGTTTCTCGGTGATAACCTTTTGCGCAACGCATGTTCTGAAGAGGGTGCGCAACACCACTATCTTGTTAGCAACATCTATCAATGCCTCCTCCTTGTCACTCTTTCGGTTGGCTTTTGTGATACCCTCCAGAATGTCGAGATTCAGGTTTATCATTCGCTCACCCAAGGTGTACCGATAAAATCGTTCAAATTTCTTCATCAGCATTAACTGCTGTTGCAGAAGTCGTTCTGCATCCCTATATATTTTTAACTGTTCTGAAATTGCCATTTTTTTCGACCGCCTTACGGCGGTAAACGATTCTTCGAATTCGGCAGCGGCTCTGAAGAGGGAGCCGCGCCCTATGAATTCGAAGAATTTTAATAGATGAATTATTAAATTGTTAAATAGTTAAAATGCAAGAACAGGCCTAACGCCTCGGTTATTGGTACTCGTGTAGGACTTAGCGTCGTAGCCGCTCAAGTTGAAACTGCCGTCGTTGCCCCAACCCACGGCGAACCCATTACTGGCAGAGAACTCGCTACTGGTCCAATACCAAGTATCATATTGACCGCTACTCCACGGCATTCCAAAGGATGGCGCCCATGAGCTACTACCTTTTGTAAAGATTCCCTCAAGAGCATTTTTATTTGCCTGTGATGCGCCACTTACATACCAGTAGTTATGACTACTTCCTTCTGTCCATGTTGAATTATTTGGATTATCAATGTTACCGCCAAGGTTCTTGGCAACCAAATAATACTGACCGATACTTCCGAGATACCAGCCTGAGTTCTTTACTGTACTACCTGTTGGGGCTGCATAGCCTGCAGAACCGCCTGAGGCCTCGCTTGAAGAAGAGCCTGTTCCTGTTGTCAATCCTATCTCGCTTGTACCGAAGTGGGTGGCATAATAGAAGCTGGGATAATTAACTTTAGAAAAGTCTGAGCGACTTACAACTACATTTGTCTTTGTGCGGCCATCAAGGTCGGCCTTTGCTGCTGCAAGAGTGGTTACGGCTGAATTTACACTTGCGCTGGCTGCGCCTATACCAGACTTACACCATGTGAGCTGGGCGCCAGCGCTTGCCAAAGCAATAGCATAGCCCGACTTATAGCCAGCAGCATTATCGGTTGAAGATGTTGTTGTTGAGAACACAACAGCTATTGGATGACGAGCCGCAGTAGCCGTAGGCATACTGTTGCTATGTGCAAACGAGCCATCAGAATACAGATAGTCGCCCACCTGCAAGGTGTACTGGGTGCTGCTGCCGCTTGTGGTGCGTGCGCTATATGCCGTCTGCTTGGTAGCAAGGCTGTTAGCTGCCACATTAAACGTGAGCGCATTCTCCCACGAATCGGTAAGTTCTGCTGCACTGTTTATGCTGGTGGCGGTGCCTGGCTTAACCCAGAAAAGATAATTACTTGTTGCATAGCTGTATGGCTGATAGCCGCCTGTGGCAAAGCTGCTGGTGGCAGTAGCTGTGCCGCCTGAGCCAACGAACCACTTATAATTGGCATCGGTGCTAAGATAATACTCCTGACCAATGTTCTTGGTGCCAAGGTCGAACTGTGCCAATCCCATGGCATGAACCATTTCAAACTGCATACTTATATTATCCGATACTGACACATAGCCCTTAGCTATCTGAAGATCACTGGCAAGGAATCCTGCCACAGTACTCTGGTTGCTTTGTGGAGCAAAGGCTGCAATGCCTGGCTCAAAAAACGATGTTGCATCGCCTGCTGTGTGAGTGGTGGCACGACTCATCATTTTGGCACCTGCTGTGCCGTTGTTAGCAAGCCCGGCACTGGTGTATGGGTAATACACATAATAATCATACTCTGGCGAGAATGTCACTGGTGTAGCTGCTGTCCATGCAGTGCCGTTATATGTGAGTTTCACATTGCTTGCAACAGCACTACCTGTAGAATTAACTACATAAAGTCCTGCCTCGTCGCCATTAGCATAGGCTGTCTTGGGCAGTCCTGCATGGCTTAGCGTTGGAAAGGCAATAGTGCCCAAATGCAGTTTTGTCACTGCCTCCGACGAAATGCGATAGGTTATTGTTTCGCCAGCCTGCCATGTTCTGCCACTAAGTGCATAGGTGAGCGTGTGACTGCTCAAACCATCGTTATACACCACCTCAATGCTTGCATCAGCACCAAAGGTTTGTGGTATAAGCATCAGCGATGTGTTTTCAGCAGTTGCATAGTCAGTGGCTGTTTTGCCGCTGAAGTTCCATCCACCGCCAATGGTAAGAGTGCCACTGGTGTAAATATTCTTTAAAGTGATGCTCTCTATGGTGCCAAGAAGGTCACTGCCCTTAACAAACTTCACTGTGGTGAGAGCATGTCCAAAGGTGAAGGTAACCCCCGAAGCCGAGTTTGTTCTGGTTTTACCTGTAGCTATAGCCGTTACAAGGTCAACCTGATTGGCAGGAGTTGTCTGCACAGCAAAATCTATTGTTGGTGCTCCCGAGGCTGATGATGCCGAAAGAGTTACACCTGTTCCATTATATGGAGCATAGGCATAGAAATCGAGTTTGTCGGTGCCATCGGGCCACAGATGTTCATCATTTGTCTGCCATGTGCTTCCACTCTTGCTCACCTGCTCGTTATACATAAAGTTAGGTGTTGTGGCAGAACCATCCGAAGCATAGCGATAGGCAAGCAATCCGAATGACGAAATATTTTCGGTGGTTGTTGCTGCACGCGAACCCTTCGAGATTCCCTCGAGATCCCTTCGAGATGATGTTGCCTCAACATAACTCTGCAGATACATCGGTTTGCCACCATAGCCCTCAGCCTTAATAGGTGCTTCAAAGCCTTCGTCAAAGGCTACAGCACTTCTACCAACAACACTATTGGCTGACGCCGACACATCTGCAACCTTGAACACTATCTTTGTGTCAGAGAGGTTACTGTTATCATACTCATAATCGCTGCACGATGATAGCAACACCAAGCCTGCAAGCGTATAGAATAATATCTTTTTCATAATAGACTGGTTTTCTATTTTGTCAAATCAATATCACGAATGTCTTCGGCACCCCAAGGAGTAACTGTTACTGTTGATGCTGCCACATTAGCCACAGCGTTAACACTCACTTGGAATGTGTATTTATAACCACTATGCATTTCCAGATTATGCAAAGGCACATATAGCGTGGTGCCGTTGTAATCGGCTGAGTGAAGAACTATCTTTATGAACTGGTCGGTGTCGAAACTCTGAGGTGGAATACATGCTTCGCCAACCTCGGTACCAAAACCCGTGTTTGCCTTTGGAGCAACAACAGTATTCATGATGATGGCTGCCTTGGCTGCCTGACTTTCCGTTGCAAGAGTGAGCATATTTTCACGTGTTGGCGAGTCGGCAATGCCTGCTTCAGTTGTTTTCTCAGGAGCAAAGGTAACCTGAGTCTGCACATCAAGAATATTCACCTCGGCACCAGCAAGGTCGTCGTCGGTGAACGCACCACTTGCTTTGAGCACTACCTCAACCTTTGAGAACATATGATAGAACTTCACTCCCACTCCGCCAGCATTGTAGGTAACACCCTTCTTAATACCATAGAGAAGGTCGCTTTCGCAATAGTTTGCTTCCAATCGCTGATCGTTGTGCACAGCAAAGGTGTAGCCTGCCGAAGGGAAGGCTGCATTGGCAGCAAACTGATAGCGGCCGTGAATGGCATATATGTCAATAGGAGCGTTGCCTTTGGGGAAATATTTCTCGGCACCATCGGCAAAGGTGAATGTTCCTGTGCCGCTGGCTGTGAGCTGCCAACTGTTTACCCAGTTTGCCTGTGTAGAACTAACATCAGCCCACGCATACACCACCTGTCCTGCCACTATCTGGTCGGTCTGGGTTGTTGCTCTCGACGATTCCAGCACCGACGAGAGTATTAGTGGTTTAGAGGTGTCTGCTTGCTGCGCAATGGTTGCTTCATCATTGGAACATGATGAAAAAGCTGCAACCGCCATTATCAGAATAAATATCTTAAACTTTTTCATATATGTATAGTTTATGAATTTTGTTTCGCAAGCTTTGCTTGCTTTTTATCAACCAACGGTCACTGACCGAAGGGAGGAAATTATATATGCCGTAGGCATTTAATATTCAATATTCAATTGCGAAGCGATTGCGCTTAGCTTACATTAACCTCAACCTGTGTAGGCACTGTCTCGTTCCATGGCTGCACTGTTGAAGTGATGTTTAGTTCAAAGAGCGATGATATGCTTATAACATATTCCACCAGCTTGCCTTGTGGCCATTCCAACTGCGAGAGTTCAGCAACAAGATTGTGGCTCACGCCCTTGGCATCTTCAAACACCACTGTTATTGTAGAACCATCGGTAAGGGTCTGAGGCATCACAAGATAAGGATCAGTTACCGGCACTACAACTTTGTTTGCCGACTCAGCAAGGCTTACCTCAACATTGGGACTGAGGGTTAGACTGCGCTGTGTGTTTAGCGATGCCCATCCTGTGCCAAAGGTGTAAGTACCTGCCGAATAATGGTTAGAAATGCTTATGCTCTTTATCGTTCCTGCTACACCTTCTGCGCTGTAGGTGAAATACAATCCGGAGAGCATGTGGTTGAACTCCAAGCCAACAACTGAACTGCTTGCGCTTGGCGTGTGTGCAGCACAGGCTGCAAGAATATCCACCTGATCGGCTGCTGCTGCAGGAACAGCGTATGTTAATGTTGGTGCATTACCAGCATTGTAGTTAAACACCTCAGATAGCGATGTTGGGTAATAAGCATAGAAATTTATCTGCGAACTGTAGGTTGGCCAGTAGTGCTTACTTGCTGTTTGCCACAACCCATTCTGATAGCTCACAGCCTCATTGTTGATAAGTGTTACAGGACTGCCTGCCTCTTCACTCACTGCCAGCACATTGAAGGCATCGGCATCGTCGCCCTCGGTAACCCATACTGATTTCAAATCAGCACGCGACAATACCCCCACCGATGGCGAAAAGGCTATCTTCTTATCAGTTTGCTGCACCTCATCGTTGCTGCATGATGTTATCAGTATGCCAATAATGGCTAAAAAAAATATCTTTTTCATACCCTTAGTTTACGGTTTACTGTTTATTGTTTATAGTTTACTGTTTACAGTATATTGTTTATTGCTGTGAAGTTTATTAACGACTAATTAACGGATGTCACCTTTCCCACTGAGGAGTTTTTTAACGTGTAATTATCGTGTAATTGAACATTAATTTGAATTAATTATTCTTTTATTAACGACTACATTAACGATTAATTAACGGATGCACTTTCCTCGAAGGAGTTTTTTAACGTGTAATTATCGTAAGCTCCTTGAGAGCTTTGCGCTTCTTTATCATTTTTCATTTGTCATTTATCCTTTAGCGACGAAGTCGCGCAGAATTACATTTCCACTTCACTCGATATTGTTGTGTCCCACGCCACGATAGTTGGTGTGATGGTGTTTTCAGCAATATTGATGGTGTAGGCATATTTCTTACCCATCTGCCAAGTAATGCCTCCAAGCGAATAAGTCAAGGTATGACCATTACTATTACCATCAGTATAAGCCACTTCGAGACGAGCTGTTGAAGGCAGAGTTTGCGGAATCATAAGGAACACAGCCGACAGACCACCCGAATACTCGTTGGCACCAGTGCCAGGAACAGGCGACACAGTCCATTCGCCACCCGTAATGCTGGCAGAATAAGTACCCTCGTAAGGCACACCCTTGAACTTTATGCTCTGTATTGTTCCTGCCGAGTTAGCAGACAAGCTAAAGCTGATTGCCGAGAGTATATGATGGAAGTTAATGGTAACACCTCCTGTGCTGGTGCCGAGATACTCGGCGCTCTCACCAAACATGAGGTCAACCTGTTCTGCATTGTTTGTTGGCACAGTGTAGCCCAAGAATCGTGGCATTCCCTGTGTGGCTTTAGTAGCAAACACACCATTGCTGCCAGCAAAAGCCGATGCAGGAGCATAAGCAAAGAAACGCAACTGCTTGGTGTTGTCATCGGGCCAGAAGAACCCATTAGCTGTGGTCCATGTAGTGTTGTTAGCACTTGTAGCAAGCTCCTTATACATGAAGTTTGGCGTTTCTGTTGTTCCTGTCCATGAGTCCTTAGTATAAAGATATCCCATGATACCTATTGACCCACCAAGATTAGTGGCAAGGGTGGCACGTCCCTCATAAACATCAGCCAGCACACTACCGAATACTATCGGACGTTTACCTGCCGACTGCTCTTCCTCGTTGCTGCTGCATGATGAAAGAACCATCATGCCAGCAAGAGCAAATACATATAATAATATCTTTTTCATATCACGAACTATTATCGACCTCTCCCCCCGCCCTCCCCTGCTGGGAGGGAGCCAGCCCAAAGGACTGTTTATTGCTAACAAATAATCTTTGTCAGGGGGCTTTTATGAGGTGTTGATTTAAATTTATCACAGACATCCTACTCCTCTCAAGCAAGCTAATGAGCTTTAGCGAGGCTCCCTCCCAGCAGGGGAGGGCGGGGGGAGAGGTCTTCATATCGAACTTTCAAAGTTAATTGTTTCGTCTTCTGTTGTTGCCTGCCAGTCAGATAGCTGAGTGATGACACCGAGAGCATGACCATCGTTGATGGTGATGACAATCTCATAAGCCTTACCGCTGCCAAGAGTAAGAGCCGTTGAAGGACGGAACACAAACTCATGGTTATTGGCGAGAGTGATACGTATCATATCGGCACCCTGAGCATAGGTCTGTGGCAGCACCACAGCCGAAGCATAATCATTGCTATTAAGGAACGCACTTGTGGTGCTATTCTTTAGCGTGATGTCGCTGCGCTGGTTGTTGTCGGCAATAACCATACTTGCCCTTCCTGCCTGTAAAGCAAACACATCGGCATCTGTTGACGGAACGAACGTGCCACGATAAAGCGCATTGACAAGAGTAACATTACACTGAGCGAGGTCTGATGTTGTGAGCTGGTCGCCAGCTATTAGTTTCACCCTGATCTGCGAGAGCATATGATAGAACGGCAATGTGATATCAATACCCGTTGGTTCCACATCAGGATAAACAGAATAAACAAGGTCGCTCAGGTAATAATTATCACGTGTACTCTGGTCGGGCTCCACCTGAAAGGTTAGTCCCTCGTCAGGAAACGCCGTAGTATTCTCGATTATCTGCCCACTCGTGAAGTTACCATGCATAGCATAGAAATTCAAGTGGTTAACAGCAGGGAACTGACGAGTGACGCTGACACCTTGGAGAGAATGGTCAGCATTTGCCTTTAAGTGCCATGCCTTGAAATAACTCGAAGTGTTGGTTGCAGGATTATTGTCGGCAGAATTGATCATTGAAGCCCAAGCCCAAACAACAGAATTTGGATAAATGATATCACGTTCTGTTACAGTTGCTCGTGACACTGCATCACCCCATCCCACAGAGAAACGAATATCTCTATTGCTGGCTGAATAGCTTACATCATCGCTGCTGCACGATGCAAGTAACAGCAAAAGCATTGCCAAAGGCAGAATTAAATATCTTTTAGTTTTCATATTACGAATATTATTATTCAGAATTAGTCATCAAGTGAAAGAGTTGTTTCTATTGGTTCTTGATCGTCCCATGCAACAACACTAAATTTAGCACTTATGACAGTCTCATTAATTGATATACCAAATATATTTTTCTTGCCAGATGAGAAAGTTAGCGACTGTGGCAGATTATAGTTAAGGATGTCTCCATTTTCCAAACGTATTTCAAGGAAATGACCAGCTTGAATGGTTTGTGGAACAATAATAGCAGCCGAAGGCTCTGATCCATCGTTGGTAAGTAATACATCACCGCTGTTGCTTACACTACCCAATGTACCATTTGGAACATCTACTTCAACGGTGCGCATTACATTTTTTAATTTTACGATAGCTCCATTGAGAATATTTGCATCCTTTCCAGTCGGAACACTAAGTTCAACTATAACCTTAGTCATAAGGTGATTGAATGACAAAGGAATAATGTTGGATGATCGTTCTACATCATTTGCCGAAGCATACATAAGATCACTTGATTTGTAATATGTCTTCAACGTTTGATCTTCTTGAACAGAAAAACTTGTTGCAGTAGATAATACACCATTAGGATATACAGCATACATATTGATATTTCTCCCATTACTTGGATAGTATGGATAAATGGTTCTTGTAGGTGCCATAGCACCACTTAGATTAGTAGTGTAATATTCTATAGGATTATTATATATTGTAGAGGCAACTTCTCCTATGCCAAGCTTTTCAAAAATATAAACGTTTATTTTTTCATTACGCTCAAACTGAGTGTTCTGTACACTAATGCCAGCTCTTGAATCAAACGAAGCTGATTGTAAGAGTATTGGTGTAGAGCCTTCCAAGCCATTGCTATCTTCTTTTTCAAAGGCATTATTTGAGCAAGAAGAAAAGAAAGCTATACACAAAATGCTTAAGGCTATAAATTTGTTCATTGTAATAATGTACTAATTTTATTGTTTCTTTCCTTAGTTGTTTATATTGCTCTCTGACTCCCAATCAACAATAACCGTACCCGGCTGTATTGAACTGGCGTCAGAAACCTCACCAGTAACAGAGTACTCATCTCCCCAATCAACAATACTTGCAGATACATGCATACGCTCAAGAGATTTCAAGGAGATGGTATAAGTAACAACTTTACCTTCAAGCCATGTAAGACCTTTCATACTTACGGTAAGTGTATGATCCTGTCCATCATTATATACCATTGTCATTTTTGAGGCATTAGCCAAAGTTTGAGGCATCATCAACAGAATTTGATCATCATCATTAAGCAAAGTTCCTACACTTGTTGAAGTAAGAGCCTTATTCAGATTAATAGTATAATTATCATACGAATTTTCGTCCAATGCCCATGTCGCTGTTTTTTCAGCATAAATTTCACCTTTATTATGAATTTTGGAAAGCGTGATTGACTTTATTGTTCCTGATGTGATATCACCATTAATAAACTTGATGGCTGTCATCTTATGTGCCATTTCTATTGTAGATGGTGTCAGTATATCAGCCATCACTTTTTCTGTAGAATTCCCTACCCTAATGTCATACTGATTTTCCACATCATTTGGAACAGTATAATTCAAATAAGGAATGCCTGCAATGGTCTTTGAGGTTATGGACAAATAAGGATCTGTTTCTTCTTCAAAGTTGATATATGGATAATATGCATAATAGCGCATATTCAAAGTCTGCAACTTCAAATTATCTATTGGGAAAGCATCTTCTGTTATCCAATGATCTTTGAGAGGAGTAATCATTTCGTTCCACATCAGATTTGGTGTGTTGCTATCTGTCCACGTTCCATCATAGCTAAAACCAAATATTCCAACAGAGTTATTAAAGTCATCTGTCAAAGTAGAACGCCCCCCGTTATAAGAGGATGACGAACTAACAAGAAATGAAATTCTGCTTTGGGACACATTGGTACCCCCATCATATTCAGAAGAACATGATGAGAGCACTACTAATAAGTAGAGCATTGGCAAAAAAGCTAATATATAATGCTCCTTTATTTTCATATTTAACAATGTTTTATGACTTTCTTATAATTGTTACCAATTAAAATAATCGCTATCATCATAAGGTTTTGCACCACTTGAATTCTCTTCATAAGGGTCACGGCCACCAACAGTAAAATTATCGCCAGAACCAGCGAGAAGATTTGCAACCTCTGTCATAACCAGTACATTAATCTCTGGTTTTACATATTCTTTTTTATTCATTGTTTTTGATTTTTATTTGTTTGTACTAAAAAATTATTGTTCCTGAGTTGTCACCATCGTCTTCCCATGGTTCCTGTATTACATCGTTTTCTATTCCCTCGTCAGATGTAACAACGACATCTACCTTGCCATTATTCTCCAAGAAATCTTCTCCATTGGCATCAAAGCCTCCATTGAAATCAATTCGGTTGTTGGTGTTACGAACATTTATACTCAGATTTGATGCCTTTTGATTATATGGGAATGGGAAATAAACAGTTGCATACATAGGATTAGAAGAATCTGAATTATCAACATTTCCTGCAACATACTCTCCTGTATCTGTTTTTATTATCTGACACTTCACCTCTAAATATGTTTGATGATTAGCATCAGCAGTTGATATAGGAATAGCTCCATTAGGATCTCTTGTTGTCATCCAAGGATCTACTCTCTGAGGTATTACAAACAAGTAGTCTGTACCTGTTATTGTTGTATATGCAGATGAAAGTAATACTGGAGTTGCAAACTCATAAGTATAATCACCATACTCTCCGTTCAAAGCTGTCCATGAACCTTTTGATGGTGAACCATTTGTATATGACCATGTACCACCAGTTTGCAAATTATGGATAGTAATACTCTTGATATAAACATTTGTATTTTCTATCATATTCTTTGCACGAAAACCTTGATAAGAAAGAGTATGTGACATCTTGAAGGAAATGGAACCACCAGAATTCTTCTTTGTCACTCCAAACAAACTTGCTATAACCAAATCCTCTTGATTAGCAAAGTTTTGTTCTACCTTATAATCAAACGTTGCAGACGATGCCGTTATATTAACATTTGAAAAGGCTGGCGCAGCAAAAGATGGACTTACTACATAAAAATCCATTGCTTTAGTCTGCCATTTCCATTTTGTTCCAGAAACATCAAAAGCTAATGTTGAAGGATTATATACATATGTATATTCTGCAGCACTTACTCTTGATCCTGAAAAGTATTTCAAAGAATACTGAGGAGTTTTACTTCCTGCAATATATGCTCCACGAGTAACTACATTCAAAGGCTCTGGATCATAGAATGTAACCTCGGTAGCATAATCGCCATTATTTGATATTTCTTCTCCTATCATCTTTTTATCCTGAATTTCTTCAGAACATGATACGAAAGAAATAATAACGACACCTACTAAGATGAAAAGTTTATAATTCTTCATAATTATCCAGATATCCTATTATTAATATTAATATTATGTTGGATTGTCAACACCACCAGCTTCTATAAGATGAGTCCATACATCATCAGCACCAAATAACAAGCCATTTGCAATGTTGAACTTAAAGCTATGTGCTCCATTGAATTTCAATCCTTTCTTCAATGTTACAGGAATAATAAGGGTTCCATAAAAATTATCATTTGTGGAATGTTTCCAAACATATGCATTATATGGATCTCCATAGGTAGTGTCTTCGTCACCACTTCCTACATAAACCTGATCAAAAGCCTCATCTGTATCAGAAACGTCAAAATAATCATTAAGAGGCTTTGTTGCTTGTGCAACTTTACAATCCAATGATATATACACTACACCAGATGGAATATCCGCTTTATCTAATAGCTCAGCTTTAGTAGTATATGTAACTTCACTATTTTCAAAAGGGATAAACATTTCTGATCCATTAGCTGGAGACAAAGACTTTACAGGACTTACTCCCCCAACCTGATTACTTGACAGTAATACTGGCTCTGCAAAAGTAATTGTATAGTCACCTATTTTTGTTTTATTAGACCATGTTCCAATATTGCTTGTTCCAGAATTGAAAGTAAAAGTACCATTAATAGGAAGATTATGTATAGTTAAACTCCTTATCAAGCAATAATAGTTTTCTACATCAACACTTGCATCATCACGATTTGGTTCAAAGAAAGCACTTAAATTCAAAGTAGCCAAAGCATGCTTGAAGTTCAAAACAATTCCTCCACCATTAGTTGTCGCAGTCTGTTCAAGAGCCTTTGCAACAAGAAGATCGGTCTGTTTACTTGCATCTACTGTTGTTGTCTCACCAATAACAGGCATTTCATATGTAAAACTCTGTGTGCTATTACCATACTTCACATCATCTGTCTTTATATTGGCATCAGTACTGAAAGCATAAAAATTAGATGTACCTGAAGGCCAAACAAGACTGCTTGTACCAGTCCATTCGTTACCAGACTTACTAACTGTTACATTTGCCCAATCTTCAGTACTTCCTATTGCATGAAGCTTAAATGAAGAAAAGGTTTCAGATGTTAAATCTGTTGCACGTGTAGAGCCTGAAGAAATGCCATTTACAGATGTAATCACTTTCAATGGCACACCACTATCCTTAGTGGTAACCACATCATCATTGGAGCAACCAACACTGATGGTTGCTGCGGCAGCCAAAGCTGCGAAAATTAAAAACTTTGATTTTTTCATAGAAATATTTTATTTAAATAAATTAACTATCTTATATTGCGAAGCTTATAAAACAAGTTGTTTAGCACAACTTTGTTTAATGCGATTATATTAACTTCAAATTATATTTATGTTCTATTGTTTAGCATTGTAAATGTCTTTTTGCTGGTTTAACAATTGTTTTACGGAGGCAAATATAAGCAACAATCGCCAAAATTAATCCTTTTTGGCGTTTTTTTTTTTTTGTTAACGTTTGCGCTGACGCGCAACCGAGCAAGATTAAGAATTAAGATTAATTAAAATACCGATTAATAAAAGTAAAAACATGAATTAACCTGTTCTAAATCATTAAAATTCAATTTTACATATTTTAACTCGGCTTTAACGGTAAAAAGGTAAAATGGTAAGAACGTAAAAGGAAAACTTCCAAAATAAACAGCAAATACACATACACACTTTTTGTAAACTATTCTTTAACGTATCAATTTTACACTTACATGGAATTATCCATACTAATTAGGCACAAACAAAAGCAACACACCAAGAAATTTAATATTTTTATCAAACTTTTTCCTCTATTTTATTAGGATTTTTCATTTTGTATTATTAATTTCGCAATTACCAAACTATGGAGGAATAGCTTGTGCACGTTGCTGAGTTAGCTTCACTTTCTCCTATGGGGCGGCAGACCCTCATGGTGAAGCGTGAGTAACAGTCGTAATAATCTAAAATGAAAGACTTTGTAATAAAAACCTATTCCAAGGCGGAACTCGCCATGTTATACTTTCCAGATGCCAATTCAACACATGTAGCCGTGAAACATCTAATGGCATGGATAAAACGTTGTAAACCTCTGTACCAGGAGCTTCAGCAAGCAGGACTACAAGCAAGAGACAAAACATTCACACCTAAACACGTAAAAATAATAGTTGAGTATCTTGGAGAACCATAGTAGCCTCTCCCCTTCCCTCTCAGGGGAAGCCTCTCCCCTTCCCTCCCCAGTGGGGAAGGGAGTACCAACAGCTTGAGTTCATTGCTAAAAAAACATTACCCAGTTTTGATAGCCTTGGGTAATTTTTATCATTTACTGAAGTATTTTATATAAAGAAAAACAAAGAAAACATCCAAATATGAATGTGGAATTACGAATGTGGAATTTTGAATTAGTCGCACGGCGTGCGATGAAGAATTATTCAATTAAAAATTATCTTGCTTCCTATTCCATATTCCTGCTGGTTAGCC
>Ga0256404_1007395_pt1 | contig 17421 bp, 13 predicted proteins | sample RumenRJG_01DNA_FD_185990 | JGI IMG/M metagenome (GOLD analysis project Ga0256404, IMG submission 185990) | Bovine rumen microbial communities from Lethbridge, Alberta, Canada - RJG_01 | ecosystem: Host-associated > Mammals > Digestive system > Stomach > Rumen | place: Canada: Alberta | collected...
ATGCAAACAAGAAAAGGCGTAGCATTAAGCTACGCCCCGTCACAAATTGCGGTATGAATTTTTGAAATAAAAAATGCAGAGTGTCCATTACAGGATACTCAGATCCCATAAGGACACTCTGCATGGGCGGAGTGATGAGACTTAAGAAAGGGAAGATCCTGTAATGATGCAGAGAGATAGATATTTGCGACAGGTGGATGCGTGATGAATGTATACGATTTTGATGGAACGATTTTTCCGACAGATTGTACCATAGGCTTTTTCCTGTGGTGTATGAGGCGCCGTCCCGGTATGTGGATCACTTTCTTCCCTAAGGTAATAAAGAATCTGATCCTGAGAAAAACAGGGCGGCTTCCGGAGTATTTGATGCAGAGGGAGTTTTTCGCGTTTCTGACTCTGATCGATGATTTCGATGAGCAGATCGAGCGCTACTGGGATAAAAATTATAATAAGATCGCCCCGTGGTATCTTGCGCAGAAGAAACCGGATGACCTGATCATAAGCGCGTCTCCCGCGTGCATAATCGGGCCTGTTGCGAACAGGCTTGGTGTAGATTACATAGCAACTGAATATGATCGTGAATATGGGGTGTTTACCAACAACTTTATGTACGCAAAGGAAAAGGCCAAATACATCTTTGACCATGGATTTCCGGTGATAGATAATTTCTACTCAGATTCTCTTTCTGACACGCCGATCGCTTTGTGTGCAGAAAAAGCTCATCTTGTATCAAACAAAGCAAGAACCGTGACTGACTGGCCTGATCTGGATGCGGAAACAATGCGCAAAGTAAAAGAGAAGATCGACACCGGCTGGGACATACATCTGGAAGATTAGAACGATCACATGAATAAGCAATCAAAGCAAACGACAATTTATATCGGATTGAATGATTCCGAGACCGGAGTCCAGAAATTTGATTCCGAAAGTATCTTTCGATTCCGGAAGAGATAGACGGAGAATAATACATTATAAATACAGGCAATAATTGGGATAATACACTATGAAAACAGAAGCAAAGGAGGGACAGGAGAGATGTACATAAGCGATGTGATGACGACTGCACCTGAAGATGAAAGGGGCGCTCTTGAGACAAAAGTCTATCAGGAACTCGAGAGACTTGGCATCAAATATGAGAGAGTCGACAACGATGCTGTCGAAGCTATGGAAGAATGCGTTGAGATATCAGAAAAACTCGGCGCAGAGATCAGAAAGACCATAATATGCTGCAACAGGCAGAAGACAGATTTCTATCTGGTTATACTTCCGGCGAACAAGCGCTTCGATTCAAAGCTGTTTGCAGCGATGATGCGTACAGCCAGAGTGTCTTTCGCTTCGGCCGAAGATATGGAAGATCTTATTGGACTTACGCCGGGCGAAGCCTCTGTGATGGGCATACTGAACGATGAAGAGGGAAAGATCAAAGTCGTCATAGACAAGGCCGTTGCGGACGCCGAATGGTTTGCTTGCAATCCGGGAGCAAACACCACGCACATAAGGTTCAAAACCAAACAGCTTATAAACAATTTTCTGCCTGCGGAGAAACACAAACCTGAGATAATAATGCTGTAGGCATGACACGGATAATAAAGAGACCACGGGGCATCCCGGGTCTCTTTTTCATTGACCGAAATATGATAAAGGTGCGATAATCAGAACAGAAATCTTTTTCTCAGAAAGCAAAGGATATGAGACACAAAGCCGGGACGAAGAACCGCAGAGCGGGCATAATATCTTTACCTATGAGGGCGGCGGCAATTTTGTGCGCTCTGTTTTTTATTGCTTCAGGAGCCGCATATGCTGCGGATGATTCCGGAAAACTGGTCTCAGTTGATCCTGTAGGCCGCAGCGACAACTACTCGGCGGTGCTGTATGACAACACCAGCGGACTGCCTACTTCTGAAGCCAATGCTCTTGCTGAAACAGATGAGGGCTTTATCTGGATAGGCAGCTACAGCGGACTGGTGCGATATGACGGAAACACCTTCGAGAGAGTGGATTTTACTTCGACCGGAATAGGCAGCGTCATCGCTCTGTATACCGACAGCAAGGACCGCCTGTGGATAGGTACAAATGAGAGCGGTCTCTTCATGATGGATGAGGGCGAACTCAGGCATTGGAGTGAAGACGACGGCCTTGGATCGGCAAAAGTGAATTCCATAGCCGAAGATGACAAAGGAAACATCTATGCAGGCACCACTTCCGGCATCGTGATGATTCTGCCGGATATGAGCGTGCACAGGATAACAGATTCAAGGATCGGTGAAGAATACATAGAACACCTGACTCTTGGATCGGATGGTAAGGTCTACGGTACGACCATAGAAGACGACTGCTTTATAGTCCGGAACGGCGTACTGGCGGACTATCTGGACCATAGCTGGACTGAAATAAGCGGAATAACCAGCTTTTATCCGGACCCTTCAAACCCGGGAAAGGTATACGCGGGAACAGGCGAATCTATTCTGTACTATGGAGAACCTAAGCTTGAGAAGGACAATATGGAGGCGACAGACATTTCGCCGCTCTCGGGCGTCATCGACATGAAAAAGTACGGAGACACGCTATGGATCTGCGCGCGCAATGGCATAGGCTCTGTCGACGGCAGCGGTTTCCATTACCTCAAAGAGCTGCCGATGAATAATTCGGTGGCCAATGTGATGGCAGATTATGAAGGAAACCTGTGGTTCGCATCCACCAGGCAGGGCGTTATGAAGGTAGCTGCCAACCGTTTCTCTGATGTGTTTGCGCGCTACGGAATAGACTCAACAGTCGTTAATTCCACCTGTGTGTATAACGATCTGCTCCTGGTCGCCACTGATACCGGACTTACTGCCATAAAGGAAAATGATGGGACTGTAACTGAGATGCCTCTGAACTCTGCGGTCACTGCGTCGGGTGAGGACCTCGGCACGAGGGATCTTATAGAACTCCTTGACGGATGCCGCATAAGGTCAATAATCAGGGACAGCAAAGGACGGCTTTGGATCTCTACATGGAGGGGGCCGGGCCTGCTTTGCTATGATGCCGGGGATGTGACAGCTTATACGAAGGAAGACGGACTGCTGTCCGACCATATCAGGGCGGTAAGCGAAACGAGTGACGGGACCATACTCGTTGCCAATTCAGGAGGAGTGTCCCTCATCAGCGAAGGGACCGTTAGCAGAAGCTATGAGAAAGCTGACGGCATAGAGAATCCGGAGATACTGACGGTATGCTCAGCTCCGGGAGGAGATATACTTCTTGGCTCAAACGGGGGCGGCATATATGTTATCGGAAAGGACGGCACACGCTGCATCGGAACAGGTGACGGGCTTCTCTCGGGCATCGTGATGCGTATAAAATACGATGAAGGCAACAGACTGTTCTGGATAGTCACCAGCAATTCCATCGCATACATGACGGAAGACTACAAGGTGACCACGGTAGACAGGTTCCCTTATTCCAATAACTTTGATCTGTATGAAAACAGTAAAGGCGACGTCTGGGTCATCAGCAGCAACGGCATTTATGTTGCGCCTGCAGCTGACCTCATTGATAACAAGACGATAAATGCAGTTCACTACGGCCTTGCAAACGGAATGCCTTGCACCGCGACCAGCAATTCATACAGTGAACTGACAGCCGAAGGGAATCTGTACATTGCCGGAAGCACCGGAGTAGTAAAGGTAAACATCGAAGACTCTCTAGAGGACATAAAAGATATCAAACAATCCGTGCCGTTTATTGAAGCGGACGGTAAGATGTATTATCCGGACGGGCGCGGCAGGTTCTTCCTTCCTTCAGACGCTCAAAGGATAACTGTTTACGGGTATGTATACAATTACTCACTGACAGATCCGCAGGTAACATATCAGCTTAAGGGCCTCGACAAAAAAGCCGTAACAGTTGCCCGCAGTGAGATGAGACCTGTGACCTATACAAATCTCAGGGGCGGGACATACGAGTTTGAGATGGTGCTCAGAGACGCCATGGGGCGCGGCAGCGAGAGCATCAGTGTAACTATCTATAAAGAACCGGCGATATATGAGCAGGCCTGGTTCATTCTGCTTATGGCGTTCATCGCAGCCGCCGCTCTGTCAGTGGCTGTAGGCGCGTACGTTCGCAAAAGGGTACATGAGGCTGAAGAAAAACAGAAAGCAGAAGCCGAGAGAGACCGGATCTCGCATGAGCTTACTATGGCGAGTAATCTCCAGCGCGCCATGATGCCTAATGAGTTCCCACCGTTCCCTGACAGACAGGAATTCGATATTTTCGCATCGATGAAACCTGCACGTGAGGTGGGAGGAGATTTCTATGACTATTACATGATCGATGACGACCATCTTTGTATAGTCATGGCCGATGTAAGCGGCAAGGGCATACCTGCAGCTCTCTTCATGATGATATCCAAGGCGATACTTAAGAGCTTCGCAAACCTTGGGATGACTCCTGCGGCGATACTGACCGAAACGAATGACTCTATCTGTTCAAATAACAGAATGGATATGTTTGTAACGGTGTGGCTGGGAATACTTGAGATCTCTACCGGCAGACTTACGGCGGGGAATGCAGGCCATGAATATCCTGCGGTCATGAAAGCCGGAGGGACATTCGAATTGCTTAAGGACAAGCATGACATTGTCATAGGCGGAATGGAGGGCATCGATTACAGGCAGTATGAAATAGACCTTGAACCGGGAGACAGGCTGTTCCTCTATACGGACGGCGTACCGGAAGCTGCCGACGCACGTAATAACATGTTCGGGACCGACCGGATGATCAAAGCGCTCAATATCGATTCCGATGCTTCGCCGCGCGTTCTGCTTGAAAATGTCTATGAGGCTGTAAAAGGATTTGTAAAAGGCGCTGAGCAGTTTGATGACCTTACGATGCTCTGCCTTGAGTACAACGGACCGTCGGGCGCCATATCAGGCTCCGACGGCGATGAAGGAACAGACGATGAGCAGAACAGTTAGAGTTGCAGCGGCAATAATAGTAAAAGACGGCAGGATATTCGCCACACAGCGGGGGTACGGAGATTATAAGGACTGGTGGGAATTTCCGGGAGGAAAGCTTGAGGACGGAGAAACTCCCGAGGAGGCGCTGACCCGCGAGATCCGTGAAGAACTCCGGGCAGAGATATCTATCGGACGCCTCTTCGATACCGTCGAATATGATTATCCTGAGTTTCACCTTGTGATGTACTGTTTCCTTTGCGGACTTGCTTCGGATGGAGTGGAGCTCGTGGAGCATGAGGCTGCATGCTGGCTTGGAAAGAAAGACATAATGGCGGTCAGATGGCTGCCGTCGGACATAGAAGTAGTCGAAAAACTTGTTGCTGAAGCCGGTATACTGGCAGATTGATCGGAGGAAAGCCATGAGGAACCACGAAGTAACAAAAAGGCAGCTCCTTCTCGATGAGAACGGAGAACTCAGGGAACCGGGCTGGTCAAGAAGCCCGGTGCAGCAATACCGCAGATCGGATATAAAGGCGCCGAAATTTCGGATCAAGGAATGGGATTATTATCTGGCGGTCAACAAGGAATTTGCCGCGGCATTCACGTTGTCGGATGACGGATACATCGGGCTCCAGTCGGTGTCGCTGCTGGTTTTCGGAGATGAGCCGTGGGAGCACACCGAGACTGTCCTGAACGCCTTCCCTATGGGAAAGATGGATCTGCCGGGCGACTCGTCTTACGGCACCGTGAAGTACAGCGACAAAAGGCTGCAGATGAGCTTTGAGGCCAAATATCACAGCAGGCATATCAAGTGCCATTTTGAGGATTTCATGGACGGTAAACCCCTTGACGCCGAGCTCATTCTGGATCAGCCGCCGATGGATTCAATGGTTATAGCGACACCGTGGCCGAAGAAACATGCTTTCTACTACAACCAGAAGATACTCACCATGAGGGTCACGGGATATATAAGCTTTGACGGCAGGAGATATGAATTCGATCCGCGAACGGATTTTGCGACGCTGGACTGGGGCCGCGGCGTATGGACATACGACAATACCTGGTTCTGGGCTGCGGGAAATGCCGATGTGGACGGAAACAGCCTAGGCTGGAATCTGGGCTATGGCTTCGGCGACACGAGTGCGGCAACTGAGAATCTGCTCATATGGAACGGAACGGCTCACAAGCTTGATGACGTTACCTTCCATCTGCCTGAAGACGGATATATGGACACCTGGCGCTTCACATCATCGGACGGCAGGTTTGAGATGAGCTTTGAGCCGGTCCTCGACAGAGCGGCTTGCCTCGATTACAAGGTGATCGTTTCAGACCAGCATCAGGTCTTCGGAAAGATGAGCGGCAAGGCCGTGCTCGACGACGGCACAGAAGTAAGAATAAAAGATGTCATGTGCTTTGCGGAGATAGTCCACAACAGATACTGAGAAAGGTCCCGGGCACAGGAGAAGACGGAGGCGGAATGCTGTATATAATCAGACACGGAAAGACAGATCTGAATGCCAGAATGCTTATGCAGGGCAGGAGCGACCATCCGCTCAATGAGACCGGTTTTGCGCAGGCGGTCGAAGCTGCGGAGAGATTCTCCGGCATGGGCGTAAGCATAGACAAGGTATATTCGAGCCCTCTCATCAGAGCGGTGCAGACTGCAAAAACCATAGCGCCTGACGCAGAACTTGTCATAGATGAAAGACTCATTGAAATGGACTACGGACCTTATGAGGGTATGGATCTGAACCACCCTGCACCGGAGGTCATAGAGTTTTTCATGGATTTTGTCAATGTACCGGCCCCTGATGGAATGGAGCCGTTGCCGGCGATAGTGGAAAGACTCGGAGAATTTCTTGAAGAGATAAAAGATGAGGCAGCCGAGCGTAATGTGCTTATCTCTACTCATGCCATTGCCATGAAAGGGGCTCTTGAATATCTGACACCTGACTCGGGCGGAAGCTACTGGGCAAAGAACATAGGCAACTGCGATATCTACGCTGCGGATGTTACCGCCGGAAGCTATACCGTGCCGGTCCTCGTTGATGACGGAAAGGACCGCTGGGAAGGCTCTGCAGAAGACCGCCGCTGAGCAGGAATGGTCATCACATAAATGGGTAAAACACCCGGTGGAAACTGAAATCCATCGAGTGTTTTTTTGTGCATTGTGTTACAATTTAAACAGTATGTAAATATTGCGTTTTTGCGTATTGAGAGGGAGCAAGAAATGGAAACAAGACAAGACAAGCTTATCAGGCTTGCAACTGAGATGGCGAATAAGGGAGAGCTGAAGATCACTCCTGAATGTGCGGAGTATCAGCTGCTCGATTATCTGCTGACTGATGACCAGCTGGCCGTAATGAGCGAGATGAAGCTCGTTATGCCATCCACGGCAAAAGGCCTGGCAAAGAAGACGGGAATGCCTGTCGCAAAGGTGAAGCGCATACTTGAAGAATGTGCAGACAATGCATACTTCATGGATGTTAAACTCGGAAAGGGCGGCGCCAAGATCTATCTGCTCGTTCCGTTCGCGCCGGGAATCTTTGAGTTCCAGCTGGCCAGAAGCAATGAATATAACGAATCACATCCTGAGATCTCGTACTTATTCCAGAGGCATGCATTTGAGTCTTACGGCCAGGTAGCAGCTTCGATGCCTATGGGCGTCGGCATCATGAGAGTCGTTCCGGTAGAGAGCGCTCTGCCTGCAGGAACAAAGATCATGACGATGGAGAGACTGAGCACTCTTATCGAGACTACTGTCGGCGGAGCCTTCTGCAGAGTTCCGTGCCAGTGCCGCAGAGTTCGCCGCATCATGGGCGAAGGTACAGGCGATCTTGAAGACGGAATGTGCATCTACATGGGCCTTCTTGCTGAGTCGATGATCCGCCACGGCCGCGGAGAGAAGCTCACGAAGGAACAGGTCTATGAACATCTTGAAAGAACGGAAGCGATGGGATGCGTCCACCAGATAACGACTCTTGAGAGCGGTATCTCGTTCGCTATCTGCAACTGCCAGCCTCAGAGCTGCATGGCCATCGGAAGCGCCACATATTACGGTGCTCCTAACATGGTTCGAAGCAACTATGTGGCAGAGGTCGACTCCTCGAAGTGCGTTGCCTGCGGACAGTGCGTGGAGACATGCGCAAACAACGCCCTCAGACTCGGACAGAAGATCTGCTCGAAGACACCTATCGTACATCAGCAGGTAGAGCTTCCGGACGAGATCGAGTGGGGTCCTGAAAGATACGATGCCGACTACAGAGACCACAGAAAGAACGTGGTCGAGACAGGTACGGCACCGTGCAAGACTACATGCCCGGCTCATATCGCTATCCAGGGATATATAAGACTGGCTGCTCAGGGCAAATACATGGAGGCCCTCGAGCTCATCAAGAAAGAGAACCCGCTGCCTGCAGTCTGCGGACGCATCTGCCCGCATAACTGCGAGAACGAGTGCACAAGAGGCGAACTCGACAAGGCTGTCGCTATCGATGAGATCAAGAGATTCATCGCAGACAGAGAGATCGAGGCATCGCAGAGATTCATCCCGAGAAAGCTCTGGGATCACGACAAGAAGATCGCGGTCATCGGATCCGGCCCGGCGGGAATCTCCTGCGCTTACTATCTGGCAGCAGGCGGATATAAAGTAACTGTATTTGAAAAGGAAAAGAGACCTGGCGGAATGCTGGTAAACGGCATCCCTGCATTCAGGCTCGAGAAGGACGTAGTAGAAGCTGAGATCGACGTACTCAGAGCTCTCGGAGTAGAGTTCAAGTGCGGCATCGAGGTAGGCGTTGACGTTACCATACCGCAGCTCCGCGAAGAAGGATTTGAGGCATTCTACCTCGGCATCGGACTTCAGAACTGCGGCAAGCTCGGCATCCCTGGCGACGACGCAAAGGGAGTCATCGCAGGCGTTGAGTTCCTGAAGGACATCAACCGTGGCAATGACGTTGAGCTCTCCGGCAAGGTCGTAGTCATCGGCGGCGGAAGCATCGGCGCTGACGTTGCGCGTACGGCAAAGAGATACGGAGCAAAGCAGGTCGACCTCTACTGCCTCGAGTCATATGACGAGATGCCTATGGGTGAAGAGGATCAGGCATACTGCAAGGAAGACGGCATCACGATCCACGACGGCTGGGGACAGACAGAGATCGTTACAACAAAGGCCGGAAAGGTGAGCGGCATAAAGTTCCGCAAGTGCCTGAGCGTAAAGAACAAGGATGGAAAGTTCGATCCTAAATTTGATGACAGCGTGACTGAAGGGGCAAAGTGCAGCACAGTTCTGTACTGCATCGGCCAGAGACCTGACTGGGGCAAGCTCCTCACAGGCGTGAACGTTGAGACAGACAAGAGGGGACTCGTTATCGCAGACCCTCTGACATATCAGACAAGCGAGCCTGATATCTTCGCAGGCGGCGACATCTATACAGGACAGAAGTTCTGCATCGATGCTATCGCAGCAGGCAAGGAGGCTTCGATCTCGATCAACCGCTTCGTATGGCCGGGACACAGCCTGACTCTCGCAAGAGACAGAAGAGAGTACAAGGCACTCGACAAGGAAGATCTCGACTGGAACCACATCAGCTGGGACAACATCAAGCGTCAGGTACCTGGTGTCGACAAGTCCAAAGTCGGCACAAAGCGCAACGAGAGCCTCACATTCACTGAAGAGCAGCTCAAGGCTGAGACAGCACGCTGCCTCGGATGCGGCGCTACACAGGTAGACCAGAACAGATGCATCGGCTGCGGTGTCTGCACCACAAGATGCAAATTCGACGCTATCCACCTGATCAAGAAGTTTGACGAGCCGGTACACTCGATCCGCTTCCGCCAGAAGTATGTCGAGAACTACCGCAAGAACCGCGAGATGAAGATCGCCGTCAAGAAGTTCAGGGAAGCCGACAACAACAGGGGCGCTAAGTAGGTGGCACACAGATGCATGAATTGACGCTTCTGTACGGTGTAGTGGATAAGGTGGGAAAGGTCTGTGAGGAAAACGGCCTTGACCACGTGGACGCGATAGTTATTGAAGTTGGCGAAGCTACGTCCGTGATCCCTGAGTTCCTTCAGGACGGTTATGAGGTGATATCCGACGACTACGATTTTCTGCGAGGCTCGGAGCTTATAATCGAGAAGGTCACGGCGGTCGGCCTCTGCAGGGAATGCGGTACGGAATTCCCGATAGTCGTGAACAAGGGCTTCTGCCCTAAGTGCGGCAGCTTCGACAAAGATGTTATAGATGGCACGGACTTCTTTATAAAAGAAGTCCGTGTCAGAGAATCCTGAGGGGGATTGGGATGCTCACAATGTTAGTAAAAATGTCACTTATAACATTGCTTTATGTAGGGGTGACATTTTTATTGTGGAAAGCTTTGAATGGGCGGAAGCTCGGCGTGGATGAAAAGATAGCCGCGGGATTCCTCTTTGGTATACTCTCTATCCTCTCCACGCATTTAGGTGTCGACTACGGAGACATGATGCTCAATGTGCGCGACCTCGGACCGATGACGGCGGGTCTTTTCTTCAGCCCGTTATCCGGTATTATTGCCGGAATAATCGGAGGCGTTGAGCGTTACGTTGCCGGCACATACTTTGACGTCGGGGCATATACAACGATCGCGTGCAGTATATCCACAATACTCGCGGGATTTCTGTCGGCATTTCTGAACGTCTTTCTCTTCAGGGGAAAGAAGCCTGCCATGGCCTACTCATTCTTTTTGGGGTCGGTCATCGAAGTCTTCCATATGTATGTGGTGTTCATCACGCACCGGGATGATGTTTTCAAGGCCTTTTATGTAGTAAGGGTCTGCTCGCTGCCTATGATACTTTTCAGTGCGGTGGGTCTGGCTCTTATAGCCTTTGTGATAAAGGTATATGAGGGAGAATGGAACAATCCGCTGAAAGGCATACAATGGGAGAAAGTATCTGTATCCAGCAAGTTCCAGATGTGGCTCTTCGGCGTTACGGCCATCGTGCTTATACTTAACTTCAGCCTGGCATTTGCAGTCCAGAGTGAGACCGCCATCCAGGAAGCAAAGGGCGATATGGAGGTCCTTGCGCAGGATATAGGAAACTCCGTGGAATGGATATATGAACACGGCGGCAATACGGAAAACTATACACATTCCGTCTGGAGTTCAGGCTCTTTTGCCGTGACGACTGCAGACGGAGAACTGGTAGCCGGGACACAGTACGACAAGTACTATAATCCCGAGCTGCGCAAACTGATCATGTCACACAAATCGGGAGACTACTTTACTACGAATCTGTACGGTGACAAATCACTATGCTATCTCCGCGAGACTGACAGCGGCCTGAGGGTCTTTGTCCAGCTGTATATAGATGACGTGTACGAGGAGCGTGATATCTATGCTTACGAGATACTGCTTGCAGATATCCTGATCTTTACCGCGATATACTTACTGGTCTCCTTGCTGGTACAGGGTCTCGTTGTCAACAAGCTCCAGCTTGTAAATGAGTCGCTCAACAAAATAACCGGGGGCGACCTGAATGAAAAGGTCGAAGTCTACAGCTCGCAGGAATTCGTGTCTCTGTCGAACGATATCAACCAGACTGTCGATACGTTGAAGGGATACATAGACGCGGCAGAAAAGCATATGGAGCAGGAGCTTCTTCTTGCCCATACGATCCAGGATGCCGCTCTTCCGAAGAATTTTGTTTTTACCCATAAGGGTTTTGAACTCTACGCGACTATGGATCCGGCAAAAGAGGTAGGGGGAGATTTCTACGATTTCTTCTTTGTGGGACCGGATAAGCTTGCGCTTGTCATAGCCGATGTATCCGGAAAGGGCATACCTGCAGCGCTCTTCATGATGCGAAGCAAGACGGCGATACGCAGCCTTGCCGAGACAGGCAGCGATCTTCAGGAGACCTTCAGAAAGGTCAACGCTGAGCTGTGCATTGGCAACGACGTGAACATGTTCGTTACAGTCTGGATGGGCATAGTCGATCTTGAGAGCGGAGAGGTAAGATGTATAAACGCCGGTCACGAATACCCTGCTATCAGACACAGCGGTGGAGATTTCGAGATCTTCAGAGAGAAGCACTCCCCGCCTCTTGGTGTAATGGAAGATGTAGAGTTTCATGAGTATAAACTGCAGCTTGAGCCGGGCGACTGCATCTATGTCTATACCGACGGAGTACCTGATGCCATCAATACTGCTGAAGAGCAGTACGGCACTGAGCGCATGACGGAGGCCCTCAACAAAAAGAAGGACGCCGGCATGGAAGAGCTCCTGCACGCTGTAAAGGAAGACATAGACGTGCATGTAGGCAAAGCTGACCAGTTTGACGACATCACCATGATAGGCTTCAGGTATGAAGGGGCACGCGAAGGATGGTAAAATATCATCCGTAAACATATATGAAAGCATAAAGATCAAGGAGGGTAGAAATGCTTGTAATCAATGTATTTTATAAGTGCAAACCGGGAAAGAGAGAGGAATTTCTGGAGATGGTGGAAAGAGAGGGCGTAAGAACTGGCTCGCTCGCAGAGGAGGGCAACCTCGCTTACCGCTATTACAGATCAGTCGCAGACGAGGATGAGCTCTTCCTCTACGAAGAGTGGAAGGATGTCGATGCACACGGTGTGCACCGCACCATGCCTCATTACCAGAGACTGCAGGAGTGCCAGGGAGAATTCCTCGAGAGCACGGCAGTAAACAAATACATAACCGAATAAGAACAGAAGAAAAGAGCGTATTCCGGATGAAGGGATACGCTCTTTTTATGACTTAAAAATCCTTTGGCGCTTACTTCACCTTCAGCGCATCGAGGCGGTCATGCATGTCCTGATAGATCTGACGCACATCGCGTATGTCCTCGGAATAGATCCCGCCTATGAAGCCGTAGTGATCTTCGTCGAATACCGGAAGGATGTTCCACACACCGGGCTCAGCTGCACCGGTGCCGGAGTATTCGACGTGCTCATCATATATCCTGTTTCCGTCAGCATCCAGATGATAAGGGCAATAAGCCGACACTGTGTTGACTGTACCGTCATTTGGCTGCCACTCGGCGTTGAGATCCTGCGGCGGGACCTTGAATGTCTCTGCCGCGTCCCCGAAACCTTCGGAAAAGCCGCCGGCTGTTTTTCCGGTAAAGGATCCTATGACTGTTGCCTGATCCTTCAGGAAGCGGCACATCTTATCCGTAGGAACGCTCGCTCCGCTTCCGTCTTCGGTGGTGCGGCAGCCGTAGTAGCAGAAGTAATAGACGTCAGGCTGGAGTTCGATCTCGGCATTCATGGCGCATGCTCTGTCGACTGCCATGTCATTTGCCGCGCTGTCGTTATGGGCGTAGAAGTCCATCTCTTCCATCGCTGCGTTGGCAGCTTCCTGGGTCGTGACCTCGGCAGGATCGATGCCGAACTGGTCCAGACGCGCGTCATATGAAGACGACTGGCTGAAGCTTGCACCTGAAGTGTTGTCTCCGTCCAGACGCACATTCACGAGCGTGGCACCGTTGTGCGGAGAGGCGATCGTAGTCAGCGAGAAGACCATGCCGGAGTGTCCGCCCGTGAAGAGCGGGCTCGTGTCGTCTCCCGTCGCGGCGACTTCCTCCGGAGCACCGTCAGCAAGGAGGTCGAGCAGGACTCTTGCGGTAGTCCCGCCAAAGCTGTGGCCTATGAGGTTCACCGGATGATCATCGTTCCATTCAAAGTCCGGGATAAGCGCCTTGCCGCTGTAGTCCCTGCCGAACCTTTCGTGGCCGCACTTAGCACTGTGCGCAGCTCCGTAATCGACCCGGGTACCCGTGATCTCTGCGTACACCTCGCAGGCTCTGTCCCAGGCGCTCGAGTGAGGACCGACGGACGGCATGTAGACATCCATGTCCCAGCGGTCAAACATCTTTCTGAAATCCGTAAGAGTCAGACCCCAGTACGGGATCTCCTCATATCTCTCATCGTACTGTCCCCAGCCGCTGTAGCCGTGGATCATCACATTCGGTATCTCTGCGCCGGTCGCCGGGCGAAGGAGAAAGAAAGCTCCTCCTGCTGCCAGGCAGATGATGACTGCTGCGATGCCTATGACTGCCGATTTTTTCATGATGGATCCTCCTGCTTTTATATAGCATTTCTATTAAGCATTATAACATCTGAAGACGCGGACCCGCCATCTGCCGGCATCACGTTTATGCTATAAAAGCCAGTCAATGAATCCCCACGAGCAGACGAGGGAGGCGGCGGCAAGTACCGCGGCTTTCAGAACGTCTAAGAGTGAAAGCCTTTTTCTGATCACGCAGTAAACTGCAAATGCGGCGAAGATGAGCGCAGCGATCACTCCCGGAATGACAGCAGCTTTTCCGTACAGGAATGATACCGAGCAGATCATAAGATAAGAGCAAAGGTACTTGCACCAGCTGCTGCCTGTCATGATGTCCCTGTCTGTGAAAGAGGCAACAGCGGAATCAGCTATGGCCGCGAAGATGATGCAGAATACCAGAGCATACTCATACAGAGAATATGCAGCCTGGGACTGGCGGCTGATCAGCACCGGGATAAACATGACGACAGGAAGGGCAATGAGATAAAGATATTTGTGCTCTTTGACCTGCGTCTTGCTTGAGATATACATATAGAAAGCCTGCACTGCCAGTATAAAAGCATGCAGAACAACGATCTTTATTGTACTTAGCATTGATAGTTTTCCTCCGTTTCATATAGAAAACACGATCTGAACAGCATGCTGAAAAACACGCTAAAGCCGGTCTGCATGTCTGAGCAGACCGGATGATCTTTCAATGAAACGGTGTCACTTGCTTCCGTCTTTGAGGTGGATGAACCGGATGAATACCGGACAGAAAAGGGATATGCAGGCCGAGGTGCATATCAGTAAGACATAACTTCTGAAGCTGATCTAAAGCCGCCGCAGCATCTCGATCGTTTCTTTTGATGGGGGTGGCGAAGCCAGCATCGCTATCTTTCTGTGTATGGCCTGGGCATCAAACGAAGAATCACCGGAGCCAAATGTGAAAAGAAGATTTACCTCAGGAACGAATCCTAACTGTCTGAACTGATCCCATCGGTCCATCGATTCGGTCCTGTATTGCCTGCGTTTGACAAGGTCCTTGTGAAACCAGTTTCCCAAATGCTCGAATGCCTTTGATTCCATCGTGAATACATCCAGAGCCGTGAAGTCCGGTGAAAGCACATCGTTGGCTGTTTCATACGGCAATTCGAAGATGCTGGGGACATCATATAAGAAGAAAGCTTCGTAGTGTACGCATTCCGCTCTGGAGCGCATCATCGTTCCGTCAAAAGCCCTGCACGTCAGTCCGGCAGGATTAAAGACAGGATAACTATCTTTGATCTTTTGCTTCTCCTTTAGCCAGTTATCTACTTCGGGCTCGAGCGACATTCTGACGGCATCGTGAGGAAGTTTGTAGACTCGCGGAAGCAGCTCGGTGATGTTTTCCGCCCTGGTCTCTCTGTAAACGGAAAGGAAGTCCTCCATGGCCCGTATGTTGCGTTCTATTACAATGAGTGTTTCTTTATATAATCGGTTTTCTCTGATTTTCTGCACTTCAGAGGTATCGGCATTCCCGGCATAAATGTAACGTGAGTCGCCGGGCTTTTTTATAGAATAAAAAGGTTTGCCGCTCCGAGTCTTTTTCTCTTTTATGAGAAAACCATCGGTTCCCGATAATTCGTCGCACTTATCCAGATATTGCTTTTGAAGGCGGTAATGTTGCTCAAGATCATATTCAACTGCTTTTTTACTTGTATATCTCATGGTGCTCTCCTTGCTTTGACCGTCCGATCCTGCATGTTCGCCCGGCCCGGTTGTCTGCTTCTTTATGCTCATTGGGGTCCGAGGCAGTTTTAATTGTCATTGTAACGGCAATTAAAAATCTTCCAATATGGGAAAACGAAAAAAGGTCAATTAATGCCGAAAATAGGTGGAAATAATTCTATTGGTAAAATGAAAGCATCGCTGAAAAGCTGATGAATGGGGTCGCGGGGTGTGCCGGCGAGCGGAAATACGCGAGGTCGCACCCATAAACTGGGGCTAGGGAGTATGCTGACGAGCGGAAATACGCAAGGTCGCACCCATAAACTGGGGTCGCGGGGTGTGCCGACGAGCGGAAATACGCAAGGTCGCACCCATAAACTGGGGCTAGGGAGTATGCTGACGAGCGGAAATACGCATGGTCGCACCCATAAACTGGGGTCGCGGGGTATGTCGGCGAGCGGAAATACGCGAGGTCGCCCCAGTGGAGAGGATCTTGGGCTGATGCTCGAGCGAAAGAAGTCGGCAGATGGGTACGAAGAGGCATAAAAAAACTGCACCGCGCGGTGCAGCCATGGTGTCCCAGAGTCGAGTGTAATAGAACTGGAGTTCGGATTATCGCTGAAATACTTTTCGCTGTCAGCAACTTCGTGATTTGAGACTCTAACTTTCCGGCCAGAGTGGTTCAGGAATATGCTGAAGTGATCATCATATAGATATATGCGGTCTATGAGTGTGTTCACCAGAAGCTTCTGATACTCAAGATCATCACGGCTCCCGATTTTTATTGATCTCATGAAAATGCGAACCAGATCAGGTTCTATAATTCTTTGTTTTGCTTGTTCTTTCTGCAGTTGTCTGTTTAGTTCCTCAAGCTCATCCTCCCGTTGCTTCAGTCTGTTTACTATTCTTGTGGAATTCACACCCTCTTCGAGCTGATCCAGCAAGACTTCTATTTTATCTTCAATAGACTTGATCTTTTCGCGCAAGCTGATTGTTGTGGGGCTTTCCTGATCCATATGGTTTTGTTTTTCAACAGCTTTTATGATGTTATCTATCATTTCCTCAGATATGAGGTCTCGACAGGCTTCAAGAACAAGCGGTTCTATGAAATCTTTTCTGACATTCTTCTTGTCGCATTTCTTAGGGGAGTTCAGGCACTTATAGTATCTATAAGTCTTTCCTGTACCTGAGGTACCCGAGACTCCATCCATAGGATCTTTGCAATGTCCACAGAACAACTTCCCGGAAAGAAGATAATCCTCGATTGCCGGCCGATGACCGTGCTTGCGCTTTCGTGTGATCTCCTGAACTTCTTCAAAGAGTTCGTCGCTGATTATACGAGGGACACCGTCAGGGATGCGTACATCTTTGTAAATGTAGATACCTTTGTACATTTCGTTATGAAGGACAGTAGATAGCGAGCCTCGTTTAAACTGATTCCCTAGCTGAGTTTTGATGCCTCTGTCATTGAGATCATCCATGACAGCTTTTATTGTTTCACCAGAAGCTACACGCTCATATATCTCAAGCACTATTGGCGCTCTTTGCTCATCCAGAATAAAGTGATCATTTTCATCGACGGCATACCCCAATGGAACCGTGCTGCCGTTGTATTTACATTGCGCTGCTCTCTGGAGCATTCCACGAGTTACCTTTTCGGAAAGCTGAGCGCTGAACCACTGGCTGATAGTCTCAAGCATACCCTCTGTGATGATGCCGGA
>Ga0256404_1007396_pt1 | contig 17420 bp, 17 predicted proteins | sample RumenRJG_01DNA_FD_185990 | JGI IMG/M metagenome (GOLD analysis project Ga0256404, IMG submission 185990) | Bovine rumen microbial communities from Lethbridge, Alberta, Canada - RJG_01 | ecosystem: Host-associated > Mammals > Digestive system > Stomach > Rumen | place: Canada: Alberta | collected...
ATCCTGCTGCCGGTCGAGGCGAACGCGCTGACGCCGGCGGTCGAAAAGGCGAATGCGGCGGGCATCCCCGTGCTCATCACGAACCGCGACATCGCGGGCGGCAAGACGGCGCAGGTGCACTCGGACGAGGAGCAGGCCGGCCGTTTGCAGGGCGAGTACATGGCGAAGCATCTGCCGCAGGGCGCGAAGGTCGTTTATTTCCTCGGCGACAGCACGCAGGCCTCGGCGAACCTCCGCTGGCAGGGCTTCAAGGCCGCGTGCCTCGACAAGCGTCCAGACGTCGAGCTCCTCGCCATGACGGATGCGGGCTGGAGCCACACGGAAGCGCTGAAGTACATGACGCTCTGGCTGAAGCTCTTCCCGCAGATCGATGGCGTGGCGAGCGGCAACGATGACATGGCGCTCGGCGCGATCGACGCGATGAAGGCAGCCGGCCGCTTTGACGGCCATGTGCTCGTCGGCGGCGTCGACGCGACGGATGATGCCGTGAAAGCGGTGGCCGCAGGCGAGATGAGCCAGACGATCAAGCAGGATGCCGATGCATCGGGCGTGGCGATCGTGGAGCTCATCCAGAAGATGTTGCAGGGCGGCCAGATGGAAGATGACGCGAAAGTGCCGTTCATCGAGATCACGAAAGACAACGTCGCACAGTTTTTGAAGTGAGCAGGAGGGGAGTATTTTGAAAAACATCAGCGTCAAAATCAAAGTCCTGCTGCTCGCGGTCATCATGCTCGTCATCACGTGCATCGTCGCCGGCGTCGGCATTTATTCGAATCATCAGTCGAAACAGGCGACGGATGACATGTACAACCACAACCTCATGACGACGCAGTACCTCAATGATGCGACGGTGCAGCTGCGCACAATGGAGAGCGATGCAGATTTCTTGCTGCTGCAGGATTTCACCGTCGAAAACCAGAAGCTCTTGATCGATGATATGATCAAGAAGGCGAAGGCCATCCAGGGCGACGCGGACAAGATCAAGGAGATCGACGACGGCGAGCGCGCGCAGGAATCGCTCGCGAAGCTCGACCAGAACATCAACGACTTCCTCACGGCGGCCGAGGGCGCGAAGAGCCTGACGAACTCGCCGGAAGACAAGGCGAAGCTCATGAAGAACCTCGGCGGCGTGAAGGAGATCAGCGCGCGCATCGCCGAGCTCACGCCGGACAACATCCAGCAGGGCAAGCTGCATTTCGAGGAATCGAACGCCGTCTATGAACGCACGATCAAGATTTTCCTCGGCATCCTGCTCGCAGGCCTCGTCATTGGTGTCGTGGCCGCGCGCCTGATCGCGAAGGGCATCGCCGACCCGCTCGAGGAGTCCGTCGGCCTGCTGAATGCTGTCGCGGACGGCGACCTCACGCAGGAGCTGCCGCCCGAGCTCGCGGAGCGCCGCGACGAAGTCGGTGAGATGATCGGCGCGCTCGAAAAGATGCAGGCGTCTCTCCGTAGCTTCCTCAAGGACGTCCACGACGAAGCGGAGCGCAGCGTTGCGATGGTCGGCGAGGTGCAGGATCTCGTCGGCTCGCTGAACGACAGCGCACAGGACATGTCGGCCGTCACGGAAGAGATGGCGGCGGGCATGGAGGAGACGGCGGCGTCGACGTCGAACCTCGAAAACCTCAGCGACCAGATCAGCGCGAGCGTGAAGGCGAACGCGGACGAGGCGCAGAAGAGCGAGGCGTACACGAACGAAGTCGCTGAGCGCGCGAGCCAGCTCAAGAAAGACATGGACGCCTCGAGCAAGCAGGCGTACGACGTCTATCACCAGACGAAGGGCTCGGTCGAGGAGGCCATCGAGGCCGCGAAAGTCGTCGACCACATCACGACGCTGACGAACGACATCACGGGCATCGCCGAACAGACGAATCTGCTCGCGCTCAACGCAGCCATTGAGGCCGCGCGCGCGGGCGAGGCGGGCCGCGGCTTCTCCGTCGTCGCCGACGAAGTGCGCAAGCTCGCCGAGCAGTCGCAGCAGACGGCCGAAAAGATCCAAGCGCTCACGAGCAAGGTCACGGGCTCGGTCAACAACCTCTCCGAGGGCGCGAACGGCCTGCTGCAGTTCATGGAGCAGAACGTCACGAAAGACTACGAAGCCATCTTGAAGACGGCCGACCAGTACCGTACGGACGCCGACTACCTCCGCGACTTCTCGCGCAAGAGCAACACGGCGTCGCAGGCGATCTCCGATGATGTCGACACGATGAACAACGCCATGACGCAGATCGCGAAAGCGACGCAGGAAGAGGCGCAGGGCAACACGCAGGTCGCTGAGAAGGTCACGCAGGTGGCCGAAAAGGCGAACGCGATCCTCGCGAAAGTCCACGAGTCGCAGGAAGGCGCCGAACGCCTGAAAGAACAGGTCGCGAAGTTCAAAGTCTGAGCGTAAAATTTCAATCGCATAGGAGAATCTCCGCCAGCGATGGCAGGAGATTCTTTTTTTATCGCGAACATAACGCAATAGAAAGGGAAGACTGACGAAGGGAGGCGGCCGCCATGCCGATGTTCCGCAAGTCGATGATCGTGCTCCTGCTGCTCGCGCTCGTCGCGGGCGGCGGGGCGTTCTATGGCATGAAGAGCGCGGACGATGCCGCGACGCTCGATGCTGGCGCGAAGCAGGCGACGTCCTCGGGCATGCCGGACGCGCAGGAAGACAGCATCACCGTCTACGTCACGGGCGCGGTGAACCAGCCGGGCGTCGTCTCCGTCGCGGCGGGCGCGCGTGTCGCCGATGCCGTGAACGCGTGCGGAGGCCTCCTGCCGACGGCGGACGCGGAAAAGATCAACATGGCGCAGGCCGTGAAGGACGGCCAGCAGATTCGTGTGCCGGAGAAAGGAGCGTCGAAAGCGACGAAGAACGCAACCGCGACGGCCTCGTCATCGGACAACGGCAAGGCGCGTGCGTCAACGGGCAGCGATGCGGACGCGGGCGAGCTCATCAACATCAACACCGCCGACGAAGCCGAGCTCGACAAGCTCCCGGGCGTCGGCCCGTCGACGGCGCAGAAGATCATCGAATACCGCGAGACGGAAGGCCAGTTCGCCAGTCCCGAAGATATCATGAAAGTCAAGGGCATCGGCAAGGCGAAGTATGAGAAGATGAAGGATCGGATTACGGTATGAACATCTCGAAACATCTTCATTTCGAAAAAGGGCAGCAGCAGGAGAGTTTTCTCGTGCTGCTGCTCTTTGTGCTTTCGCTCGGGATTTTCGGCGCGGCGATGTGCGAGACGGCGCTGCCGATGACGCTCTTGGCTGTCGCGTTCGTGGTGCTGCTCGTCCTGTCTGCCGTCCTCGTCTGGCGCGAGCACCGGCTGGCGTTTTTGCCGCTCGTCTTGCTGTTCCTCGTGCTCGGCGCGTTCCGCTATGAGACGGCGGCACGACTTCCAGCAAACGACATTTCTTCATTCGCACGGCAGGACATCCATGTGACGGGTCGGCTCAGCGAAACGCCGCGCTTCACGGAGGGGAGCGACGGACAGATCAAAATCCGCTACGCCATTGACGTCACGTCCGTGCGCGCGGAGGGCGGAGAGCAGGCGGCGTCGGGCGGCTGCTACATCTACAGCCGTCCCGTCGAGGGGCGGGCGATTCCCGACGTCGCCATCGGCGATGTCGTCGAGGCGTCGGGCAAGGTGCGTCTGCCGCACGGCTACCAGAATCCCGGCCAGCTCGACACGGAGCTCTTGCTGCGCGTGCAGGGCATCACGGCGTCAATGGCGGTCGGCAAGCGCGGCGTGAAGGTGACGTCGGAGCTCCGTCCGACGTTTGCCATGCGGTTTCACCGGCAGATCGCCGCGATCCGCGAGCACTACGCTGCCAGTATGATGGAGGTCATGCCCCAGCGCGATGCGGCGGCGATTTTCGCGATGCTGTTCGGTGGCTACGACGGCATCGACCCGGCGCTGCTCGTCCAGTTTACGACGACGGGCATCGTGCATATCCTCTCGGTCTCGGGCTCGCATATCTCGCTGCTCGCGGCCGTGCTCGCGTGGCTCGGAAGTTTCTTGCGTCTGCCGCGCCTTGTGACGGCGGCGGGCGTCATCTTCGCCATCACGATCTACACGTTCCTCGCGGGCTGCGTGCCGCCGGTCTTGCGCTCGGCCATCATGGGCGGGTTGACGTTCTTCGCGCTGGCGCTCGGGCGCGAGCGCGATGCGCGGCGGCTCTTGCTCGTCGCCAGTATCGGGATGCTGCTCGTGTGGCCGCTCTTGCTCTTTCACATCAGCTTCCAGCTGTCGTTCCTCGCGACGGCAGGGCTGTTGTACCTCGCGCCGCGCCTGCAGGCGTGGTTCGTTGACCACCGCGTGCCGCGACTGCTTTCGGGGAGTTTTGCTCTCACCATCAGCGCGCAGGGCGCGACGCTGCCCGTTATCGCGTATTATTTCAACCAGCTGTCGCTCTCGTGCCTGCTCGCGAACCTCATCGTCGTGCCCATCGTCGAGCTCATGATCGTCTTCGGCCTCTTCGCGGGGCTCATCGGCTGGCTCGTCGCGCCGCTCGGCAAGCTCGTCTTCGCGCTTGACAGTTTGCTGCTCGGCCTCGTGCGCGAACTGACGCGCGTGCTCGCAGCGCTGCCTGGCAGCATGGTCTGGGTGCCGACGCCCGGGGCGCTCGCGTGCGCGCTTTATTACGCCTGGCTCGGCGTGTTGCTCCAACCTTCGGAACGGAAGCAAGCGTTGTTTGCTTTTTTGTCGGCGCATCGGAAGCAGGAGCTCGCGGCGCTCGCCGCCGTCATCGTCTTTTTCGCAGCGGCGCATCTCGCGCGGCCGGACGAAATGGCCGTCCATTTCATCGACGTCGGCCAGGGCGATGCCGCGCTCGTCGTCACGCCGCACGGTCATGCGTTCCTCGTCGACACGGGCGGCACGCGCGACGGCGCGTACGACATCGGCGCACGCGTCGATGTGCCGTATCTCCTGCACGTCGGCGTGCACAAGGTCGACGCGATCTTCCTCTCGCACGCGCACGAAGACCATGCAGCGGGCGCGGGCAGCATCCTGCTGAACCTGCCCGTGCAACATGTTTTCACGTCGAGCGAAGGGCGCGAGGCCTACGCGAAGAGCATGCGGATGTCGACGGCAGACAAAGCGCTCGCAACGTTCACGGCGCTCCAGACGGGCGACCGCTACACGATCGACGGCGTGACGGTCGAGGTCGTCCACGCGCCCGCCGCCGTGGACGAAACGGAGGCGGACGGCAACGAGGCGTGTGACGTCGTGCGCGTGCGCTACGGCAAGGCTGCGTTCCTCTTCACGGGCGATATGACGAAGGAACAGGAGGCGCAGCTGCTCGCAGCGGACGCCGACGTCGCGGCGACGGTGTTGAAAGTCGGCCACCACGGCTCGGACACGTCATCGAGCGAGCCATTCCTGCGCGCCGTTGCGCCACGCTACGGCGTGATCTCCGTCGGCTACGACAATAGTTACGGCCATCCGAAGCAAACCATCCTCGACCGCCTCGCGAGCCTCGGCATCGAGACGCTGCGCACCGATGAACAAGGCGCGATCGTGTTCCACACCGACGGCGAACGGATGCGGGTCGAGACGTATGCACAGACGCATCGCAATGTGGCGACGAGGAAGTAAAGCAGGAAATTCGCGATTTTTGTAGAAAATGAAAGTAGAAAATCACGCAAACTTTAGCCTCCCTCTCCGAGGGAGGGGGACCGCGAAGCGGTGGTGGGTGTGGCGAAGGTAGGGCGCAACAAAATTATCGATTGTGCAGTCGAAGGAGGAATCCCATGGGTCTAGAAATCGAACGAAAATTTCTTGTCAAGCATTCTTGGTGCCCCAAATCCCCCGGCGACGAGATCGCGCAGGGCTATCTGTCGTCCGTGCCGGAGCGAACGGTGCGCGTGCGCATCCGCGGCGGGCGGGGGTATTTGACGGTCAAGGGCAAGAACGGCGGCGCGGACGCGGCACGCCGTGCGGAGTTCGAGTATGAGATTCCCGTCGCCGACGCGCGCGCGATGCTCAAGCTTGCCGAGCCCGGCGTCATCGAGAAGGTGCGCCACGTCGAGCCCGCAGCCGACGGTCATGCGTGGGAGATCGACGTCTTCCACGGCGCGAACGAAGGACTCGTCGTCGCCGAGGTGGAACTTGGCGCGGAGGACGAACCGTTCGCACGGCCGGCGTGGCTCGGCGCGGAGGTCACGGGCGACGCGCGCTACTACAATTCGAGTCTCGCGAAACATCCGTTTTCGGAGTGGAGCGAATAGGAGGTCACATCATGGAGCTCAATGACGTCATCAAGAATCGTTACGCCTGCAAGAAATACGACGGCACGCCCGTCGCGCAGGAAGCGCTCGATGCCATCCTCGCGGCCGGCCGTCTCGCGCCGACGGCAAAGAATCTGCAAGAGCATCACGTCTACGTCATCCAGTCTGAGGAAGGGCTGAAGAAGGTCGACGAACTCACGCCGTGCCGCTACGGTGCGCCCGTGGTCTTGATGGTCACATATGACAAGACGAATGTGTTCACGTATCCGGGCGGCGTCGCGACGAGCGGCATCGAGGATGCGACCATCGTCGCGACGCATCTCTGCCTCGCAGCGACAGCGAACGGCGTAGAGAACTGCTGGCTGAACTATTTTGACCCTGCAAAGGCGAAAGCGCTGTTCGGCTTGCCCGAGAACGAGGAGGTCGTGCTGCTCATGGACCTCGGCCACGCCGCTGACGTCCCGGCCGGTCAGCCGCTCGCGAACCACGCGAGCCGCAAGCCGCTTGCGGAGACGGTCACGTACCTTTGAGACATCCGTTTTCACGCCATCTCGATTTTTTTCGAAAAGTTCACGACGAAAAGCAGGAGATTTCGAAAAGAACGAGAATTAAATGGATTGTGAAAACGCACAAAGCACAAGCAAGGGAATACCAAAGGGGGATTTTTCCATGATCGGAATCAAGAACGTCGTAGCAATCGTCTGCGGTGGCGGGCCTGCGCCTGGCATCAACAGCGTCATCTCGGGCATCACGAACGAGGCGACGCGCCATGGCTGGGACGTGCTCGGCATCTATGACGGCTTCTCGCGGCTCGCGCGCGGCGAGAAGAACTACGTGCGTCTCGAGCCGAAAAATATCAGCCGCATCCATCTGACGGGCGGCTGCATCCTGAAGATGAGCCGTTTCAACCCGACGAAGAAAGAATCCGACCTCCGCACCGTCGTCGAGACGCTGACGGAGCTCGGCGTCACGCACCTCGTGACGATCGGCGGCGACGACACGGCGTACAGCTCGTCGGCCGTCTCCGACTACGCGCGCAAGATGGGCCGCACGATCAACGTCGTGCACGTCCCGAAGACCATCGACAACGACCTGCCGTTGCCGGAAGGCATCCCGACGTTCGGCTTCGAGACGGCGCGCGCGTTCGGCACGGAAGAGGTCGAGAACCTCATGGAAGACGCCCGCACGACGAACAACCGCTGGTACTTCACGATCGCCATGGGCCGCACGGCCGGCCACCTCGCGCTCGGCATGGGCCGCAGCGCCGGCGCCGCGCTCACCATCATCCCGGAGGAGTTCCCGCAGGACAAGATCCCCCTGCAGCAGGTCGTCGACATCATCACGGGCTCCATCGTGAAGCGTTACCTCACGGGCAAGAACTACGGCGTCGCCGTCATCGCCGAAGGCGTCATCGAAAAGATCGCGCCGGAGGACTTCAAGAAGCTCGGCAACGTCGTCACGGACGAGCACGGCCACATCCGCTACAGCGAGCTCGATTTCGGCGAGATCCTGAAGCAGGCCGTCCTCGCCGAGGTCAAGAAGCTCGATATCAAAGTCTCGATCATCGACAAGGAAATCGGCTACGAGCTCCGCTGCACGGCGCCAATCGCCTATGATATCGACTACGCGCGTTCGCTCGGCTACTCCGCCATCCAGTTCCTCATGGGGGGCGACTCGAGCGCGCTCATCACGATCCAGGACAACCAGGCCGTGCCGTTGCGCTTCGAAGACATCCGCGACCCGCAGACGGGCAAGACGAAAGTCCGCAAGGTCAACATCGAATCCGTCCACTACAAGATCGCGCGCGGCCTCATGATGCGCCTCGAAGAAGGCGACCTCGACGACCCGGGCCTCGCCAACGCCTACCGCATGACGCAGGACGAGTTCCACCAGCGCTATGCATACCTCTTCGCAAAAGCCGAAGCGCCGAAAGCGGAAGCAAAGGCCGAAGAAAAGAAATAAGCTTCTATCCATAGAGCCATCTGTCTGGCAGCCATATTTCGTGGTTGCCAGATTTTTTTTTGCACGAGGTATAAAAAATGCTTGACGTACAGGGAGAAGTGCACTATAATATCTCATTGTCAGCCGAACAGATATAAACGGCACCGCAAATCGCGGGGTGGAGCAGTCGGTAGCTCGTCGGGCTCATAACCCGAAGGTCACAGGTTCAAGTCCTGTCCCCGCAACCAAGACAATTTCACAATTTTTGTTTCATATAATACGTTCTTTCGCAAGAGGGAACGCCCACGAGATCGCGGGGTGGAGCAGTCGGTAGCTCGTCGGGCTCATAACCCGAAGGTCACAGGTTCAAGTCCTGTCCCCGCAACCAAGAAGGTTTGCTGATATAGCTCAGTCGGTAGAGCGTATCCTTGGTAAGGATAAGGTCACCAGTTCAATCCTGGTTATCAGCTCCAGCATAAAGGCGGCATAGCTCAGTTGGCTAGAGCATGCGGTTCATACCCGCAGTGTCCGGAGTTCAAATCTCTGTGCCGCCACCAAGCCGATGACAAACCCCTGCATCAGGGGTTTTATTTATGCGTGCATTCAAAATCGTCATTGACACACCGGGCGAGGTGTGTTAAATTATGTTGGTGACATTTTGAAAAGCAGATGCAGGGGGTGGAAACATGCGCAACAATATCACGCTCGAGTGCACGGAGTGCCATAGCCGCAACTACCGCACGAACAAGAACAAGAAGAACAACCCGGATCGTCTGGAAATGAACAAGTATTGCAAGTTCTGCAAGAAGCATACGGTCCATAAGGAAACGAAGTAATCGCCGCAAGCGAGAGCAGCAGACAGGATGTGAAAACGTTGGCAGAGAAGAGCAAAGAAGGCACGAATCCGATGGAGTTCCTGCACGAGGTCGTGGCCGAGATGAAGAAAGTCTCGTGGTCCTCGCGCAGGGAGCTCGTCAACTACACGGTCGTCGTCGGCATCGCCGTCGCGATCGTCTGCGCCCTCATCTGGATCTGCGACACGTTCTTCGCTCGTTTGTTCCACATCATTCTGAGGTAAGGCGAAATGGAAGCACAAAGCGAAACGCAGAAGCTCGAGAAAGAATCGAAGCGCGCCTGGTATGTCGTCCACACGTATTCCGGCTATGAGAACAAAGTCCAGAAGGACCTCACGAGCAAGATTACGTCGGCGAACATGGAAGACAAGATCTTCAATGTCGTCGTCCCGACGGAAATGGTCGAGGAAGGAACGGACAGCAAGGGCAAGGCGAAGCTCGTCGAGCGGAAGATTTTCCCTGGATATGTGCTCGTCGACATGATCGTGAACCCGCGCAGCTGGTACGTCGTGCGCAACACGACGGGCGTGACGGGGTTCGTCGGTCCCGACAACAAGGAGCCGATTCCCCTTTCCGAAGAAGAAGCGGAACGCATCCTGCATCCGCATGGCATGGCGGAAACGAAGGGCGACGTCGAGGTCGGCGATTACGTCAAAGTCCTCTCCGGCGCGAGCGAAGGCTTCGAGGGCAAAGTTCTCGAGATTGACGAGGAAAACCGCCGCGTCACGATCGTCACGCACCTCTTCGGCGGCAAGGAAACGAACGTCGAAGCAGACCTCGATGAAGTCACGAAAGCTGTCGAGAAGGAAACACCTTCTCTTTAAGAACAACGTTCTTTCAAAAGCAGCTCCTTTTAAGGAGGTGGAAAACACATGGCAAAGAAAGTTTCGAAAGTCGTCAAACTGCAGGTCGTCGCTGGCAAAGCCAACCCGGCGCCTCCGGTCGGCCCGGCACTCGGCCAGGCGGGCGTCAACATCATGGGCTTCTGCAAGGAGTTCAATGAGCGCACGAAGGCACAGGCAGGCCTCGTGATCCCGGTCGTGATCACGGTCTATGAAGACCGTTCGTTCACGTTCATCACGAAGACGCCGCCGGCAGCTGTCCTGCTGAAGAAGGCGGCGAAACTCGACAAGGCTTCGGGCGAACCGAATAAAAAGAAGGTCGCAAAGCTCCCGCGTGCGGAAGCGCAGAAGATTGCCGAGCTCAAGATGAAAGACCTCAACGCTGCAGACGTCGATGCCGCGACCCGCATGATCGAGGGCACGGCGCGCAGCATGGGCATTGAAATCGTGGACTGAGTTTCCTGATTTCATCCCGTGGGAGGCATCGTCCGTCAGTACCACGAGAAGGAGTTACAAATCATGGCAAAATCTGGCAAGAAATACCAGGACGCTTGCAAGCTCATCGAGGCTGGCAAGCTCTACACGCCCGCAGAGGCGATGGATCTCGTCAAGAAGACGGCCACGGCGAAGTTCGATGAAACGATTGAGCTCCACGTCCGCCTCGGCGTCGATCCGAAATATCCGGACCAGCAGGTTCGTGGTGCCATCGTTCTTCCGAACGGCACCGGCAAATCGAAGCGCGTTCTCGTCTTCGCAAAGGGCGAGAAGGTCAAAGAAGCAGAAGCTGCAGGTGCAGACTTCGTTGGTTCCGACGAGATTGTCCAGAAGATCCAGGGCGGCTGGCTCGAATTCGATGTCGCTGTCGCCACGCCGGACATGATGGGCACGGTCGGCCGTCTCGGCAAGATCCTCGGCCCGCGCGGCCTCATGCCGAACCCGAAACTGGGCACGGTCACGATGGATCTCCAGAAGGCCATCTCCGAGGTAAAAGCAGGCAAGGTCGAATACCGCACCGACAAGGCGGGCAATGTCCACGTCGCGATCGGCAAGGCATCGTTCGACGCTGAGAAGCTCCAGCAGAACTTCCAGGCCCTGATTGATACACTGATCCGCGTCAAGCCGGCCGCTGCGAAAGGCCAGTACATCCGCTCCGTGACGGTTGCCGCCACGATGGGTCCGGGCGTGCCGGTCCAGATCGGCTGAACCTGACGCAGGTCAACGAGGCTCCAGCCTCGCACAATCGAATATCTTGGCTGTAGACAGCAGGTTTGAGATTTTCATCTAACGGACAGGATGCGCCGATGAACGGCGGCCGTCCAGATTGCAGCAGATTTTCTGCTCATATCTAGGAGGCAAACCGATGGCGTAGCAAAGCTACGTCGAGGATTTGCCGACGACGATAGGACAGAAAAGATGCGCAAGATGGATGGGCGACATTCGTCGGTGAATCCTGGCGCCTGCCGAGGCCGGAGCACTGAACTAGAAAATTCGGAACCTCCGGCGTGCAGCCGGGGGTTCTTTTGCTTCGCTTTACACATCACAGAACGAAATGGAGGTGTAATTCATGGGTGTTACTCCCGCAAAACAGGAAATCGTCGCAAAGCTCACCGAGCAGCTCAAGAGCGCGAAAGGCGTCGTCCTCACGGGCTACAAAGGCCTGACGGTCGCGCAGGACACGGAGCTCCGTCGCGAGCTCCGCGAAGCCGGCGTTTCCTATCATGTCGTCAAGAACACGATGCTCCGCCTCGCTGCGAAAGAGGCCGGCATCGAAGGTCTCGACGAGCATCTCGAAGGCACGACGGCGTTTGCATTCTCCGCTGAGGATGCGGTCGCACCGGCCAAGGTCATCTGCGGTTTCATCAAGAAGAACAAGCTTGAGGATACCGAGGTGCTGACGGTCAAAGTCGGCATGGTCGAAGGCAAGGTCATCGGCCTCAGCGAGGTCAAGGCGCTCGCATCGCTCCCGAGCCGCGAGGAACTCATCGCGAAACTCCTGGGCAGCATGAACGCTCCGATTTCGAATACGGTCAACGTCCTCCAGGGCGTTATCCGCAACGCGGTCTATGTGCTTGACGCCATCCGCGCACAGAAGGCATCCGCATAATCTGCGGCTCGTCTCATAAATCAAGAAATTTCACTGCAAGACAAAACCATTTTATTGGAGGTAATTGAAATGACGAAAGAAGAAATCATGGAAGCCATTGAGGGCATGACGGTCCTCGAACTCTCCGAGCTCGTGAAAGCTATGGAAGAGAAATTCGGTGTCAGCGCTGCTGCTCCGGTCGCTGTTGCTGCTGCCGGCGGTGCTGCTGCTGGCGCTGCTGCGGAAGAGAAATCCGAGTTCAACGTCATGCTGACGGCTGTTGGCGACAAGAAGATCAACGTCATCAAAGCGGTCCGCGAAGCTACGGGCCTCGGCCTGAAAGAAGCGAAAGCTCTCGTCGACGGCGCTCCGGCTGCGGTCAAAGAGAACGTCGCGAAAGCGGAAGCCGAAGAGCTCAAGAAGAAGCTCGAAGAGGCTGGCGCTACGGTCGAACTCAAGTAATTTCTTTTTGGAATTGCACAGAGGGCTGTGCAGCTGCGATTTTGCAGCTGCGCAGCCCTCTTTTTCTGTTTTCTATGAAATATGATTGATTTGTCATGCAGGAGAATGTATAATGAAATAAAAACGAGGTGATTGCATGGCAACTGCAAATGTACAAGTGCGGATGGATGCAGATTTGAAGCGGTCGGCTGAAGATACGCTCAAGAGCATGGGGCTGACGATGTCGTCCGCCATCACGATGTTCTGCCGTCAGGTCGTGAACCAAGGCAAGATTCCCTTCGAAATCCTCGCAGGCAGCACGCCGAACGAAGAAACGCGCAAGGCGATGCAAGACACGCTGGCAGGCAAGCATCTCAGCCGCACGTTTGACACGGTCGATGAAATGTGGGAGGACTTGAATGCTTAAAGTCCGCTACTCCAGTCAGTTCAAACGAGACTTCAAGCGCATCAAGAAACGCGGCTTGCCTTTGCAGAAATTGAAAGATATCTTGGACGCGCTTGCAAAGGAAGAGGCGCTTCGCCGAGATGCCATGATCATCAGTTGACGGGCGATCAAAAGGAGTTTCGTGAATGCCACATCCAGCCGGACTGGTTGCTCATTTATCGCGTGCAGAAAGAAGAACTCGTTCTCGTCGCACAACGTACGGGGACGCATAGCGACCTGTTTCAAAACTGAAAACCCACGACAAATTCGGAGGAAATTCCTGCTTGGAAATTCCTCCGAAAATTGTTTTTTTGCATTTCGTGCCAAAAATCTGCATTTCGTGCCGCTCTTTCCCACAATCGAGGCGTTTTGTGGTATGGTATGTTTGCAAGAGAGGGAACGAAGGTTCGCGAATTGCAAAAGGAGTGAACGATCGTGAAGATGAAACATCATAACACATATACCCCCAGGTATCCGTCATCACAGGACAGCTGACCGTGCGCTGACGCTCGCCGTGCTCACGGCGCTGCTCACGGGCGCGTCGGCGACGCCGGCGTTCGCGGAAGAAATGACGAAGGAAGTGGTGATCGATAACAAATCCAATCAGGAGGTGAATGCCAGCGACACTACCGGCAGCCTGGAAGGAAACAAGGTCACCGTCACGAAAGATGGCACGGCGAGCTCTGTTTCCGGTGCATGGACTGATGGTAATGGGACAGTAAAGAACAACCAGGTCATCATCGATGGCGGCACGGTCAGGGGCAACGTCACGGGCGGCCACAGCGAGGAGGGCGGCGCCACCGACAACACCGTCACGCTCGCAGGCGGCACAATCAACGGAAACGTCTACGGAGGCTACTCCACCGACGGCGCTGCCACCGGCAACACGATCACGCTCCAGGTGGGCGCGGATGGGAAAACGACGGCATTCGACACGGTCTACATCCTCTACGGCGGCGGCAAAGACTCCGGCAACACCACGGACGACGTCGTCAGCGGCAACACGTTGACAATCGACGGCGTGAAAGGCATCACGCTCGCCAACATCGAGAACTTCTCCAACTACAACTTCTATCTCCCCGCCGGGCTGACGACGAACGACGTCATCCTTCATCTCACCACGACGCAAACGACGGATTTGAGCAACAGCAACCTCTCTTTCAAAGTCAACAGCGCGCAGAACCTCCACAAAGGCGATACGTTCACGCTCATCCAGAAAGATAGCGACTCGCTGAACAGCGGCAAGAATGAATGCTCTGAGGTCTCCGGCCCGATCGGCGTCGCCGCCAGCTTCCGCAGCATCGTGCAAAAAACAGGAAACAACCTCGTCCTGAGCATCACGGACGTCGCCCCGACGGCCGATGCGAAGTCCATGGTCGAGACGCGTGCGACGCAGGGCGTCGCGGTGAACATGGGCTCGGATTACCTTGCGGGCACGACGATGGCGCAGGTCGCGAACGCGTCGTTCGGCAGCGACGGCTTTGCCTCGTTCGGCGGCTCGAGCGCGAGCGCCATGCGCTACGAGACTGGCTCGTACGTCGATGCGAAAGGCGTCGCGTTCAATGCCGGCATCGTGAAGAAAACGCCGAACCGCTACGGCACGCTCTCGTGGGGCCCGTTCTTCGAGACCGGCCACAGCAGCTATGACTCCTACCTCGACGACGGCACGCACGGCAGCGGCTCCGCGAGCTACACCGGCGGCGGCCTGCTCGCGCGGCAGGAGCTCGCGGGCGGCCTTTACCTCGAAGGCTCGCTGCGCTACGGCCGCACGAAAGCCGACTACTCCGGCCTCACGAGCTACGACACCTCGTAGCCGTACTTCGGCTATCACCTCGGCGTCGGCAACGTCTTCCAAATGAAGGGCACCGACACGCTCGACGTCTACGGCCGCTACCTCTACAGCCGCATGGGCGGCGACAGCGTGCAGCTCGCCTCGGGCGAGACGTACGATCGACGCTGTGACGAGCGACCGCCTCGTCCTCGGCGCGCGCTATACGCGCGACTACGGCAAGCGCGGCAAAGGCTACGTCGGCCTCGCGTACCAATACGAATTCGGCGGCGACGCCCGCGCCCATTGGAATGGTTACGACCTCCCGAGTCCCTCCGTGGAAGGATCGACCGTGCGGCTCGAAACCGGATGGAACTATACGCCCTCGGAAAACTCCCCGCTCGCCCTTGACCTCGGCATCACCGGCAGCACCGGCAAAGAGCGCGGCGTCGGCTTCCGCGTCGGCGTGAATACGCGTTCTGAGAGAACGTTCAAGCCTCCCCGTTCGGGGAGGCTTTCTTTGTGTGCCGTTAGAACAAAAAATACAATCGAGGGTTGACAAATTTTTTTCCTCATGGTACAGTAGGAAACTACAGGAAATGAATAGGGCGAAGTGTGCGCATCGAGCATCGGAAAGGACAGAAAGAGAAGCAGGGCCAGAACGTTTTTGCCTTGTTTTTTTATTGCTCCTTTGTTCCGTATGCTGTTTTTCGTTTCCCAAATTTTTATCGATCGATATTTCATGAACAGGCTAAGGGGTGAAGGATTTGTTATTTAATCCTGTGCCGGTGGGCAAACGAACCAGGTATAGCTATGCGCGGATCAAGGAAGTCATGGAGATGCCGCATCTCCTCGACATCCAGCGCAATTCCTACCAGTGGTTCCTCGATGAAGGTTTGCAGGATATCTTCAATGACATCTCGCCAATCACGGATTTCACGGGCAACTTTGCCCTGATCCTCAAAAGCTTCTCGCTCGGCGAGCCGAAGTACAGCCTCGAAGAGTGCAAGGAGCGCGATGTCACGTGGGCGGCGCCGATGCGCGTCAGCGTGCAGCTCGTCGACAAGACGACGGGCGAGATCCGCGAGGACCAGGTTTTCATGGGCGATTTCCCGCGCATGACGGACACGGGCACGTTCATCATCAACGGCGCGGAGCGTGTCATCGTCAGCCAGCTCGTCCGCTCCCCCGGCGCGTACTACGGCGAGACGATCGACACGACGGGCAAGAAGCTCTACAACGCGACGGTCATCCCGAACCGCGGCGCCTGGATCGAGCTCGAGACGGACGCGAGCGACATCGTCTGGGTGCGCATCGACCGCACGCGCAAGATGCCGGTCACGTTCCTCATTCGCGCGCTCCTCGGCCTTTCGAAAAACGAAGAAAACCCGCAGGTCACGGATGACGAAATCCTCCAGCTGTTCGACGGCGACGAGCGCATCCGTGCGACGCTCGCCCATGACCCCGAAATCAATACGCCTGCGGAAGCGCTCAAGGTCATCTACAACCGCCAGCGCCCGGGCGAGCCGGTCACCATTGAGAACGCGAAGCAGCTGCTCGAAGGCATGTTCTTCGACCCGAAGCGCTACGACCTCGCGACGGTCGGCCGCTACAAGATCACGAAGAAGCTTGGCTGGCGCCGCCGCATCCTCGGCAAAGTCCTCGCCGATCCCTTGGTCGACAAGGAGACGGGCGAGATTGTGATCCCGGCCGACACGTATGTGACGGAAGACATGATTGACGCCATCGACGCGAAGCGCGAGGCGGCGATTTTCGGCGCGGGCGAAGAGGAGAAGTGCGTCTGCTACCTGAAACTCAAAGACGGCAGCCGCATGAAGATGCTCTGCTCGCCGACGCTCGAATACCATCACCGCACGATGACGTATGACGACATCCTCGCGGCCATCGACTACCTGCTGAACCTCATGGACGGCGTCGGCTCGACGGACGACATCGACCATCTCGGCAACCGCCGCGTGCGCGCCGTCGGCGAACTGCTGCAGAATCAGTTCCGCATCGGCCTGTCGCGCATGGAGCGCGTCGTGCGCGAGCGCATGACGATCCAGGACTCGACGACGATCACGCCGCAGGGCCTCATCAACATCCGCCCCGTCGTGGCCGCCGTCAAGGAGTTCTTCGGCTCGTCGCAGCTGTCGCAGTTCATGGATCAGCACAACCCGCTGTCCGAGCTCACGCATAAGCGCCGCCTCTCGGCGCTCGGCCCCGGCGGCCTGTCGCGCGAGCGCGCGGGCTTCGAAGTCCGCGACGTCCACAACTCCCATTACGGCCGCATGTGCCCGGTCGAGTCGCCAGAAGGCCCGAACATCGGCCTCATCGGCTCGCTCGCGACGTTCGCGCGCGTGAACCAGTTCGGCTTCATGGAGACGCCGTACCGCCGCGTCGACAAGGAAAAGCACGTCGTCACGGACGAAGTGCGCTACCTGACGGCCGACGAGGAAGACGACCTCGTCATCGCGCAGGCCAACGAACCGCTCGATGAGAACGAGTGGTTCACGAAAGAGCGCGTCACGGCGCGTTTCCACGAGGAGACGGGTTTGCACCGCCGCGAAAAAGTCGATTACATGGACGTGTCGCCGCGCCAGGTCTTTTCCATCGCGACGGCCATGATCCCATTCCTCGAAAACGATGACGCGAACCGCGCGCTCATGGGCGCGAACATGCAGCGCCAGGCCGTGCCTCTGCTGCGCACACAGGCGCCGCTCGTCGGCACGGGCATGGAGTACAAGGCCGCGTGCGACTCGGGCGTCATGATTCTCGCGAAGCGCGCAGGCACGGTCGAAAACGTCACGGCGGACTTCATCG
>Ga0256404_1007397_pt1 | contig 17418 bp, 17 predicted proteins | sample RumenRJG_01DNA_FD_185990 | JGI IMG/M metagenome (GOLD analysis project Ga0256404, IMG submission 185990) | Bovine rumen microbial communities from Lethbridge, Alberta, Canada - RJG_01 | ecosystem: Host-associated > Mammals > Digestive system > Stomach > Rumen | place: Canada: Alberta | collected...
AGAAAGGTACAACTCCTATCTCGTCGCCTTTGTTCAAATTGTCATTGACCATGAACTGCGAAAAGAAATCGAGTGCCTTCAAGATATTTGTCTTACCTGAAGCATTAGAGCCATAGATACAGCCTATTTTCAGAAGCGAGACGCCATCTGCCACCTCTTCGGTATAAATATCGCGCGACGTATCATCATTCGTTGGGATAAAACTCAGCGTCTGCTCATCCAGCAACGAATAGAAATTCTTGATTTTGAACTCCGCTATCATAATTGTTCAGTATTAAACGACGGTGCAAAGATACAATAAATTTTCGAAACAAGCAATTTTATTTTTAATTTTCGTTCGCTTTTCACGAAATCGGAATATAAAATATGTCATTTTGTCATTCTTTTGCTTGTTGGCAGCGTTTTTGCCATAGAGAAAAAAAAGGGATAGTCCGTATCCCATGTCTAACCCGAGAACCTTGGACAAGTTCTCACAGTGCCTGAAAAGGAGCAGGCGTTAAGCAACCAAGCCAATGGCAAAGAAGGATACTTACAAGTATGAACTGCACGATGGCCATAAGACGGTTTACGTGGGCACCACGAAAAACCCGGAACGTCGCGAAGCGGAGCATCGAGCAGATGGTAAGGACTTCACCAATATGACCATTATTGGGCGCCCCTCAACTGCAGAGGGAGCGGGAAAGTGGGAAGAAGATCGAATCGACACTTACAAGCGCAATCATGGTGGTGATAGGCCTAAGTACAATCAGAATGATTCCGGCAAGTAATCATTCTCTTACCTGATTCGGGGAGTGCTGCTGCAACAGCACTCCTTTTTTATTGCCCTGCCGCTTCAGGCACATTGGGGCGTTGTCCCAAAGAGCCTTCCGCTCCCCACGTGCATGGTGCAGCCGCTAAAGCGTCAGCACCATGCACCAGATCCTCCCGCGCTCACTGGTATTGGTTTACTCGTTTGTATTTCTCCCCTAACCCAAGAAGCTCATTGAACATCATTAGGCGTTGACCTTCCAGCGCACCTGCGTTCAAGAGCTTCTTTTGCTGTTTGGCCCAGTTTCTAAGGCCGCGTTCAGAGTCAACGTAACTGTTCTCTTTGGCACGATACTTTTTGTTGCCTTTTAAACTACCTTGCAAAAGACCAATAATCATGGGCTGCATATTTTGTAATCAGAACATCACTATTCGCAATTCAAAGGAAAAAACATAATCGTTGTACTAATTTTCACTGCGGTGAAAAAGCTAAAGCCATGCGACTCCAACCTATCACCATTTATACTATTCTCAATCTATTCTACGTTTATTTAAAGGTGCAGGGAGATGACGGGACTCCCTTAACAACCCCGCCATTATTCCCCTGCACCACAATACACCATGCCCAATACATACTTGGACAGGGCGATTGAAGCTGTTCCCAAATTCGGGGAGCGTATTTCGCTTTTTACTAAGAAACTCCGCCTTGCACAATATGCGGATGGTTCTATCTATGACTACCGACTGAAAATCTCTCAGGCGGTATTGTATCTCAACAAATTGCCTGACGATTTCACCCAAGCTGACATTGACGGCTATCTGTCGATGCTCCTGGACAGGAATCGATACAGTATTTCGCATTTCAAACATACTGTGTTCGGGTTGAAAGACTACTACAAGGTCATGGGGCTTAAAGAACCTAAGGGACTTGTTCTTCCAAAAGTCCGTAAAGCCAAGAGACTTCCAAGAGTGCTCTCCCAAGAACAGGTTGCTCGTCTTATTCATATGTGTGACCTGTATGACAAGGCTCTGCTTTCTACCATCTATGACTGTGCTCTCAGGGTGAGCGAGGCTTGCAGTCTTAAGTGGGACGATATTAGTTTTGAACGTCAGCAACTTTTCGTCTATCAGGGCAAGGGGAAGAAAGATCGGATTGTCCCTATCTCTAGCCAGTTGCTAATCCTGTTGCGTATCTTCAAGAAAAGGTTTCCCAGTGATGACTTCGTCTTCAAGTCTCATGGCAGAGGTGTGTCTCCTCAACCCATCAAGCCTGGATATGTGCGTGTCATCATGAAGAATGCACTGATGAAGGCCTGCTACGACCGCTCTATCACTATTCATGCTTTGCGACATTCTGCGGCTTCGCATCTCCTGGAAAATGGAGAAAGCCTCCTGGAGGTACAGAAGCGTCTCGGACATGTACGTCTTGCAACTACGATGGTCTATCTTCATGTGGCTGACATTGAACCGATGAAACATGTCCGGCTAATTGACACCATCTTCCCACCTAAGCGATGAGGACACGTTTCGACATCGGGGAGATTATCCGGTGTCATGGAGAAGAGTTCCTTTCTAAGCATCAAGTCGTACCTGCCGTCAGAAGATCCTTCGCTCATATGGCCCAGTGCAGGACCAGTGTCCTTGGTGGGCATGTAGAGGTGTGCCCCGAGTGTGGGGATATGCATATCAGCTACAACAGCTGTCGTGACCGGCATTGCCCCAAGTGTCAGAACAAGGAGCGTGAACAGTGGATTGAGTTCCGCAGGGAAGAGATTATCCCTGTCAAGTACTTCCATGTCGTATTCACGGTGCCTGATTGTCTGCATCCTGTTGCTATGGCTCATCAGAGTATCTTCTACGACTGTATGCTCAAGGCCGCCTGGGGTACCATCAATGCATTTGCTGCCAATGAAGGACTCCTCGCTGGAATGACAGCCATCCTCCATACGTGGGGATCCAATCTGTTCTACCATCCGCACATACACTGTATTGTGCCTGGCGGTGGAGTGGATAAACGTGGTGTATGGCATCATATCAAGGGGTGTAAGCGTTCTGACTTTCTCTTTCCTGTCGTCGCTATGAGCTCCAAGTTCCGTGGCAGATTCATGTCTCTGCTCACAAGAAGGCTCAAGGAGAAGGGCGTCATCATTGATCAGTCTATACGCAAACATTGCTTTACAAAAGCTTGGGTCGTCAATTCAAAGCCTCCTGCCAAGGGAGTCGGTCAGGTCTTGGAGTACATCGGACGTTATGCCTATCGTGTGGCCATTACAAATTCCAGAATACTGGACGTGACTGACAACACAATTTCCTACGATTACAAGGACTATAGAAATGGCGGAAAGCATAGGGTCAAAACCGAGAGCATCGACACGTTCCTGAATTTTCTTTCTCAGCATATATTGCCGGACAGGTTTGTCCGTATCCGTCACTATGGCATTCTCTCTCCATGTAATCGGGAGAAACTCCGTTGCGTACAACGGCTACTTGATGTGCCGCCTGTACCGAAAGTGAGAAAGAAGAAATCATACCTTGAAATATGCTATGAAAAGGGATGGGACATTGGCATCTGCAAGGATTGCAATTGTCAGCGCATCATCATGAGGATTATCAAGCCTGCCCCAAGGGCACCGCCCTCCATTGTCTGGCACATTGGGCGTTGACTGAGGCTGTCTGCGAAACGCATGTTTTCGTGGACAGATTCATTGTGCCTTTATGTGCCATTAATAATGTATTCTGTATCATTTTTGACTAGTTTTGAGGTCTGGACATCCACCTTATTATATAGGTTAGCGAGGTTATACCCCAGATTTTTCAACCACGAAAGGTCACCTGCTTTCTAATAACCATGTAAAAACCGGCATCTTTCCCCATAATTAGTTACTCTGCTGTGGAAGTACAACATCTAGCTTCATATCTGCTTCGCAGAGACGAAGCCTATATCGTTTCTTTTTCGAAAAGGAAGCTCTTGCGCATAAGAACAACAAAAGTCATAAAGCACATCCTTTGGAATCTGCTCTATGACTTGCGATAGTTTGGATGACAAATCAGACATCTTACATATTATATCTCTTGCGTCCCCACTGAGGTACAAACAAGTAACTACAAAACTGCCAAATGGCTTTCAGAATATTCTTCATCGGCCAGGAAACTTTATTTCAGCCATCGCTGCCTCAATATCTTCAAGAGCAACACAACCATTCCACATGCGGTAGACATAAAGAGGGGTGATGCCTCCGAAGTCCATAGAGCATGAACGAGTTTCATTCTCAATAAAGTCACTCAGAAGCATAATTAAATCTTGTCTATCCATTATCTTTCTTTGACAATCACCCAGAAGGTTTTGAAAATTAGTCCCAAATCGTAGAAGAAACTGTGCTTCTCCACATACTCTAGATACAGTTTAATCTTCTCCTGCATGATGACCTCGATATAGTATTTCTCAGGGTCTTCAGCCTTCTCCATTAATTCATTCTCATTTCTGAACTTAATCGAAGCCGGATCTGTGATGCCTGGACGCACATCGAGAACATGCATTTGTTCTGGCGTCCAGTAATCCACGTAATGTTTTACCTCGGGCCGAGGGCCTACCAAAGACATGTCACCTAGGAAAACATTGATTAACTGAGGCAGTTCATCAAATTTGAACTTGCGGATAAAGTACCCCGAACGAGTCACACGTGGATCATGCCCTCCAATGGTCACAAGACTTCCCTTATCAGCCCCCACCCTCATCGAGCGGAACTTAAAGATGCGGAAGTCTTTATTGTTCCGGCCTACTCTTACCTGCCTATAGAACACAGGTCCCTTCGAATCACATTTAATCCAAATCGCCAGCACTAAAAACAGCGGGCTCAGTACAATCAGTCCAAACCCACTCGCTACAATATCAAATATCCGTTTCATACTTATTAACCTGTAAGGCGAAAGCCATCTAAATAATCAAGGTTCACCCCGAAGGGGCAAAGGCTTCGTGAACCTTACTAAAACATTGACGAGGGCGGTCTCTGCCCGGAGTCAACTGCATCCTCTCCATATAGGGAGAGGCCTTGGTGAGGGTGGATGCTTCTTTGCTTCTTTCTTCGCGCCGAAGAAAGTAAGAATATCCTTTTGCTTCTTTTCGAAAAGAAGATCAACCCAAATTTTTAATAATGTCAACAAAATTGTTGATAACGTACTCTACATCCTCATCACTCAACCGAGTGTGAAGAGGTAAAGTAACCTCATTCTCAAACAGATGATAAGCATTCGGATAATCGGCAATATCAAATCCCAATGCCTTATACGCCGTCATCATTGGCAACGGCTTGTAATGCACATTACAAGCAATCCCCCTCTTCGCCATTTCTATAATGACCGCCCGACGCTCAGCGTCGCTACGCCCTAATAGGCGCGTAATATACAGATGCCCACTACCAGAATGATTCTCCCCATAGTGATTAAGCACGGCCACGGGGAGATCCTTCAAAGCCTCATCATACCGCCCGATAATCTGACGACGGCGATAAAGCATTTCCGGATAGCGCTTCAGCTGAGCCAGACCGATTCCAGCCACGACATCCGTCATGTTACATTTATACCAAGGCCCGATGATGTCATACTCCCAGGCTCCAAGTTGTGTCTTTGCCAAAGCATCCTTATTCTGTCCATGCAGAGAATATAGCTGGGTCAACCGGTACAACAACTCATTCCACGTCTCACCTTCGATATATGGAACCGTAGGCTTATAGTCTTTCAACTCTTCATTATTCACTATTAACTCCTGGAACGGCAAGTTCCAGGTAAGTGCCCCACCTTCAGCCGTTGTCAGGTTCTTCACCGCGTGGAAACTGAACGACGAGAAATCCGCAATCTCTCCCGCCATCTTCCCATGCCACTTGGCACCGAAGGCATGCGCATCGTCAGCCGCAACTACGATACGGCCAATCCTTTTCTGGATGGCATTCGTCGGACGGAACAAACTTTTCTTAGCCTCAACAATTTCAAACACCTTGTCGAAGTCACAGATGATGCCACCCAAATCAACTGGGCAGATCACCTTGGTATGCTCCGTGATGGCATCCGCCAACTTGTCATAGTCCATTTCAACACTATCAAGTTGTGAATCCACCATCACCACCTTACAGCCCACATGCTGCGTTACAGAAGCTGTTGCCGTATAAGTATAAGCCGGCACAATCACCTCATCCTCAGGCCCTACCCCAATCAAGCGTAATGCCATCTCCATAGCAGCCGTAGCAGAGTTCAAGCACACCACCTTTTGTGTACTACAAACCAACGCTATCAGCTTTTCAAACTCTTTGGTTTTAGGACCAGTCGTTATCCAACCTGAGCGAAGAGCCTCAGCTACCTGTTCAATCTCTGCCTCCGTCATATCAGGCGGAGAGAAAGGAATATTCCTAAGTTTCATGTTCATAATCAGTCAACCTTATATCGTTTTACATATTTCCATTTTTTATACGCATTCCCAAACACATTCATTACTACCCAGAATGATGCACTTATAGGATTCATATCCTCCGCTACTCTAAAAAGCGGATAATGAGCCCATATCCTCTGCCAAAGCGGCTTGGGTGTAATTGAGTTGGCACGCCTACGATACTTACCAAGTGTTTCTGGCAAAAGATAGCAGTCAGCCTTGCGAATCACCTTCAGCCACATGGCCGTATCATTATTCTTCTTCACATCGTTTATTTGGATCAGCCCTATCTTCTCTGCATCATACATCACAGATAGACATCCAGGCCAACAACAGGCATACATATCGAACTTCCCTACATGCGGTTTGCCACTTACATGTACGCCAAGTTCTTTGTCTTGCTCATCTATTTCTATATATTCATGATAAGAGAATGCATATCCGTTCTCCTCCATGAATTTTATTTGTTTCTCTAACTTTGTGGGTTCCCATAAATCATCACTATCTAAAAATGCTATCCAACGAGCTTTAGCATTGCGTAAAGCCGTATTACGAGACACCGCTGCTCCGCTATTGGACATATTCTGATATAGACTTATTCTGCCATCGAAATTCATTAAGTCTGATACAATCTCAATAGTACCATCACCAGAGCAATCATCAACAATAATCAATTCCCAGTTCTTGTAAGTTTGTGACTGTACACTCTTTATGCTTTCAGTTATATACTTGCCACATTTATATGACGGCATTATGACTGATACTAAACCGTAATCTTGCATACTAATCTAAAAAACGCTACAAATTCATTATATAGAGCGAGCGAACGCCCGTTCTTGGTGCATCAAAACAAACATATTTTTTTGATGGAGAAACGCGAGGGTGCAAATCACACGCTATATGACAATAGACATCTGACGTCTGAAATGTTTTTGGAGAATATATCTCTGCTATTTTTGTTGCAGATGAACTATTGATATCCACTTTAAATAGTTTGCTCATTCTTCTCCTGTCAGGATATGTATCGGTAATAAACACTTCATCAGAAATAAAACTCTGGTGGCCGTCTGAATTAACAGTATCCCCTGCAATAATCTTATAATTCTCTGGATTGTTGATATTGAACAATACATGACAACTCTTTCCATCTATTGCACAGGACGCAATTATCTCATTCCTATGATTCCACACGTAATGAGAACCCGTTTCCTGGGTCGGTAGTGTTATTAGTCTATGCCCTTTTATATCATATACCATTATCCATGTCTTATGCATATCCTTACCCTCCTGACCATTCGGAACTACTCGATAAAGGAATGCGATGTATCTTCCGTCATGAGAGAATTCTGTATGTGTTACAAAATGAGTATAACCAGGTCGGGTCTCATGACTTACCTTTTCAGACAGCTCTTTTAAAGAAACAATAAGTTTAGACTTGTTATTGGTCAGATTAATCATATACAGACCATTATCAGATGGTGCCGGTTCGCTTATGTCTCCATCGCCCACAGCATACCCATATCCTGGCATGCATCGGTTGAGCCGTTCATAGCAAAAAGATGTTGCAAACAGTTCCTTCTCGTTATAAAAAACAGCATCTATCGGATATGGATGCTTTTCCTCTTCTCCCGTTTTAATATTCTTGATATTGCAACAAAGCACATCTCCATCCGCAGTGTTATAAATAACGGTATCGTCGTCAACCCATTGTAAACGACATCCTTTATGATAATTCCAAGCATAGGTATCCCCTATCTTATGGAATTCGCCATATTTGCCTTTATTAATATCAAAATAACCTACTTCCATTGATTCTCCCTTCTTAGGCATTCTCCCTTCAAAGGGAACCTTGTTGGCCAAGCATTTTGTCTCATCGTTAGACAGAGGTGAAATATCGTGGAAACCAAAGAAATATCCCTCTTTGAAATCATATTCCCCTGAGAAATACTCAGCTTTTCTAGGCAAAAGGTCAAATACTCCTTGATAAATAGTCTTTACCGCCTTTTTTATTCCTGGGTGTTTTTTCACCAGGCCATATACAATTGTTTCAACCTTATTCATTGTAGAAATGGTCTAAAATATATTCTATAGATTCATTATTGCATTTGTAGTAGAAAGCCTTTTTCATTTTACCAGTTGAAGCATGCTCCATATCTATTACTTCCAGACTAGGCACGTATCGTACTCGCATACCTGATAAACGTATTAATTCTCCCAAATAGATTTCTTCTCCAAACAGGAAAATAGGATATTCAATCTTTTTGTAATGTTCAAAGAAATGCCTTGTTAACATCATGAAAGAACCATGTCCAGCAAAAATGTCCATTTCTGGACTTGGCATATACATCGCTTTACGTTTGTATAGCGTCTTTGTATATAGATAATCAAGGATGGGGAATCTGTACATTAAATTTACAATCTGTAGCCTTTTTTTACTTGGGCGGCTTATGATTTTGGGATTACGATCCCTTTCTTCAGCCTTAGACCATATACGTGTGGCAATCCATGCAATATCTTTATCAAGTTGATACTTCAGGAGGTTTTCGAAGAAGTTAGACGATAGTTCAATATCAACATTTGAAATCGCCACATAGTCATATTGGTATATATTTTCGACATCGTTTATAATTCTTTGAGCACCTCCTAAGTACCCAGAATTCTCAAGTCTTACTAGCTTAACTGAAATATGTGAAAAACAATTCAATTCAAGATTCTGCTTTTTGATTGAATTATCAGCGACTATTACATCAACCTGATTGCGTCCTTGAGTTGTAGACGCCGAGTTATTGATAGAAAGGAGATAATTATTTAGCTCCTCGTAAGAATTGTAATTAACACATACAATAAGAACCTTTTCCATCTTTGTTTATTTAAAAGAATCCTGAAGCCATTGTATCACTTTATTCCCCTGAGTCAATCCATTTTTATTTTTTAATACAAAATCCCTAGATAACCTTCCTATCCTTTCACATTCAAACTCTGAGAGTTTTGATGTTTTATTCAAAACCTCTTTAATACCTTCTATGGATTCAGTTTCTATCGGTATTATATAATCCCAATATCCAGCTGGAATACTTTTTATTTTTGTCGATATGACTGGCGTTCCAGAAACCATATATTCCATTATTTTAGAGGGAAAGGAATACTTCGTAAAATCTTCGTTAGTAGGTCTAGGATTAATTAAGAATGATGCCTCTCTTTGCTTTTGCACCACAAATTCATTTTCTTGATAGCCAAAAAACTTAATCCTTTCATCAGCATTTTCATTAATATACCCTTCAAGTTCTCCTTTACCAAAAAGCCACAATTCTAAATCCATAAGTGGTTTTGTCTTAAATGCCTCTATTAGCATTTTTACCCCATATTTCTCATACAAACCGCCTGCATACATATAGGCTTTTATCCCCCCCTTTTCATTCTTTCCTTCATTTTGCTTTAGATAAATATCGTCATCAACAATGCCTTCAATAACAATATATGGTCTCCCTTTTGTGTTAACATGTTCATTCATGTAATCTGAAAGGAGTATATAACCATCGTAATAGATAGAAGTAATAGAATAAATGGATTTTAGAATTCTTTTATAAAAGGGCTGTTTTAAGCTAGTTTGATGATGATACATTTGAGGTATGTCGGCAACGTAACCTATAACCTTAACGCCAAAAAGTTTTCCGATAATGAGCGTAGGGAATGATGAATAGAAGCGCATAATGTCGCATATGACATAATCAGGCTTCCCTTTCTTGATAAAGTAGTATATAGTATAAAAAAGCGCATGGAAGAAAAAGGTAAATTGATATAATACTGGGATTGCGAAAATAGGAATATATTTAATATTGATATTGCCTTCTGTTACACTATATCCCTTATAGAATAAACCACTTTCTTTATATGATATTTGACGTTCAGAAATAACATCTACGTCTGCACCATTTGATGATAACCCTCTCAAAAATAGGTTGAAGTACTTTTGAATAGAAACCTCTGGTTTAATTTTTAATGAAGAAAAATAGTCACTAAACGTATTACCATCACAATAGCAATTAACTGTCAATATTTTCATATGATGTTTTTAATGCCTAATTACAAAATTGTTAATTACTTCCCTTTCTCTTGAAACAGAAAACAGAACCCCATACGCAATTAATAAATAAAAAAAAGCGGAATCTCTTAAATCCTCATTGCTAATGGCAATCAGCATAACTGCGAATAACAGAATGTTAAATAACTTCTTGTTAGAAAAAGATTGAGTAAACTTATAAAGATAATATGACATAAATATACACACGAGTGGACCATAAACTGCCAGAAACTTAAGGATAGTGTTTGTTGTGTCCCGGGGATCAATTTGTACACCGTATCTAGCATTTGATAAGATTGGGAATAACTGATTATAAGCATCTGGTCCAGCACCTATCGGGTATAAATAAAAAATATCAAAAGGAACTACCAATGAAGCGATTCGTGCATAAGAACTATATGTTTGATTTTCTATTTTGTCAAACAGTAAGATATAAATCTCTGGAATTTGAGTTATTAAATAGTAGAACAACAAGCAAACTGGTATAATCCCAATCAGCGTCTTATAGTTTCTGGAAAAAAGAAGGAATAATATTAATATACTTAGAGAAATCGCAATTCCAGCAGTAGAAACAGTCGAAATACTTGCCAATAATACAACTATTGTTCTTTTAATCGAAGGCTTCATGGAGAATAACTCTACAAATAATGACATATTAAGATAAATCATATACACCCCAGGCTCACGGAAGATACCGAAATTACGTAACTGAATATCATCGTATATCATTGTTAAATAGGCACAATGAAATGGGAATCCTTCACTATTAAAATATTGAGGAAAGATATCTATAAAACTAGGTCTGACAAAAATACTAATCTGAACAACGATTGATATTAATGCCAGTAAATAAATAATTCTTTGAAAGGAAGTAACAAATCGATTAATATTGACATTCCAAACATAGGTAAGCGCCAAAATAAACAACAGAATATTATATAAAAATCCTAAATGAAAACCCGTGAATATTGAGTTGAAGAAAAAAAAGAGAAATAAAAAAACAAGGGCAGGTAGGCACCTCTTTATTGAATATATTTTACCAACACTCTTGATAAACCCACAAATAATCAATAATGCTATAACAACATATTTAAGAAGAATAAAACGCTCATCACTATTTGTTCCGAAAAGCAACGTATCATTAGAAGTGTATATTATAGCAAATAAGGCTATTGTTTCATATACAAATAATGATTTGATTTTAGAAAGGATCGCCATCATTTAGTACACTTTTGTAAATTTCAAGCATCTTTTGCGCATTAATAGAACGATTATGTCTTTTTTGGGCAATAGCGCTCATATTAATTTGGTTTTCTTCGTATCTGAAAACACGACAAATAATATCTGCAAGCATTTCAAATTCATCGAATCTATACATATTATGTTCATTTCCTACCATCATATCTGGGAGGCCTCCAACGTAACTACATGCCACGGGGACACCAAGAATCTGAGCCTCTCCTAATGAATTAGAACTATTCTCAATAGTTGAAGGACATACAAAGAGATTACATTTAAGATATTCATTTTTCATCTCATCTGCATCAAGATTACCAATAAATACTATATTCTCCTGTAATTGATTTTTATTTATGAAAGAAGATAGCAGTTTTGCATAACCCGTATATTTCATCTTATTTTTAAAGCCAGTTCTATTAATGATATCTTTCCCTGCAATTCTAACAACTGTATCTGGGTATGATTTAACTACTATACGAAGCGCTTTAAGAAACTGATGCAACCCCTTAATTGGGTAACTTGCTTGTGATAAAAAAATCGTATGTTTATTACAAGCCGTATAATCCCACAATTCTCCAGAATAGAACTCACTCCGTAAGGTCTCATTACAGGAAAAATATTTAATTTGGGGATTTATCAGGGTTGAATGGACTCTATCCCAGTTTGTCCGACCAACAGCATAGAGACACTTCTTTAAAATCTCATTTTCATATAAACTTCTTTGAGCAAAATAATTCTTTTGCCAAAATATAGAGCCTCGAATTATATCATGAAAAGTAATGTTCTTTATAATTTCCCACTTGTTAAGACCGCACATATAGTATTTCGCACAATAAGTAGTAAGCCCCTGAATTGAAACTACTACCCCTCGATTAGAGCACGCATTAATATATGATAGGCCATGTGAACACTCTGTTCCATGCAAATGTATAATATCCGGTTTAAAATCGTTAGAAATTATTATCCAATACTTATTATACTCGTTATTAAACTTTTCATTACCTTTTCCTTTGGGTATTAAATAGTATTTTATACGATTCCCCTGGATAATGCGAAGTTCCTGTACAAGATCACAAATAGAAGCCACTGCAATCTGAACAGAATCATCTGTATCTAAAATGGAATAACAAGCACCTAAGAGCCAGCCTCCCGAACCTTTTAGTTCAGAAGAACCCGTGATTCCTTGAATTGCTTCAGGGAAAGCAATATTTGTAATCCAGAGGACCTTCATAAATTCAAGATTAGTTCTGATTAATATGCAAAATCTTTTTTGTTGCTAACTTAATTCGTTTAATTAAGCAGGAACTATTGTAATATAATATGGACTGGATGAGCTTACCATAAGCCCACTTATTCAATGCAACATTTGTTTTACTTTTATGTATACCGTCAATAAACGAAATCGGTTCTGAAACAATGTTATAAGCACCAATTAAAAACTCTTTTAGAAAACTGAATCTTTTAAAAGGGTTAAGTATCAAAGATGCGATACTAATTGAAATGTCATTTATTAACTTAATAATATACGACGCTGCAGCCTCATCCATCGCTGAAAAGTTAGGGTAAAGTTCCCTCGATTCAACTATTACAATTTTAATCATATTTAAAGCTGCTTGAATTTTTTGAGGCCTAATCGTATTAGTCAAAGAATTAGCATTAGACATATAATGATAAACCAAAGGAGCATCAAACCAACCAATCTTTTTAAAATAGATGAGCGATTCTAAGTGGAATAACACATCCTCAGAGACATAAACCCTTTCTGATTTAAAACGAATCTCATTGTTCCTTATAATAACACCTTTATATATGGCGTTCCATGACATATTAGGATAGAAAACTCTTGAATCGTCAGATTTACTAGCGGCCAATATATATGAAGAGAACAAAAACACTTCGTCCTTACCCTCGTAGATTGTAGCTGGTTTAGTCCTGGGGTACAAGACTCTATTATCCTTGTAATCAAAGTTAATCACGTCACAATAGCAAATATCCAAATTGTTCTTAGTAGCATGATCATATAAACACTGATATATTTCTTTGTCAACATAATCATCTGAATCTAAGAAAGCAATAAACTCTCCTGTGGCGATTTCTATTCCGCTATTTCTCGCCAAGCCAAGCCCACCGTTTTGTTTGTGTATAACTTTAATTCTCTTATCAATGCGTGCATAGTTATCACAAATTTCCGGACATCGATCAGGCGAGCCATCGTCAACAAGTATAATTTCAATATCGGATAGAGTCTGTTCTCTTAGACTATCAACGCATTTTTCAAGATATTGCTCAACCTTATAAACTGGAACTATGATTGAAACCTTTGCCATATTAATGATAGTTTTTACAATAATCTACAAATTCTTCGAATGAATGAAAATCTGCACTATGTTCTTTAAGCCAAAGTTCAAATTGGTCGCTAGTAAAAACATTGCTGTACGGGAATTTATATTTCATATAATTCGATTTATCTACAAATAACGGATAATCATCAGCAAACCTATTAACATCCAAAGAATCGCTATGTTTTAACAAAGTGCGGCAATAATCAATCGCCTCTTGTTTATACTGTTCTTTCCTTTTTTGGTAATATTCATCTAAAGACGAAACTATCTTAGCCGGAACGCCAACGGCAACAGTATTGCTTGGGATAGACCTTGTTACAATACTACCGGCGCCAATTATAACATTATCCCCTACTGTAACTCCTTTGAGTATGGTCACATTCTCACCTAACCATACATTATTCCCTATTTCAACTCTACCATGAGATGGAATAAAGTCATTATACTTTTCCACAAAACACCAAGAGGCCCAGTCATGTGTCATAATTGTAGTTCCTTTATGAAGATACACATGAGAACCGATTCTCAGCAATTCAGGTCTACTTACGTCTATCGTAATTGCACTTGGATCATGGACAATTGTATTGTCGCCAACACTCACGCCCTTAATTCGTAACCATTGGATGTAAGAATCACTATTCTTTTTATAAGACTTATAGATATAGAGTCGATGTATTTTATTTAAGAGTTTTTTCAATAAAACCATATATAATAAGAATTGAAAAGTTCATTTAAGGGATCTGATTATTGACAATAGTCTCACTTTAAGAAGCCACATCAAAATCAGTGATGATAATACTATAATAATAATTTTAAGAGCAATCGAAAGAACCAAATTGTCAAATTGAACAACAAATGTCATTAAATACATCGAGATAATAGCAATCAAGATACCAACAAGTGGTTTTAGATGCCCAACTTTGACCTTTGAAAAAAGCATATTCGCATAACACAAGAAGATAAATGCGAATGCTGATATAAAAGATGCGGCCCAAATGCCCCAATACCTTAATAAAAGCACTTCTAGCCCAATACTAACAATTGCACCAATAATAGTAATGGCAGCGCTAAGTTTTGTCTTTTCTCGTGCTGTAACTATTGTGGCATACATCAAGTTCATAGCTGATGCAATAGCTCCAATAGTTAATATAGGTACATAAAAGCGAGCTGTCCAATAATTCTCACCGGAGAATACATGAAGAAACTCGTTACTAAAACCACATATAAATAATCCTCCAACAATAACCACAAACAATAAAATATCTCTGACTTTCTCAAATGATGAATCAAAACCTGATGAACCATATGTTTTGAAAAAATGGGGTTCAAACGCCTTATAAGCTCCGTGAGATACAATATTTAATAAAAAAGCCAGCGTTGATGCGGTGGAATACAATCCTAATTCTTCTAGAGAGAGATACTTTTCTATTAATATTTTATCAAACATCGAATATAGGTATGTTGCTAATGCAGCAGGGACAAGAGGGATAGAGAAAGCCAAAGCATGCTTTAATTGGGGGATGTTAATATTGAAAGTTGCATTTTTATATGTGATATAAAGAAAAACTAATCCAAATAAAACGGTTGAAATAAAACGTGCCCATAATACATTCTTTGCATTCGGTTCAAACACATAAACAGATAATATCGTGAATACCATAATGACAAGTCCGCGAACAACATTCAATGTTGTTAACGGTAGAGGATTTTCTTTAACCCTGAATAAGGCAGAGGGAAGAATTGTGAGAATCGTAAAAAAAGCAGTTGCTATTCCTAGGGCAATGTAAGGATAAAAGTCAACACTGCTTCCAATTAATTTAAATAATTGTGGGCCAAATAAGAAAAGTAGTGTTGCAATAACCAAATAGTTAACAATAATGAAAATTGTTAAATTCCCAAGGAGTTTTCTCTTTGCGTCTTCTTCACCTACCTTGTAGTAGTAAACTAAATAGTATGTATTTAGACATAATAAACCAGCAGCAACAATAAAGACATCAATTGAATTAATATAATTCAAAATCCCATAGTCATCCAGTGGGAGCGTTTTTGTTAGAATAGGAAACGTGATAAAAGAGAATATCTTAGGAATGATATCTCCAATCGCATAAACAGTTGTATTTTTAACTAATTTCCCAGCATCACTCATTATTAATATCCTCTAGCTTAAACTTTTCTCAGAATTATTCAAGCACAGTCGTAAACTATTAATCCAAAAAGGCACTTTTACCCCTAGAATATCCTTAACCTTAGTTTTATCTAACACCGAGAAAGCAGGTCGCTTTACAGGACTTGGAAACTCTTCACTATGACATGGTTGAATCTCGCATGAAGTTTGCCCACTTAATTCTGCAATCATTTTAGTGAAATCATACCAACTGCAGACACCCTCATTCGAAAAGTGATAGATACCATTTTTGGTGAAGAGTTCTTGGTTCAGGGTTAATGATTCTGTTTTGTAAGCTTCTATTGCTACGAGTATTGCGTCTGCAAGGTCACGAGCATAGGTAGGAGTACCAACTTGATCAAATACAACCTTTAATTGCGGCTTGGTAGCCGTGAGATTCAGCATGGTCCTCACGAAGTTCTTACCAAATTCACTATAGAGCCATGCGGTACGGAAGATTAGATAATTAACACCGGTCTTCTGGATATTCTGCTCACCATGGAGTTTTGTCAAACCATAAACGCCAGTGGGTGTGCCTTTCTGGCCTTCCTTGCAAGGAGTATTGTATGGGTCGCCGCCAAATACATAATCTGTACTGATGTGAACCAGCAGGCCCCCTACCTCCTTTATTGCAATAGCAAGATTCTCTGGAGCCTTGGCATTTAGCATTTCAACCAGCTCATATTTCTCTGGATCTTCTGCACCATCAACATTGGTCCAGGCAGCACAGTTTACAATGACCTTGACGTCATTCTCCTTCACCATATCACGAATAGCATCAAGGTTTGTGATGTCAAGTTTTGTGGTTGTTGAATCCACATCCTCACCAGCCAACTTGTGAAGCATCTCCAAAGATTCAGGAAGCTCTTCACAAACATCGGTGAATATGTATCTATCTTTTGAGCCTTTGGTGACAATGCGCATTTCATTGCCCAATTGTCCATTGGCTCCAGTAACAAGTATGGTCATAATCAGTATAGACTTACATTAATATCAAACGGGCTATCAAAGTCTTTCAGCATCGAATGCTTGGTATCTTTCTCACTGAGATTAGCTTTCTCTGTAGGTATTCTCCAGTTTATACCTAAACTCCCATCTAAGATACTAATTCCACCATCAGCTTCAGGATAATAGAACTCATCACACTTGTACTGAAAAACTGCTGTTTCACTCAGTACGGCAAAGCCATGAGCAAAGCCACGGGGAACAAAGAATTGGCGGTGATTATCCTCTGTCAATTCAACGGCCACATGCTGTCCATAGGTTGGGCTTCCTTTACGAATATCTACTGCTACATCAAGAACAGCACCACGCACGCATCGAACCAACTTGCTTTGAGTAAATGGAGGACGCTGAAAATGCAAACCCCTCATCACTCCATAGCTGGACATAGACTCATTATCTTGTACGAATTTAATGGTATGAC
>Ga0256404_1007398_pt1 | contig 17418 bp, 9 predicted proteins | sample RumenRJG_01DNA_FD_185990 | JGI IMG/M metagenome (GOLD analysis project Ga0256404, IMG submission 185990) | Bovine rumen microbial communities from Lethbridge, Alberta, Canada - RJG_01 | ecosystem: Host-associated > Mammals > Digestive system > Stomach > Rumen | place: Canada: Alberta | collected...
TTTGTGACTTCTTATTCGTTTGATCACCAAATTAATCGAGCCTTTTTCCCACAAGAAGTGGATAAAGGTGTTTGGCGGGTCCCGCCGAAAAAAGAATAGTTATCAATCCACGCGGGTTCCGTTGGGGCGAAACGCAAAGAGATTTTTTGCATTAAATGTCACGTGCATGGTCTCGCCGACTTCATGTGGCGTAGGACTTAATAAGGTTCCGCGGAAAGTGCCATCTTCCGAAGCGAAAGAAAGATGAGGGCCATCTTCTTCCCATAAGACATTTTGGATTCGAATGGGGATTCCTTCTTCTGAAAAATAGGCGTCCTCATAAGACAGCCCGAACGTATAGGAACCATCAGGAAGCGACAATTGAATTTTCGTGTTGGCAACCAGTAACGTTCGATTTTTAACCACGCCTGAAAATGTCAAAGACTTACCGGCCCTCAAAAAAGAAAAAATTTGCAAGGTTGCTGGTTTGTCGTAAAGTTCCTGCGGCGTTCCAACACCAATGACTTTTCCTTGTTGAAGCAAACACATCTGATCTGCTAATGTCAACGCTTCCTCTAATCGATGTGTGGAATATAGGAATGTTGCATTATGGCGTGACTTCATTTCTAAAAATAAGCGTAAAAATGTGCCACGGTTTTTTGGGTCAACATTGGAAAGGGGCTCATCGAAGAGATTGACGTCCGCTTCTCTTGCTAACGCTCTGGCTATTGCTACCCGTTGCTGTTCTCCTCCTGAAAGCTGACGCGGTTTCCTTGTTAGGATGGCGGTAATTCCGGCTTGCTTGGCAACGCGTCTAATACACGCAATGATTTCTTCCGTCGTAAGACCGCGATCTTTTAGCCCCATAGCAATATTTTGATAGACAGTTGCATAAGGAAATAAGACGTAATTTTGTGGCACGTATGCCATCGATTTTTCTTCTTGCGAAATTTTTGTGGCATCGACGCCGTTCCAGAAAAAATCTCCATCATCAAAGCTTTCGATACCCGCCAAGATACGAAGAAGTGTAGTTTTTCCAGAACCAGATCCCCCCATCAGCACAAAGAACGATCCGCTTGGAATGTGAAGGGAAACGTTTTGAAGGGCCATCACTTCAGAGGCGGGTTTCCGCCGATTTTTTGCGATATAGAAAGTTTTCGAGAGATTGTGAATTTCGATATTAGCCATGTGTTAATATAATAACATTGTGCTTTATCTTTTTGACCAAGAGCAACAGAATCGTCTACGCCGAAAGAAATTACAGCTAGTTTGGATTTTTGTCGTAGTCACCGTTGTTTATTTATCGGTCGCCTTTTTGTTCTTTTTTGCCCATTCACGTGATAACAGCGTCTTATATTTGACTTTAGAAGGAGTGATAGGCGCAATTTATGCTTGCTACGCGGTCTTTCATTGGGATTATCTATATCGTAATAATCGACGTTTGTTGCGGTTAAATCGGTTGGCGTTAGCGGCCGACAAACGCGAAGGCGTGTTTCTTTACCAAGAGGAATTGCCGAGACGCCCTAGAAATGGCGTATATTGCTGGGGCTATCGGTTTGTAGACGAAGCGGGTGTAGCGCACGATTTTTATGCCGCGAAATGTATACCATTGGTGCAAAGTCATTCGTGCCACCTTATTTTTTTCAACGATATTTTATTTGGATGGAACGACGAAACTTCATGTAAAGCGCCATAAATTGCGCATTTTTCGCACTTTTTAACTTGTTAAATTCTTTTTCTATCAATGGGTTTCATTTTTTGTTGGAAGCGTTTACAATAGCAATGGAGATAAATAAAAATGAAAGCCATAAAACCTATTTGCCTTTTTTGCCTTATAGGGAGTGCCCTCACTTTATGCGGATGTAACAACCCCAGCACAGTGATTGATACTTCAAAAACACAAATTTATTTGCACCGCTTTGCCGGCGGATTTGGCGAAGCATACCTCAATCGCATGATTGAAGAATGGAATGCAAAAAACGACAAATATCAAATCGTAGCCACTGCGGCCAACTTAGATTCTGATGCGGACGATTTAACGGCGTTGCAAACCGGGACGAATATCGATATTTTTTGGTCTTCTTTTTGCCGATATGAAACGGGCTGGTATCACGAACCCAACTACTTTGAAGATCTAAGCGAGATTTTAGATTCAAAACCAGACGGAGAAAACGGTTTGACGGTGCGGGAAAAGATTATTGATAAAAACGCTTGGCTAGGGGATGCTACTGCGCGGCATGGTGAAGGCTGCTATATGCTACCGAACACGTCTACCATCATGGGTTTCCTTTTCGACTATGATGCCTTTATGGAAAATGGATGGCTAGAATACGCACCCGTTTCTGAAAAAGCAAAAGTAGAAGCGGATGGCATCATCTGCCATGAAGAAGATGGAAAACTGATTTTTGATTCCTCTACGCGAGAGAATTGTTTTTATCAAAAAGGTGACATCATCACCATTGCCTCCCACGATGGAATCTATGGCACTTATGATGATGGGCAACCCGTTACCATGGATGACTTCCGCTCCATGTTAACCTTGATTGATGCCTCTGGTTATACTCCCATTGGCTATTCTGGCAAAGACGAGGGTTACATCGGCGTTATGGGAGAGATGTATTTTGCCCAAACCATTGGGCTAGATACTCTCCATAGTTATTTGACATTCAACAGCAACGGGCAAAACATGACTTTCGTGGATGCTTCGGGAACAGAAACACAAGCTCCATTGACCATTCAAAACGGCTATCAAGCTTTCTCATTGAAAGGCTATAACGAAACCGTGGACTATGCCGAAAATATCTTTTTTGGTAACTATACTTCAGATTATTGCCGGACAGGTTCAACTACTGTCGATGATTTGCAACAGAAATTTGTAATGAACGATGCCATTACGGACAAGAAAACTAAATTTGCTATGCTGGTAGAAGGAAATTGGTTTGAATCTGAGGCAAGAAGCGCAATCGAAAACGTCGCACGCCATAACCCCGCACATGGCTATGGTAAGCAACGCTATCGTTTGATGCTGACGCCTACTGACGAACACACCACAAGCGAAAAATCTGTTGTTAGTGCTATTGAAACGGGCGGGTTGCTGGTAAAAAAGCAAAGTGATCCGGACAAAAAAGCAGCTATCTTTGACTTCATTAAATCGACATTGACCAATGACAACTTAGCGAAGACTTGTGTGGAATCGGGTTTGATTCGTCCTTATTCTTTTACCTTGACATCCGATCAGTTAGCAGCGCAGACCCCGTTCCAGCGTTATTGCTATACGTTAGTGCAAGACCACGAGCATGTCGAAACCATTACCCCACGTTTGGAACGATTAAGCGCTCCAATCACCTTTGCTTCTAGTTCTTTAAATCTTTCGAATGTCATGTTATTTGGCCGCAACCGCAATAGTCTCTTGTCCGCGATGCGTGTAGAAAGCGCCGAGGAGTTGAAAGCCAATACCAAATCGATGTATACCGCAGAACAATGGGCAAACGGCATTGCTGAATGCCAAAGACAGGGTTTCTATCAAAACTAGTCGGGAGAGCATATGCAAGGTGCAATTCGCACGAAGAAAACACGGAGTGGCAAGAGGATTTCTCGTAAGGCTTCCTCCAATCTTTTTGTGCTTTCGGTTGTTTGGTATCCGCTAGTCCTATTCTTAATTTTCTGGGTCGGTGTGAACTTTAACTCCATTCTTCTTGCTTTCCAGTCTGTAAATGTGGATGGCAGCCGGCAGTTTGTTGGTTTTGACAATTTTGTCGCATTTTGTAAGAACGCGTTTTCTATGCAAGGTAGCGGCACGCAGTTGATGTATTCGTTTCGTAACTCTTTAATCAAATACGCCGTTTCTGTTGTGGTTTGCATGCCGCTTTATTTGATTTTTTCTTATCAAATTTATAAAAAGTGCTTTTTACACGAAACCATTCGCGCCATTTCGATGGTTCCCTCCATTATTTCTGGTTATGTCATTTCTTTGCTTTTTGTGAATTTTATTCAAGTGGGCGGGCCGCTGTATTACGTCATGAGCAAAACAGGTCATGAATGGTTTTCTTTGCTTTACCCAACCATCAACGGAAAATCCCCGTGGATTGCCCTAGCTACCAGCATTATCTATACGATTTGGCTTTCTTTCTCAACCAACCTATTGGTGTATCCAAACGCAATGAATTCCATTTCGCCCGACATCCGTGATGCGGCCAAAATTGACGGAGTGAATAACGGCTTTACTGATCTCCGCTACATTGTGCTTCCATTGATTTTCCCAACCATCGAAACGTTTTTGATCACTGGCTTATCGGGCATCTTTATGGATGTTGGACCATTAATCGAATTCTATTATCTTGGCGCGCCCGATTACGCATCCTATGTAGGCTATTATTACCAAGTTCAAGTGCTGACAGGCAACGTCTCTCAATATGGCCTTTTGGCTGCAGGCGGCTTGATTTTGACCGCCATCACTGCCCCGTTGGTCTTCTTGTTGAAGTGGTGCTGCGATAAATTTGGTCCATCTACCGATGCCGGAGGAGACAAATAATATGACACGTCTAGCTTTAGGTGTGGCCCTTAAACAAAAGCCACGGCATACGCACTATCATCGTAAAATCACGCCAGTTGTTGTACTTGACGAAATTGTAAAATGGCTCATTTGGGTTGTGATGATCGTATATTCTTTATCTTTGCTCATCCTTCCGATTTGGATGATACTTTCCTCATTCCGTGATATCTATAGCTACAATTTGAATCCGTTTGCGTGGCCAGAACAATGGGGATATTTTGATAATTATCGGGTCGCCTATGAGAATTTGAAAGTTCGATTGACCGATGGCACAACTTATAATTTCTTCCAACTCGCATTGTTTTCTTTGATATGGTCGGTCATGAATCCGCTGATTACCAATTTCTTTACTCTTTTGATGGCTTATGTGATTTGCAAATATAAGTTTCCTGGGCGGAAATTCTTATATAACTTTGGCATTGTGCTGATGATTATTCCAATCATTGGCTCTTTGCCTTCCGCCATGATGGTCAAGAAAGCGTTAGGCATCTACGACAACATGTTCTTGATGTTATTGACCTCGCCTGTTGGCTGCTTTTCTGGCTTTGGTTTCTTGCTATTCTATGGTGCTTTTAAATCTATGCCTTGGGATTATGCCGAGGCAGTATTCGTTGATGGTGGAGGTCACTGGCAAGCATTTCTTCGCTGCTATTTCCCCATGGTTCTCCCCATATTTATGGTTCAAATTGTCCTCGGATTCATTGGATCGTGGAATGACTATTCAACCTTTATGCTTTGGCTGCCATCCACTCCAAACCTGGCATACGGTCTCTATCTTTTCCAAGAAAATGCAACTGGTGTTGCCAACTCTAACGTAGTCGAAATCTTAGCGGGATTTAGCATTGTTATTATTCCTACCGTCATTCTTTACTTTGCTTCTCATCGATTGATTAACTCGAATTTTATGATCGGAGGTATTAAAGGATGAAAAAAATCGTGCGCCGATGTTTCCCTTTTGCTTTCGTTTTTGCTGCCATTTTAATGGGTTGCGTAACGAATGCCCCCTCTCACGATTCTTCGTCTTGCAGCGAAGCGTCATCTATTGCTTCAAACTATCAACTGACTGCGCCCGATTTTTTCGCGGTAAAAACAAACGAAACATCCTTCGATTTCACAAAAGGGGTTTATCTTCGCCATAATGGCAAAAAGATTCGCTATTCGATTGACACATCTGCCGTGGATTTTACGCAAGTTGGTCAATATGTGTCCGTGATTAAAACGGCAGACGAATCCTTTCATCAAACAGTTCCCGTTCGAGTGTATGCCAAGCCATCAATTCGTGGAAATCTAGAAAATCCGTCTTTTGAATACGCAAAACGTTACGACATCACGAAGAACTTCTCTTGCGTTGATTCGTTTGGTGAGCCCTTAACGATTCAAGCGGAATACGAAGCGGATTCTATGGGAAGAATTGCTTCTACCGGCGTTACTGTGCATTTAACCTCTGTTGATGCGGCGGGGAATGTTGCCTCTTTCTATGCCCATGATGTCCGCTTAACCAACATGGTTACACCAAAAATTGCTGACCTCACTTTGGATTTAGCTTCGCCAGAGAACGAAATTCCTGAAGCGAAAAACTATACGAATCCTCGCGTAGCGTGCGAAAACCACATCCTGAATGATCATGAATGGCTTCTTGGCAGCAAAATCAGTAAGAGGTACTTGAAATCGCTTGGAACGGGAAGTCATGAATTCGTTTTTTCGTGCCTAGAAGGATATTCTTCTTTTGTCGTCACTATTACAGATCAAAAAAAGCCCGCCATCATTTATGACCTCTCTTATGATGGTGCAGAAGTACTAGAAGGGACGCTATCATTATCTCCGTTCGCTTTACAATCTGAAGATTCCTACCAAAATCTAGAAATTACTTATACGCTAACACGGAACGGAGAAGCAACCGATGTTCGTGAAGCCTTGCCGACTGGCAAATATGTTTATTCGGCATTGATAAGGCGTGGCGGTGAAACAATAGAAACTAAGTCTATATCTTTCGCTGTTTTGGCCTTGTGTGATTACCATTCCTCTGTGTCTCATCTTTTTGCATCGGACTATTTTGATGACAGCGAGGTTACGTCTTCCTTCACAAACAACGGCATCGAGATTTCTGCGGAGGCAGGAAAGAACCTTTATTTTGATCGCATCTTGTTACGTTCGGCAATAGAACAAGGGAGAGACACGCTATGTTTCCGCTTCCAATCGCATACGGCTTCTGCGGGCGAGCTCCTTTGGTTCGGAAATGGCGCTTGGAGCCTTCCTGGCAATATGGTCGCGCTAGGTGGTTCAAAAGAGACTACTCTAGCGGGACAAGTTTTCTCTTTGTCTGTACCGTTAAGCTTGTTTTGCGACGATTATCCTCGGTTTAATTTGTTTTTCTCGCAGGCAACTTCATTAACATTAACAGAAATTAAGTTTGTTGCGTCCCCCATTCACGCTGTTGATTCCTTTTATCGCGCTTACTATTATCCAGAAAAAGGCGGTTCCTACACTTTGTTTCCAGTCGGAAACGGGGATCTTACTGGCTACGCGGTCTATGCATTGTCCCGAGCGCTATTCCAAGATGGCATTGCTGTAAACGCCAAGAACGCGACGATAACATTCACAAGTAACAGCGCTATCTCCCTTCGCCTTGTCTTGCCTGATGGTACAAGCCAATCATATACAGCAAGCCCGAGCGAAGGCGTATCGGTGACTGTCGATCTTTCGCTATTTTCAGCCACTGACGCCAGTATGACTTTAACGTTTGATGCAGTCTGGGCCGATGTCACAATGAGCGTTCCGCTTTACGCCTAAGGAGGAAAAACAAATGAGAAAACTATTTCGAATTCTGCAAGCAACCCTACTAGGCGGGTGCGGCGTCTTGGCATTATTTTCTTCCCCCACATCAGAGCCATTCCCCAAGTTCGCCGTTCATTTTGCAGGCAACAACGTAGTCTACACCTATGGATTGTTAGGAACTTTGTACGATGTTTCCTCTGCCCAATCGGTTACCGATCCCTACGGGAAAGAATTGGATATTTCGTCGGGCAAAGTTTTGCTTTCTATTGCGACTGGCTATTACTCCATTCAATACGCAAACAAAAGTGAACGGTTAAAAGTTTATGAAGAAAAACCCGACGATATTGCGATTTTGCAAGGCGAATATCCCGCTTCCGTGAATGTGGGGGAGGCCATCGTTCTTCCTACGATTCAAATTCGCTCGGGAATTGTCCGCACGGATCCAAACGCACCCAAAATCGGAAGTTATGATGACTATTATTTAGAAATATATGAAGACGGTGCTTTATTAACCACCATCGCAAAAGAAAATCTGGGGCAAGATTATTTTTTTGAAGAACCTGGCGCGTATGAATTTGATTATTGTTATACCGATGTATTTCGGGACTTAATGCGCGTTCCGTATTTATTGGAAGTCAAAGACAAACCAACAATCGTGGCATATTCTTTGCCCTCTTTTGTGGATATTCATAATACTGTTTCTTTAAGTGGTGTTTATGGCTATGACGGTGGTGTGCGCTATGCCGTAGAAAAGACTTATGTTGCCCCTTCTGGAGAAACGGGCACTTTGTCGGATGTCTTTGAACCAAAAGAATTAGGAACATACACCCTTCGTTTTACGTTTTCATTAAATGGTGAAACTGTGCGGCGTGAAATATCAATAACATCCACGAATGGCGGATCTGGGCTTTTGAAGGAGCGGATTGGTTTAGGAACGATAACAGCAGGAAATCGGCTTCCTTCGAACGTGCAAGGCGTGTCCCAAGAGGGTTTAAATGTAACTTTCCAAGACGCTTCTGCCTCGTTCTATTACGGAAAGACCATTGATTTGTCTGCATTAGATGGCAACGATTTGGCAGAGTTTTTGCCTAATCCCACAGCAAATCCTGGGACTATCAAGGAAATGACTTTCCGTTTGATTGACGCGTACGACTCAAGCAACGCGCTCTCGCTTCGCTTTCAAAAAAATGACATCTATGCGAACCAAACGATTGTTCGCGCTGGCTATAACGGAGTTGAATATGGCGAAACGTTGGATGCCAATGGAAATGCGCTAATTGGTGGGGATGGCAATTTAATTGATTGGGGTTTTTCGGTGTGTTGGGACGGCGCCATGGGACCGGCGGAAAACATCAACTCCACGTACATTCCTTTGAATTTTACTTATAACAGCGAAAGCAGTGAATTTTCGATGCGAACGCAAAAGAGCGATCTTGCGTCTAATCACCGAATCCGTATTTGCAATGCTAAAGACCGCTTAGGCTTTCCGGGTTTCCGAGGCAACGAGGTTTATCTTTCCGTCACCGTAAATAATGGAACGGGGGATGTTCTGTTTACTTCGTTAAATGGGGAAAGTCCATCGGAGGTTACGGAATCAACTTTTGCGGGAAACGAGTCGGTTTTATTAGGCAAAAAAGGATTTTCTTCCCTTCCAGTCGGAGTGGTAGGAGTGGCATATCCTTTGCCAAGCTTGCATGTGACGAATCCGTTTGGTTCGGACTATGACTTCATTTATGCTTTGTCAAAAGACGGCAAAGATATTTCTAATGAGATTGAAAACGGTCGTTTTATACCAAAAACAGCGGGTGAATATACCATTTCGTGCCAAATCACAAACCAATATGGCATTCAAGTTAGCAAAGAGGGCTCGTTCCAAGTAGACAATGCGCGAACCCCCATGGACATCGTGGTTTCTTTTCCCACCCAATCGGTGCGGCGAAAAGAAAATTTCATCATTCCCAGCATTCAAGTAACGGGCGGCAATGGCGTAACACATTATTTTGCGGTCTTGTTGTTGGACGGCGTTGAGCAACAGCCCATCGTGACAGGAGATGTGGTTCCTTTAAGCAACCTTGGGGTCTATGCGATTCGGGTTACTGCCGTTGATGAATTGGGCTTCACGGACTGCAAAGATTTTCCGATTTCTATCGATGATGACTTCCTTTATTTCCATTTGGATTCACTTCCGCGGTCCATTGATTTAGATGAAAGCTTTGTGATTCCCACACCTGTCGCCATTAATTTTGCGACGCAAAAGAAGCCGACGATATCCGCTTTTCTGAACGGAAAATCAGTTTCATTAGGGGAAGAAGTGACATTTCAAGACGTTGGAACAAAAACCTTAACTTATGTTATCAACCAGGGATCGACGGACGAGGAAACTCATGAATTCACATTTCGTGTGTTAGATCGCAACACCGAAATGAGCGATTTATCCACCTATTTCGCTTTGGGCGGAGGCATTGATAATGTGACTGCAACAAGCGATGGGGCGAGCTTTACCTATCACAAAGAGACAGAAGGGAACGCAACTATTGATTTGCCGTATTTACTTTCTAACAACGGACTATCTATCTCATTCGATTTGCTTGAAACAACCCCGAATTTAGAGTCAGTAGACTTTCTTTTAACTGGCAAAAACGGAAAAACACTGCAATTCGGAGTTCATCATCTTTATTATTCCAAAAAAGAAAGAGCCGAGTTATGGATTAATGACGCCTTTCAAGGAGTTTATCTTCAAGCGGAACAAGGCGCCTATGTTTCTGGCGACTATGCCAAAATCAACTATCGGCATTATTATTTGTCTTTTAACGGCCCTTTAAAGAAAATAGCAAACGCGAATCTTCAAACATTAGGAGAAACTTTATATTGGTCTGATGGGACCCCGTTTGCGGGATTTCCTGAAGGTGGATGCTATCTAACCATTCGTCTTGGCGGTATCAATGACGCTGGAACATTCTTGTTACGTGCCATCAGCAATCAATCTTTCGCCAAAGCGGCATTAGAAGTAGGAGATCGTATTCCGCCGTCGCTTGGCTGGGAAAGCGTTTTGGCGAAGAACAATTATTTATCGCAAGGCGATATCGTTAGCGTTCCTGCGGTCGGCGCCTATGACATGTTCTGCCATACATCTTCTTTGACGTTGACGCTGACTGATCCCGATGGGACGAGAATCAAGGACAGCGCTTCGTCCGAGGCTTTCTCTTTTAAATTAGAAAAAACGGGGCAATATATTTTGTTATTTACTACAAAAGACAAGGCAAATCGACGCGGAAACTATCTTTTTACATTCGAAGCGCGTGACAGCGAAGCACCAACCCTTTCTGTGGCGGGCTCCTACGAAACGAGTTACGCCTTGCATTCTACCATAACGATTTTGTCAGCAACCGCAAATGACAACGCTTCTACTTCGTTATATCTTGGGGCTTCTTTGATTTTCCCGGACGGATATCGGAAGCCCGTTACGTTCGGCGAAGACATAACGCTTGATGACGCGGGAACATATGAACTTCGTTATGTGGCCATGGATCAAGACGGAAATCAAACCTGCAAGTCATTTACATGGGAGGTCCGATAGGAAAAAACGCTTATGAAAACACAACGAATTTTCTCTCTCGTTTGCACTACGCTTATGTTGTTTTCTTGCAACCCCAACCATCCTTCTTTGAGCGTCGCGGTTTCTTCCTCCCCAGAGGACCCAAATATTATTGTCGATCCCGGTACGGATACTGTTTATTCCTTATTTGCTGATGGCAAAAGCGATTATTCTATCGTCGTTCCCGCGCTTTCTTCGGATACGGAGCGTTCAGCCGCAACAGAATTGGCTGGTTATTTCTCATCGGTTGGCTCTGTTTCCGTTCCTGTCATCACAGACGACCAAGCGATATGGAATGCAAACTCTGCTTACATTTCGTTAGGTGATGTGAGTTTTGCCCGTGAAGCTGGGGTGGTTTATGATAAAACGATTTTGAATGGGGATGGTTTTGTTTTTCAAAGTAAAGGCCGCTCCCTCTTTATTTTAGCCAACAACGATAATGGCATTTTATATGGTTCCTATCAGTTCGCAGAAGACGTTCTTGGCGTCCGTTTTCTTACTTACGACACCACCTATCTTCCCAGGCTAAATGAGGTCAAGTTTAAGTCATACGACCGCACATTCATACCGGTGTTTACGCATCGTAACCATTTAACAACATCGAGCTATGGCTCAACTTCCTCCAATGTTGCTTATACTGCGCACATGCGCTATACCAGCCAATATTGTAAGATGCCGGCGAATAAAGGCACAGATTTGGGCTGGTGCCAAGACTATGTGGCCGCCGATCATAATTCGTTGGATTATGTTGATCCTAAAGCCAAAGATGAGCAAGGAAATTATCTTTATTTGCAAAGCGATGGTCGAATTAAACCTGAATATCGCCATATTTGGGCCCACAGCGACAATGCCGAAACAACCGCTTATTATCGAGACAACGCCATTGTTTATGATGATCCAACGAACGCCACTGTGTACGACATTTGTTGGACGGACGGCATACAAGAAGACGGAACGATCGATGATACAATAGAAATCTCCGCCATTAAAATTGCCGTTCAACGCATGAAATATGTGATTTCTCATACGACATCTACCTATTACATGTTTGGGCAACAAGATCGCGCTAACGCGGAGCCTTCGCCCGAAACGCAAGCGGCGGCTTTAAAATACACTATGACCGGTGTCATGATTCGTTTTATTAATGCATTGGATAACGCAATTCAGTCTTGGGCAAAAGAAATAAAGTTGGGACGAGACGTACATATTGTAATGTTTGCCTATCTATATTCCTTAAATCCACCGGTGACACAACAATCAGATGGCACCTATCTACCAATCGATTCAACCGTGAAGCCGAACGACGACCTGTATCTTCAAGTTTGCCCCATTCGCGCTGTTGCCAACTATGCACTAGATGATCCTAATCAAGACGATAGTGTAAAACAGCTCTTTGAAAAGTGGGGCAGTCTTTCCCGCCACATTTTTACTTGGACTTATCCTGCGATGTTCCGCCAGTATTTCTTCTATTTTAATACTGTCTCTACAACCGCACGCGATTTGCGCTATCTCAAAGAACACGGCGTCATTTACCCCATGTTGCAAGACCATTACACTGAACAGGTCGACTTACAACAATATATCCATAGCTATGTCACCAGCCATCTATATTGGAATTTATCGTTAAACGTTGATAGTTTAGTAACAGAATTTTGCCAACTCTATTTTGGGTCCGTGGCGGGTGCAATGGTCAAAGACATCATTGATGCGTTCGACAATCACGTTGCCACATTACTTTCTCAATATGGCAAAAGTGCGATTGGAGACGGTCATTATCAGGCGGCTTCTTATTGGCCAATTGCTTTCTTAAATCAACAAGTGGACCGTTTTGAAAAAGCGAAGAATGCGGTTGCGAATCTAGCACTTTCCGATGACGAAAAACAAATCTATCGAGATCGGCTGATTAAATTCGAACTGATTCCGCAATGGATGATTTTAGTGAACTACGATTCTTATTTTACCGATGCAGATTTCGAACGCGCTGTCTATGGGGAAGAATGGGTAAAAATCTTTACTTCTTATGGCGGTAGGTATTACGGGGAGGGCAAATCGATTTCCACTTTTGTTGCGAATGGATATCGGTTGGGAAACTAAAATGAAGAACAAACAGACTCGAAACCATTGGTTTGTTGGCATGTATTGCTGCCCTGAACCTGGCTTTGCTTCACATCCAAACCGCATCACGGATGCCATATATGATAATTTGGCAAACGTCGGCATTAATGCGATTTACGGCCATTATGAATTAAATAACCACCCAGATTTGGTATTTACCGAATTAGAGTTAGCTAAGAAACATGGAATTGCTTTTTATCCTGAAGAGCCGATTTTTGCCGAATTCACTGTTCCCCAAGGTGTTCAACTGCCCAAAGGAGTCGTGGCTTATTTGGATCGTGATTTGGCAGAACGGTCCGCTCTAAAGCAAGCGATGATTACAAGGCTTTCTTCTTATCTTGGCCGTTCAGACTGCCCTGGCGTCTTTTTCTCAGACGAAGCAGGAATGGCATCTTTTTTAGGAATTCACGAAGCCAAGGAAGCCATTCAAAAAATGTTTCCTAACAAAGAATTTCATTTGAACCATTTTAATTATTTAAACAACGATTGCGGCATGCTTTATGGCGGATATACACCAAAAAATCCTGTTCAGCCGTGGGACGGGGAACTTGCGAATATTCCAGAAAATCGTTACCATCGCTACGACTATTATTTTGATGCATTCGATCGCTACGTGGGTAATTCCCAACTGTCAGCAGACCTTTATCCTTATGCAAATCGTTTGATATGGGGAGATATTCCTACCATTCATCGTGGCCTTTTTGATATGAATGCTTACTTCGCCAACCGGAAGCAAAAGAGCTCCAAACCATTGTCGTATTTTTCTTATTTGCAGGCGGGAAGTTTTGGCCCTGATTGCCGTGAGATGACCTATGCAGAAATGTTGCTTCAGATGAACGTGCCTATGATGTATGGGCATGAAGGAGTGGTGTTTTTCCCAGGCGTTTGGCCACAAGAATGGGCCAGCGAATATCATCCTGAACTCGCACCATACGAACATGGCGCAGGAGGATTATTAGACATTGATGGGAAGCCAACAAAAGTGGCAGAGGATGCGAAGAGGGCATTGCAAGAAGTAAAACCAATGGCAGATCTTTTGTTATCTTGCGAATTTTTAGGAATTGCTGCTTATGGGCAGTTTGTAGGAGGGTTCAGCGAAAAAGATATCGCTGCTTTGCCATGGAACGAAGCCATTTGGCGGGGTGAACTTCCTCCTTATTGCCATTACATTCCGCAAGGGATTACGCTTTGCGGCACCTCTTCGCAGTTGCTGATTTCCTCCTTTCGTTCGGGAGAAGCAGAACTTCATGTGCTTTTGAATTCGTCTACCCAGGTTTCGGTGCAAGCGACATTATCGCTTCCCGTTCCTTCCCTTCTTCTTTGGCAAGGTGAAGAAAGGGAAATTTCTCAAGGCTCCGTATCTGTTCAACTGATGCCGGGGCAAGCCTTGCTAATTAGGCCACGCTTTGAAAGCAAATAAGGAGGCTTTTATGAAAAAACGAGCAAAAATTTTCAACCTACTCGTCCTCTCTTCGGGGATGTTGCTTGCCGCTTGCACCGGACACGGAGCAGATTTATCAAGTCAAAATTCTCAGGCACATAGTTCCGAGAAAATGAGTTCTTCTTCTGTTGCGATCGAAACTTTTCAAGTTACGTTACCTTCTGGCGAGGGGTATCAAACCGCAGCGGCGCCTGGTTTTAGTACAACTGTTGAGAAAGGCAGCGATTTTGCCTTCTCAATCTCTTTCCAAGAAGGCTATTCCCAGCATAGAAATTTGGCAGTCACTGCTAACGAAGCGATTTTAACGCAAGGAACGGACGGCTATTATCACATCCCTGAGGTATTGAGTGATATTACCGTCGGTGTTTCCGTTTCCAAAAACATCTACACAATCTCTTTGCCAAATGGAGAAGGCTACAACATTCAAAGCGCCGAAGGATATACAACCTCCGTAGAGCATGGTTCTTCCTATCGGTTCTCGGTGACTTTGCTTAAGGGTTATGACCAGGCAAACGGCTTAGAAGTGAAAGCAAACGAAACTGCTTTAGCCGTTGAAGATGGATGGTATAACATTTCCGCTGTAACAGAAGACATCGCCATTACAGTGCTTCTTCATAAAAATATCTATGTCGTAACGCTTCCCACCGGCGATGGCTTTGTTGCTGCTCCCGCTAATGGAACAAGCAATTCTGTGGAATATGATTCCGATTTTGTTTTCTCCGTTTCTCTCCAAGAAGGCTATACCCAGGCCAGGAATTTAAAAGTGACATCGGGAGCGGATGTTTTAACTCCAAACGCGGATGGGCTTTATGTCATTTCTCACGTGACGGCAAATGTAGCAGTGAATATCACAGTCGATAAAAATAGCTATTCTATTACCTACCCCACTAATGGGACTGGTTATTCGTTCCAGGCAGTGGGGGAAGCAACAACTTTACCGACTTCTTTGCTTTATGAAGAAACGCTATCGTTCCGTTTGAATTATGCAACCGGTTATGATCAGGCGAGAAATTTGGTTGTTACTAATAATGGTGTGGGATTAACGGCTACTGATGGTGTTTATTCTGTCGTTGCGAAAGACAATATCAGCATTGGGGTTCAATTGGACCCGAACCTTTACGCCCTTACATATCACTATAAAGACGGGAACGGAAAGGATATTACAGAAACAAAAGATGCCGTGTATGGCGCCAAGGCAGATCTTGCTTTACCAGATGGTTACACCATCGGTGCAGTTCGTTATGCAGCAACAGGTTGGTATGACGCAGCTGAAAACGGCAATTTGATTTCTGAGTGGAAAGTCACCGGCGCAAAAGATTTCTATGCCCAATACGCTGGCGCAACTACTGTTTCCTTCTCATACGACACGGAAAAAATGAGTCTAGTAGGTGCGGATGGATCGACGTTAATTGGCGACAAGGCCTTTGCAACAGGTGGCACGTTGAAGTTTAAAGTGGTGCTCACCGATGCGTATTCACAAGAAAACGATCTTGTGATTAAGAACGGTGAAACGCCGCTGACCAAAGGCGCCGACGGTTACTATGAAGTAGCAGTGGGAACAGAGAAAATCACCATTGTGGGTAATGTATCCGTTAACACTTATAGCATCACCTTTGATGCGCAGGGAACGGGTTTGACGTTCGCGGCCGTCTCTGGCGATCTTCCAACTTCCGCTAATTATGGAGCAACGATAACTTTCAAGGCCACAATTCCAACGGATGGTTACTACACCATCACGGCAAACGGCGTTGCGTTGACTGCTACGGACGACGTTTACACCATTAACAACATTACTTCGAATCAAAAAATTAGTGTGCAAAAGGCAACTATCCAAGACGCCTTTAATTCCTTTGCTAATGGTGACCAAACGTGGACGTATTTTCATTCAGGTGCCCTTCCTAGTGTTGATCCAACCACCAAAGCACTTACCTACGCCTCAACCGTTACGATTCAGCCGCAATTCTTTAAAGACGCTGTTGCTCACGGTTTCACTCACGTGAAGATGCATGTCGCAAAACCGGCCAGCGTAAGCGGGGATCAAACGATTGCGTTGACACATGGTGTTACTTGGAATAAATATTGGCGGAGTTTTACCAACGAAAGCGACATTCGTATCGATTTGAATGAATTCAAACAGGACGATGGCTCTTACGCAACAGCCACGCTTGCGAACCAAACCAACTCGTCAAATAGCTTTGTCATTTCGGGTGTCGAATTCTTTGCTTCGCCTAGCACTGTCGGCTGGACGAAATCTAACACCAACGTTTATGCTGCCTATGAAGGGACTGATTTGGTCATTGACACCAATAGCGCAGGCAATGGCGCCTATGTCATTCCTTCCGGTTTCTTTGATTATTTCCAAGCGAACGCCTTAACTATGGATATTTGCTACAAATATTTGTTGCAAAAGAACAACACCCGCGGCTTCTTAAGCGGCTGGAACGGCGCTGCCTTTACTGGAGGGCACAATCTCAGCAGTCTAACACCCGATGCAGATGGCTATTATCCGTATCATTTCACCATTGATACGTTTACTGGCAAGACCGACGTTTCTGCCAACCCGATAAGTATTGGGCTGGACACCGAAGGCACCATTGCCATTCGAAAGGGTGATGTTGGGGCAAAAGTCAATCAAACTGTTGTGGTGAACAAAGCAGATTCGAGCGATGGTTGGCACAATTTCTCAGTCGAAGATAGCGCACCTGGTATCAACTATTGGGTAGACAGCCACGGTCATGACACCATTAACTTTACTGTTACGACTTCAGCTAAATTTGACTTCTGGTATGGCAACGGCAATTGGAGTGGTGGCATGCATCAAATTAACAATGCTGATGCAAGCTGGGTAGATAACGGGGACGGCACCTTTACTGCAACGGGAACCCTAAGCGGCATAAAAACAGCCTATGCTCCAAACCCAACAGGTCTAAACATCTACCCGAACGCCATCGGCGGAACGGG
>Ga0256404_1007399_pt1 | contig 17416 bp, 17 predicted proteins | sample RumenRJG_01DNA_FD_185990 | JGI IMG/M metagenome (GOLD analysis project Ga0256404, IMG submission 185990) | Bovine rumen microbial communities from Lethbridge, Alberta, Canada - RJG_01 | ecosystem: Host-associated > Mammals > Digestive system > Stomach > Rumen | place: Canada: Alberta | collected...
ATTTTGAAACCTCAGCCCAATCCTTGTTGCGTATGGTACTTGCGAACTGCTCTGACACCTCATAATTCGGGATCGCTACTTCATTTGTCTCCGAATCAAAAGTCAGGTAACCGAGATGAACAAGGAGAGTCAGCACATCATCCTGCGAGTTGAATGTTACCATATCGTTATTAAAGGTAGAAGGATCAATTTTCTTCTTTTCTCCTGCAAGAAGCTTTATTACAGTATCTCTCAGTCCATCATCGTTTCTGAAAATAAACTCTTCAAGCGCTTCGTAATTCTCAGTTGCAGTCCAGTAGTTCCTGAAAGTACCTCTAGTAAGAGCCTCAACGACTGATTTAGGGTTATAAATAGATTCGCCGTCAACCGTGTATCCGTCATACCAACGTTTGACTTCATTAAAATCCTTCTTGTATTCGTCACAGAGCTGCCTTACCTCGTTTTCAGTAAAGCCCGTAAATTCTTGTATTGGAGCTGCATTTGTCATTGCAATCTCAGTAAACATATTGAGTGCTGAATGTTTGCCGTATTTTTTTATAGGCAGTATTCCTGTCATATATGCAAGGGCAACATAGCTCTGATCCTTGAGTATTCGCCTTAAAAAGTCGAGGTATTGAATCTGTCCTTCAGTGTCATTTTTATACTCACGAAAAACGCAGTCCCACTCATCAATTATAAAAATAAACGGCACTCTTTTCTCGTTAAAAACTTCCGCCAATACTGACATCAGATCGTTCCAATCGAAACAATCAACATCGCCATTTTCTTTTTTTATCTCATGAATCAAGCGCTTTGACAGGTAATCAAGTGAATCTGTTATAGAATCACATTTACTAACAAAGTCAAGCATATTGATATGGATAACATTATATTTATTCAAATGTTTTTCAAAAGTCGGATCAGACGATATTTTGTATTTGCTGAACATTTCTTTAGAATCACAGCCTCTGCTGTAATATGCTACAAGCATATCTCCTGCCATAGATTTTCCGAATCTTCTGGGGCGGCTGACACATATATACTTATTAGTAGTTCGAATTTTACTATTTGTATGCTTGATGAGTTCTGTCTTATCAACATATATCTCAGAATTCAAAGCCTCCTGAAAATCTGTATTGTCAGGATTAAGGTATATTCCCATTGCCGTTCCTCCTTTGCACTTATATTACCTCTATTATACTCTATATCACTAAAAAAATCAACTGTTTTGAGAAAAAAGCCGTTTGGACCGCTTTAGGGGGTGCTATGTCTCACACAGCCGCACAAAGCGCTTTTATTGGCTTCTTGGCTTATCGGTGGTATATTTACCTATCTTGTTGCTTTATGCCTTAAAAATAGCTGCTCTCGCTGCGATTTTGGCGTTCTCTTTTATATGAAAATACCGCCTGCCCCAAAGCAAGCGGTAATAATAAACTGAATTCAAGTCAATAACTCGGACTTTATCTCATATCCGCCCTTAAAAGTGACGGATATTTCTTCGTTGCTGAGTATTTTAACACATTCAATGACCTTTCGTACCAATATGTCATCGTACTGTGGGAGATAAAAGCTGCTATTGTCAATATCAGCTTTTATCTCATCCGCAAGCTCATTTGATTCTATATTTGCCTGAGCTTTAAGTGAAAGAAGCTTATGGCTCAGCTTTTCTTCTTCGCTATACAGACTTGCGAACTCATCATCGAGTGAATCGGGAGCACAAGCTCCTGTTGCAATAAGGTTTACAAAGTCGTTGCGAGCTTGGTCTATATCCTTTAGCCGCTGCTCGATCTGCTTTATTTCATCATCGTTTGATCCCGAAAGAACAGTATCTGCTGCTGATTTCAGCACCTTTGCAACATCATCGCTACAGTTATAGAACTCATTTATAGCTCTCACAATAGCATTATGAAGCGGTTCTTCATCAATAGTAGGTGATTTACAGTATTTCGGACCGTGTTCGAGACGATTAATGCACCGCCACACTGTCCTGTCCCTGTTGTGAGAAGTCCAACGGCACCGCCTATAGGCTGTACCGCATTCACCGCATACAAGCAGTTCTGTCAAGGCGTATTTACTGTTATAACGTCCCTGTTCTGTAACAGTATTCGTACACACACTTCTTTTTGCATTACGGCGAGCAATCTCCTGCTGCACTATGTTAAAAGTGCTTTTGTCAATGATCGCAGGGTGACAGTCGCTTACATAGTACATTGGACGTTCACCGTTATTTTTGACTGCCTTATGCGATATACAGTCAATAGTGTAGGTCTTTTGCAACAGGCAATCACCGATATATTTCTCGTTCTGGAGTATCCTTTTTATAAGCATTGCACTCCACTTGCCGTTTTTAGAGCGTGTCGAATACTCCTTATTATTAAGTTCCTGTGCAATCGTATGTGTTGATCCGCCGTCAATATACAGTTTGAAAATAAGCTGTATAACCTCAGCTTCTTCCGGTATAATAACAGGCTTTCCGTCATCTCCCTTTTTATAGCCGAGAAGATACTTGTAGTTATATCGAACTTTTCCCTCTTTGAAAGCCATTTGATTTCCGAGCGTTATATTTTTGCTTATGGACTCGCTTTCTGCTTGTGCGAAGCTGCTGTACAACGATAATATGAATTCGCTCTGAGCTGTAAGAGTGTTTATATTCTCTTTCTCAAATATAACCCCAATTCCGAGGCTTTTCAGAAGCCTTATATGATCAAGGCAGTCAACAGTATTTCTTGAGAAGCGGCTTGTGGATTTGCAAAGGACAAGGTCTATCTTTTCCTTTTTGCACATTCTTATCATTCGGTTGAACTCTGTCCTGTTCTTCGTCTGTGTACCACTGATGCCCTCGTCTGCAAATATCCCTGCAAGTGTCCATTCGGGATTTGAGGATATATAATTGGTATAGTATTCAATTTGGTTTTCATAACTGTTCTGCTGTTCTTCCTGCTCTGTACTTACACGGCAGTAGGCGGCAACATTAAGCCGTTTTTGCTTGGGCTTACCGTCAACTACTTGTTGTTTTGCAGGAATTATTCTTACATTTGCTGCCGTTTTCATTATCATCGCTCCTTTCGGTTCCATTTTCGATTATAACGCCATTGATAAACTCGGCTTCTATAACACAAGAATGGCTCACCGTTATCCGCTTTACGCAGGATCTCAGCAAGCCAATGTCAAGAGTATTAAGTTGATCCCTGTTAGCAATCAGAGACTTTAAAAGTTCTGTTTTCTGATTAACATCGCTGTATGTACAGTGCTTGTATTTCAGTTCTGCAAGCCTGAGAATATTGTTTCTTATTTCCTCAGCAGTTTTAGTGCTATTATCAATGGCACGATCAATTTCAGATTGTTTGCATCGAATGTCAGAAGTTGGAATATACTCGCTTACTGCGGCTTCAGCTTCAATAAGCGTAGGATTTGCAATGACAGTATTCATGATATTGAGAATTGCACCGGTCAGCATTTCGTCAGTCAGCTTGAATAAGTAAGAGCGGCAGTCTTTGTTCCTGCAATCCCATAATTCAGCTTTTGTACGGAACAGCTTCTTGCCGCATTTCTTGCATACAGTGAGATTTCTTACGTCCTGCAATTCGTCCGGGAGTATGCACAGCGAAGTTGCCTTAGCGCTTTTACGCTCGTTCACAGCTTTGAAAATCTCCTCGCTTATAAGCTGTGGATAACCATCTGTACAGAGATACTTTTCGTTCTCAAGCACTCGCTTTACCATATTCTTGTTCCATATCTTATCCTCGCTATATGGGACTTTCATATTGATTGCGATACTTTCAAGTCTCTTTCCCACCATATATTCGCTGAAAATAGTCAGCACAGTAAGCACCTCCGCAGGGTTAGTGGTTATTATACCGTTCTGCATCATATAACCGAAAGGTATCGTTCTGTTTTTGCCCATATTTTTCACCTCCTCCGACACCACTATACCACAGAGAAGGCGTTTTTTCTATTCACCACAATCGACAAAAATGCTCCCTGTATTTTGGGCAGGGAGCATAAATGCTGTGGTTATATTTCTTCTGTAAATATCAGACCTCCCATTATGTGAAATTCGAGAATGTTGTCTTTAATAATGATCTTTTCTATTAAAAATTCAAAAGCCTGCGGCTCGAATTCAATCATTATATGTTTGCGCTTCTCAAAGTAGTCTATAAGCATTTCCATATCTTTAAGCGTTGTATCCTCTGGCCGCGATAGAAGTCGGAGATCCCTATTCAGTTTTGCTATCTTATTATTGATCTCAGCACTTTGCTCCTTATACTTAGCTTCATTTAAAAAGCCTTTTGTTCGAAGCGATGCTATTACGTTAAGTTGTTCCTTTAACTGTAATAAGCTTCGGCGCAGTTCAATAACATCATCGCTGCCTGTAGTCTGCTTTATCGTTAATTCCAGTAATGATTTTTGTATAGGCAAAAGCAGGTCAGTATAGTTGGAATATGTTCTGTTGAACAGCTTTATAAAAGCCTCTTTTACAATACCTTCTGTAATTGGTTTAGAAGAACAAAGATCTGCTTTTGTAATATGCCATATACAAACCCACTTTCGTTTGTTCTCAAAATCACGTAACACATATCTGCCGCCACATTTTCCACATATTATTTTTCTGGTTAATTCATTGCTTCTTCGCTCTGAAACAGTTATTCTTCGTGTACACAATAGTCTTTGGGCAATTGTAAAGGTTTCTTTACTGATTATTGACTGGTGGGTAGACTCTATATAGTATTGTTCCTTTTCGCCGTTGTTTTTCTGAGGTTTTGCTCCTATAAGATCCGGAGTAAACGTCTTTTGACATAATGTATCGCCAATATATTTTTCATTCATTAACATATACCTTATTGTAGATACAGCAAACAAAGGGCGAATATTATATTTACGGTTTATATATTCAGTTGTGTTTTGAATTCCGTGTCCATTTATGAAATAATCAAATAGATCTTTTACTATTTGGGCTTCATATTCTTCGATAACTAAAACCTTACTTAAAAGTCTGTATCCAAACGGAGCCTTAACAGGGGAGTAAGTTCCGTTTTTCATTTTTCTTCGTATACTCCATTTCAGGTTTTGAGATATGGAAGTTGATTCTTCCTGCGCCAGTCCGCTCATAATTGTAATCATTAGCTCGTCGTTTATAATTGCAGTATCAATGTTCTCTTTTTCAAACATTATAGTAATACCGAGCGATTTCAATTCTCGGATATTCTTCAGGCAGTCTCTCGTATTTCGAGCAAAGCGGCTTATAGATTTTGTATAGATGCGGTCTATCTTTCCATGCCTGCAATCATCTATGAGGCGAAGGAACTCACTACGCTTTTCCTCGCAAGTACCTGTGATACCCTCATCGGCGTAAATGTCAATAAGCGTTTCTGTTTCAGAGTCCTCGAATTTATGGCTGTAATATGTAAGCTGAGAGTTATATGAATTTAGCTGATCGTCGCTGCTCGATGATACTCTGCAATATGCAGCTACACGCAGTAAGCGATGTGTATCATCTACGACTTTCGGCTGTATAACTGTTACTGTCGGCATCGCTGCCACCTCCGTTTCTCAGCCATATTATACCGTTTTTCGCTCCCGAAAGTAATCACCACAATCACCTATTTTTCGGAGTTGAAACTGTGCAGAACCGACTAACACATGTTTTCGTCGGCTTTATCTGCGGCAATGCATAAGTACATTACAAAAACGCCAATACAGCCGCCTATTATCATTCCGATTATTATGCGTATCACCGTTCCACCTCCCACTGAGCTGCTGTTGGATAATGTTCGGTTATTTCAGTGCAGCTCCTGCTTTCGATTTCTTTTTTCTGCTCATCGGTGAGCTTACCCTGCTGCGTGAGAAAAATATGTATTACTGCACACATAACGTCAGCCTGTCCGTACTTTTTCATCGTGATCCTCCTTGATGCATTTTTGTCTTGTGCATAAAATATATCCTGACTCTGTATCAGCCCATAAACATTTTCTGCACTTATGTTCAGATTTAAGTTTAGCTGTTTTAAGCCGTTTTCTTAGCTCGTCCCAGCTAAGATTTTTCTGCAATCTATCACGCTCCTTGTTTCAGAAATATCTATAACATAAACATATAATTGTACTTATATGCTTATGTTATATCTGCGCCTGACATATTATCAGGCGCAGAATTATATAACTCTTAAGCCTTCGTCTGATCCTATTTTCAGACGTATTTACGTGATATTTGACCTTGCTCCCGTCACGTCGGAACAACAAGAACGATCAGTAGCTGCTGACCTCATGGAAGTCTCATCCCTCTATGGTTCGCATAGAGCCGCCCTCATTGCTTGAGTCTGTGACTGGACGGAAGTATCATTATATTCCTGCTTTCATCGCCTTGCGGAGAGCTGCTCCGCATTTTGAAACGTCATATTAATCGCAAGCGTATGGTTTCTTTGGCTGCCGAATTTTAGTCCGGCACAGGATCAACGTATTCTTGTTGCTGCTATTCTGTTTTCAAGCTACAATGTAAGAGCTTAGAGTCCCCTACATAAACATAGCCCACGAAAACAGGCGCTCTCACCAACTCACTTTAGAATTTCAGCGATTTTACTAATCCAGTATGAAATTGTTTGCTGTGGAATTGATAGTTCTGACGATATTTCATCTTGATACATTCCTATTACCTTGTACATATAGAATGCTTTCCGCATAATTAGCGGTACTTTCATGAGCCTGAGATACTTATCGTCGCTGTCAATAAGTTCAGTCCAGTATTTCTCTAAATATGTATCCGAATGACTATCCGATACACCTTCTGACAAGTTTTCAGGTTCAGCAAGCAGCATCGTTCTTCTGTAGAAAGCGCGATCCAGTTTGAAGGCGTTCTCATCATATTCTCTTATTACAGAGATCTGTTTATCCGTCATGCCACTTTCACGATAAAGCTTTTCCTTTTGCTCCCACTGTTCCTTGAATTGCTTTTCTTCTTTTGCATGATTATATGCCATTTCTTTATCCTCCGTTTTGATATCTTATGGTCGAATCAAAACGAAGGTTTATGGATACTTAGCGGCTATACACAGCCACTTTTGAGATAAAAACATAAAACTCCATTCCGCTTTTAAAGCAGAATGGAGTCCTTTTATAATATATAAAAGAGTAGGGTTTGACAATGCTTCAAAAGCCTGTCAAACTCCTACTCTTTATTCAAGGTGATGTTTGTACTAAGTTCTTGCTTATTATTTCTATTATTCTATGACATTTCCAACATTTTATCATTATTGCATAATTGCTGTTATTTTCTATGTTTTTCGGTGGATAACAAACAACATCAAATAATCGTCCATTACAATATGGACAATGATATGAGTGCTGATGCATTATTACTATGTATCTCTCCTTTGGTTAGCTGCACAGCTAAATCTTCATCAATAATTTTGCGGCGTTAACCGCAAAATTATTGTTCATTTTCTTATTCTTTCAATAAACATTTCCCAATCATTGTCTGTTGCTTTGGCTGATTTAGCTGCTCGCAGTGCCATTTTAACTACTTTGTTTGCCTGCACATATTCTATAATATCAGGTGATAGCTTGCCGGATGCCTTCTCATATAGATCAAAAATTAGAATTTGTTCTTCCTCATTTAAATCGAATGTCTTTATCATTCTTTTAAGCAATTCCTGATCAGGGCACACCCTCTTTCCATGTTCAAGCTGACTAAGATACCCTTTAGATATATTGAGCATTTCTGCAAGTTCAGTGCTTTGCAGGGAATGTTTACGTTTTTGCTCGGATATGAACTGACCGAAATCAGTTGCAAAGATCATATTTCTATTACTATCATTTTCCTTTCGTAACTTATTATAATGGTGTATAATAATTAATGTGCATTTTTAATTTGAATATATGATACACGAGTAAATTCTCCTTGAATTTTTATAATATATCAGCTACATTTGATGATAGCAAACTATTAAACTCTGTAAAAGATCTGTTAACTAACTCCCATGTTTTTAAGCAATTCATTCTTATACACTCAAAGCTATTAACATAAGCTTCTACTCGCGAAAAATCAAATCCATTTTTTATCTGTCCTCGTATAATTTTAGTAGAATTAAGCATATAATAGTAATTCTCCAACCTAATAATATTTATCTTTTTTGTTGCCTCTGTTTTATCATAAGAAAAAATCTCCGTCAATTCATTACTATTACATATATCGCAGAACGATTTAATAGATTTATAAAAATAATGCACTGCTTCTATTAAATAGAACTCTATCAAATCATCATCACTTTCATTTATTGCATTTTTGAGATAACTCTTGGAAAGCACTAATTCATTACATATGTCATTATCAAAAAGCTGAATACACTCTTCTGAAGTCATTTTTATAAATGGATTGTGAGGAATCACTCTTTTTTTGATATTTTGGATCCTTTTAAACTTTAAAGCATATCGAAAAACGCATATTATTAACCAAACCAAAAGAAATATAAAGAAAAAAATCGTACCAAAATTCAAAACTTTTTGAACTTTTTCTTTTTGCCCATTTTCAGACCATATCTGACACGCTAACGATAACAATGCTAATGAAATTGTGACATTTGTATCTCTAATCCATTCAAAGGTTGTACTATTGTTTTCGTTTATAATATTTCTAATCTTTTTTGAAAACGATACTTCAAACCACTCAAAGTTTCTCTGCGAATTATTAAACATTTCTCGCCTCCTATGACCTATTAATGAGGATAACGTTTTTCTACATTTTTAAGATTATTTAAGAGGGTGGATGAGGCGATATTATTCAGTGAATCCTGGAGTATGATAGAATAAATCTCCTGCAAAACAGCAAAACAATAACTATTATCCCCATAGGAAGAGTGCATATACCTAAGAAGTGATTTTATCCTATCATTTTGTCCAGGAATATCAAATAAAGCTTTTAACATAGCATTAAAAATAGAATTTGATATATCAATATCCATTACAATTGCTTGCCTGCCGAAATAGAAGCGTGATTGAGCCCATTTTCTTATTCGCCCTCTTTTAATTCCATGACAGTTTTTTTGAATTACTCGCAATCCATTTTTATAATTATTATCATTGGAGTTTTCCTTATCATAATTCATTCCAATATAATTAATCAGGTAATAATAAGTATACGATCTTTGTTTTTCCTTTATAGTTATTACAACATCGTGACCAATTGTCATATTATTTCCTCCCAGCATATCTTGCTTTTAAAAACTAAAGGTATTAGACGCTTTTTCATTTTATTGAAGATAAAAGCGGAAACATGATATCGTCTACTGTTGGGTATAAAACGTAGCAAAAGTCTATAATCAAGTAATTTTACACACACTACGCAGTTGCTGTCCAATTGCTTAACAATGATCCTGTTGCAGTCGTGTTATTCCACATTTGTGCTGCAAGCTGATATGTATCTGCCGAATTCATATTCAGAATTGTATCAATTGTACCTGCTGAAAGAATACCATTAGCGTTGGTTATTCCTACATTAGAGCCAGATGAAGATATTGCATCAATATTTATATCATAATAATGAGCAGATGAGGTTTGATTTTTTAATGATAGATAAGCAAGATTTCCACTTCTTGTAACAATAGCTAATGATTTACCATCACTTGCTTGAATTGTTGACGCATTATCTACTAAAGCCGTCCAATTACTCAACATAGAGTTACTGTACATTACCGCTGTGACTTGAAAAGATGCAGCATTAGGATTATTATTCATTAAAGCATGAACATTTTCACTTGGTAAAAATCCACTATATGTATTAGTATTTATAATTGAACCAGCAGAAGAAATGGCTGACACTGTAAGCACTACATAATTATTAGTAGACGTTTGGTTTTTAAAAGTCATATGGGTTTGAGATCCGCTTCTGCCAACTTCAAATAATGAGTTGCCATCATCACCTTGCAATGTTTGCAATAAATTTGTAGAGTAACTTGATGAACAACTCTCCAAATCTGCTGAAATTGCATTTGATACAAAGCATGTGGCTGTCATAGCAATGATAGTCAATGTTGCAAACAAAGTTATTGATAGTTTTAATATTTTCTTCATTTTAATACTCCTTTTATCTTTTCACTTAGTGAACAAAAGATAGTATAATCTATTTGAAAGGAACCTACAATAAAATCACCAGTATGACATTTGCGTTCTTTAAATCAGATATACTCGCGCTTTTAAGATTAAATATGGATCATCATCACTCCAACCGGAAGAACGAATACTGCTGTGTTGATAAGCATTGCAGTAAACCGGCTGTGGCATTTGTATGACACTGCAAGCATAGTAAGCGAGCAAACTGAAAACAAGAGCGTTGCAGCAATGAACAGGCATACAGCATAACCGAGTACAGACAGATGCAGCGAACTATCTGCAAATCTTGTCATAGACTGTATCGGTTTATGCAATCCCTGAGTGCCGTATTTACGCATAATATTGCAGAAATACGGTATTATGGCCAGCGCAGAAGCACCTGTGCTGACAGAGAGTGTTATTGTAACATTACGGCGTATGTATTCGGCTTTTCCTGATGCCGTACAATAAATGATACGCTGCATATTGAGGTTATTATCAAATGCAAAAAGCGGTGAAATTATGATAACACACAATATCATTATCAGAAGTGAGAGCATTAGGTGGTCATTGGTCGATGTGATACCGAATGCCCTCTTATATCCTGAATCGTAGAATATCTCAGCTCCCTTTTCATCACGGACAGCATTACACCTTTCCGTGAACATTTCAAACGCACTTTCGCGATAAAGCTCATTTTGCAGCATTTTGTATTCAGTAAACGGAAGATCTGGCATAGATATCCTTTCGTTCACATCTTCAAAATAAGCAGTATCCTGCCTTATCAACTCATCTGTCTGATAAGTGACAGCACCGCTGTTTGATTCCGTATAATTCTTATAATAGAGGTCAACGAGGTCAGCAGGCTTGGTAAATGACGAATGGAACAGTAAAACAGCTGCCGTCCATATAATAATAGCTCTGCCGCTTTTTTGGAGGAGCAATGATTTTTTCAGCGTGTAGTACATTTTGCCGTGGATCTTTTCTGATCTGCTTGTTCGCAGTATTTTGGGGAAATGACTGTAACTGCGGCAGCGGTGCAAAGGAAAAAATAAAAGCGGCAATACCGTAAAAACTACTATCAGCACGGAAAACAGCACTGTCAATGCCAGCGCTATGTAAACAGGTCTGCCGCTGAAATTGAGATTTCTGTATGAAGCAAAAATACTTTCTGGTTTTATAAAACTTACAATATTCAGATCGTGCAGAAGTCCCCTGTCGGAGTCAAATGAGATATTTTTGTAAAGATATACCTCCAAATATGCCGTTAATGCTGAAAAAACATATATTGAAAATGAATTCACGGACAGTATGCAGATAAGTGACAAAATACATCCCCACAGAAAGCAACCGAATATCTTATACAGTAGCGAAACAGCAATATACTGCCCGACTGTGATATTATAGCTGCATTCCATAAAGCCGTTTACAGACTGTAACGGTCGGCTGATATCGCCTATACCGTATGTTGCTGCACCTATGATAAGATTTTCTGTAAGAAAGAGGATATTCAGTATTATTGAAATAAATAAAAGCGTTTCCAGCTTTGCTGCGCACAATCTGCTGCGTCCATTCGGACACGCAGTAAGCAGTCCGTGTATCCCTTTTTCACGATCTTTTGTAAAGATGAATACGACAGCAGAAAAAATAAGAAAAATCAGCATTATGTCTGAGATTCTGTTTACAAAAACAAGTTCCGCACCCTCTGATACTTCAAATGGAAGTTCTTTCGTCTGTATATTGCTGTACGCATTTCGTGTCCTTTCAGCATTCTTATAAGAAAAGCTGTCCTTTGATGCAAATAATGAAAAGCTCGTTATGCTGTCACAGCGTTCCTCAATGTTTTTCAGATACTGCGGATATGACTCGATATAATAAAAACGGTCACGCACAGAACAAATAAAAGATGTTGAATATTTGCCGGTACCGTTGAATGAAAGTTCAAGATTATCCAAAATATATTCTGATATTTCGGCATTAGTCATATTGTTTGTCTCGCTGTAAAACTCTCTGTACTCCTTTGGTGAGATACTTTTATTCTTTATATTCCTGACAGCAGAAAAGCAGTTCAAAGCAAGACAGGCTGCGACTATAAGAATAAAACTACGGCAGCCGATCAATTTCTTCAGTTCATAGTATACAAGGCGCATTTACTCACCACCGTAATATTTCATATAGAGATCTTCAAGTTTTTTCTCACCCTCAGACAGTTCAGAAAGAAGTTCCTCAACTGTTCCGGAAGCAATCATCCTGCCCTTATCAAGAAGAAGAACTTTTTTGGCGATATTTTCAATATCCGATATAATATGCGTCGAGATGATAACGATAGTATCCCCTGATATTTCGCTTATAAGGTGCTTTATCATTACTCGCTGTTTAGGATCAAGCCCAGCAGTAGGCTCGTCCATTATCAGAAGCTTTGGTGAACCGAGCATAGCGGATGCTATAAGTACACGCTGCTTCATACCACCTGAAAAACCGCCTATCTTTTTGTCTGCACATTCATCAAGCTCCACCTTTTTCAGAAGTTCCTTTATCTCTGCGGCAGCTGCTTTTTTATCAATATTTTTCAGTGCTGACATATAACCAAGGAAATCCCATGCAGTCATACCGTCATAAAGCTCCTGTTGCTGCGGCATAAACCCAACGCAGCTGCGGAATTTTCCTTTTAGGCGGCGTATATCATCGCCGTCCCAGTATATTTTTCCGCCGTCATTGTCAGGATTAAGATTAGTTGTGATAATATTCATCAAGGTCGTCTTTCCGGCGCCGTTTGGACCGAGAAGCCCGTAGATACCGTCAGTAAAAGAGAAGTCAAAGCAGTCTAGTGCTTTTTTCTTTCCATAGTGCTTGCTTATGCTTTTTATTTCCAGCTTATTCATAAGCGTACCTCATTCAAAAAGACTGTTGATTTCATTTACAGGTATTTTTACGGTCTGCTTTCCGTTTTCACCATAAATGTCAATTATATAATCGTCTTTGTATAAAGTATGATACCATACGATATCGTTTTCAGAAGTATCAGGTATCACGGCAGTTTTTCCAGAAGCGATATCAAAGCAACAGTTATCATACCACACCTTTCCATTACCTAATGACATAGTAGGACTCTTTACTATTGGACCTTCAATCACCTTTCCTGTTGCGAGTTCTTTAACATATATCTTTTTCTCAGTATTTTTATCACGGGTATTGATAGACTGCGTGCTGCCGTTTGAAGAATAATACAGCATATATCCGTCTTTTACTTGCTTGGCAAACACGTCGTCATTCTTTAAGAAACTCTTATTAACAGTATCAAAAACAAACACCTGCGGTTTTGTTACAGGATCCTTTTGAAAATCAATCCGTATATAAATATTACTGCCTTCAGTGCCTATTATATACGGATGAACTGAATCAAATGGAACGTCTTTTTGGCACTTTTCATAATCAAATATCTCCCCATGATCCACTATTTTTTCAGAGCCAAGATCTATGGAGAAAAGATTTGCCCGACCGCCATTTCCGCTTGAAATAACATTGCCTGCTTCATCATATTCGGGATCGCCGTCATTTGTAATGAAGTAATACTCAGATCCTATAAGGCAGCTTCCTGCATAACTTGAACTGCTTATGTTATGATCATCAATTGTTCCAACAGTACTTCTTGTCATATCATCCATACTGTATTTTATAACAGAGGCATTAAGGTCAAGAACTCTTTTCCCGCTGCGTTCTACAGCATCGCAGCTTTCAGAAAAATAATACAAACAGTTCCCCCATATAACAGGCAGCTGATGACTTTCAGCCAGTGTATATGCAATACATTTTGAATCGCTGTGCGAGCAATTCGGACGATTGCAGAGAATAGTCGTATCCATTGAGTTGAAGTCAAAAACGACAGGCGTGCCTGACGTTATATCTTTGTCCGGTTCATCCTTGCTACTGAACATTAACATATAGTCACCAAGTATAACACGGTTCCATTCGTTCAGTTGAACATCACTGTCTGCGATAGAAATGCTTTGTGAAGAAATATTACTCGTTTCATCGTTGCTGCCATTACAGGAAACATTAAATGACATTAAAAAAGCCAAAATTGTAACTGATAGTATTTTTTTATTCTTCATACATGTCCTCGTTTCAGTTTAAAGATTAATTTACATAATATCCTTAGATAAACAATTAACTAAGAATAAAATGTTGAACTTCTATGCTCTCATATACTATGTACGCCAAAACACTAATAAGGCGCTTGTTGTAGCGCCTTATTAGTTATTTAAGCTGACGTTGTTGTACTTCCAGTCCAATTTCCAGATTGAGCTTCACCATAATGATAACCCTCTGAACCAATGGTATTACCATTGTAGACAGTTTTAGTTGCTATTCCCGGCGAATTAATATAATCTATATTGCTATAGCTCATTCCGCCTGTTTTAGCAGTTGCTGTAACAAATAAATAATTGATGCTATTGTCAGTACAACTTGTAGATGACGTCGCACTACTATGATATGAATAGCTAGTCGATGCGGTTGCTTTGATATCACCAATGTTAAATTTCTTTGAGGAACTGCCACTAACACTGGCGAAAGCTGAAAGCGAATTAGTCACACAGGAAAACATGGTAATTGCTAATGCTAATGAACTAGTCCTTCTTAATACTTTCTTCATATTTGTACCTCCTACAATTATTATTTGAGAGATTTCGTATTCATTTTTGATTATACTTCAACCACAACTGACCGCAAAGCGCATTGGCTTTTAGTATTGTCCGTAAAACTTATAAAGTCTTATATGCAAGTTGCGTTCATATGCTTTCTTTGAATATAGTTTTTAATTGCACCTATAATCATAAGTATTGATAGTGAAAATAATGCTGTAGATAATATTTTGTTACAATTCGTAAGAGGTGTGAACAAAATAATGTGGTATAATAATACTTCTAAGAAAGCTATAATGTACGCTCTTTTACGAAATACTCTTTTCTCAACACTATCGAGTTTTTTATTCTCATCTTCCACCGGTGCTAATAATAAAATTATCATTAAGCTTATAAAGACAAGAATTTCATACATAACAATGTTAAATCCAGCATATTTCGTAACCAAAAGAATACTAGTAATCATTATTACAGAATAAATATAACAGCGAAGATGTGTTTTTGCATGATATCCACCACAAAAACTTCGTAATGGCATATAGCATACCAAGAATAGTATACTTTGGTATAACATTTCACATAAAATACCAATAATAATTGTTGTAAGTATGTTTAATGCGAGATTTAGTCCTTGTTGGATTCCGTAACGATAAACCTCTTTATCTTCAGGTGCAAACTTATTCTGTTGTTCAAGAATATCTGCTATGTAGACTGATGCTTTATAGAACATCAGAATCTACGAAGTTTCTTGGCAACTTCAGGAACTTCATCCTGATGCATTGTGTAAATGCAAGTTGAATTTACTGTGAGCGATGTCACTACAAGTGCCAGTGCTGCTAAAAGACTAGAATGCCTTTTGATAAATTCTTTCACAAGAACAACCTCCCTTCATCAAGTACCCTTTCGGTGCTTTTAGTATACACCATTGTAATTACCTGTGCGAGAGGTTGTAATAATTTACAGTTTTCTTGTAACTTTCCAAGATTTAAGGAAGATAAAGAAGAACTTCCGAAGTAAAAATATTTTCATTATGTGATAACTTTAATAAGCCATTATATTTTTCGGCCGTTTTTCTAATATTGACCAAACCTTTTCCATGTGTGTTTTTATCTTTTTTCGTAGTAACGATTTCTCCGTTTTCATAGAGAACAACACCGTCATAAGTGTTGTCTATACTGATAATTAGCATTCCTTTTCGATAAACTATTTTTATATTTAACTTTTTGCCCCTTTTAATGTTTTTTAATGCTGAAACAGCATTATCAAGAAGATTGGTTAAAATTGTTGAGATATCCATAATTTCAACCGTCAGTTCGGTCGGAACGTTTACATCTATTTTTATATCAATATCTTTATCAGGCAAGCTATTTAACTTATAATTTAATATGCTATCAATTGGAATATTGCCAGTAGCAGAATATATTGAAGTCTGACTTTGTGATTCCTCTATTAAATTGCAAATATATTTTCCGGCGGAATTGATTTCATTTTTTGATATTAGATCTCTGATAATCGACATATGATTATTCAAGTCATGTCTAAATGCCTGAGAATCTTCTACTGATTTTTGCATAATCAAACATTGCTTATAATAATATTCGCGTTCTTGATTAGTTATAGCACTTTTCATTTTTTCCAAATACATTTCTGATAATGAGTTGTATAAAACAAAAGCTATAAAATTAATCATAAAAAGAACTACTACCGAGATTGCTACTTTATTTTGAGATACATTATATATGCTTGTAACTATCATCTCTATTACAATAGTTGAAATCGGTATCAAAAGAGATGGTATCGCAAGTTTTAATGGTATTGCTTCTTCATTCGAGTCTTCACTTTTGATAAAGACATTTATCAAAATAAGCACAGCAAAGAATTGTAATATCTTATTAATAAACAACCCCAGTATATTTGAATAACCGTATTTTTCAAACGGACTCATAAATGATGTAAACGTAAGTGCTGTAACAAGTATTTCTACGATAAATAAAACAATATAAATATAAAAAGATGCGATAACTTTCTTTTTTAAGCTACCATTATAAAAAAATGTAATTCCTAAAAAACACAGTATATTTGTTATCATCATTATAATCGGAATATCAAAAACAAAATAAACCGCTGTAGTTATTAACGAAAACAGCCCATAGGCCAAATACACACTTTTTTTATGTTTCTGATTAAGACCAAGATATTTATCCATAAATAATTTTATAATGTATGCTGTGAATAAATTAGATATAATGTAAGTTATATTATAGGCTGTTAAGTACATATCATTTCTCCTCATCTTTTAATAATTCTAATTGTTTTTCTCTCACTTCTTTACGCTTTGACTGAGCGATAGGTAATACTATTCGATTTGACATTTCTATTGTCTCATATGTACACCTGCGAACATGAATCGGATTTATTAAGAAGCTTTTGTGTATAAAAAGGAAATCAAACTTATTAAGTTGTAAATAGATATTATCTAATGTACCATAAAAAACATCTGATTTACCACCATAATAGATGGTGATTTCTCTCTTATGACTTTCAAAATAGAGAATATCTTTAATTGGAACTTTAAAGACATCATGCCCTATTTTATAAGTAAATGCTTCCGCTTTAAGATTAAGTTTGTGTATTAATTTTACAAAAGCCTTCTCTATCTTTTCTTCATCAAGCGGTTTAGGCAGAAAATGAAAGGGATCGAAATCAAATACTTCAATA
>Ga0256404_1007401_pt1 | contig 17414 bp, 10 predicted proteins | sample RumenRJG_01DNA_FD_185990 | JGI IMG/M metagenome (GOLD analysis project Ga0256404, IMG submission 185990) | Bovine rumen microbial communities from Lethbridge, Alberta, Canada - RJG_01 | ecosystem: Host-associated > Mammals > Digestive system > Stomach > Rumen | place: Canada: Alberta | collected...
GCATGGTGATTTCATGGATTATAAGAAGGGAAACACAGACATGACCTTTGAAGAACTGGAGCTTTTGCCGGAGCTTAGACGCGCGGTGGAGGCGATGGGCTTTTCGGAGCCCACGGACATACAGGCCCAGGCGATCCCGCTTTTGCGCTCCGGCGCGGACGTGATCGGGCGCTCACAGACCGGCACGGGCAAGACCATGGCCTTTGCCATTCCGGCGGTGGAGATGATCGACCGGACAGAGGAGGCGCCGACGGTACAGGTCCTGATCCTTTGCCCCACGCGGGAGCTGGCCCAACAGGGCGGAGAGGAGATCAAAAAGCTCACCCGCTTCATGCTGAACATCTGGCCCGCGGAGGTCTACGGCGGCGCGCCGATGGAGAAGCAGTTCGCGCGTCTGAGGCGCTGCAACCTGGTCATCGGCACCCCCGGACGGGTGATGGACCACATGCGCCGGGGCACGCTGAGCCTGGAGCGCGTGAAGCTGGTGGTGCTGGACGAGGCGGACGAGATGCTGTCCATGGGCTTCCGGGAGGACATCGAGACCATCCTTCAGGACGTGCCGGAGGCGCACCAGACCGTGCTGTTCTCCGCCACGATGCCCGACGCCATACTGGAGCTGACGGACAGGTTCATGCGGGACGCGCAGCTGGTGGAGATCAACGCCGAGCAGGTGACCCTGGATCAGATCGTCCAGCGGTTCATGGAAGTCCCGATGGGCCGCAAGCTGGACGCCCTGAACCTGCTGCTGCGGGCCGCAGAGCCCACCCGCTGCATGATCTTCTGCAATACCAAGCTGATGGTGGACGAAGTGTCGGCGTACCTGAACCGCAATGGGTTCGCCTGCGAGGGCATCCACGGCGACATGAACCAGAGCCAGCGCACCCGCGTGATGGAGGGCTTCAAGGCAGCCCGCATCCCCGTGCTGGTGGCCACCGACGTGGCGGCGCGGGGCATCGACGTCAACGACGTGGACTACGTCATCAACTACGACATTCCCCAGAACCACGAGATCTACGTCCACCGCATCGGGCGCACGGGCCGCGCGGGCAAGGCGGGCAACGCCATCACCATCGCCAGCGGACGGCGGCAGTTCTTCTATATGAAGGACATCGCCCGGACGGTGAAGTCCGACATCGAGCCCATGCCCATCCCCACCGTGGCCGACATCCGCAAAAGGCAGGAGCAGAAGGGCCTGGACCGGCTGCGCGAGGCGCTGGGTGAGGACATTCCCATGCCGTTCCAGGTGATGGTGGGTCGGCTGATGGCCGAGGGCTACGAGCCGGCCATGATCGCCTCCGCGGCGGTGCGCCTGCTGCTGGCGCGGGACGATTCCGGGCTGCAGGACATCGAGCAGGACCGCAAGGCCGGGGGGGCGGGCGCGTTCCGCCGCATGCAGCTGACTGCCGGGCGAAAGCAGGGCGTAGCCCCCAACCACGTGGTTAGCTGCGTCGCGGGCCGCGCGAACATTCCCGGCGGACTCATCGGGCGCATCGAGGTCTACGACGACAGGACTGTGGTGGGCATCCCCGCGGAAAAGGCCGAGGTCATCCTCAAGGCCATGCAGGGCGCGACCCTCTGCGGCGTCCCCGTGACCGCCATGCTGCTGCCCGACAGGCCCGCGCCCGATGCCCGCGCCAGGCGGGAGGCCGCCTTCAGGACCGAGCGACGCCCCGCGCCCCGCGGCAAGGTCCGCCTCTCCGACGCCGCAAAGGCGCGGCTGCTGGACACCGGGGACCTGAGCCGCTTCGAGCTGGACAATGACCGCCGCCATGCGCGCAGCGAGCGCCCGCCCCGCCGCGGCAACCACCACACCGACGTCCTCCGTCGCCGCGAGGACCCCAGGGACGCCCGCAGGCACGCCCCCAAGAAGAACGACCGAGCTCCAAGAAAGCGCCATTGAGTATATAAGCGGACAATTGAGAGTTGGGAGCGGGAAGTTAAGACCTCCACAAGGTGAATAGTCCAGGGAGGACGGTTAAGTCAGGCCGTCCTCCCCCTTTTTTTCGTGCAGGGACAGCTGAACGCAGGGAAGGAATTTGGCAGGGGCACGTCGAAATACGCACCATTGGAATCAAAACACATGAATGTGGAGGGAGCATATGGCAGACAATACGCAGTACAAGCGGCTGGAGGCGCTGCTGGAGCGCTTCAAGGCGGATTCCGTCAGATACCGGGACATGGAGGTGCCGGGAGATGTGGAGAGTCAGCGGCGGGCGCTGCGGTCGCTGATGAACATCCGCATGCCCAAGCCGATGGACGCGGATACCCTGCGCTTGCAGGACGAGTACCTCGCCGAACGGGCGCGGGAGAAGGGCATCGTCAGGGTCGAGGACATCCCCACCGTCAAAGAGGCATACGGCAGCCGCAGGCCCTTCGCGGACCGACTGTCTGTCTGGCAGGGGGACATCACCCGGCTCGCGGCAGACGTCATCGTCAACGCGGCCAACAGCCAGATGCTGGGCTGCTTTGTGCCCATGCACACCTGCATCGACAACTGCATCCACACCTTCGCCGGGGTACAGCTGCGGGCGGCCTGTGACCGTCAGATGAGCGCCCTGCGTGAGAAGTACGGTCAGAACTACGAACAGCCCACCGCCGTGCCGATGCTGACGGAGGCGTACAATCTGCCCGCAAAAAAGGTGATCCACGTGGTGGGGCCCATCGTAGAATGGGGACTGACGGCGGCGCTGGAGAACGATCTCGCCAGCTGCTACATCAACACCCTCGACATGTGCCGGGAGAACGGCCTTCGCAGCGTGGCCTTCTGCTGCATCTCCACCGGCGTGTTCCGCTTCCCCAACGACCGTGCCGCGGAGATCGCCGTCGGGAGCGTAACGGACTGGCTCTCCGGGCATTCAGGCGACATGGACCGGGTGATCTTCAACGTGTTCAAGGACGCGGATAAGGCCCTCTATGAAAATCTGCTGGGCTGAACGGCTGTAATTTACCCCCTGGGGGTATTTTTACACGCGATTCACATGCTGATAATATTCCAACCAACTGGATATGTTATTATGTGTGCGTAGTCCGGGAAAGCATATCTTGGAGGGACAGAGCGATGGAGCAATACAATGTGACCGGCATGAGCTGCGCGGCCTGCAGCGCGCGGGTGGAGAAGGCCGTGGGAAAGGTCCCCGGCGTCACCGCGTGCTCGGTCAGCCTGCTGACCAATTCCATGGGCGTGGAGGGCAGCGCTTCTCCCAGCGCCGTGATCCGTGCCGTGGAGGAGGCGGGCTATGGCGCGTCCCTGAAGGGGAATGAGGGGGCGCCCTCCGCTGTGGCGGCGGACGAGGACGCTCTCAAGGACCGGGAGACGCCGGTCTTGAAGAGGCGGCTGATCGCGTCGCTTTGCCTGCTGATTCCGCTGATGTACTTCTCCATGGGGCACATGATGTGGGGCTGGCCGCTGCCTAAGTGGTTCGACGGCAACCACGTGGCCATGGGACTTGTGCAGCTGGTGCTGTCGGCGCTGGTGATGGTCATCAACCAGAAGTTCTTCATCAGCGGCTTCAAGTCCCTGTTCCACCGCGCGCCGAACATGGATACGCTGGTGGCGCTGGGCTCGTCGGCGTCCTTTGTATGGAGCCTGTATGTGCTGTTCTGCATGACGCGGGCCGTGGTGGACGGCAATTCCGAGGCGGTCATGGGCTACATGATGGACTTCTATTTCGAGTCCGCCGCCATGATCCTGACGCTGATCACCGTGGGCAAGCTGTTGGAGGCCCGGGCCAAGGGCAGGACCACCGATGCATTGAAGGGACTCATGAAGCTGGCGCCCAGGACCGCCGTGCTGATCCGGGACGGACGGGAGGTCGAGGTGCCCATCGACCAGGTGCGGCGCGGCGACGTGTTTGCCGTGAAGCCCGGTGATTCCATCCCCGTGGACGGCGTGGTGCTGGAGGGCATCAGTGCGGTGAACGAGGCCGCGCTGACCGGCGAGTCCATCCCCGTGGACAAGGCCGCGGGAGACGGGGTCTCCGCTGCCACCATCAACCAGTCGGGCTATCTGAAATGCGAGGCCACCCGTGTGGGACAGGACACCACACTTTCCCAGATCATCAAGATGGTCTCCGACGCCGCCGCGACCAAGGCCCCCATCGCCAAGATCGCCGACAGGGTCTCGGGCGTGTTCGTGCCGGTGGTCATCTGCATCGCCATCGTGACCACCGTCGTCTGGCTGCTGACAGGCAAGCCCATCAGCTACGCGCTGGCCCGGGGCATCTCGGTGCTGGTGATCTCCTGCCCCTGCGCGCTGGGCCTGGCGACCCCCGTGGCCATCATGGTGGGCAACGGGCTGGGGGCAAAGAACGGCATACTGTTCAAGACCTCCGCGTCGCTGGAGGAGACCGGCAGGACGCAGATCGTGGCGCTGGACAAGACCGGCACCATCACCATGGGCGAGCCCAGGGTGACCGACGTGCTCCCCGCCGAGGGGTATGACGAGGACGCGCTGCTCAAACTGGCCGCCGCCATCGAGAAGCACAGCGAGCACCCGCTGGCCAGGGCCGTCATGACGCGGGCGGAGGCGCTTAACATCGACGCGGCTGAGGTGACCGACTTCCAGGCGCTGCCGGGCAACGGCATCGCGGCGAAGCTCGAGGGCGAGACCGTGCTGGGCGGCAGCGCGAAGTACATCGCGGGCCGCGTCGGCATCCCCGCGAGCCTGTCCAAACAGGCCCAGACCCTCGCCGAGGCGGGCAAGACCCCGCTGCTGTTTGCCAGGGGCGGCCAGCTGGCGGGCATCGTGGCCGTGGCCGACGTGATCAAGGAGGACTCCCCCCAAGCCATCAAGGAGCTTCAGAACATGGGCATCCGCGTGGTCATGCTCACCGGCGACAACCCCCGCACCGCCAGGGCCATCGGCGATCAGGCGGGCGTGGACGACGTCATCGCGGGCGTGCTGCCCGACGGCAAGGAGGCCGTGATCCGCGCCCTGGGCGAAAAGGGCAAAGTGGCCATGGTGGGCGACGGCATCAACGACGCCCCGGCGCTGACCCGCGCGGACATCGGCATCGCCATCGGCGCGGGCGCGGACGTGGCTGTGGACGCCGCGGACGTGGTGCTGATGAAGAGCCGCCTGTCCGACGTTCCCGCCGCCATCCGCCTGAGCCGCGCCACCCTGCGGAACATCCACGAAAACCTGTTCTGGGCCTTCATCTACAACGTCATCGGCATCCCGCTCGCCGCGGGCGTGTTCATCAAGCTCTTCGGCTGGACGCTGAACCCCATGTTCAGCGCGGCGGCCATGAGCCTGTCCAGCTTCAGCGTGGTCAGCAACGCTCTCCGGCTCAACCTGTTCAAGCTGCGCGACGCCGGGCATGATCGCAGGATCAAGCCCGTGGACATCTCCGACGTGATCGAAAGGCTGAGCGTCCAGCCCGAGGAGCCCGCCGGCGTCGAGATGCGGCTGGAGATCGAGGGCATGATGTGCGAGCACTGTGAACGCCGCGTCTCCAAGGCGCTCGAAAAGGTCCCCGGCGTGCTCAGTGCCAGCGCGGACTACCACACCGGTATCGCCTCCCTGACGGCCTCCGGTCCGGTGGACCCCGACCTGCTCCGACAGGCCGTGGAGGATCAGGACTACGGCGTCAAATCGGTGACAAAGGTGTAAAGAACACGGACCGCCGCTTCATAGGGAGCGGCGGTCCGTGTTCTATTAATGGAATCTAATATAATCACGTTTCGGTCAGTTTCACGCTCTGTCGCCGGTGTCGATCCCCCGCAGGATGTCTGCGGGTCTCCTGCGCTTCGGGTCGTAATGGAGGCCGCACCGGCTGACGAAGAGCCCGATCAGTCCCTCCAGCATGAAGTAGATGACCGTCACCGCGATCAGCGGGAAAAACGCCTCGTAGGTGCGGCTGCGCACGATGTCGCCCATCTTCGTCAGGTCCTGCACGGCGATGTAGCCCACCACGGCGGTGGCCTTGATGAGTCCGACGATCTCGCCCCTGTACGCCTCCAGCACGTGGGGCAGCGCCTGCGGCAGTATAATCCTGAAGAAGGTGCGCCGGTTGGAATAGCCCAGGGCATAGGCGGCTTCGTATTGCCCGGGGTCCACCGCCCCCACGCCCAGCTTCATCAGGCCGAACACGGCGGACCCGAAGGTGAGCGTGAAGCCGAGCACCGCCACGATGATGCCGTCGATGGATATATTCCCAAGCACGACATAATACAGTATCATCAGCAGTACCACCATCGGCATGCCCTGCACCAGCCACAGGGAGAAGCGGGTGATGGTGTTCGCCACAGGATTGCCGTTGCGGCAGAGCATAAACACCAGAAAGCCCAGCGCCGTGCCCAGGAACACGGTCGCGACGGTGATGGCCAGCGTCGTGACGATGCCCCGCAGGAAGAGCTGCCAGCGGTTTTCCCGAATGAAGGTCTTGGTGAAGCTGGAGAGGATCGCGCTCCCGAAGCCTGTGCCGTCCTTCTCTGTGGAAGCCGCTTCGCCGTTCACCGGGGCCGCCGCGGAGGCCCCCTCCCCGCCCTTCAGCACCGCCAGCACCGTGCCGCCGCGGTAATGGGGTTCGGAGAACGCCACGCTCTGCTTTCGCTCCTCGGTGATGCTGATGGTGGACGCGCCAAAATCCGCCTTGCCCGTCTGTACCGAGGTGAGGATCGCGCTGAAATCCATATTGTGGATGCTCAGGGCGTACCCGTATCGCTCGCAGAACCGCGCCGCCAGTTCGATCTCAAAACCGGCGTATTCCTCGCCGCGCATGAACTCAAAGGGCGGGTTCATCGCGTCGAGGGCCAGGCTCACCGTTCCGTTTTCTCCGCTCAGCGCGTGGAAATCCGGCATCTCCGCCTCGTCAATGTGGCCGTTGAGCCACTTGTCCTCCAGCTGTTTGAGCGTGCCGTCCGCTTTCAGATCGCGAATGAATTCGGACATCTGGCCGCACAGCGCGGTCCCGCGCTGGCTCTTGTCAAATATGTACCCGTATTCAAATGTATCCAGATACTCCGGCAGCATCGTCACCTGATCGTTCTCCGCCATGATGCCCTTCAGCACCGGCTCGTCGCAGGCAAAGGCGGCGATCTTCCCGGCGGTCAGCGCCGCGACCATGTCGCTGTAGGATGTGTAGTAGCTGAACGTGACATCCGGCAGCCTTCTTTTGACGATCTCGTCGTAGGTCGTCCCGGTCGCGGAGCCGATGACCTTTCCGTTGAGCTGGTCAACGGTCAACGCCGGAAGGCTTTCACCACCCCTGACCAGTATGCCCACCGCTTCCTCATAGATGGTCTCTGAAAACGGGATCGCCTCCAGGCGCTCTTCAGTGACGTTCAGGTTCGACATGACGCAGTCCACATCGCCGCTGATGGCCGCGGGAATGATCGCGCCGAAATCATAGACCTTGAACTCCAGGCTGGCGTTCAGCCACGCCGCGAAGCGGCGTGCCATCTCGATGTCGAAGCCGTTGAGCTCTTTGCCGACGTAATAGGAGAAGGGCGGCACGACGCCGGCGGTGCCGATCCGCAGGCGATATTCAGGGGCGTCGGGCTGGGGAATGTCCGGCATCGTCATATCATCCTGATCGACCCAGCGGCGGTACATGTCGTCCAGCGTCCCGTCCCGCTTTATTTCGGCGATAAAGGCGCTCAGCTTGGCTTCAAAGTCCGGTATGGCGCTCTTCGGGGAAATGCCCACGGCGACCTTCACCGTCTCATCCAGGTCCTTATCCAGCAGATGCACGCCTGCGCGGCCGCTGTCGATGGCCAGCTGCATCGTCTTTCGGGCATAGGCATAGCCGTCGAGCTTGCCCTGGGCCACGGCCTCATAGGCCGTCGCGTTGTCCTCGTAGTAGACGATTTCCGCGTCGGGAAAGGCCTTCTCCGCGATCAGCGAGGACGCGCTGCCCGTATTGACGCCCACCTTCATCCCGGCACGGTTCAGCTGGGCGATGTCCGTGACCGCATCCTCGGCCCATGCGGCGCTTGCCAGTGTCAGCAGGATCAGAACCAGCAGGATGGCTGATGTCTTTCTCATGTGTGTAGTCCCCTTTACCGTTTGTCGGTCAGGCCAGCAGCTTCATGATATTGGCGCACAGCGTGGCCAGCGGCGTGCCCACCACATAGCCCATCAATGCCATCAGTATGCCTACGGGCACCAGAGACCCAGCGTAGGAGCCCGCCAGCACCGGCGCGGAGGCAGTGCCCCCGATGATGGCCAGGGAAGCGACGCCCGCGGTGAACAGGTCGAGCTTCAGCAGCTTGCAGATCAGCAGCATGAGCGCGGCGTGTATCGCCAGCACGATGAACCCGGTGAGGATCCAGGCCGGCGCGTCGCCCAGCTCCGTGAGGCTCGCCCGGGACGCCAGCAGAGAGATCACCGCGTAGAGCAGCAGGCTGGACACCTCGCCTGAACCGGCGACCCGGCCCAGCGGGGTGAGCGCGCACACCAGCGCCACGGCGGTCACGAACAGCACCGTCCATGTCGCCTTGTCGGAGAAGCCCGTCAGGTCATAGAGCCTTGCGCCCACGTTCGTCGCGATGGCGCTGACCAGAAAGGCGCAGCCGATGAGCAGCAACAGGCTTTGAAGCGTGGGCGGCTGCGTGTTCATTTTGGCCTCGTCCTCCAGCCGGACGGAGACCTCGTCCAGGCGGGTGGTGTCGGCCCTGACCCACCTGTTGAAGCGCGGCGCGAGCTGCACCGCCCAGAGCAGGAACATCACCCACAGGGAATAGTCGATGGAGTCGATCACCAGCGCGTAGCCCATGTCGGCCTCGGAGATGTTCAGCGCCGCCTGCACCGCCACCATGTTGCCGCTGCCGCCGATCCACGAGCCGCACAGCGCCCCGAGGCCCATCCAGGCGTCCGAACCGATGAAGCGCTTCATCAGTAAAAACGCGGCGATGAAGCCGAGCATGATGGTCAGCGTCGCGGAGAAGAAGCCCAGCAGCATTCTCGGCCCCAGGCGCAGCACCTTGCGGATGTCGCAGCGCAGCAGCATGGCAAAGATCATGGCATAGGTCAGGTTGTTTTTAAGCGCTCCATAGGCGGCCTTCGTCTCCCCCAGGTCCCAGACCTTCAACGTGCACAGCAGCATCGCCACCAAGTAGCAAAGCACCACGGAGGGAACGTATTTGAAGAATGTCTTAAGCCGCCCCTTGGCTGTCCTCTCCAGCGTCACCAGCGCCCCCGCCATGAACAGCAGCGCGGCGACATAGGTAAACCCATCGGTGATCATATAGAATCCTTCTTATCCTTTCTTTTACGGCAGCCTTTGAGTTATAGCTTTCCTTCCCGACGGAAACGGCATAGGCCGTGTCTCTACTCGCATATATTACCATAAAAGTGTTACATAAAAGATACCTTGTTCCGTTTTCAATTCCAAATATGTTAACCATGTATAAACCTTTATAGGACTGTGACAGGCCGTTTGATTGGGAACACACTGTTGAACGCTCCACTTATTGTTAAATTCCAAATCATCCACAACCGGAGTACAGATTATGTTATAATTATCACTGTACCCGTGTGACAGTTCTGTGATCGTTTCTGTGATAAAATGCTTTCAGTAAACGGGAATACAAAAAAGGAGGCGCTGCCTTATGAAGAAACTCTTTATACTGCTTGTGGTCCTGATGCTGACCGCCTTTGCCCTTGCCGAAAACAATCCCTGGAGCCTCGAAGGCACCTTTGTGGATGCGGATGAAAATTATCTGGGCATCTTCGCGTCCGACGATCCGTCGCAGCCCGGCTGGTATGTCGGCGGCACGCTGGGCGAGGACATGTTTGGCGCGGTCATTCAGCAGGAGGGCGATACCCTCCACGGCGACGTCGGCCAGGAGAATGGCGCGTTCATCGTGACCGTTGCCGCGGAGGAGGACGGCGTTTGCCTCACCCTCGAGGACGGCACCACCCATCACTTCTCTAAATTTGAAGCCCCGGAGCCCATCGCCACGGTCACGATCGACGTGGACGGCATGGGCCAGATCGCGCTTGCCGAAGGCGATGAACCACTTGCGTTCGACGACGAATATCCCACCCAATCCGCGGTGCTGACCCTGGTGGAGCCGGCCGACTATACCCTCGCCGCGAAGGCCGATGAAGGCTATCAGTTTGAGAAGTGGACGAAGAACGGCGAAACGTTCTCCACCGACGCGCAGATCACCCTGGCGCTGACGGAAAGCGCGGCTTACGTCGCCGTGTTCAGGGAGTACAACCCCTATGCCGGCGAGCCGGTGTCCGACATCGGCGACGCGCGCACCGTCGGCGATGTGATGGCCCTGAGCAACGGCAACTATTCCGCGTCGGAGAATCTGTACGTCACGATGGCTGAGCTGGACGACGTCGTCTATCGCGTGGAGGCGGCCATGGACGCGGGGACCTCGGAGGCCCTCTTCGCCCTCGACTTCGAGGACCCGGATTATCAGAAGAAGTTCACGGACCTGGTTTCTCCCCTGGCGATCACGCGCATCGAGAATCTTACCGCGCAGATCCCCTCCCAGGAGGCGCTTGACGCCCTGATCGGCAAAACCGCCGAGGAACTGCTGAACGATGGCTGGACCTGCGAGGGCTGGACCTGCGAGGGCCCGGAACTCAATGAACTGGTATTCCATATGAACCACGGCCCGTTTGCCTATGATATCACCTTCGACGGCGCGGAAAACCTCCCCGAAGACTTTGACGAGGCGGACCTCAACCCCCTGACCGTCGCCACCATTACCTGCAGCGGCATCGGAGACGCCACGGTGATCGAGGGCATCGAGGATATAGTCGGCGAAGATGGCGTTTGAGCAGGCGCACTGAGATACCGCTGAGAATTGGAGAGTACGCTTCCCACTCTGAACATCTCCTTCGGCGGCAATGATTAACAGATGAAATGCCGTGTGATGATTGATATTCACACGGCGTTTTGCTATAGTATGGGTATACTACATCGGAGGTGGAATTATGTTCAGGGAAATGCGGAGGATCAGACAGCAGATCACACAGGAGGAGTGCGCTGACATCCTGCGCCGGGCGACCTCCGGCGTGCTTGGGCTGCATGGGGACGATGGCTATCCCTATACGGTGCCCGTCAGCTTCGTCTATGAGGCGGGCGGCAGCGGGCTGGGGACCATCGGCTTCCACTGCGCCCGGACGGGGCACAAGATCGACGCGATCCGCCGGAACGAGAAGGTCTCCTTCACCGTCATCGACCGCGACGAGGTGATGCCCCGCGAGCGCACCACCAAGTTTTGCAGCGTGATCGCCTTCGGAAGGGCGCGCATCATAGAGGACGAAGCGGAACTGCGCCGCGCGGCCAACGCCGTCGGGGCCAAGTACTCCAAGGGCTTCGAGGAGCTCTACATGCAGGAGACCGAGGACACCATCCGCGCCGGCGCGCTATGCTGCGTGGAGATCACCATCGACCACATGACCGGCAAGATCGGCCTCGAGGTTCTTAAAGAGCGGCAGCGTGAAACGTCACAGGAGTGACATGCCCACGCCCTGCGGAGGCGCTGGGCGTGGGGAGCTTGACAGCGGCTGAGGCTATCTGATTTGAAGCGCTTCAGCTCACTATTCAACGCACTGCTCTATGAAATAATCCCGATATGTCTAAGCTTTACCCCTATTCATCCGTCGACGCCCTGTCTGTGGGACGTCCCCTGGAGAGGAGCGAGGCGATACGCTTCCTGATCGACGCCGTGACGGCGAGCTGGCGTATACCGCGTCCGAGGCGCGGCGCCATTTGTGGTGACGGCAAAGTGTGCTATATTGATACAAAGCCCCGCGGGCCTCAGTTCGCGGGCAGAATGACGGAGGTACGAACATGAGAAAACTGATTTCACTGATACTGACGCTGTGCCTGCTGATGTCGGCGCTGGGGACGGCGCTGGCGGAGGCGGCGGAGGCGCTGCCCGACGGGCTGCCCCAGGTCGGGGACGTGGTGGACGGCTTCGAGGTGATCGAGCTGCGTGAAGATAAGCTGCTGGACGCCATGATCGTCCGGTTTGAGCATCAGAAGACCGGCGCGGAGCTCTTCTACATCGCCAACGACGACACCAACCGGGCCTTCACCCTGGGCTTCTTCACAGAGGCCATCGACAACACCGGCCTGCCCCATGTGTTCGAGCACGCCACGATACAGGGCTCAAAGAAGTATCCCGGCGAGCAGATGTTCTTCAACCTGAACTATCAGACCTACAACACCTTCTTAAACGCCATGACGGGCCAGTGGTTCACCTGCTATCCCATCGCCAGCCTGTCGGAGGCGCAGCTGCTCAAGCTGGCCGAGTTCTACACCGACGCCTGCTTCTATCCCATGATCATGGAGAACGAGCACATCTTCACCACCGAGGCCTGGCGCTATCGCCTGGAATCCCCGGAGGACGACCTGACCATGGAGGGCACCGTCTATTCCGAGATGCTGGGGGCGATGACCCTCCAGAAGAAGGCGTACAACAACCTGCTGCGGGCCGCGTTCCCCGGTTCCATGGCGGGCAACGTCTCCGGCGGCGATCCGGAGTTCATTCCGGACATGACCTGGCAGGCGCTGAAGGACTACCACGACAGGTACTACCATCCCTCCAACTGCGCAGCCTACCTGTACGGCGATTTTGACGATTACACCGCCTTCCTCGAGCTGCTGAACGGCTACTTCAGCGCGTTTGAGCGCCGTGAATTCGTCCGCGAGGACGCGGGCTATACCCCCATCACCGAGCCCGTGGTGCAGTCCCTGCCCTATCCTGTGGAGCAGGGGTCTGACACCGAGCACGCCTCCGAGGTGATGTACGCCTTTGTCTGCCCGGGGCTTCGGCAGAATATGGAGCAGGAGCTGGTGCTGGACACCATGACCGACCTGTTCATCAGCGACGCCTCCGACTTGCAGCAGCACCTCAAGGAGGCCGTCCCCTACGGCAGCTTCGCCGCATACATCGAGATGAACGGCCCCGAGGACGCCATCGTGTTTACCGCCGACAATGTCGATCCTTCGGACGCCGAGACCTTTAAGGCCATCGTGGACGAGGAGATCGCGAAGGTCGCCGGGAACGGCTTCCCCCAGGCGCTGGTGGACAGCGTGGCGGCCAGGCTGGAGATCTCCGCCCTGCTGACCCGTGAGAGCAGCGACCCGGTGGAAGGCATCATTTCGCCCATGCTGTCCCGGTACGCCACCAGCGGCAATCCCTGGGACATGCTGGACTATCGTGATTTCCTGTTCGCCGTCAACGACTCGAACGAGCAGGGCCTCTACGCCCAGGCCGCGTCCGATTGGCTGGTCGGCAACACGACCACCGCGCTGGTGACCACCTATCCCGAGCCCGGTGCGAAGGAGCAAAACGACGCCGCGCTGGCCGAGAAGCTGGCCGGGATCAAGGCGGCCATGAGCGACGAGGCCATCGCCGCCATCGTCGAGGCCACCAATGCCGAGGCGCCCGAGGACCATTCCGCCGATTACGTGGGCCAGCTCAAGGCCGTGACCGTGGAATCGCTGCCCGAGGAGCTCAAGCAGTACGAGGTGACCGACATTACCGACGATGACGGCGTGCGCCACATCGACGCTCTTGCGGCGGTGGACGGCATCAGCGACATCAGCCTCTACCTGGACGCCGCGGGGCTGGCCCAGGAGGACATCCACTGGTTCATGCTCTATACCGACCTCATCGGCAATCTGGATACCGAGGCGCACACCAAGGCCGAGCTGGCCAATCTCTTCGGCCGCTACCTCTACTACGGCAGCATCTCCCTGTCGCAGCCGAAGGTCGACGATGAGGGCTACCATCCCTATCTGTGCCTGAGCTGGATCGGCCAGGACAAGGATCTCGCCGCGGGCTATGACCTGATGCGCGAGCTGGTGTACGACACCAAAGTGGACGATCCCGCAAAGCTCCTGGAGCAGGTGCAGTTCCTCCTGACCAATATGAAGAGCGGCATCACCGCCAACCCCGCCTCGACCATGCTGCGCCGCGCCCTGTCGGGCGCCGACGAGCGTATCGCCTACAACAGCTATGCCACGGGCCTGGATTACTACGACTTCCTGGGCGCCGTGGAGGACACGCTGGAGAACGAACCCGGTGCGGCCATTGAAAAGCTGGAGAGCATAAAGGCCTTCTTCAACAACCGCGCCAACGCCGTGGTCATGTGCGCCGGCAACGCTGAGAGCATCGCCCTGAATCGGCAGCTCTCTGACGCCTTCCTGGCCAAGCTGGACAAGCGCGACATCGCCCCCGCCGAATATGAATTCCCCACTGCCTCCCGGCACGAGGCGCTGGTGATCGACAGCGGCGTGCAGTTCAACTTGTTGGTGGCGCACCCGTCCGTCGTGGGCCTGGAGGCCTTCGACGGCGGCCTGGACGCGGTGACCAACCTGGTGACCGACACCTTCCTGGTGCCCATGCTCCGTGACCAGTACGGCGTCTATACCCCCTGGACCACTGCCAACGAGGACTACTTCATGGTCTACGCCTATCGCGACCCCAACATCGCCGAGACCTACGCCATGCTGGAGCAGCTGCCCGAGCTGATTCGCGGCCTGGAGCTGGATCAGGAGACCCTGGACGGCTACATCATGAACGCCTACTCCGGCTACGCCATGCCCGAGGGCGCGCTGTCCGGCGCGCTGAACGCGGCCTCCGAGGTCTTCCAGGGCATCGACCACAATCGTCCGCTGACCTGGATGCGCCAGCTCAAGCAAATGACGCCCGATAAGGTGCGCGCCTGTGCCGATATCTATGCCAGTCTCCTGGAGAACGGCTCCCGCATGACCGCGGGCGCAGCCTCCGCCATCAACGCCAACGCCGACCTGTTCGACGCGGTGCTGAACCCCTTCGGCAGCGTGGACCTGACCCAGGTGGCGCTGTCCGACGTGGGCGAGGATCACCCGCTTTACGAGGCCGTGCGCTTCGCCTTTGAAAACGGCCTGATGGGCGCAACGGGCGACGCCTTTGGCGTGGACGAAGCGGCCACGGAGGGCGATGTCCTGGCGGCGCTGTATGTGCTCACCGGCGGCCAGCGCGACCCCGAGGCGGCCCTCGAGGCCTTCACGGGCTACGGCTTGGTCGACGTGAATGTCGATCTCAACGCCCCTGCCAACGCTGAATCTCTCACCCTGCTCGCCGCCCTCGCAGGCGGCCTCCCCGAGGGCATGCCCATCCCCGCCGATCCCGAGCACATGACCCGCGGCGAGCTGGCCCAGGCCCTGTTCTTCTTCGACCAGGCCATGGCGGCGCAGGGATAATGTATTCAATTGGGAATTTGGAATTGGGAATTATAGATAGCGGCTGCCGCGTGCGCCGTAGAATTAACCAAGACTGATTCCTGTCATTGTACCAAAAGAACCCCCTCGCGCAAGCGCCGTCAAAAGCGTTTGCGCGAGGGGGTTTTCATGTCTATGTGTGAATCAGGCCTTCTTTTCCTGGAGCTTGCCGATGAACTTGATCACCAGCGGGAAGAGGGCGATGTAGTAGCCGGTGTAGATGACGGAGAAGACCAGCTTGCCCCAGTGGGAGCCCAGCCAGGCGGTCATGATGGGGCTGATGTACTTCTTGATCAGCACCATGAGCACCAGGCCGACGGCGCAGACCGCGATGTTCAGCCAGCCCTGCTTGAGGGGCTTGAACTGGATCCAGTGCTTCTCGATGTAGCGGGCGATGATGAAGCCGATCATCTTGCCCAGGTCGCCGTAGCCGTCGTTCATCATCTTCTGGGGGTCCACGATCAGCTTGCCCTCGGCGTTCATGTCCATGGGATAGGGCTTGAGGGTGATGTAGGCGATGGCCGCCCAGCAGAACAAGAAGCCGCCCAGCAGCAGCCAGTCCTCCTTCTCCGGGTGGGCGTCGAGATACTTGAACAGCTTTGTGGTGAGGATCAGACACAGCGCCGATACGAGCATGGCCACCGCCACGTCCTGCGGGGTGTGCACGCCCAGGTAGTTGCGGGAGAAGGCCGTCAGCAGCACCCACGCCGCAAAGATCACCGAGAGCCAGCGGGTGCGCTTGTTCTCCCAGGTGGTCACCGCCATGCCCCAGGAGAGCGGACCGGCGGTGGTGGTGTGGCCGCTGGGGAAGGAATAGCCCGTGGCCGTGCTGATGGCGTCGCCCGCGGGCAGTATGCGGCTGTCCCGGATCCAGGGCCGGTAGATGCAGGCGGTCAGCTTCACGATGGGCGTAATCACCATGCAAAAGTAGTAGGAGACCAGCACATAGAGCCCCTTCCGCTTGCTGATGCTCCAGTACAGGAACACGGGAATGAGGATCAGGTAGGTCACTGAGAACATGGACACCCACTCCATGAACGGGGTCCAGGCGTCGTTGATGCTGTTGCGGAAGTTCTGTAGCCAGAGCAGATACTGAATATCCATAGTCTCACCTCATGTAATCCGAGCGTCTCTTAAGTGACGGAGACGTTCTATACTTAAACCGTATTCTACCATATATTTATCCAACCAACAACCAACCAGATGTATTTTTTTATAACGGGTTCAAAGCGGCGCCGCTTCGATCCCGTTCATCATCAAACTGTTCAATCCTCTTTCTTCAGCTTGATGGCGACCTCCAGTATCCACTGCACGATGCGCAGGACCTCGAGGATGAACTGGGCGATGTAGGACAGGATGTAGGCGTCATACACGCCCTTCATGACCTGCAGCTCTTCACCATTCGCAAGCCCGTATTCCCTCATCATTTTAAGCGCCAGCTTGTTGGCACGCTTTTCCACCGGGATGTTCAGCATGGTCACGATGAAGCCGGCGATCAACAGAAGCGCGCCCAGGGCCATGCTGACATACGAGATGGCGGTGATGCTGTCCATCAGCAGCATGTCGATCAGTGCGCCGATGAGCACCACGGGGATGAAGAGTATGGGGCCGAAGATGCCGATCAGCGAGAGGCGTCCGCGGATGATCGCCTGCTGGTCGCCCTCCTCGCACATCCGCGCGATGGCGGCCTTCTGCACGCCCAGCGCCATGGCCGTCACCGTCTGCCTGTCGTCGATCCTTCCCAGCCAGGAGCGCAGATAGATCGTCTTTGTAGCCACGTTGTAATAGTTGCCAAACAGCGCCTCGCGGATAAACCCGGCCTTGCGCACCTTTACACGATTGAGTCCCGCCTGATCCAGCACATAGCGCGCGGCGTCCATGCCGCTCATCCGGGAGGAGATCCCGATCTTGTTTGCGTCGCTGTACATCAGCCAGACCCGGATCTCAAGCACCAGGCACACGATGCCCATGATGACGATCAGGATGCTGACGATGATATACGCCACCGCCAGGCCGCCGGTCGCGCCCAGTTTATTGTACACCAATTCCATCAATTCGTTCATATGGTTTCTCCTTCTTTATATCTCTTCAATGATATTATACCGAATAATATGGATGATACCGTGACGACCAATGGGATTTGATGCTATAAAAGTGAAACGAAAGAGTTATTACTGCTTAAAGGCACCTTGGGGAGGAGGCTTTTTCATGAAAGTAACTGTTCAGCCCAGT
>Ga0256404_1007402_pt1 | contig 17413 bp, 6 predicted proteins | sample RumenRJG_01DNA_FD_185990 | JGI IMG/M metagenome (GOLD analysis project Ga0256404, IMG submission 185990) | Bovine rumen microbial communities from Lethbridge, Alberta, Canada - RJG_01 | ecosystem: Host-associated > Mammals > Digestive system > Stomach > Rumen | place: Canada: Alberta | collected...
CCAGCAATGATCAGCAAAGTTGCAATGAGAATACTCAAAAAAGTTGATGAAAACTGGGTTGAAACTGACGAAGTAAACTTAGTTGGCGGAAATAAAGCTTCTATCGAAGGGGCTAACTACACATTTATTAACGCGAGCGTCAGAGATTTAAACAATGCATACTGGGAAATTTCATCAAAAGAGGATGGAGCAGAGTACAGAGCAGAGATCGTTTTACTTGTTTCTGACGGAGGATACAAGATTTTCAATAATCAAAAATACGGATTCGATATTTCATTCAAGGAAAACGTAGACGCATCTGTATCTTGGAAAGTTGACAACACAACACTTAACATGATCGTCTTCCCTGGTGAGAGTGCATCATCCACACAATATGAGAAAAAGCTCAACGAATTGATTTCAGTTCCAGCACAAAACGTATATCAAAGAGTTGTTTACTTCGCATATACAGATAACTGGAGAAACACAAGCGAGGACGAAGCTAAGACATATCTCACAATTAAGAGTTTCAAAGATTATTCGTTCAGCAAGACTGACGGCGGAACAGAAACAATCTATATGGCTGAGCTCGATTCTCCATATCTTTTGATTAAAAAAGGAATTGAAGGATTAAAAATCAGATTCGTTACAGTTAAGACCGATGCTTATGGCAATGTTTTACTAGACGAAAATGGGAAATATCAAATTGCAAAGTGGTCAAACGACCTCACTATAAACGCCCTTGAAATGATAAGTGGATTCTCTGAAAACAACATGGAGATCTTAACAACAAACTGCAATAATTATGACAAGGACGGATTAAAGAGATACATCCTTTCAAAAGACAAGACAATGCAGTTCAAAATCAATCTTGATGCTGCACAAATGCCACTTTTCATTAAACAATACAATCAAGGATTGATATCATTCAAAGTTCTTGATTTTGAAAACAAAATGGAGTACTCAGACCTTATCGAAACAATTACTTTTGATGAAGAAACATTAATTTTCACGGTAAAATTCAAAGATTCAATCGCAACAAGCTCAGATAGATTAATTACATTTAAGCTTAACTACAATCCAACATTAGATATCTCAGAAAGCTATGAGATTAAGGTTAAAAATAGCGAAACAAACGAAGTTGGTTATCTCACAGTTTATGAAAGCTCACCAAGTACAATTGAAAACAGATTAGATAGCAGCTATTCAGTTAAAGCGGAACAAGCAGGATCTGAGTGGGATATTACAATCAATGGAACAACACTTGACGAAATCAACGTCATGATTTCTGAAACAAAGGTTTATGATAAATATGGAATTGATGTAACAGAAAAATTCCCAATCAACTTATCCACATCAAACAGCAGAATTTTGGAAGTTAACGCAGACAAGACAGTTTCATTTAATAACAACCTAAGTGACGAAACAGAAAACGTTACACTTTCAATTAACTCTGGCTCAGCTGAAGGAAAGAATGTAATATTCACTTTCACAGCAGCAAAAGTTACAAAGATTGAGTATTTAAAAGACACACAAGAGAACCAAGAAAACGATTATAACTCCGACTACGAAGCAAAAACAACAGATCTAAATTCTGTAACTATCAGAAAGCTTGGATACACTGGAAATACAGTTACACTTGAAAAATTACTCAAAGTTTATACTGGAATTTCAGATACAGAGCACAATCAATACACAAACTTAAGCTTCAGACTTCGAGACATTGCAGGAATGGGCGACAACAAAGAGTATCTCATTGGTTCAGATGGAATGTTTGGTATGACATCCGATGGCATGACCGGAACGGATATTACAACAGAAACAAACATTAAATCAATCACAGTAAAACATGATTTTTATGGCGACTATACACTTAAGATGAGAGTTGAAGGCCTAGGCATTTCAATTGACCTTGACATTGTATTTATGAATAACGTAACTGCAACTTGCCAGTTGCCAGCAAATTACAATCAAGGAAAAACAGAAACAGTTTCAAAACCAGAAGACGTAGTTATCGACAACGTAACATACACAGGCGTTTATGCTGATTACAAAATCGATATGAATAACTTCTTCATAGTAACAAAGACAAAGAATAACAGCTCTTCGGGAAATAGCTTTTTGTTATGGGAAAATGGCTTTATAGAAGGAGCAGGTGTTACTAAATCTGGCGCAACACTCACATTTGACACAGTTTATTCTCCAACAGATATAGTTTTCGCAATCTATGAAGTTGCAAACAACCCATTTGCATTCAATCAATCATTTAGATGCTATGTTTATCCTAATATTCAATATACGCAAGAGAAAAGAACATTAAACTTTGAAGACATAGCTTCAAGTGGCACTCAAAAGATTGAAGATTACTTCGGCGTTTACAAATATGTTTACACAGAAGATAGAGCTCCAAGCATTGACGAATTAACTTATGATGTTGAAAACAAAAAGACAATGGCCGTTACAATTGGGAAAGATGCTAGCGATAGAGACGTTTTCCAAAGAAACAGAGAAGTTAAATTAAATCTTTACAACGGAGCAACTGAAAAAGCATTTGAAGTCAGCGCTATGTACAACAATGCTATTGTTCAAGACTACAAAGGCGAGGACATCGTTATCCCAATGACCTTAAGCTTGAAAACTTCATATAATGCACTTATTGCAAACAATAACGATTATCTTTCAGAGGTTATATACGACGGAAGAGAAATTGTAATGTTAAAATACACAACTGTTGGAACCTTGACATTAAATACAAAGAATTCGGAAGGGGGCTACCTTGTTTCTGGTTACGATTTTGATATTATCGGAACAGAAAACTCATCAATTATTCAAAAGACCTTAGAAAACAAATTCCAAATCATAGGACTTACAGAAACCCTATCATATGGATCAAACTTCTATCTCCCAATCACAATGAAAGCAGTAATAACTAGTGGTGAAACAGAAACAAAAGAAGATGTTGCAACTTTCAGAATTCCATTGCTTATTTCACGAGTTGACAGCATATTTGCATATTACAAAAACTATTACGGGGACAAAGCTGTTGATTTGAAGATTTTACTCTCAGGTGCAACAGACCTTAAGGATTTCCCTCAAGACATCTTCGCAGAGTTTACAGCAGGAACAAACCCAACTGTTGTTCATGCAGCAAAAATTACAAGCGTTGGTAGCGCAATCACAGTAAATGGAACAGCTTACACTTGGGGAGTTGAAAGTGGTACTCTAACTTTAAAAGAAGGGGAAACTGTAAAAGCAACAGCTACTAAAGAGAATCAGATTCCAATTGACGGAGCAAACTACAGCTGGTCAGAAGCGGACGGAACGTTAGTTCTAACGATTAAAACACCTGCCATGGAAGGATTCTATCTTCCTTCATCAGGAGATTGGACTTCTAGCTTAAGTGTACTTTCAGAGCAAACGCTCATTAAACTTACTTCAGAGCAGATTGCAGGAAGAATCCCAGGAAAGAACATTACTCTTAAACTTACAAATAGTTCAACAGAAACATATAGCTCATGGGATAAGATCAAGCTTGGCGGGGCAGATTACACGTGGACAATAACTGACGGGAAGTTAGTTTTAACAAACGGCTCAAGTTCAATTACAGAAGGCGACAACGGAAAAATTACTGTTGGATCTACAATTTATGACATTTCATACTGGATGCTTACTGAGGCTAGCGACACAGGACTTGTGACAATCGACGAAGAAGCAAGCAAGGATATTAAAATAAGCTCTCTTGCAAATACAGATAGATTTGTAGTTTTACAGTTAAAATTATCTCAAGGCGCAAACTCATTCTCATATATCTATAGAATTAAAGTTAGTCACGACCTTGAAATTTCAAGACAATATCCATATGGTGGAAATGTGGAATATTTAGGTGTTGAAGGAACTCTCACAAAAGACCTTTCAGCTCTTGAAAACGGAAAACAAAGATTTATTGTTAATGATTTAAAACCTGTTACAAGTGCTTTAACAGGCGAGGAAGTAGAAAGAACTTTTGCCTCAACAAACTCAATTAAGTCAATCACAGTAAACAACAAAGAATACACAATTGGCGGGGCTCTATACAACCTTGCATTTGAGGAAATTGACGGTATAAGGACATACAAAGCTGGCAGCGCAGTGACAATAAGTTTTAATGGCGACAAAATGACAATCTCAACTGTTGAGAAGAATGTTAGCGTTGTTATGGTGAAGAGTTATGTCGGAGTTGTTAACGGCGAGCTTGAATATTCATTCTTGCTTAACGTTAGCGATAAGAAATACGTAATTAAACTGGGTGATGAAACAATTGATCACAATGGCACAGTTGAAAGAACTTTGAACCCAGGCGGAGCTCAAACATTCACAGCACTGACAATGACAAAGGCTGGCTCAACAGAAACTGGTGTTGGCGACAACGTTTCAACAATCATTTCTGTAGGTGCTGGATTTACATTGGAAACTAAAACTGCTGGAACATACACACTTAAGAAAGGCAAACAACCAATCGCAACAATCACATATGATCCAAAATCAACATTAACGATTACTCCAACAGGTTCATTCACTGAGCCAGTCACATTTGACTTGCTATTCACAGCTCAGGAAATGGAAGACGGCAATATTATCTTAAATCAACCAAACATTGCAACAATCAAATTTACAATTGACAGAACAATCAAAATCACAGAAAACGAAGCTCAGCTCTATGGTGGGAAGACATATAATTTTGTTGGCACTACCAAAGACGAGGCAGGAATTAGCACGACAGGACTTATCGAAAAAGTTTCAAAGTTCAATGACAAAGACAATGTCAATGACTATGAAGACGCCTCATCTGCCCTAAAAGGATCAATCTCAGTTGTATGCAAAGTTAAGGGAACTGAAAAAGACGCTGAATTTGTTAAAATTGATAACAAAAACAAAACAGTCAAATTCGCAATGTTAAAAGAAGACAAGGATGTTGAGTTTACAGTTACAATCACTGATGGTGGCAGCAAATATACTTTCATATTCACAAGAACTCTTGCAAAGAGCGTGACATATGCTAACGACAAGGATCTTGCAAGTAACAAAGACAATGCATATATCTATAATAAAAAGGAAGAGGAAACTTCAGGAACACCAACGGAAATCGATTTTGTTAAGTTTGCAAAGACATTTGAAGCTACAGGTTCCTCAGACGGGACATTTGCAATCGTTAGCGTAAACGGAGAAGCTCCAACTTCAGGAAATACATATTCAGGCGGATATAGCGTATCAATCAACAATGAAGGAAAACTTGCAATCACACCTGAAAACGTTGCGATTAGACAAGTTCGTTCATATGCAATCGAAATTAGCTATACATTTGGTACTGGGGAAAAAGTATTCACATACAATTTCTTTGTAAATGTAAATCTTACAGTAAAACCAAACACAACATCCGAAGTTAACTATCCATCTTTGGATGGCAAAACCGAACTCAAGTATGAAACCGTGAAAGCTGACACAATTTCAACATCTATAGACACAACAACTGATCTGACGATTGAAAAAACAGATGGCGACAACGTATTAGTTTCATATATAAAGCCAGAAGAAACAGACAAAAACTACTTTGTAGTTAAAAAATCTCAGCTTACAGGTACAAGCGGTATAGTTAAACTTACTGCGACAACATCTATTTATAGTAAATCCTTCGACGATATTTGGACAAACTTCTTTAGTCAAGCCTCTGACTTGAATTTGAATGAAGCTCCAAGAATTTCATTTAATCCTGCTGGTAATATGGACTCAGTTGAAGTTATTAAGGCTGAGGATTTGAATTATGCTATTACTAAGGATACAAGCAATCCAGCAAAGTACAACGTAACCCTCACACTTGCTGAAGGTAAATCAGCTGGTACAGTTACATTCAACGTCAAGAAGAATGAAGTTAGCGCAGTTTACGAAGTTTATCTAATTGCTGGCGAAGTTTACACAATCAACAAGAACTACACAATTTCTGCGATAACTGAAGGAACAGAAAAGGTCGATAGATTCAACAGAGATAGCCTCGCTGACAAGAAAATCTTTGATAAAGACAGACTTATCGCACTTGATATCCCAGCTGCAATCGATACAGCTTTAAACGGAAGAGTTGTTACAATCACTTATACATATGAAGGTGAAGATAAGAAAGATGTTGAAGCTAAAACAAAGTTCTTGCTTGACACAAACAAGAAAGGCTTAACAATCTACATCGAAGCTGGAAATATTGTAAAAACAATAAAATCAATCACAGTTGCTGATTCAGACACTGATTACACTAGTGCATGGAGCGCTAGAACATCAGAAAGAATCACACTTTCATACACAACAAAGGAAGGTCCAAAGTCGATTGCGAAAAACTTAGTTGTTGGAAGTGTTACAAAACTTGATGACACTGTTTTGTCAGAGAATAACTCATTTGATACATATAACATCGAAAGTCTAGCACACACCGACATAACTTACACAGCTACGTTCAGCTTAAAAGTTAATGGAAAAGAAGTGAGAGAGTTAAATAATAAAGACTACAAGTTCCAACAAATTCTTGATATCGCTGTTGGAAATTCTTATGAAAACAGTTTTATCACAATTAGCGTTAACGAAACTAGAGACGCCAAGAGAGATCTTGTAAAACTGGCTAACATACATCACCCATCAACAAATCTCCCATTATCAGCAGAAGATTTTGCAAAAAATGGAGTTAGCGTATCATTAAGCATTTTGAGTGTAGATCCGGAATCAAGCTCGTTAACAAACAACACTGTTTATCAGAATCATTATAAAGATATTGACAAATCCCTTACATCGATGGGAAGTGGAACTAAGTTCCTATCATACACAGATATGAGAGTTAACAATACATCGACGACTTGGAACTACTTACTCTACGGAGAAGGTGCAACAAACAACGGAAGCTGGGCTTTACTCCAATTCACATACACAGTTGGCGGAACAACAAAGACATTCTACATTTGGGTGAGAATCCTTCCGGATTATGATTTCAAAGTTGACGGAACATCAATTACAGTTCTCGACGGAGATACTTACTCAGTTTCAAACAACTTAAATCAACCTTACGAGGTTACACCTCAAACAATAGGCACAGCTAACTCTGCTTACGAAGTGACATTGACATCTGCAAGCGGAATCCCAATTTTAACAATTGTCGACACTAACACAAACAGCTCAGACAAAGCATTCAATTGGACTTACAAGATTACACAAAATGCAGAAAAAAATGGAATTAAATACAACATCGACTTGGATAAGATTGAAAATAATGGTAGCACAATAGAGTTAAAAGACCCATCATCGGATGGCAAACAGAAAATCACTTTATCGCCAACGACAGTAGGAAGTACTACAACTAAACAAGTTGTACTCACAAAACAAGACAAAAACATCTTTGGTAAGAAGTTGTATAAGATTGATGTTTCAAATGAGTATGGATATGAAGCTCAAATTTACATCAGTTTCCTTCCTGAAAACAGAGAGGATCCAACTGTACACAGCTCATCCACACTAAGCACAATCACCGAAGGTCAATATTTCGACATCGGCGCAGTTTATACTCAATTGACATTGACTAAGTCAGTTAAAGACAATAAGACAGAGTTTGATTTAAAAACCGTAGAAACAAAGGCGTCTGATTCTGCATCTAATCTTAATGTGAGCTATATTAATATTGCGGGCATAGATGCTTGGGGATATAACGGTGGTTATATTTCTGGCACAGACGACTGGGACGACGATGAATATGAAGGAATAAAGGATCCAAAGTCTGCATCTAATGACGCGACAATAGCATTGAGCGATTATGTAGGCAAAATTGAGGATAAATATTTAGATCCTGATAAAATGCTTTTGCAGTATGTAACAATCCAAAGTATTGAATTCTTATATGGAGAAAATAAAATTAAAGTTGAAAATGTTGATTCTGGTGAATTAGCTACGATAGATACATTAGCAACAGCAAACAACAACTCACTATATCTATTAGGAAAAGAAGAAGTAACAACTGAAGGGGAAAAACCAGAAACAAAATATATTGTAAATAGATCTCCTCAAACGACAAGACCAATGGGGAATGCAATCTTCTCAGTTCCTCACCTTGCTGATTGGGTTTACAGCGATTATGCAACTTCAAAGAACTCAACAGATCTTGTTCCTATTACAATGAGAATCACATTGACGTATGAGAAAGGAGTGGGCACAAATAGACAAACAGAGCAGTACAGCTTGACACATGATATCACTGTTAAGAGAGCTCTTGAAGTAAATAAGACAAAGCAAGCAGTTGTTAAGGACGGCGTAGCATTTAATCTTAACGAAGAGTTCAGTGTAGACGGATCAAAAGAAAAATACTTCTCATACAAAGCTGGAAATAGTTCTATTGGTGAGAGTAATACTAGTACTAGTCCTATTTCCTATATCGACGACACGTTGGTTGTAACACTTCCTGCAAGTCAAGGAAAGGATCAAAACTTAACAGTAGATATTGAAGTTGAAAATCCTACAGGCACACAAGTAGCAAGAGGATCATTCTCTATTAAAAACACCAACACAAGAGTTACATCTTACTACAACAGTATTTCAAAATATTTGAAGGCAGTAGATATCGCTGGACATGAAACAGGCGAAGGATACTTAATCAAAGCAGACGACAAGATCAAGTTCACATTCTCGAACTTTGAAAACAACGATTCAATCATCGGCGGAGAGGAAACTGGAAAAACTTACTACTACGATAAGTTCTTTGCAACTTATGGAATGAAGGGAAAACCAGAGACTAATCCAACTGAATATGAGACCGCAAACACTTGGTATTATTCAAAGACTACAAAACTAGCGAATGAAGCTACAGGTACAACTGAAAGAAATTATTTCAACAGTTCAAACGGAACAACTTATACTCTTAATAAAACCATTTACTATACAACAAGTAAAGACGCAGAAGATAAGGATGTACATACTTACAATTCATTCGCAGGAATTGAAATTCCAGCTGGATCAGAGGTTACGATAAGCTATCCAACAAACTTCAATATTGTTTCAGACCCAACATGTTCAATTAAATATCCAGCAACAGTAAAAGAAGGAACACAACAGATCGAAATCACAGGCGTTCCAGTAAGTGCATTGAAAGTTGAATGTGTGACTGATGCTGTGGAAGTTAAAATCCAAACACACGACAAGATTAACATCCCAACATCTGAACTCTTCTCTACGACAAGAATGCCGGAAGTTACAAAGTCATATATCGTGACAGTTGCTGCAAACACAGGATTAGATGCTAAAAACCCTCACTCATACAGAGTTGAAAAGAACTGGATCGTAACACCTGTCTACTATCTTGCAAACTCAGGATTATCTCAAGGAAGCGATATTTCTGCAAGAAAGGATGCAGTTGGAACTGAAGTGCAATCTGAAACAACTCCAAAGCCATACGAAGTAACTTTTGGTACATGGTCAGATGAAATATCATATGTTGAGGGAGTAGGAAACACAAATCTTCCTAGAAGAGGACAAACACAAGGAGAGTTAGATGCGACTAAACTTAACATCATGATTGGTAATAAGGAAACAGCCGGAACGGCGATAGTGAATGCAAATGGAAACGTTACAACAAGAGCCGGATATGTAGCTAGCTCTGATGAGTACATCCAATTAGTTGTTAGAGTTCGCGCATCTGGTGTTGACGGACAATTTGCACACAGCACAGACAAAGACTACTTGCTTGGTAACTTACGTTTGTTTGTGAAATGAAATTCATAAGCAATAATTAAAAAAATTTAAATTAAAGACCAATATAAATTGGATAAAACAAAAACAAAGTTTGACGCACGTCCAGTGGAAACTGGGCGTGTTAGTCAAATAAGTTTAATAAAACAAAAATAAAAGAATAATATGTAGAGAGGGGAAATGTCAGCAATCGAGATTTTAGCGATAGTAATTGGCTGCGTGGAAGTATTAAATTTAGTGCTTCTGTTTTTCATGATTTTCCTTGAAAAGAAAAAGCCTCAATCGATCATCGCTTGGATGACAATTTTAACCTTTTTGCCTGTTATTGGATTTATATTTTACATGCTTCTTGGAAGCGGACTAAGTTTGAGAACTCGTCGAATGATCAAGAAAAAACAGCTTTCAAACTTCGACCTTTTAAAGAAGTATGACTGGCGAGGAACGCTCGCAGATTTGAAGGAGTCGCCTGAGCTTATTACAGATATTCAATTTGCAAGATTCTGTTTTGGCAAAGGAGCGTATCCGTGTTTATACAACAATGTAAAAATTTTCAACTTTGGACTTGAAAAGATTTCAGCGCTCAAAGAAGATTTACTAAATGCAAAAGAAAGCATCAATATTGAATACTACATTTTTGCAGATGACCGAGTTGGGTGTGAAGTTATGGACATCCTGCTTAAAAAAGCGAAAGAAGGTGTTAGAGTTAAATTTCTTTACGACTCTGTAGGATGTAAAAAGACAAAAAAGAGATTTTTCAATCAGATTAAAAAAGCTGGCGGGGAAGTTGCAGAATTTTTTCCACCTTTCATGCACATTCGTGCCATTAATTTGAAACTAAACTATCGAAATCACAGGAAGATAGTTGTTATTGACGGAAAGATTGCTTACACGGGTGGCATTAATATTCGTGACGACCACATGGGAATGAAAAAACGTCTTTCTCCATGGAGAGATACACACGTTAGGATTGAGGGGAGTGGAGTTATCCCTCTTCAAAACATTTTTCTAAACGACTGGCGCTATGCAACTAATGACAAGCACAAAACGACCGACTTTATCAAAGAAGGCTATTTCCCTTCACCAACAAAGAAAGGGGATACAACAATTCAAGTGTTAACGTCGGGACCAGCGTCGACCTCATTTGACCTTAAGCAAGCATTTGTGAAATTGCTCACGAATGCGAAAAAAAGAGTGTGGATTCAAACGCCTTACTTCGTGCCAGATGATTGCGTTTATGAAGCAATTAAAATAGCGAAGTCAAGCGGAGTTGATATTCGCCTTATGATTCCAAAAAAGCCGGACAAAAAAGTAGTTTATCTTCCAACAATTTCATACGCGGAAGAAATGGTAAATTTAGGTGTAAAAGTCTATATGTATAACGGATTTTTACACAGCAAAACAATAATTGTAGACGATGATAAACTTTCTATCGGAACATGTAACATAGATAACCGCTCTTTCGACCTCAATTTCGAAGATGTCGTTTATATGTATTCCAAAAAGATTAACAGAGAGTATTCACGTCAATATGAAGAAGATATCAAAAATTCGGTTTCTGCAGACAAGCAGTACTTCAAAAGATATTCCTTCTTCAATAGGATGGTACAGGCGTTTTATCGGTTGTTGTCACCCCTCCTATAATTTTTAGACAAAAAAAGTTTGCAGGACTGCGTTTACTGAGGCCCACCCGAGATGGTTACATAGGTTACTATGCGCCCACCTCGGATGACCCTCGAGCCTCGCTCTGCTTTCTTTTTTTGTCTAAAATCGGGGGATATTAAAGTAAACAGCGAGCCTCGTTACTCGCTCAATTTTTTATCTAAAATTTTTTTATAATCCCTTTTTAAAATCAATCATAATTTAATTAAAACTTATCTCACAAAACTTGTTCGGAAAGCTTTGTGTTAAAAAAATCAAACCTTGGGGAAGGTTTGATTGATATGATTGTTGAAAGGTGGTTTACGCCAGTAAGTAGTCTAAAATTCTTGGGAGAGCTTTTTCGAGTTCTCTTTTGTATACACGGAGTCTTTCTGGTGTATACTTTACAATTCCGCTTTTTTCTTCTACAAGGTCTTTTGCGTTAATGTGCATTTCATCGACTAAGCCTTCGCAAAGAAGGTTTCCGATAACGTAGAAATAGTTGTTTTCGTCGATTTCGTTTCTAGATAAAATCTTTTGAAGATTCTCCTCAGTAATAAGTTCTTGGAAAGCATAATTAAGGAAGAATTGCAATTTTTCAATTGCGAACTCATTTCCATTCGCTGCAGCAAGAATAGACCATTTCATGAATAAATCATAGTTTTCAGGAAGAAAACCATTAATTCCGTCTTTATAGTAATATGCAACAATATCCTGTGCGATAGGATTTCCTGACATGGCAAGAGCACCGACCTCAGCCCAAGCATCTTCAAACTTGCTTCTGTCTTCACTTTTTTCAAGAAGCTCGTTGAGAGTTCTTCTAAGTTCCACAAATCCGTTATACGCATCAACTTTATAAACAAAATCTTTGTATTCCATACTTTACCTCTATATATCTAATTTTAGCATAAAAAATAAGATTATAAAAGCAAATTAAGATACTTTTTTGTTTTAATTGTAAGATAGATTGCTGGTGTTTGCAAAAGTGCCATGTACTGCATAGTTTTCAATTGATAGCATTAGTCTGTCGTTGGCTAATTTTGAAATCGCGTCATATTGCTCACTTTTTTGTGCCAATTCGTTTAATTTATACAGTAATTTAGACTCCAAAGATATTGAGTTAAGGAAACACTTTGTTCTATTAACACGCACCTGAAAGCCGCGGTTTTTAGTATATTTAAACATATCTCTCAACTTTTCAATCTGACTATTTGTTAGGTCAAGAAAACGATTGCTATCTAAGAATCCATTTAAAAAGCGATAACTTGCACGTAGTTTGAAATATATCTCAAAAACTTCATCCAGCAAAAATGAATAATCCTCTTCTGCCAGTTTAACAAAAACAAAGCCTTTTTGTTGAAGTGCAGAGGAGTAAGCCTTTGCCATTTTTTCATAGTCTTCCAATGTCGGAAAAAGATTATCATTGTATTCCATTTCTACCTCTCTTTCATTTATGCAAAGAGAGAAAATATTGTTAAAAAAACTCTACTTTTTTCGTAGAGTTTTTCTTTGTAATTTTTTTTATTGCAAACTATCCCAACGTCTTGGACGTCCGAATATCATTTCATTACGTTTATCAATATCGAAGAATACTTTACTTTCGTTCAAGCTCTTGGATACACCAACAGGTTGTTCTGATTTAATCTTAATAAATTCAGCTGTTTTGTGGAATTGGTCGTAATGAGTTTTGATAGGTGGAAGTCTGAACAATCTTGCTATCCCAGTTCCGAAAGGCAATTGACTAAGCTCAAGAGGATCGATAAGAGGACGTGTTGTTCTCTGAATTTGCTCGCTTTCACTACTACTTGAACTGTTTGGATCTTTTCCTTTGCTTGAAGATTTAGATTTTTCAACGTACGTCAATTGAATTTCTCCGCAAGCCTTTGAGAACGCTTCCTTCGTTGACTGATCGTCGGTTCCAAGGAATATCTGTGCGTTAAAGTTACCTTTAAGAGTTTCTGCAATATCTCTTCCATATTTTGTATCAAGCTGTGCATAAGATTGAACGATGATTTCGAAGAGAATATTTCTTGAACGAGCGACTGTGACCATAGTTGCGAAATCTGGAAGAACAGGCAAGTTACCGAACTCATCAAGTAAGAAGTATACGTGTCTGCTTAACTTCTTTCCAGGCATTCCGTTAGCTAAGTCAACCAAAGCTCTGTAAAGCTGTGCGATACAAACTGTTGCAAGAGGGTGTCTTTCTTTTTTGTGGTCAGGACACTTGATAAAGAAGATTGTTGGCTCTTTAACAAAGTCTTCAAAATTGATATCACAACCAGATGTTGCATAGCAGATACCCATATCCTGCATCAAGCTAGAAATTTTACCAGCGAGAACACCGAGGTAAGATTTTGTTGTGTTAGCTGCGTTGTTAATAACTGGTGAGGTCAGTGAAGAAACGTCTGACTTTACAGGTCTTCCTGCGCAGTATTTTTTAAGTGATCCGAATGGATTGTCAGGGTCGGCGTCACGTTTGTTTGAAATTTTGTATAAGTTGTAGAAGTTGAACTGATCAACTGTAAGTCTCATGTCCCCAAGTCTTGTGTCAAGTGAGTCTTCTAACATTGCAAGCATGATACCATAGAGATAATCCTGAGCACCTTGCTCCCAAGTTTTATCCTGAGTTTGTGGGTCGACTGGACAAACAGCAGCAGCTATTCCACGAAGATCAAAGTATGCATCGTTAATTAATTGTTGTTTAACTGAAGCAAGTTCCGTCTTTAACATTTCTTCATTAGGGAAGGCGATCCCGCGGAATTCATACCAAACGTCACCATAAGTTTCCCCTTCGATTTTCTTCTTTCCTGCAGATTCAGGTGTGCACTGACGATAGATCTTCGCTTCCTTGCCAATGTGCATAGCTCTTTGATAGAGGTTATATGATCTCTCCATTGGGTTCCAACGAGATGATACGAAAGGATTGTCCAAATCGTATACTACAACTTTATATCCCTCTTTTTTCAAAGCTTCAGCATGTGCTTCGTAAAGTTCTCCTTTAGGGTCAGTTACAACAATAGAAGGTTTTTCAGCTGTATGTGCTAAAATTCTGATAGAAGGATTGATAATCATGGATGTTTTACCAGATCCAGTAGTACCAATAACAAGACAGTGAATTTCATCCTTCATTGTTACTTCATATCTTCCGTTTTTGTACTGATTTCTAACAACAAGACCGGTGTTTTTCAAGGAAGGAAGATCTCTCCATGTTGAGTTGATTAATCCTACTGATGAGTACAGCTCTTTATCTGTCATAAAGTGAGCGTCATAGTGGAGGTCAAACTCTGATCCAGTTGCTGTCTTTCCTTTCTTTTCTCCAGCGGAGCTTGAAGATTTTGACTTTTTAAGGAATGGAAGAGCAAGTCCTGTAACAAATCCTACCGCTAATAGAATTAAAGATATTTTGTCAAATAGCGCTTTTGTGTCAAATTTTCCGTTTTCTTGAGTGAATACAACAAGGGCAACTCCGCAGCCCCATGCTAAAATCCCAAGTAGTAAACCGTAAATAAGACTTTTTGTTAGTTTCTTATTCATTTTTTCTCCTTATTTATCTATTCAAACTTATTTTAACACAAAAAATTTATTTTAACAAATAAAATGGAGTATATATAATATATATCTACTAATCAATTTGTGAAGTGAAACAAAAAAATATTAATTTCGGGTGAAAAACAATGCATATTTGAACTTCTTATTGAAAACAATTGAAAAAGTAAAGTAAAAATGATATAATAAAATATATAGGGCGAACAAAAATAGTCCTCTGTCTACGGGGCAAAAGGGCAGGGGTTCGAGTTTTTATGTTGACTATGCTCTCGTGGTGAAATGGATATCACATTTGTCTTCGGAACAAAGATCTCGGGTTCAAATCCTGACGGGAGCACCATGACAAAGCTATAGATAATAAAAGGGGAGAAACAAAAGATGAAGACTTTTTATTATGAAATTAGCAAGCTTAATCTGACAAACAAAACAGGCCTGATATCTGCGAGGAGTTTGTCACATACAGCAAAAAAGACGCAGACGCATTCAAAGAATTAAAATTTTAATATGAAAACAAAACTCGGCGTCTCGTCGAGTTTTTGCTATTTTTAAATGTTTTAATGCCAGAGAAATAATTCATCTTAGATAGAATTAAAAAAACGAAGCGTAAACTTCGTTTTTTGTTGGTTATTTAGGTGGATATTAATTTATTTTAATGTCAATGATATCTTGAATTTGATAACGGTGATTTACTTTATCTCCCATTTGTGGAAGTGTCACTGAGTCATAGCCAAGCTCTTCTTCGACTTTTGCAACGTATGCGAAAGCAGCTCCTTCACCCTTAATATTTAAGTTTTTGCTATATTTTTGAAGCTCAGGATATCTCTCATAGATAAGTGGACGAAGTTCGTTTGCCAATCTAGGAAGAGAAACCGTTGGAACGTCGTCTCCGGCTAAGTAACTAATACATTCTGATATTTTGTCAAATGTATCGACAAGCATGTACCCTGATGTAACAGATAAAATTGTTCCAAGGTCAAAGTTTCTTTCTTGTTTTTCTTTTTCCATATTTTTCCCCTCCATATACTTTTATTTTAACACAAAACAATTACTATTTCAACAGTTTTTATAAAAAATAAACCATATTACCTGTTTTTTCTTGCAAAAAGCGGGGTGTGAAGTTATAATAATTATATGAAGAGAGAGAAAAGTAACAATTTAGAACTGCTTGCACCTGTAGGGAATACAGAAAGCTTTTATGCTGCAATAAACTCGGGTGCGGACGCGATATATTTAGGCCTTCAAAATTTCAACGCCAGAGGTAATATAGAAAACTTTGATTTAGATAAACTTAAAGAAATTGTGCAATATGCACATCTTTTTGATGTAAAAGTATATTTAACATTCAACATTTTAATAAAAAACGACGAAATGAAGGCTGCTCTGAACTTAGTCAGGTTAGCACTTAATGTTGGCGTGGACGCCTTTATAATCCAGGATTTAGGCCTCGCATGTAACATTAAAAAGTATTTTCCAAAAGCGGTGCTTCACGCAAGCACTCAAATGGGAATTCATAACCTTGAGGGCGCTAAGTTTGCGGAAAAATTTGGATTTACTAGGATAGTTCTTTCAAGAGAAACTCCGCTCAGCGAAATTAAAAGAATTCACGAGGGAACAAAACTTGAAATTGAATATTTTATTCAAGGCGCTCTTTGTGTTGCCTTTTCAGGAAACTGTTATCTTTGCTCGCTACTAACTGGCAACAGTGGGAACAGGGGCAAATGTCAGCAGTTTTGCCGACTTCCTTATGAAATTGAGGGACAACTTGGCAGAAAGGAAGGATATCTTCTCTCAACAAAGGATTTTTGTATGCTGCCAAGTCTGAAAGATTTAGCAGATGCAGGAGTTATGAGCTTTAAAATTGAGGGGAGAGCTAGAAGACCAGCATATGTTGCACAGTGCGTACAGACATATAGAAAGGCGATTGACAATAACTTTGCCTTCACAGAGAAAGATATAACTGATTTAAAGAAAGTTTTTAACAGGGGTGACTATGCACAAGGATATTTTAAAGATGAAAAAATTATATATCCTGAAATCCAAGGACATAAAGGAATAAAGATTGGACAAGTAACAAAATTTGAGGCTGGAAAGAGATTTAACGTTGTAAGCATATCATCAAACCACAATATCCATGCAGGTGATGGGCTGAAGTTTATAAAAAACGGAAGAGAAGTCGGCTCAATTGGAGTGGGGAATGTGAAACTAAAGGGAAGAGAGCAGCAAATTACAACTACTTCAAAAATAGAAAAAGAGTGCGATGTATATCTGACGCTTGATGCAGAGAATGAAAAGAAACTGCTTTCAGTGGAAAGAAAATTAAAGATAGATGCAAAGTTTATTGCAAGGGAAGGAGAAAAAGCTAAGCTTACATTTGAGTGCAAGGGAAAGAAAGTAAGCGTGCTAAGTGAGAGTACGATGGAGCGTGCGAAGAGTCAGCCGCTTTGCTACAACACAATTTACGAGCAGATTTCAAAGCTTAAGGATACTCCTTTTGAATTAGAAAATTTAT
>Ga0256404_1007403_pt1 | contig 17412 bp, 13 predicted proteins | sample RumenRJG_01DNA_FD_185990 | JGI IMG/M metagenome (GOLD analysis project Ga0256404, IMG submission 185990) | Bovine rumen microbial communities from Lethbridge, Alberta, Canada - RJG_01 | ecosystem: Host-associated > Mammals > Digestive system > Stomach > Rumen | place: Canada: Alberta | collected...
TTCGTTCCCTTTCGCCGCAGCTGTACAGGCTTATCCAAACTTAGCAGAGGGCGGGGGCGGGTACACTTTCTTCGTAGCGGGAGCGACTGCCCGAACGCAGTAAGGGATGGCCCGCAGCTACTACTAACTAGAACGACACGATGTATTGGCGTGCCGCCGGCCTGCCCGGCACATGTATTTAAATACGTACTAAAGCAGCCGCGCGGGTCATTTAGCGGGAGCGGAGAAAAAGTGCACCCGCCCCCACCCAAGCTGAGCTCTACCAAGGTTATTTTAACCACGAACTAACAGACAAACTGCAATTTATTTCTACGCTCTTACTACATAAAAAACGGTAGCAGCAAATTTGCTACTACCGTTAAGGTTCAGCTTTATGGGAACTCTATATCAATAGCGTTTACGCTTGACCGATGATGGATACCCTAACTGCTCGCGGTATTTCATAACCGTCCGGCGTGAAATATCCATTTGGCGGTCTTTGAGCAGTTCGCAGAGTTTCTGATCGCTAAGCGGCCGATGCGGATCTTCGCCCTTTATCAGCTCCTCGATAGCCGCCTTGGCCTGTACCGCCGCGAAATCCTCACCACTGCCACTCTTGGCCAGATTCGCCGAGAAGAACCGCCGCAAGGCCATGATGCCATTGGGAAGCTGCACGTATTTATTGGCCACAGCCCGGCTGACTGTCGACTCATGAACGCCGATAGCATCCGCAACGTCTTTCATCGTCATCGGACGCAGGGCTGTCTTGCCCTGCGTCATGAATTCCGGCTGCCGACGCAGGATTTCCTCGACTACACGGCGGATAGTCGTCCGCCGCTGTTCGATGCTGTTGATGAGCCACGCCGCCGCATTCAAGCGCTGCGTAATATACTTACGCGTCTCAGCATCAAACGATTCAGCATGCTGGTAAGCCGCCGATATCCGGAGCCGGGGCACATAATTATCATTGAAGCTCACACGATACTCACCATCGATTTCCTGCACGAGCACATCCGGCGTGATAAAAGCTGCCGCCTCGCCGCCATAAGCTGCACCCGGCTTGGGGTCCAGGCGACGGACAATATCAACGGCCAGCTGCACCTCCTGCGGACGGCAATGCTCAGCAGCAGCAATCTCCTTGAGACGTGCCTCGGCAACATCATCAAGATGATGCTCAATGACCGCTGCTACCAAACCTTCATAAATTCCCTGCCGTTGTGCCTGCAGGCGCAGACACTCTGCAAGGTCGCGAGCACCCACACCAGCTGGCTCAAACGCCTGCACCTGCTGCAGTACAGCCTCAGCCTCAGCCACTGTGACTTGCATGGCCCGGGCGACTTCCGTAAGCGGCACCACCAGATACCCCCGCTCATCAATCGAACCAACAATAAACGTAGCGATTGCGCGCTCTTCCACCTTACGGAAAGTGAACTTCACCTGCTCAAGGAGCTCATCTTCCAGCGTCTGCACTTCGGCATCAGCCGCCTCGGCACCATGTTCCTGCTCATCGGTAAAATACCCCGTTGAGCCATTTTCTTCCCCAAGATAGTCACGGATTCTTGACAGATTTTCCGCCTGCAAGAGTTCGCCATCCGCCGGAGCTCCGTCTCCATAGTCCATTTCCAGCGCAGGATTCTCCAGATATTCTTTTTCGATCTCCGCCCGCAGATCTTGTGCCGATAACTGCAAAATCTGAATGGCTTGCTGCATCTTCATTGTCATTGCCAGATGCTGCGAGAGATTCATATTCAGTGATTGTTCTGCTTGCATAAAAGGAACTCCTTCGCGGGAAACGAGCGCAACGCCAAAGCCTGCGGACTACGCCCTTATTTCTGAGACATTGCGGCTGCAATAGCTGCACCAAGCCCCGAGCCGCCATTTTCCAATACTGTATCGATTTCTGCTGCATCTTCGCCCAAAAGCTCCGAGAGCGCACGCATGATGTTCTCTTTGGCCAACGGCATCTTTTCGTAGACCGAGCCATCAATGGCAATATGCTGCTTCTGTGGTTTGCCTTTGCCAGCCTGCTGCCAGATGATGCCGACAAACGAGGCTGTTACCAGGCGGGCTGAACGGACAACCAGTGCGGAAGCCAGTTGCTGGACAAGCTCACAATCTTCTGCATCCAGCGTCTTGCCTGTTTTCGCCGCTACAATTTCCGCTACCTGTGTGCGTTTGACACTCTCATCGACAATGATATTGCTCATGTCAATACTCGTAAAGCCATAGGCTTTGCCTTTTTCACCCAACAGTTCAGCCATAGCCATACCAAACAGCTCGCCCATATAACGGCCCGAAACCATCTTCTCAAGACGCTGCTCACCCGGTTTCTCCGAATTCTTATCGTACTCGACATCAAAACGGTTTGGTACCAGCTTCATGAACCCGCCCGACTCCAGATTCAGGATCATCGGTTCAGCGGCACTGTCAGCATACGGCTCAAGATAGCAGGTATTATGGCCCGTCGCATAGATTGAGCCGATGTAGATATCCGGCTGCTTGTAAGCAGCGGCCAGCAATACTGCGACCGTATCGTTGATGACCGCCGTCGGCTCGACATTATCGATGCCCTGGCGATGCAAGGCTGCCTTAAGCAGATCGTTGACTACCTCACCCTCGACACCAGCCGTTGCAAATTCCTTCGTCCAAATGATAAGTTTGGCATTGTAGAGATCCGTCTGCTCCGAAGGGAAGGAAAACGTATGGCCCAGCAGATACTTCGTCTCATGGTCACCTTCCACGGCTTCATCCACGAGCTCAGCAATAAAGTCAAACATCTGCTCAGCCGTCGAACCAGCACCGACAAAATCGTAGACACCTTCCACGCGCAACGGTTTGGCAACCTTCTTGACTACCTCAAACTTGCCCGCACCCTCGAGACGGATACGCAGTACACGTACATTCGTGCCGCCAAAGTCCAGTGCGAGGTACTCGCCTGTCTCCTTGCCCGTCGGCAAGCCTACATACGATTTGAGCATGCGCAGCGAAGACTCGTCAGGGTTTTCGAGCCCCTTGACCAAGTCATAGCGGAAGTCTGCTGCAATCTCTTGCAGCTCGTCGCCATTTACCGTAAATTCCCGGATGATGTCCTCAAATAGATTCTTGTCGAATGCCATGGTTACTATCTCCTTTTACCTCTTGAATTTATAAGTCATTGCTGCTTTTCAGCAATTTCCTCCAAATATGCCCAACGCTCCATCAAATGCTCAAGCTCTGCCTGCAACCGGTTCTCCTCTTTACTCAATTCATTCAAGCGGCCATAATCGGCTGCGTGCTGCTCCATCTGGAGCTGTATCACCTTGAGCTCCCCTTCCTTGCTCGCAATGATGCCCTCGATTTCTGCATACTCCTTCTGTTCCTTGAAGGTCAGCTTGGGTCTTGACTCCGTACGCGGTGCACTCTTGGCCGGTTCCTTTACAGACTGCGGCTTCCCTGCTGGCACTTCCGAAAGAACTGCAGCCTTAGCCGCAAGCTTTTCCTGATAATAGGAATAACCACCTGCATACATCGTCAAGCTGCCATCAGACTCATAGACAAACACCTTGTCCGCGAGGCGGTCAACAAAAAAACGGTCATGGGAAACAAATACGATAGCCCCGCAGAAATCATCGATGAATGCCTCAAGCACCGACATGGTTTCAAGGTCCAAGTCGTTGGTCGGCTCATCAAGCAGCAGCACATTCGGCTCCTCCATGAGCACACGCAAAAGATACAACCGCCGCTTCTCACCCCCCGAAAGCCGGGAAATCGGCGTCCATTGCAGATCACCAGGGAACAGGAACCGCTCCATGAGCTGCGAAGCCGAAATGCGCGTGCCATCGGCCAGCGTAATATGATGTGCTGCCTCCTGGATATACTCGATAGCCCGCAGGCGTTCGTCCATTTCCACACTGCGCTGCGTGAAATAACCGATCTTGACGGTCTGTCCAATGGTAACCGTACCACTTGTCGGCTGCAGCCGCCCCGCCAAGATGTTGAGCAGGGTAGACTTGCCCGTGCCATTAGGACCGAGTATGCCCACACGGTCATTGCGAAGCAAGGTATAGGAAAAATCCTTGATGATGGTTCGCCCGTCCACCTCGTAGTGGACATGATCAAGCTCAATGACCGTCCGGCCCAAACGGCTGCCGGCCAAACCGATCTCAACCGTTCCCCGATCGAGATCGACGCTTTGATTTTTCACTTCCTCATAGCGTTCGATGCGCGCCTTCTGCTTCGTCGAGCGCGCCTGCGCGCCACGACGCAGCCATTTAAGCTCATTGCGCAGGAAATTCTGCCGCTTCTGCTCACTGGCCTGCTCCCGCTCGATGCGCGCAGCCTTCTGCTCAAGGAATTCCGAATAATTGCCGCTGTAAGTATAGGCTTTTCCCTTATCAAGCTCGAGAATCTTCGTAGCCGTATGATCAAGGAAATAGCGGTCATGTGTAACCATCAGCACCGCACATTTCTGTCCCTTGAGATACTCCTCCAGCCAGACAATCGACTCACTGTCGAGATGGTTCGTCGGCTCATCCAAAAGCAGCAGGTCACAAGGCTGTATAAGCGCCGTTGCCAAGGCCAGACGCTTCTGCTGGCCGCCCGATAGTGTGCCGGCTTTTTCCGTATAGTCACCAATGCCCAATTTCATGAGCACCGTCTTGGCCGCACTTTCAATCTGCCAGCCATCCAGTTCATCAATCTTAGCTGTATAAGTCATGATTTCTTGCTGGACCCTTTTATCTTCAGGATGCTGCGCCGATTCCGCCAAAGCCAGCTCATAGCCACGCAACGCCTGCATCAAAGGCGTCATGCCCCGGAACACCTCCATCAGGACGGTGTTTTCCGGCTCAAATATCTTGTCCTGCGCCAGATACTCAATGCGCAAGCCCTTCTTCGTGACCATCGAGCCCTCATCTACCGGCGTAATCCCGGCAATCGTCTTGAGGAAGGTCGATTTGCCAGTGCCGTTGATGCCAACGATACCGACCTTGTCGCCTGCGTCCATGCTGAAATCAACACCCTGGAACAACTGCTTTTCCCCATAACTCTTGGCAAAATTCTCGATTGTGATTATCATGCAATGATCTTCCTAACTTACAACATGCTCTTTCATTATAATTGGTTTGACGTAAAAAACCTAGTACAAAGACCGTAACTTGTTACAGCACGCCAACTTATACGATCTCCTCATGCACCCCAGTCAAAGGATTTTCGAGCTTCACAAGCACACGCGTAATCCGCGCACCGTCGACCTCCTCGACAAATAACAGATTGCCAGCCGCTGCAGCCATCTGGCCAACCTGCGGCTCACCGCCAAGCTGATCGTATAGCCAGCCCCCCACGCTGTCGACATCCTCATCTTCAATCTTGATTTCCAGGATATCTTCGAGTTCCTCTAAGAGCATCTTGGCATCGACCGAATAGACATGATTGCCACGCGCCTCCGCAGTCGGGCGCTCCTCATCGAACTCATCCTGGATATCGCCGACGATTTCCTCGACAATATCTTCAATGGTTACCATCCCAGCCGTACCGCCGAACTCATCGACGACAATAGCCAGTTGGGAGTGGCTGCCCTGCATCGTCTTGAGCAGCACATTGACATCCATGCTCTCCGGCACGACCAAAGCCTTGCGTGCCAGCTTGCGCAGATTCGGTTTTTTCCCCTCCACCATCAGCTTCATGAGGTCCTTGACATGCAGGAACCCGATGATGTGATCTTTATCCTCACGGCAAATCGGATAGCGCGTCAGCTGTTCCTCCATGATGATTGCGAGATTGTCCTCAAAACTGTCTTCAAGGTACAAGACGACCATATCCGTACGCGGTGTCATGATTTCCCGGACATTAAGCTCCGTGAAGTCAAAGACATTATCGACAAAATTCGCCTCGGTATCATCGATGAGCCCCTGACGATGGCTTTCCTCCATAAGCAGGCGGATTTCTTCCTCGGTATGGGCATTTTCGCCCTCAGTGGCCGCTTCGAAACCCATATGTCTGGTAACCCAATTAGCCACATGGTTGAGCAGCCAGACAAACGGATACATGATTCTATGGAAAATCAGCATCGGCAGAGCCACAGCCAGCATGATTTTCTCGACGCTCTGGATGGCCATGGTCTTTGGCGTAAGCTCCCCCAAGATAATATGGCCAGCCGTGATGATCGAAAATGCCAGAACGAGCGAAATCGTATGCCCAATCGTCGCATCGATGCCCATTACCTGCGTAACAGGCAGGATCAGCGTAGCCACAGCCGGCTCACCGACCCAGCCCAACCCCAGCGAAGCAAGTGTGATGCCCAGCTGCGTAACCGACAGCGACGCATCGAGATGATCTGTAAGCCGCTTAGCATAGGCCGCCCGCTTGCTCCCCTCCTGAATCAGCGTCTCCAGCCGCGATGGCCGTATCTTGACGCAAGCGAACTCCGCCGCGACAAAAAAACCATTCATGAAAATAAGGAATACAACCAGTACTAACTGCAATAGTATCGGCACGATATCCAAGATAAAATTCCCTCCTGCTTACTGTTTGACCGGCTTCTTGACCTTCTGCTGCGGTGAAGCCTTCTTATGATAGGCCTTATACGGGCGATCTTTCTTTTTCCGCTCTGGCGTTACGCCCTTCTTCGCCTTCTTGAGCGGTTTGAAGGTTATGCCTAAACGTTTCTCCAACTGTTCGAGCTTATATGCCTCCTTGATGTCAGCCAGCGTAATGACCGTCCCCTTGGCTCCAGCACGGGCCGTACGGCCTGCACGATGCTGATAGACTTGTGCATTCTCAGGCAAATCGAGATTGAACACATAGTCTACGCCTTCGATGTCAAGACCACGGGCAGCTAAATCCGTTGACAAAAGCAACTGGACGCGGCCCTTCTTGAAATCAGCCACAGCCTTCTGCCGCGCCTGTTTGTTGTTATGCCCCAGCAGCGAATCTACACGGATGCCATCATACCGCAAATGTGCCAAAGTCTTCTCTGCATCGTAAACACGGTTGATGAACACCATCCCCCGCTTGACGCCCAAATTGCGTGTGAGCTTACGGATATTTTCGATTTTGTCACGGAACGGCGTCATAAGATAATAATCGTCCCGCGCCGCCATCGTCTCAGAATCAGCTTCGACAACAATATGCTCAGGCTGGTCAAGGAAGTCTGCGCGTTCCAAGGCTTTCTTCGGTACCGTCGCGGAGAACAGGATGACCTGCCGCTCCTTAGGCAGCAAACGGACAGCATCGACCGTATTCTGCAGATTCTGGTCATCGAGCAAGCGGTCAAATTCGTCGAGCACGAGCAGCTTGACCTGCTGCAGCTTGAGTTTGCCCTTGCGCGCCAATTCGATGATCCGGCCGGCTGAACCGACAATGAGCTGTGGTTTCTCCTTGAGCTTATCCATCTGACGGGCGATATTGGCGCCGCCAATCAGCCCCTGCACCTTGATGCCGAGGTTTGCCGCCATACTTAAGTCACGCGCAACCCCAGCAATCTGCATTGCCAGCTCATATGTCGGCGCGAGGATTACCACCTGCGCCTGCCGCAGCGAAGGATCGATTTTCTGCAAGGCCGGCAAAAGATACGCCAAGGTCTTGCCTGTTCCCGTTGGTGCCTGGCCGATGATGTTGCTGCCAGCGAGTACCTTGGCAATGGTCTTTTCCTGTATCGCCAGCGGCGCAGCAATCCCCTGTTTGGCCAATGCATCAGCCATAGCCGTCTCTATGCCTAAATCTTTGAATGTTGTCATTTATTCTCCTTCTCAAGCCCCTTACAATACGGGCTTGCCTTTATCGTCATCAAATGTCGCCGTACAGCGCGGATAATTCGTACAGCCCCAAAACATGCCATTCTTGCCGCGTATCTGCCGCAGATGCCCTTCACGGCAGCGCGGACAGAGGTATTTATCCCTATCCTTACTATCTTTCGCCTTTGCCGTCGCATTTTCCTCCATATGCTCCATAGGGCTGGCCGAATACTTAGGCTTGTCGCCCCATTCCTGCCAACCTTTCTTCGCTGGCTGCGGCGGCACATAATTCTGCATCGCATCTGCCAGGCTGGCCTCATAATCAGCAGCTGAAAACAGCGCGTTGAGTTCCGCCATATCTTGTGCTGATGGCGCAGCATATGACTGAGCCGAATACACGGGTGCAGCATAGCTGACTGGAGCAGGCCGGCGGTTGGCAGCCGTGCTGCCCTTACGCGCCATGGCCGACGCCGATACTGCTGCCGGGGCCATAGCCTGCGGACTGCGGGCTATGCGCGACCGCGCATCATCCATATCAGGCTTGCCCTCCTTGTCATTGCAGGTCATGCGGCACTTCGGATAGTTCGAACACCCCCAGAAGATACCGTTCTTACCCTTGCGCTGCAAAAGCACGCCCTGATGACAGCGCGGACAGACATTCTCGCCTGTAACCTCCATACGCGCATTGCCCGCCTTACTGCAAAGACGCCGTGTGAACTCAATCTGTCCCTTGAGGAATTCGTCAAGCGAACCGTCGCCCTCGGACATCGAATGGAGCTTATCCTCCCAGATAGCTGTCGAATCCGGATACGTCATCTCGTCAGGCAATGCATCGATGAGCAAGAACGCGGCGGGCGTCGGGCTTAAATACTTCTTCTTCCCCTTAGCCGTCATGAATTTGCGCTTGATGAGATCATCAATAATCGTCGCGCGAGTTGCCTCGGTGCCAATACCATAGACATCCTTGAGCTGTTTCTTAGCCTCAGGATTCTTGACGTATTTATGGATTTCCTTCATACCAGCCAACAGCGTCGATGGCGTGAATCGCACCGGAGGCTTGGTCGCCCGCTGCGTGATATCGCCCCCTGTCCAGTTCGCGCCATCTTTTTTCTTCATAGCCGGCAATGTCTTATCGCTCTCATCCTCGTCCTTATTCTCATCATCATCCTCGGACTTCTTGCGCTTGGACTGATACATTTCCTTCCAGCCAAGCTCGCGCTCCGTACGGCCGCTGGCCGTGAACAGTTCCTCTTTATAGGTTACCTCGACTTTGGTCTGATCGTAGGTATGGACCGGATAAAATTGCGCGATATAGCCTCGCGCAATCAGATGATAAAGATTGCGTTCCTCCGCCGTCATCGCCAGCACATTGGCCTTGACCGTCGTCGGAATAATCGCATGATGAGCCGAAATCTTCTTATCGTTCCACGCCCGGCTCTTGATTTTCGTATCCGCTTTCGGCGCCCAGACCGCTATCTCATCATCACCGGCATAAGCAAGATTCTGCAAGATCTTGCCCGCATCGCTGAACTGGTTCGTTGGCAGATACTCACAATCCGAACGCGGATACGTTGTGAGCTTCTTCTCATAGAGCTTCTGTGCCGTATCGAGCACCACCTGCGGCGCATAACCATACATCTTGCCTGCCAGCACCTGCAGGGTCGACAGTGAAAAGGGCAGCGGCTGCGATTCCTGCTTCTTCGTCTTCTGATACGCCGTAATCACGCCATCATGTGGCAACGCTTGGAAAAACGCCAGCTTGTCTTCCGCAATCTGCCTGTCAATCAAGCGATTCTCGCTGTCAAGCCCTGCCATCGTATCCCTGGGTTTCCACTGCGCTTGGAACGAACCGTTAGCATGGGCAAATGTCCCCTTGATCGTATAATAATCGACCGGCTTGAAATTCTCGATTTCGCGCTCACGGCGCACGACCAATGCCAAGGTCGGCGTCTTGACGCGGCCAATCGGCAGCACGAGTTTATCATGCCCCGCCCGGCGCGCCGCCAGCGTATAGGCACGCGATAAATTCATGCCAATCAGCCAATCGGCCCGCGCCCGCGCCAGCGCCGACTGCTTGAGATTGAAGAAATCCCGGTTCTCGCGCAAGTTGCTATTAGCCTTCTTGATGCTCGTCTCATCGAGTGCATTGAGAAGGATTCGCTTGACCGGTTTCGTCGTACCAATATAATCAAGCACCTCGTCAACGAGCAGCTGCCCCTCCCGATCCGGGTCACCACCATGAACGATTTCATCGGCCTTCTCAATCAGCGATTTGACGATGGCGAACTGTTTCTCGCAGTTCTTGTCCACAAACAATTTCCACTGGTCAGGGATGATCGGCAGATCCTCGGCCCGCCAGCGCTTGTACTGCGGATTGTATTCATCCGGCTCAGCCTGGCGCAGGATATGACCGAACAGCCAGGTCACGATGCCATCGCGCGTCTCCAGATAGCCATCGTGACGCACCACCGGGCCAGTCAGGCACTTAGCCAGCTCCCGTCCGACACTCGGTTTCTCGGCAATATATAAACGCAAAATAAAACTCCTCTTCCTTTATCTGTTGCCCAGCGGCCTCAAGCAAACAACAGCCGCCACAATCCATAGCCGATGAGCCCGAGCCATACGAGCACAAACAGCGACGCCGCAATGAGCACCACCGGCATATAGCGCGTGGCCTGGTCAGCGCGGGTCTCCGCATAGCGCCGCACATGCGAAGGCAGCATATTCGTCAAACCATAGATGACCGCCGGCACGATGACCGCATCATCGACAACCCCCGCCAAAGGCACCGCATCGGGGATGATGTCCACAGGGCTCACGAGATACAGGATGGCAGCGGCCAGTATCCCCTTGATCCGGCCTGGCGTATCGCGATGGCGTATGGCCATCAGCAATACAATCAGATCATAGCGGAACACCTTCAAGAAACTCAGCAATCTGCGCATTTCCATCCTCCTTGCAACGGCTTTTTCTACTATATATAATATAGAACCATTGTATCATTTCTATCTGCTGATGAAAAGAACCTATGCCTCGTATACACAAAACGCCGCCCAAAAGCCCTCTGCAGGAGCTTCTTGGCGGCATCTGCCTTTTTCCATTATAACGCCGTTGTTCCAGTTTTGCCGCAGGCAAAAACTTCCTCTTGGCTTTTCAACGAGGCGGGAGATATATGCTCACCGCCACTTATAAATAAGGAACTTGTCACCTATAGAGGTGGGCGACATCTACTTCCGGGTTATAAATCGATTGCAGTTTTGATTTCCTGGCCCTCCAACGCCCTCCATTCCGAACCATCGGTGTAGATGATCGAATCAAGCACTATCTCATATCTGCCAATCCCCTTAGCTTGCGGATTTACCTGCCAGCCGGAGTTTTCATCCGCATACTGTCCTGGCGGTATTTTTTTATCGTATTCATACAGCTCATAAACCTTACCGCTATGTTTTTCTGATTTGGGTATGATATGGCCATTCTTGTCGTAGCTGTACACCCGTATGCGATAGCGGTCAATAGTCCGCTGCGAGTTTGTATTCTGTAAATCCAAGCACAAGTACGTCCAATGCAGGAATGAATCTTCTGCCAGCCGCAAATTCCCCAATGCTACCTGCGGGGCATTGGCCGCTATCTTCTGCTGCTGTTCAGCTGCTTTGGCCGGATCCAGCGGCTGTATCTCTACGCTCAGATTATCCAGCATCTCCTGTATCAATTGCTGAACCTGCTCCTGCTCTTTTACTCTGCTGGTATCCAGCACAACCGCCCAGATATCCTTGTTATCCACCACAGTTACATAGGCTAAAAAATGTCCCCCTGCATAGTCAAACTCGATTTTCCGGGCCTCCCGGCCAGCAAGAGTTGCTGTCTCCATCGTCACATTCTGCACATCCATATGCGTACCTGTGAGGATAGCTTTTACATTTTCCGCCTCCCCCTGCAAATTGATCCAATAATGCAAAGCAGGGTCGTATGCTGCATTTTCCACGGTAAACGTAACATCCCGCGAATCATCGCGCGCCGTCCAGGCTTTGATCTGCATATCACTATCGTGAAACAGCTTCGGTGTTTCCTCCTTGACCTCTGGTATTCGGATATTCAGCATTGAATACTGACCTGTCAATGCCGTATCCTTCCATGCAGTCTGCATCAGGGAAGACATCCTTGTACATCCCGACAACACAAAGGCCAAACATAACATGACCAATAAAAATATACTTGTTTTCTTTCTCACGCATTACCCTTCCTTCCCATCTTGCCCCCTGACTTCCATAAAACACTAACATTATAGTGATTAAGATTTACACGGCAATTAAATCGCAATAAAAATTCACTGATAAATTTTTGCTAAGACAGTAAGATGAATATACGATTTTATTATAAATATTGACTTTATTATGCCATCTTGTTATAATTTATTTACAAATTTACAATCAAGAATAATTCTCTATGGTTATCAGGAGGTAGTCGCCATGGCAAAAAAAGTATTTCCACTGAACAAAGACCGTCTGCAAGAAATCATCGCCCAATATCCGACGCCATTCCACATCTATGACGAACAGGCAATCCGCGAAAATATCCGCGCCTTGCAGAAAGCCTTTGCCTGGGCCCCCTCCTTCCGCGAACAGTTTGCAGTCAAAGCACTGCCCAATCCACGCATCGTGCAGATCCTGCATGAGGAAGGTGCCGGCACCGACTGCAGCAGTCTTGCCGAGCTGCTGCTTTCCGACATCGCCGGCGTAAAGGGCGAGGAAATCCTTTTGACCTCCAACGATACTCCTGCAGATGAATTCCAGAAAGCCATCGAACTCGGTGCCATCATCAACCTCGACGACATCAGCCATATCGAATACCTCGAGAAACATGCTGGCCTGCCCAAGATTCTCTGCTTCCGCTACAACCCTGGCGACCTCATCGAAGGCAACGATATCATTGGCAAGCCGACTGAAGCCAAATACGGTCTGACCCGCGACCAGCTGTTTGAAGCCTACAGAATAGCGCAGGACAAAGGCGTCCGCCGCTTCGGCCTCCATACGATGGTCGCCTCGAACGAGCGCCGCACCGAAGCCTTCCTGTTCACAGCCAAGCTGATGTTCACGCTGGCCGTCGAACTCAAACAGAAGCTCGGCATCCATGTCGAGTTCGTCAACCTCGGCGGCGGTTTCGGCATCCCCTACGAGCCCAGCCAGGAGCCCCTGAACCTCATGGAGATCGGCGAAGGCATCCATCAGCTCTACGACGAGATGATGGTTCCCAACGGTCTCGGCGACGTCGGTCTCATGACCGAAAGCGGCCGCGCTATGACCGGCCCGGCTGGCTGGCTCGTATCGACGGTGCTGCACGAGAAGAAAACCTACAAAGACTACATCGGCCTCGACGCCTGCATGGCCAACCTCATGCGCCCGGCGCTCTACGGTGCCTACCACCATATCACGATTGCCGGCAAAGAGAACGCCCCCTGCGACCATCTCTACGACATCACGGGTTCCCTCTGCGAAAACAACGACAAGTTCGCCATCGACCGCAAGCTGCCTAAAATCGACATTGGCGACCTCGTGATCATCCACGATACAGGCGCCCATGGCAGTGCAATGGGCTTCAATTATAATGGCAAGCTCTGGTGCGCCGAGCTCCTGCTGCGCGCAGATGGCAGCATCGAACTCATCCGCCGCGCCCAGACCATTGATGACTACTTCGCTACCCTCAAATATCCAGGTTCACTCGTAAAATAATCCAGGCAAAACAGGCAAGCAAAAAGCTCTCATCCTCAGGGAATGAGAGCTTTTTGCTTGCCTTGAATCTTCAATTTCCATTTAATGCTAAATCCATTTTCTCTGGCGGCAGTGATTCCCGGCAAACCATGTTGCGGCCGCTGCGTTTTGCTGTATAAAGTGCCGTATCGACACGTTTGATAAGCTGGGCAGCACTGTCATCTGCCCCCTGCCAGGAAGCTACGCCGATGCTGCAGGTTATGCGCTGGCGTGCAAAGATGCGCGACCATTCTACCTGCCGCCGCAGGCGTTCCGCCACCAGATACGCTTCTTCGCTTGAACAACCACGGCAGATGAGGATGAATTCCTCACCACCCCAGCGGATGAATATATCCGCTTTCTTGATATTCTTGCGGATGACACCGGCAAAAGCTGCCAGTACCTCATCGCCAGCATCATGGCCGTAGGTATCATTGATGATCTTGAAGTAATCGATATCCAGCATGATCAGGGAAAACGATTCTTTCTCCTGCCCGTGCTGGCTGATTTCAGCTGCCAGCACCGCTTCCATCCGGTTGCGGTTATAGCAATGGGTCAGCGCGTCAATCTCGGAGCGTGCCACCGCCTCAGCCACAGCTTCCTCCAAGCCTGCAGCCCGTGCCGACAGCATGCGCTCCCGGCGGATCTGCTGCTGGACGATGTAGAGGACGAAGATGCCGATGGATATCGTGCCATAAGGCAGCAGATACCCCATATCGGCCAGCCAATGGAAATGCCGCGAGAAGCCATCCAGCGTACCGGCAATGACCATCCCCACCAATGGCACCAGCAAGGCCCGGCAATACTTGTTGCCACGGATAGCCGAGCGGATCGTCCAATACGAAACCAGCCCTTCGATGGCCGGCAGCATGATATAGAAGGCCGACGCACAGCCATCCAAGCCTCTGAGGCCTAAGATTTCCGACAGGACGGCAATGAACAGCAGGACAACGAAGGCCAGCATCGCCATCCAGGTCGAACGCCGGTAGCGCTTGTCCACGACCCGATAGACGATGAGATTCGCCAAGATCGGCAGGAAGTAGACATTGACGCGCAATAGCAGCCACCAGAACACCGGCGCATCGACAAAGAGCTGCTTCGTGTTCGACGCGCAGATCATCCACACGACAAACGCCAGCATGAACAGGATAATCTGTGCATACAGCGTCTTAGGTGCCGTGGGGCTCATATAATACATCAGCATGATCAGGATCATGAATACGGCCAGCGGGATATTGGCGATGTACGGAATATCCTGACGCATAAGCGTCGACATCTGCACGACGCTCGCATCGAGCTTCATCGTGCCGAAATCCCCCAAGCAAAGAGGGTTCGACGAAAAGGTACGGATATACAGGTGCCGGCCAGCATACCTTGGCGGCAACGGGATCAAGTGCCACTTCTGCCCGTAGGACATCAGCTGCGGCTCCATATCGCCATAGGTGTATATCTGCCGGTCATCCAGCCAGACTTCAAAGCTCTGGTCTGTCACCATCATCAGCAGCGAAGCATCCCGCATCTCATCGGCCTGCGGCAGCACGGTCATGAGCCAGATATACTGGTCGTCACGCTGGAATGGCGGCTGTGCTGGTGCCGCATACGGCTGCCAGTTCCCCATACCGGCAAGCGCAGTCTGCACCACTTCCACACTGGACACGCCGTCCCTGCTCACAGGATCTTCCTGCCAGTACCACGGCCCGTCCAAATCTGCTGCCAGCCCTCTGGGCATCAGCAGCAGGAGCAGGCTGGCAGCGAGCAGGATTGCCCGCCGCAGCCCCTTCCACAAGGTAGCCTTTCTGTGTTTCCCCAACTCTCTAATACACCCTTTTTCGCGAAAAGTCCCACTGTGTTACCAGTGGGACTCCCAGATTCATCTTATGCGAGCACACGAGCCAGGCGTACAAGCTCTGGATCCAACGTTTTCTGATTATTGACGGCATCAAACAGGTTGACGCTTACCACCTTGCCCTCATTGAAACCGAAGACAACATTCGTCGCACCCGAAATGATAGCCAGTGCAGCCTTCTCACCCAGCATCGAAGCCTTCATGCGGTCCTCGACCGTCGGCGATCCCCCACGCTGGATATGGCCAAGTACCGATACGCGCGTATCGATGCCCGTCTTCTCCTCGACGACCTGGCCAAGGCCCACAGCCGAGCCAGCGCCCTCGGCAACGACGATGATGCTGTAGCGTTTGCCGGCATCATACATAGCCTTGAGTTCATGGCACATCTCATCGAGATCGTATTTGACCTCCGGAACGAGGACATACTCAGCACCGCCAGCGATACCAGCCATCATAGCCAGCCAGCCAGAATTGCGGCCCATGACCTCGACGAGCATGATGCGGCGATGAGCCGAAGCCGTATCGCGCAGCTTGTTGATAGCATCGACAATCGTGTTGGCAGCCGTATCGCAGCCAATCGTATAATCCATGCCCCAAACATCATTATCAATCGTTCCCGGCAGGCCAACAATCGGCATACCCGTTTCTTTGGAGAGCAGGCTGCCGCCCGTAAGGCTGCCGTCGCCACCGATGATTACGAGACCTTCGATGCCGTGTTTCATCAAGTTGTCAAAGCCCTTCTTGCGGCCTTCCGGTGTTTTGAACTCCATGCAACGGGCCGTGCCAAGGAACGTACCACCACGCTGGATGAGATCGCTGACGCTGCGGCTCGTGAGCTTGACGATATCATCGTCGACCATACCCTGATAGCCGTTATTGATGCCATAAACCTCTACACCCTCATACAATGCCGTGCGGACTACTGCACGGGCAGCCGCATTCATTCCCGGGCTGTCGCCGCCAGATGTCATTACCGCAATCGCTTTTTTAATCATGGAAACATCTCTCCTACCAAACCTAAAAAAACTAAGAATAAATAAATCACTGTTATCAAACCATACTTCTTTATTGTACGAAACTCAGCCATAAAAGTAAAGTATTTCAACCGAAAAAGGAGCCGAAAATCAGCTCCTTTCCCAAATTTGTAACGTTGTTTTATTTTACGTTCATGATGCCGAGGGCATAGCAGATAATACCAACTGCGAACAGACCGAAAATAATCGTGATAGCGCTGACTTTGCGCTTGAGGAGTGCCATGCAGGCAAACGTCATGAGCAGCGGTACAAGACCCGGCATGAGCTGGTCGAGAATCCCCTGAACCGTCGTAACGACATGCTCGCCTTTAGCGTTCGTGATTTCCGAAACGACAACCGGGATATTGACCGACGTCCATTTGTTTACGAGAGCACCCATGACGAACAGACCGAGAATGGAAGCACCTTCCGTAATCTTCTGGAGCTTGTTGCCAGCAATGTCTTTGACGATATCCGTACCTTTGGCATAGCCGTATTTGATGCCATACCAGCGTACTGCCAGACGGATTGCATTGAACAGGACGAAGAACAGGATCGGACCGACGATGCTGCCCGTCAGTGCAAAGGAAGCACCAAGAGCTGCCGTGATCGGACGCAGCGTACCCCAGAAAATCGGGTCACCGACACCTGCCAGAGGGCCCATCATACCGACTTTGATACCATTGATAACACCATCTTCAATCGGTGCGCCATTGGCTTTCTTCTCCTCAAGAGCTGCCGTGATACCGATGATCGGTGCCGTTACGAATGGCTGCGTGTTATAGAACTCGAGGTGACGTTTGATTGCTTTCTTGAGTTCCTCTCCTTCATAGAGACGGCGAAGGATTGGCACCATACCGAAGCAGTAGCCCAAGCCCTGCATACGCTCCATGTTCCAGGATGCCTGCAGGAAGTTAGAACGGACAAATGTCCAGAAAAAATCGCTGGAAGTAATTTTCTTTTCCATTATGTATATCCTCCTCTATTCGCGCTTAGTCAAGTTCGTCATCAAGATCGTCGTCAGAGCTGGAAGCTGCTGCTGCCGGAGCTGCGGCTACTGCCTGATATTTCGGGTTCAGCTGGATGTAGATGATAGCGGCTACCAAACCAATGACACC